>Ga0137427_10000011_pt1 | contig 112667 bp, 88 predicted proteins | sample EasRivERMZT700_2_FD_102309 | JGI IMG/M metagenome (GOLD analysis project Ga0137427, IMG submission 102309) | Soil microbial communities from meander-bound floodplain in the East River, Colorado, USA - East River MetaG ERMZT700_2 | ecosystem: Environmental > Terrestrial > Soil > Floodplain ...
CGCGGCCCGCGCGCTGCCAGGTCGACGCGATCGTCCCCGGGTAGCCCGCCATCACCGCCACATCGAGCGCGCCAATGTCGATGCCGAGCTCGAGCGCGTTCGTCGAGACCACGCAGCGCACTTCGCCGGTGCGCAGCCCCCGCTCGATGTCGCGCCGGCGGCCCGGCAAGTAACCACCGCGATAGCCACGGATCACATCGGCCGCGCCCGGCGGGCCGGCAAACGCATCCTTCAAATACGTGGTCAGAATCTCGGTCGAGAGCCGGCTCTGGGCGAAGACGATGAGCTGCAACCCGCGCTTCAGAAACTCAATCGCGACGCGCCGCGATTCGGCGAGATACGAGCGCCGGATCCCGAGCTGCGCGTTCAACACCGGCGGATTCACGAACAGGAAGAACTTCTCGCCGCGCGGTGCACCGCTCTCGTCGACGAGGGCAAACGGCGCACCAACCAGCCGCTCGGCCAGCTCGCGCGGATTCGCAATCGTCGCCGACGAGCAGATGAACGTCGGATTCGATCCGTAGTGCCGGCACACGCGCTGCAGCCGGCGAATGATGTTCGACAAGTGGCTGCCGAACACGCCGCGATACGCGTGCAGCTCGTCGATGACGACGTATTTCAGATTCTCGAACAGCTTCGCCCAGCGCGGATGGTGCGGCAGGATCCCCGAATGCACCATGTCGGGGTTGCTGAGCACGACATGCGCGCGGCCGCGAATCGCGCGGCGGGCATCCTGCGGCGTGTCGCCGTCATACGTGAAAACACCGATATTGGGAGATTGGGGGATTGGGGGATTTGGAGATTCAACGTCGCCCGGAGTCCCGATGATCTCCGCCAGCTGATGCAGCTCCGCGAGCTGGTCCTGCGCGAGCGCCTTCGTCGGAAACAGATACAGCGCGCGCGACGAGGGGTCCGCGAGAATGCTCTGCAGGACGGGCGCGTTGTAGCAGAGCGTCTTGCCCGACGCCGTCGGCGTGACGGTGACGACGTTGCGCCCGGCGAGCGCGTGCGCGATCGCCGTGGCCTGATGCGTGTAGAGCTGCTCGATACCCCGCGTCCGGAGGGCCTTCAGGAGCCGCTCGTCGATCGTGTCCGGGAAGGGCGCGTAGACCGCCGGCTGCGCCGGCAGGCGGCGCACCGTGGCGATGTGGGGGTCCTGATCACCCAGCCGCAGCGCGGTCTCGTGCGACTCGAGCATCCCCGACAGTGCTGAGGCGAGGGAGGTGTCTTTGTCGCCCGTGACCGCCGGAAGTGCTGACATGGCGGAGGATCGTACCGCTCGGACGGCGGGCGATCAAGGGGCGAAACACATGCGGCGTGCGACGCTTGCCCGCCGAAGCCCGATGGGCGAAGGCGGGTGCGGCGCGACAGCTCAGACGGACGGGCGGGCTTCAGCCCGCCCCCAGGCGTATTTCGCCACGAGCCCGCTCAGCCCCACGAGCCCGATCATGTTCGGGAACACCTGCAGCGCGTTCATCAGATCGCCCCAGGCCCAGACCGCCTCGGGCTTGATGACCGCGCCGAACGGAATCAGCAGGCAGTAGATCCAGCGATACGGCAGCGTGACCTTGCGGCCGAAGATGTACTCGAGGAACTGCTCGCCGTAATAGGCCCAGCCGGTGAGCGTCGTGTAGCCGAAGAGAAACACGCAGAAGGCGACGACCCAGCCGCCAAACGTCGGCATCGCGGCGTTGAACGCGCCGGCGACCGCCGCGGTGCTCGTGACGAACGCGCCGCCGGCTTGCCTGGCCGCGATCGACTGCTCTGCCACGCCGCTCACGAGAATCGTGAGCGCGCTGATCGTCGATGTGACGAACGCGACGATAAAGACTTCCATCACCGCTTGCAGTCCCTGCTGCGAGGGATCCGTGGACTTCGCCGTGCCGTACGCCACGGCCGCGGTGCCATATCCGGCTTCGTTCGCATAGATGCCGCGCGCGATGCCGTAGCGCATCGCGATGAACAAACCAAACCCCATCGCGGACCGCATCGTCGTCGCTTCGCTCACGACCATCGACAGCACCGCCGGCAGCCGATCGGCAAACGAGACGATGACGATCACGCCGCCAACGAGATAGAGGCCAACCTTCAGCGGCGCGAGCAACTCCGCGGCGCGGCCGACGCTCTTGATGCCCCCGATGATGACGACCCACACCAGCACAGCGACGATGATGCCGACCACCCACGTCGGCACGCCGAAGACCGCATTCACGGCAAGCGCAATCGAATTCGGCTGCGTGAACGGCGTCGTCGTCAGCGCCGCGACGCCGGCGACGAGCGCGTAGATCCACGCGAGCGCGGGGGATTTCAGGCCGTCACGCAAGTAGTACATCGGTCCCGACAGCACGGTCGTTCCGGACGTCTGCCGGAACTTGACGCCGAGCACGGCTTCAGAAAACTTGATGGCGGTCGCGACGAATCCGTAGACCCAGATCCAGAACAGCGCGCCGGGTCCGCCGGAGATGATCGCCGTCGCGACGCCGGCGATGTTGCCGGTGCCAATCGACGCGCCGAGGGCGGTCATGAACGCCTGAAACGGCGTGAGCGCGCCGCCCGCACCCGGCGCCTGGCGCGCGCGCATCGCGCGCAAGGCCTCGGGCAGCCGCCGGATTTGGATGAATCCGAATCGAATCGTCAGATACAAACCGGAGAGCAGGAGGAACGGGATGACGATGTAGGTAAACAGCCAGGTCGCGGCGACGTCGATCGTGCCAGCCATCAGAGGTTGCTCCTGCTCTGCCCGCCATCGACGGTCACTGATGCGCCCGTAATCCAGCTGGCCTTCGGCGACGCCAGGAAGGCGACGAGCGACGCGACTTCCTCCGGCCGGCCGAAGCGGCCGAACGGCAGCTCACGCTTGATGAACTCGGCAATCCCGGCGGGATCCTCTTGCTGGCGCTTCCACCACGACCCGCCTTCGAACAGGATCGAGCCGGGCGCGATCGAGTTGACGCGGATGTTGTCCTTGGCGAGCTGCTGCGACATCGCCTTCGCCAGGCTGATCTCTGCGGCCTTCACGGCGTTGTAGGTCATGCGGCCGCCCGACTCGCGGCCCCAGATCGACGCGATCATCAAAATGACGCCGCCGCCAACCTTGCGCATGTGCGGCACGACGAGGCGCGACATCCGGATCGCCGGAAACAGCGTTTGATCGAGCGCGCTCTGCCACTCCTCATCCGGCGTCGAGACGATGTCGCCGCCGCCAGCCTTGCCGACGTTGTTGACGAGAATGTCGATCTGGCCGAACTGCTCCACCGCCGCATTGACCACCGCGGCGGCGCCCTCGGGCGTCGAGACGTCGGCCGGCACGGCCAGCACGGAACCGGCGCGCGCGGCGCCACCCTCGATACCGGCCGCGGCCTGGGCCAGCGGACTGGGGTCGCGTGCGCACAGCACGAGCCGGCAGCCCTCCTTGGCGAGGGCACGTGCGGACGCGAGGCCAAGTCCTCGGCTCGAGCCCGTCACCAAAGCCACCTTGTTCAGCAGCTGCAGGTCCATCGTGGGCAACAGTGTAGTCGGTGATCTTGACGAGGCCGGAACAGCGCCGTACGATGGTCCGTTTAACCCTGCATGATTGGCGAAACTGTCACGCACTACCGCATCCTCGACCGCATCGGGGAAGGCGGGATGGGTGTCGTCTACCGCGCGGAAGACACGCGGCTGGGCCGGCAGGTCGCCGTCAAGTTCCTTTCCGCCAAACTGTCACAGGACCAGTCAGCGCTCGACCGCTTCCAGCGTGAGGCGCGGGCGGCGTCGTCTCTGAACCATCCGCACATCTGCGCGCTCTACGACATCGGCCGGCACGGCGACCTGCCGTTCCTCGTCATGGAGCTGCTCGATGGGACCACGCTGCGCCGCCGCATCGGTGGAACGCCGCTCCCGCTCGATACGCTGCTCGACTTCGCGATTCAGACGGCGGACGCTCTCGAGGCCGCGCACAAGGCCGGCATCGTGCACCGCGACGTCAAGTCCGCGAACATCTTCGTGACCGATCGCGACCAAGTGAAAGTATTGGATTTCGGCTTGGCCAAGCTGGCGCGTCCGCACGGTACGCTCCTCGACCCGTCGTCCAACACCATGACAGCCACCCCCGGCCGTGACGCGACGGGCGATGGCCATACGTACGGCACGCTGTCCTACATGTCTCCCGAACAGGCACGCGGCGACGATCTGGACGCGCGAACCGACTTGTTCTCGTTCGGCGTCGTCCTGTACGAGGCGGGCACGGGCCGTGAGCCGTTCGAGTCGCGGACGTCCGCGCTCATTTTCGACGCGCTCCTCAACAAGCCGCACACGGCGCCGAGCGTGCTCAATCCGCGGCTTCCGGCCGAGTTCGATCACATCGTGGCCAAGGCGCTCGAGAAGGACCGCACGCTGCGATACCAGACGGCGGCGGAACTGCGGGCGGATCTGAAGCGGCTGCAGCGCGAGACGGGCCCGACCCGGTTGACGACTGCGGCCGCGACGATGCCCGTGCCGCGGCCCGCGCGGTCCTGGAAGCGCCCGGCGGCGTTCGTGGGCGCCCTTGCGGTGCTCCTCACCGCCGCCATCGTGGCCGGCACGATGTGGTTCCGGCAACCGCCCAGCGCCACGATCGACTCCGTCGCTGTGCTCCCATTCGCGACGGCCGGCGGAGCGGCCGACACCGAGTATTTGACCGACGGCATCACTGAAACGTTGATCAACGGTCTCTCGCAGACGCCCGGGCTCCGGGTGACCTCGCGCAGCGTCGTGTTCCGCTACAAAGGACAGCAGAACGTCGACGCGCAGAAGGCCGGCCGCGATCTGCGTGTCAAGACGATCGTGACCGGCCATGTCACCACACGCGGCGATCGACTCGTCATACAAGCCGAGCTGATGAACGTCGAGGATGGATCCCAACTCTGGGGCGACAACTACAACCGTCCCGCGACGGACCTTCTCGCGGTTCAGGACGAGATTGCCGGCGAGATTCTCGACAAACTTCGCCCGCGCCTGAGCGGCGAGGACAAGAAGCGGGCCACCAAGCGCTACACGGACAACGCCGAGGCGTATCAGCTGTATCTGCAGGGCCGCTACCACTGGAACAAGAACACCATCGCCAGTTACAAGAAGGCGATTGAGTACTTCCAGCAGGCCATCGGCAAGGACCCGAAGTACGCGCTGGCGTACGCCGGCCTCGCCGACTCCTCGTTGTCGCTGGGCTCGTACTGGGTCGAAGCGCTCGCCGACGCCAAGGCCGCGGCGCTCAATGCGCTGCAGATCGATGGCAGCCTTGCCGAAGCGCACGTCGCGCTGGGCAACATCAAGCTCTGGCTCGACTGGGACTGGCCCGCCGCCGAGCGCGAGTTCTCCCAAGGGATCGCGCTCAATCCAAACCTGGCGCTCGCCCACGATCAGTACGGCATGTACCTGGCGACGATGGGCCGGTTCCCGGATGCGACGGCGGCGGTTCGTCGCGCCATCGATCTCGATTCGCTCTCGCCCATCGTCAACAGCGACCTCGGGTGGTGCTTCCTGTACGCCGGCCAGCGGGCTGACGCCATCGCCCAGTTCCGGAAGACGCTCGAGTTCGACGCGAACATGGTCTCCGCGCACCGCGGGCTCGGCATCGCGCTCAGCGAAGACGGGCGCCACGAGGAGGCGATCGCCGAGCTGAAGCAAGCGCTGACGTTGTCGGAGAACAGCCCCATGGTCATGGGACAGCTCGGAGCCGCGTACGCGAGGCAAGGCAATCGGGCGGAGGCGGAAAAAGTGGCGCGCGATCTTCAGGCGCTGTCCGCCAGCCAGTACGTCCCGTCGTCAGCGTTCGCCATCGTTCACGCCGCGCTGGGCGACAAGGCCCGCGCGCTCGACGCGCTCGAGAAAGCGTACGACGAGCACGACTTCTCGATCGTGCAGATTGGCGCGGCGCCGTGGTTCAAGGGGCTGCGTCAGGAGCCGCGGTTCGCGGCGTTGCTGGCAAAACTGAAGCTCGCGCGGTGAAGTTCTCGCTTTTTGGCTTCTGGCTTTTGGCTTACACCATCACTTCATCCGGTACCCAGACTGTCCGGGCGAGCGGCCGTCGATCTTGACGATCTTCGCGTTCCTGCCGGCCAGACCCGCTTCGACGAACGTAATGGCGCCTGGGGTGCGTGCGACCTGGTCGAGCGCCATCTCGGTCGAGTAGACGATCTTCGGCCCGCCCGGCGACTCCGCACGAAACACTTTGCCAATCCAGTGCTGGCGGAACTGCGCCTCGGTCATCTCGCAGATGTTTTTGATCGCCGCGTCGCGCTCGCGCGCGATCGGCGCGCGGATGAGCAACGTCACGCGGACCCCCGACGGCCAGAACTCGCGATCGCCCAGGAGAATGCGCCGCAGCTCGGCAAGCGTGAGGTTCTCCACCCCGACGTCCGGATGGACGACGACGGCGATGTCGGTACGCGTCTGACTGGCGACCGGCGCCGTCGCGAGCGATAACACCAGCGCGCCGGCACCGAGTGCCGCGAGCGTGCGCGCGAGAGCGATCCGTCCGGCCATCGTGGTGTTCAGAACGTGAAGCACACTTGCAGGAACCCGCCGTAGTTGCGGACGCTGCCGGTCCCGCGGGTCCAGTTGCGGTACTCGGCCTTGAAGGCGACGAGGGGCGCGGCATCGTACCGAACGCCCACCGTTGACATATCGAGATCGGGCACACTCTGAAAGACCGTGTCTCCCGCGTTCACGTTGATGTGCTCGAACCGGTAGTACGGCTTCAAGAGCTTGCCGAATTGCGGCAAGCGGTACGCCGCCAGCACGTAGAACGCATTGCTCCACAGCGGCGGCCCCACGACGCTCTGTTCGTGCCGAATCGCGGCGACTTCGGCAATCAGCTCGGGGGTTTCCTTGTTCCAGACGATATGGCCCGCCACGATGTGCTCCTGGAACTGCTGCCCGGTCGAGAGCGAGATGTCGTCGAGATAGAACGAGCCGCCGACCTGCAGGCCGTAGGCTGCATCCGGCCTCGCAAAGGTGGTCAGGAGCAGGGCGCGCTTGCTGTTGACGTCGCCAGGATCGCCCGCGCGACTGATCACGGTGTTGCGTCCGTTGCCGATACCAGCCTGGTAGTGCAGGTTCACGCCGCCGGCCGGCACGGCGCCCTCCACGAGCGCGCCCACGAAGTGCACGGGCAGCAAGCGGCCGCCGAACTGGACCATCTCCGGCCGCAGAATCGACGTCTGCAGCCAGGCGCCGTGATGAAACGCCGTGTTCCAGAAATTGATCGGCGTGTGATACCGGCCGAACGACACCTTGAGCCGATCGCTGTGGTCCAGCCGGAGGATCATGCGCTCGATTTCGGCGTTGAAGCCCGTGGCGGGCGGCGAGCCCTGGCCGGCGTCGATCCGCGGTGTGAAGCTCACCTCGCCGAAGAACGTCGCCCGCGGCGAGAGCGCGGACGCCATGTGCAGCACGAACTGCCCTTCCGCGAAGTTACGCGGGCCTTCGACGTACTTGGTCGAGTTGAACGTGATGTCGCCGAACCCGACGATCTTCAGACGGGGATAGTCGGTTTGGTCGGGCGGCGTCTGCGTGGGCGCCTGGTCGTGGGGCGGCATCGCGCCGCCGCCGGTGGTCTGTGCGAACGATGGCGCGGGCACCGCCAAGAGCGTCGCGGCGCATATGCCGATTCGAAGAAGCCGCGTCGCGCTCTCGGACCCAATCTCCCGCACCGTCATGCGCGGGTGATTGTAGCCTGCTTCAGCACCTCGGCGAAGGCCGCCGGCGCTTCGAGATTCGACAGGTGTCCGACGCCCGGCAGGACGACCAGGCGCGCTCCGGCAATCGCCTGGTGCATGGCCTCGGTTTCTGCCAGCGGCACGATCGCGTCTTCTTCCCCGGTCACGATCGTCGTGGGGCAGGCAATCGACGCCAGCAGCGGTGTCGAGTCCGGCCGGTCCTTCAACGCGCGGATGGCCGCTGCAATCGCGCTGGGGGGGTTGGCCTCGATTAGATGGCCGACGACCTCGACCAAGTCCGGCTGTTCCGCGCGCGTCGTGGCGCCCAGGAGCTTCGGCAGCATTTCGCGGGCGACGCCGGCGCTGCCCTCGCGCTCGACGATGGCGATCATGCGGTCGCGACCGGCGCGCGCCTCTGTCGAGTCCGCGATCGCCCGGGTGTTCGCGAGGACGAGTCCGGCCACCCGCTCCGGGGCGCGCCGCAGGATCGCGAACGCGACATACCCGCCCATCGACACGCCACCGACAACCGCGCGCTCGATTTCCAGGTGCGCCATCAGTGCGATCACGTCGGCGGCATACGCATCCATCGTCATGCCGTCGAGATCGGCGATATCGACGCCCGACCCGCGCCCGCGGAATCCGCGGAGATCGGGCGCGATCACGCGTGCGCCGGGCGGCACGCGCGCGAGCTGCGGCATCCATTGCTCGGCGGAGAGCGGAAACGCGTGCAGCAAGACCATCGCGGTCTTGCCGCCGCCGGCTTCCAGGTAGCGAACCGATCGATTCGGGAGATTGGCGATTCTGGTGTGCATCGTCTATCGGTGCGGGCTAAAGCCCGCGCCTACGTGTGTACGCAGGGATTAAGATGGTTCGATGAGTCGACGGTTGTTTGCGGCCTCACTGTGCGCGCTTGCGCTGGGTGCCTGCTCATCCAAGAACGATTTGACCCAGCCGGCTGGCGCGCTCGTGACGCCGTCGGGGTTGGCGTCGAAGGTCCTACAGGTCGGGCTCGGCAGCACGCGTCCGACCATGCGCTCCACCGTGACGGTCCACTATACGGGTTGGTTTCCTGACGGGACCGAGTTCGACAGTTCGGTTCGGCGGGGTCAGCCGATGTCGTTTCCGCTCGACCAGGTCATCCCTGGCTGGACCGAGGGCCTGCAACTGATGGTCAAGGGCGAGAAGCGACGCTTCTGGGTTCCGGGCAAGCTCGGCTACGACGACATTCCCAACATGCCCGGCGCGCCCAAAGGACCGCTCATCTTCGACATCGAGCTGATTGAGATTCGGTAGCCACTCGCAAGGCTCACGTCAATACTTCGCGAGCGCGGCCATCAGTGGTGACGCCACCTTCGGCGGCTGCACCGTGTTCTGCAACACGATCGCCTTGTTGTCGATCTCCTTGCCGTAAAGCTCCTTGTTCTCACCGTCGTCGACCGTGAGCGTCGCGCCGTTGAGCGCGATGCCGGCGAAGACGCCCTTCGCGCGCGACCAGGCCAGGATCTCCGCGCTCATCGTCGCATCCGTCTGAGCGGAGGCGTGACGGCCGACCGGTCCGGCCGCCACCGTGCCATCGGCGCCGATCGTGAACTTGCTCGACAGCAGCTTCGCCGCGCCACGGTCGTTCTTCACCAGCATGATGACGTCCGTGCTCGCACCGCCAATCTGAAATCCGATGCTGCCGCCCTTGACGCTGACACCACCGGGCGCGGACCAGCCGCCGCCGGCCTTACGGCAATTGATGTAGCCGTGGCCGTACTGGCCGCCGATGCCGAGCGCCGCCTTCTTCACCCCGGGAATGATGACGATGCACTTCGCACCCTTGATGAGATCGAGCGGAATGCCGCTGTCGGCCATGCCGGCCATCTCGGTCAGCACAGCGGCGGCGTCCTTCAGACGATCGTCATTCGCACGAATGGAAACGGACAGCGCGAGGGCGAGTGTCGTGACGACGACGGCGAATCTACGCACGTTCATGGATTCCCCTCCGATTCGTCCGTACGATACCACGCGAGTTTGGGCTCGGAGTGTTGGGAACGCGGGTAGGGTACGCGTGATTGCTACGCGCCGGCGCCAAGCGCCAGCTCGAAGTCCTGCGGATGATTGGCGCGCAACGCCGCCTCACTGCGCTCGACGAGGCCGCTCTTCACGAGACGCGCGAGGCACTCCTCCAGCGAGAAGGACCCCTGCTTGCGCGTGATGGTGATCTCTTGCTGAAGGTGCTGCAGCGCATTGCGACGAATATGCTGCCGTGCGCCGTAGCTGACGACGAGCAGCTCGGCGGCCGGAATCCGCCCGCCGGTTTTGCGTGGCAGCAACGTCTGCACGAACACGGCCGCGAGCGCGGCGGCAATCTCCTGCCGGATCGTCGGTTGCCGCTCGGCCGGAAACGAATCGGTCACCCGAGCGAGCGTCGACGGCACATCCGTCGTGTGGAGCGTGGACAACACGAGGTGGCCGGTCTCGCCGGCCGCCAGCGCGATCTTCATCGTCTCGGGATCGCGCATCTCGCCGACGACGATCACGTCCGGCGCCTGGCGGAGCGATGCGCGCAGCGCGGTCGGGAAGTCGGGCGCATCGACGCCGATCTCCACCTGCTGAATCACGGACTGCTGGTTCGTGTGCTCGTATTCGATCGGGTCTTCGATCGTGATGATGTGCTTTGGCTCGCGGCGGTTGATGTCGTCGACCAGCGCCGCGAGCGTTGTCGTCTTCCCCGAGCCGGTCGCGCCGCCGATGAGGACGAGACCGCGCGGCAGTCGCGCCAGCAACTCGGTGCCCTGGGGCAAATCGAGACTGGCCAGTGTCGGCACTTTCGCGGGCAGCATACGGATCGTCGCCGCCGCCCGGCCACGCTCGCGGTGCAGGTTGATCCGGAATCGCCCGACCCGCGGCACTTTGCGCGAGGCGTCCGCAATGCCCTGCTCGCGGTACGCCTGCTGAGCGTGCACCGGCAACTCCGGCAGGATCATTTCTTCGATGTCGAGACCGTCGATCACCGCCCCGTCAGTCCGCTCCAGGCGGCCGTGAATGCGGAGCGTGGGTTTCTCGCCGGCGATCAGCAGCAGGTCGCTGGCGCCACGATCGGCCACGAGGCGGAGCCAGGGCTCGAGGCGCGAGCCAGTGCGCGGCCGGCTGGCCGCCGGCGCGTCGAGCTCGGCCGCGATGCGGTCCAAATCGTCGTGTGCATTCATCAGAGCCAGCGCCTCGCCCGCTGACAGTACTGCCCGTACGCCTCGGGAAATGCGGTGTGGAGGTAGCGTTCCTCCCGCCCGATCACGGCGGTGCTCATTACGACGAGCACAACGGGCAAAAAGACGATCGGCCACGCCCAGTTCACCACGAGCGCGAGGCCGAAGTAGGCGAAGGTCAGGCCGACGTACATCGGGTTGCGCGTGAACCGGTACGGCCCCCATGTCACGAGTTGTCGCGCCGCCCGGATCGGAATCACGGCGGCACGCGCGCGCCAGAACGTGACGAGGCCCCAGAGCATCACGATCAGCCCGGCCCCGAGGATCACGGCACCGGCCGCGACCTGCGGGGGCCGCGCGCCTTGGCTGTCGATCAGGAACTCCATGCGCTGATTGAGCAGCCACGTCGCGACGAAGCCCGCGACGTACACGAGCGGCGGCGGCACGCGCACGTTGGGTCCGCGGGCGGACACGGTGTCTGAACCGCTCATTCGCCGCTAAGAATACCGGACCTGTCACGCGCCGTGCGCGCGGATCTCGTCGAGGACGGCAGCACCCAGATCGTCCGCCTTGCGCGCGCCAACGCCGTAGACGGTGCGCAACGCCTCGAGGCTCATCGGCTTGAGCCGCGCCAGCTCGCGCAGCGTCGTGTCATGGAAGATGACGTACGGCGGCACGCCGCGCTCACGCGCGGTTCGCAGCCGCAATGCGCGCAGCCGATCGAACAGGCCGCGATCCACGCCGTCCCACGATTCCGCTTCGACACGAGATCGCCGGGGAACACGATCCTTCTGAGGCTTCCGCTGACGTACCAGCGCCAGGTCCGGCAGCGTGCCGGGATCCTTCATCAGCGCCGCACCGTCCGCGGTGAGCTTGAGGACCGGATATCCGTCGTCGGTCTGCCGCAGCAGTCCGCCGGCAACGAGCTGATCGATGTAGCCGCGGAGCTCGTCGATCGTCGCGTCCGGCATCAGGCCGAAGACGCTCAGCGCCTGGTGTCCGCGCGACGTCACCTGCTCGTTCTCGCTGCCGCGCAGCACATTCGTCACGTGCGCGGCGCCAAAGCGCTGGCCCACCCGCGCCACGGCCGAGAGGATCTTGCGGGCGAGCGTCACGGCATCCGGGATCGGCTCCAGCTCGCCGAGGCAGTAGTCGCACGATCCGCAGTCCGGCTTGGTGTACGTCTCGCCGAAGTACCCGACGAGGCGACGGTGCCGGCAGCCCACGCTGGCCGCGTACCGCTCGATGTCGCGCATCAGCGCCTTCCGCTCGTCGGACAGCTCGCCGTTCTGCTCGAGAATCATCCGCCACTTCAGGAAGTCGGCGCCGGAGTAGATCAACACGCATTCGGCCTCGAGCCCGTCGCGGCCCGCACGGCCCGACTCCTGCTGGTAATGCTCGAGCGACTGCGGCGCGCCGGCATGAATCACGAACCGGACGTCGGACCGGTCGATGCCCATGCCGAAGGCCACGGTCGCGACGACGACATCGACGTCCTCGTTCAAGAACGCGTCTTGATTCCGGTGCCGCGTCTCGTCGTCCAATCCGGCGTGATACGGCACCGCCCGCACACCGAGGCCGGCCAGCCACTCCGCGAAGCTGTCCACGTCCCGCCGTGACTGGCAGTAGACGATCCCCGCCTCGCGGCGATGCCGCGACAGGATGTCCTCGATCTGCTTCTTGATCGCCGACCGCGCTACCACGCGGTACAGGAGATTCGGACGGTCGAAGGATCCGATGAGCTCGACCGGCGCTTTGAGACCGAGCTGGGTCACGATGTCGCGGCGGACCCGCGACGTCGCGGTGGCGGTGAAGGCGTGCAGGCTCACGGCGGGCCACCGGTCGCGGAGCGCCGCCAGCTGGCGGTACTCCGGCCGGAAGTCGTGCCCCCACTGGCTGATGCAGTGCGCTTCGTCCACCGCGACGAAGCTCAACGGATGCCGGCCGACGAGCGCCGCAAACCCGTCACGCCCCTCTCCCACGAGCCGCTCCGGCGCAACGTAGAGCAAACGAAATCGGCCGTCGCGGAGTCCAGCCGTGACGCGCGCCTTCTGGTCCGGCGAGAGCGCGCTGTGGTAGCAGGCCGCCGGCACGCCGTTGCCGACGAGCGTGTCCACCTGATCCTTCATCAACGCGATCAGCGGTGACACGACAATCGCGAGGCCATCGCTGACGAGCGCCGGCGCCTGGAAGCAGAGTGACTTCCCTCCACCCGTCGGCAGCACGACGAGCGAATCGCGACGCGCGAGGATCGCGTCCATCGCTTCGCGCTGCATCGGCCGAAACGCCGTGTAGCCCCAGTACCGCTCGAGAACAGGAAGCAGGAGTGACATATCCTAGACGCCGTGCACGACTACCTTATCTCGTTCCTGCTCGGCATCATCGAAGGCGTCACCGAATTTCTTCCGATCAGTTCGACCGCGCACCTCCGCATCGCGGAGTCGCTGCTCAACGTCAGCCTCGAAAGCGAGTACTGGAAGATGTACTCGATCGTCATCCAGCTCGGCGCGATTCTCAGCCTGCCCGTCTACTTTCGCGAGCGCATCCTGTCGTTGTTCAAGACGTTTCCGCGAGGCGCGCGCGGCGACCGCACGATCCTGACCCATCCGTTGACGCTCACGCTCATCGCGACGGCGATGACGGCGGCGCCGGCGCTGGCCCTGAAGAAGGTGATGTCACAGAACCTCGAGAGCCTGACCGTCATGGGCGTGGCGCTCATCGCGGGCGGCGTGGTGATGTGGATCGTGGACGCGATGCACGCGCGATGGGAGCAGGCCAAGCCTGACGCGCCGGGCAACCCCATTCGCACACGGCAGATGGACGAGATGACCCTCGGTCAGGCCATCTGGATCGGCTTGTGTCAGACGGCCGCGGCCGTGTTCCCGGGCACGTCGCGTTCGATGTCGACCATCGCCGCCGGGCAGGTGGCCGGGATGTCGCGGGCGGCGGCCCTCGAGTTCTCCTTCTTCATCTCGATTCCGACGATGGTGCTCGCCACGTCGAACGAGCTCCGCGACTGGCTGAGCCCGGATGTGACGGACGCCGGCAGCACGGCCACCACGCAAGCCGTGACTGTGACCGGACACGAGGTCGTGATCCTGGCCATCGGGTTCGTCGTCTCGTTCGTCGTCGCCTACGCCAGCGTCGCCTGGCTCATGCACTGGGTCCGCAAGCACGGCTTCGTGCCGTTCGCCATCTATCGCATCGTATTCGGCGCGATCGTGCTGTGGTGGATGGCGTGAGCTACTGCTTCTTGCGGGTGATCGTGACGAGCTCCTTGCCGCCCATCGCCGTCTGACCGATGGTCATGCCGACCACCTCGTAGCCCTGTTCGCCCATCGCCTTCAGTTCCTTTTCCATCGTCGAGGTCTTCGTGGTCGCGAGGAGCTTGTACATGTAGCCACCGCTCGTTCGCGACTCCTTGTCGCGCTCGAGAATCACGACGACTTCCTTGCCGCCGAAGGCCGACTCGAACACGGTCTGGCCGCGGTACTCGTAGCCCAGCTCCGAGGCGGCCTGAACTTCTTTCTGCATGGTGCCGGTCTTGTTGGCGGCGAGCAGCTTGTACGAATACCGCGAGCCCCCCCCGCCGGTCGGCCGCGAGGCCACGGCGACGACCTCCTTGCCGCCCATGGCCGTCTCGCCGCCCATCACCGCCTGGAATCTGAACCCGGCTGCCGCGGCGTCGTTCAGCTCCTTCTCCATCGTGCTGGTTCGCATCGTCGCGATGATGCGATGTTCAATGGTCTCGGCAGTCCTGACCCTCATGCCTGAGACGGCCGAGGCACTCAGGATGGCGAGCGTCAAGGCGAGCAACAGTCGAATCGGCTTCATGGAACTTCCCCCTTTGGCAGAGTGTCGGCAGATGGACGGGCGAGCTTCAGCCCGCCGGCAGCGTATCGCTAACCGGCCCGGGCCGATGGAATAATCACGAGATGCGGGCGGTCGCGATCATCCTCGCTCTGACGGCGTTCGTGGTCGGCCCTTCCGCCGCCGCGCAATCGGCGCGCATTCGACCCGATCAGTCCCTCAAGATCCGCGGACAGGACCTCATCGTGCACCTGGCGGCCGGTACCACCCACGCGGACGGTCCGATGTTGCTGTACGCGACGGGCGACGGCGGATGGCCCGGTGAGGAGCGGCTGTTCGATCGCATGAGGCCGTGGGGCTACCCGATGGCCGGGTTCAACTCGGTCGACTACATCGCGTCGATCCACACGCCCGCCCGGACGGTGGACACGGAGACGGTTGCGGCGGATATCGGCGCGATCATCACCACCGCCCGGCACGGACTCGAGCTGCCTCTGGAGCGGCCGGTCATCCTCGTCGGTTTCTCGCGTGGCGCCGGGCTCGCGATCGCCGCGGCGGCGTCGGCGCCGCTCAGGGCCCGCCTGAAGGGCGTGCTGCTGGTGGCGCTCACGGCGGAAGAGGACTTCGTGACGGAGCGCGTGCCGGGTACGACCACAGGAGCCGCTCGTGAGCTCCAGACCTACGCCGTGCTGCCCCGACTCGGACCGCTGCGTGTGGCTCTGATTCAGTCCACGCGCGACGAGTTCGTGCCATCAGCCGAGGCGCAGCGCCGCTTCGGGCCCGAGGGCCCGTCACGGCGGTTCCGCGCCATCGACGCGAAGGATCACAGCTTCGGAGGCAAGCTCGCTGAGCTCACGGCCGCAATGCGGGCCTTCGTCGAGTGGATTGCCAGGGAGAGCTGACTATGTGCCGCAACATCCGTACGCTGTTCAACTTCGATCCGCCGGCCACCGACGAAGAGATTCGGGCGGCATCATTGCAGTTCGTGAGGAAGCTCAGCGGCTTCACGGCACCGTCGAAAGCGAACGAGGCGGCGTTCGCGCGGGCGATTGACGAGACGGCGGACGTGGCTCGGCGGTTGATCGACTCGCTCGTGACGACCGCGCCCGCGAAGGACCGCGAGGAATGGGCGGCGCGCGCCAAGGCACGGGCCGCGGAGCGGTTCGGTACGTAGGGCGGACCGAAGTTCGGTCCGCCCTGAGTCGTTTCTATTCTTAGTTTTACGCGCAGCCGCTCGTGGTTCCGCAGTTGGAGCACTTGTAGCACGCGCCCGAGCGGACCATGATCGAGCCGCAGGTCGAGCACGGCGGCGCGTCTTCCTGGTTCTGAATCGCCGCGAACGCCGCGCCCTTCTTCGAGCTCTGCGACGAGGCCTGGCTCGCCGAAGCTCCGGAAGCGCCAGCTTTCGGAGCGGAGGCGGCCACGTCGAGGATGAGCTGCTCCGGCGATGTGACTTCTTCGCGGTTGTTCACGCCGGCGCGGTACTGCGCTTCCGGCGACAGGAACTTCACGGCGAGCCAGCGGAAGATGTAGTCGACGATCGACTTCGCGAAGCGGACGTCCGGGTTCTTCGTCATGCCGGCCGGCTCGAAGCGGACGTGGCTGAACTTGTCCACCAGATCCTGCAGCGGGACGCCGTACTGGAGGGCGTAGCTGATCGCCTGCGCGAACGCGTCGGCAAAGCCCGAGATCGTCGAGCCCTCCTTCGCCATCGTCAGGAACAGCTCACCCGGCATGCCGTCTTCGTAGAGGCCGACGTGGATGTAGCCCTCGTGGCCCGCGATATCGAACTTGTGCGTGAGCGACTGCCGCTCGTCCGGCAGCCTGCGGCGATTCGGTCCGGCGGCGACACCGTCGGCGGCGACGGCGGCCTTCGCGACGTCCCTCGACGTGTTGAGCGGCTGTGTGCGCTTGCTGCCGTCGCGATAGATCGACACGGCTTTCGCGCCCAGCCGCCACGCGTCGATATAGGCCTGCTCGATCTCTTCGACGGTCGCGGCCTTCGGTACGTTGACGGTCTTCGAGATCGCGCCCGAGATGAACGGCTGCGTCGCGCCGACCATCTTGATGTGGCCCATGTAGTGGATCGACCGCGTACCGCGCGTCGCCTTGAAGGCGCAGTCGAACACGGCCAGATCCTTGTCCTTGAGGTGCGGCGCACCCTCAATCGTCTCGTGCTCGTCGATGTGGCCGATGATTTCCTTGACCTGCACCGCCGAGTAGCCGAGCTTCTCGAGCGCCATCGGCACGGTGCCGTTCACGATCTTCATCAGACCGCCGCCGACCAGCTTCTTGTACTTGACGAGCGCGATGTCCGGCTCGACGCCGGTCGTGTCGCAATCCATCATGAAACCGATCGTGCCGGTCGGCGCGAGCACCGTGGCCTGGGCGTTCCGGTAGCCGTGCTGCTCGCCGAGCTCGATGCACTCGTCCCACACCGTCTTGGCGGCGTTGAACAGATCCTTCGGCACGTGGGTCCGGTCGATGTCCTTGAGGGCGGCCCGGTGCTTGCGCATCACGCGCAGCATCGGCTCGGAGTTTTTCTCGTAGCCGGGGAACGGCCCGCCGTGATCGCGCGCGATCCGCGCGGACTGGGCGTTCGCCGCCCCGTGCATTACGGCCGTAATCACCGCCGCGTAGTCCCGGCCGGCGTCGCTGTCGTACGGCAGGCCGCGCGACATCAGCAGGGCGCCGAGGTTCGCGTAGCCCAGGCCCAACGGCCGGTAATCGTGGCTGTTGAGGCCGATCGCCGGCGTCGGGTAGCTCGCGTTGTCGACCAGGATTTCCTGCGCCGTGATGAACGTCTCACACGCCTTCTTGAAGGCCACCGCGTCGAGCTCGCCCGCGGTATCGACGAACTTCATCAGGTTGATGGACGCCAGGTTGCAGGCCGAGTCGTCCAGGAACATGTACTCGGAGCACGGGTTGCTCGCGTTGATCCGGGCCGTGTTCGGGCAAGTGTGCCAGTCGTTGACGGTCGTGTCGAACTGCATCCCCGGGTCGCCGCACACCCAGGTGGCCTGGGCGATCTGATGCATCAGATCGCGCGCCTTGTAGGTCTCCATGACGTCGTGCGGCGGTCGCACCGCCCGCGTCTGCCACTCGCCGTCGTCGAGCACCGCGCGCATGAACTCGTCAGTCACGCGCACCGAGTTGTTCGAGTTCTGGAAGAACACCGACGCGTAGGCCGGGCCGGTGAACGAGCCGTCGTAGCCCGCGTCAATCAGCGCCCACGCCTTCTTCTCTTCTTCGACTTTGCAGTTGATGAACTCGACGACGTCGGGGTGCTCGGCGTTGAGAATGACCATCTTCGCCGCGCGACGCGTCTTGCCACCGGACTTGATGACGCCGGCAAAGGCATCGAAGCCCTTCATGAAGGACACGGGGCCGGACGCCGTACCGCCACCCGCGAGCAGCTCGCGCGACGATCGAATCGCCGACAGGTTCGAACCCGTGCCCGAGCCGAACTTGAACAACATGCCCTCGGTCTTGGCCAGACCCAGGATCGAATCCATCGTGTCCTGTACAGAATTGATGAAGCAGGCCGAGCACTGCGGCGCCTTCTCGAAGCCGCAGTTGAACCACACCGGGCTGTTGAAGGAGCCCTTCTGATAGACGAGCAGGTGCTTCAGGTCGTCGCTGAACGCCTGGAGGTCGTCTTCAGACGCGAAGTACTGCTGCTCGCGCGCCCAGACCGTGATCGTGTCAACGACCCGGCCGATGAGCTGCTTGACCGAGTGCTCGCGCTCCGGCGTGCCGATCTGCCCGCGGAAATACTTGGAGACGACGATGTTGGTCGCCTGCTGGGACCAGAACTTGGGGAACTCGACGTCACGCTGCTCGAAGACGAGCTCGCCCTTTTCGTTGGCAATCAGCGCGGAGCGCAGCTCCCAGTCAATCTCGTCAAACGGGTCCACGCCGTCGCTCTTGGCCGTGAAATACCGCTCGAACTCGAGACCTGCGACCTCGCGTCCTGGACCGAACGTCCGCGCGGTCGTTTGTGCTGCTGTCGACGTCTCCGCCTGCTGAGCTCTCATGCCCTGTCCCACCCTTTCCTACGTCCGTCCTCTTGGATTCCCATCAAATTTCGAATGCCCCGCCCGGCCCGAACGACGCGTGCTCAAAAAGTTGCTCGAGGCGAAACGCTGGGGGGAATCGCCGCCGGTGGTGCTTTACCGGCCCACGAATATGCGCCTCGTTTACGTGGTTGTCAAGAACGAACCCACTACATATCGTGCTCCACCTTGCCCCATGACGCCAGATATTGACTTTGAGGCCGTTAGTACTTCGGTTTCTGCAGGTGCCCTATTTTCAAAACCGGAATTTTCTGGCGCGTGTGCCGAAATGTGAAGTGCATCCGAACCAACGAGACCATGTTCGGCCACGCCTCGCCTGTTACAGTTCGAAGGTGGATGAGTTGACACCGGCCTTGGCGCTCCCACCGGCCGGCACCGAGCCGCCGAGCGCGCCGGTGGTGGCGCCCCCCGAGGCCGCGACTCCCCTCTCAGTCATCACCACCATCCTCCGGCGGCCCATCCTGCCGGCGTGGATGGCCGCGCTGCAAGTCGTCATGGTCTGCGGCATTCCGACCGGCGTCGTCGTCATGATGGCGATCATGCTCGGTACGAACATGCCCATCTTCGAGGGCGAGAACTACACTGAGTACACGCTGGAGTTCTTCGCGATACAGAGCCTGCTCGACACAGCGCTCATCGCGTTGCTGCTTCGCGTCTTTCTCATGCTCAGCGGCGAAACCTCGCGTGATGTGTTCCTCGGTGTGCGGCCGGCCGGCCGCGAAATCGTGCGTGGGTTCCTGCTCGTGCCGGTGATGGTCATTGGCGTCGCCGGCCTGAGCCTGCTCCTGCGCTGGATCGCCCCCTGGACGCACACCGTGCCGGTCAATCCGTTCGAGCGGTTCATGCAGCACCCGATCGACGCGACGGTCTTCATCATCGTCGTGGTGCTGGCGGGCGGGATTCGTGAGGAGCTGCAGCGCGGATTCATTCTGCATCGCTTCGAACAGAAGCTGGGCGGCTGGAAGCTCGGCTTGCTCGTTTACACGGCAGTCTTCGGGCTCCTGCACCTGATACAAGGCGTCGACGCCGTCATCATCGTGGCGACGCTCGGATTGTGCTGGGGGTTGATGTACGTGCGGCGCCGGTCGGCGGTCGCGGGGATTGTCAGCCACGCCGGCTTCGACGCGGCGCAGGTCCTGCTCGTCTTCTTCGCGCGATAGCTACCTCAGGCCGGCCTTCCGTCGCAGATCCAGAATCCACCGATTGATGGCGTCCGCGGCGTTCGTCTCGCGGATGAACCGTTCACGCAAGTACTTCTGAATTCGGACGTCGTCCTTCAGCCACGCCATGAGGTCGGCTTCGGTCATGTGCTCGCCGGCCAGCCGCTCGGCGGGCGTGCCGCCGGGGCCGAGCGCACGCTCCCATTGCTGGCGCCGCTCGGCCACGTCGGCGTCGGTGGGCTCGGCGACTGAGGAGGAGGCGCCGATCTCGGCCAGCATGATCAGGCGATTCTCCAACTCGGCCTGCACGGCGGCGTCGGTCGTCACCGAGCGTGGGACGAGCTCGAGCTCGAGCGCCACGCGAATGTCGGAGTCCATGATCACGCGACCCGACACGATCAGCCGGGTCTTGTCGATTGGCGTTTGCGCCGCGGCCAGCGCCGGCATCAGCAGAAACAGCGCAACCAGGCCCCGAATCCGCATCAGAAGATCTCGCCGAAGCTCAGGTTGAACTCCCACGCGCTCTCGCGCTGGCCCAGAAACGTCATCCGGCTGAGCTTCCGGCCGAAGTCGAGTCGCAGCGGCCCGAGCGGTGAGTCGTACCGGATGCCGAATCCCACGCTGCCACGCAGCTGGCGGAGCGACATGTCACTGACCTTGGCGAAGACGTTCCCTGAGTCCGCGAACAGCGCCGTCGAGAACCTGCGGCCGAAGATCCGCGCGACCTGCGTGCGGAGCTCCGCGTTGAAAATCATGAGGCCGTTCCCGCCCTTGGAGAAACCGGCCGGGGTGAGGACCGCCGGCGTGCCGAGCTGATCGAGCAGGAACCCCCGCACGGTCGTGCTCCCACCGGCAAAGTAGCGCTGGCTGGCCGGGATTTCCGCGACCCGTTCCGTGCGCGTCGTGCCGTCCGGTTCCGTCACCGTGACCTCGCGCTCGAACCCCCGGGCGAACCCGACGTTCGCACGCAGTGCGAGCACCGAGATCGGCCGTGTGCGCCCGGCACTATCCGCCTTGGAATTGATGACGGTCCGGTACCTGGTCGCTTGCAGCGACAGCTTGACGTAACCAACCTCAGACCCAATCGCGCGGGCCGCAATCTGGGCTTCGGCCGCCTGGAAGGATCCCCGCGTCGGACTGATGGAATCGTTACGGAGGTCTGTCAGCACGCTGAGCGTAAAGGTCGAGAGACGCACCTGAGGGAAGGCCCGGTCGATCTCGAGGTCCAGACCCGACCGGACGTCGTAGAGCTTGGTGACGTCGATGGCGTACCGGGCCGAAGCCCGCGTGTAGAGCGACAAGAGGCGCTGGAAATCGACGTTGCCGCCCTGGCGACGGAAGTTGAATGTCGAGCGAATCGCCTGCTCGGACGCGACGCCGAAGAGCCAGTCGGTGTCGGTCCCGAAGGCCCGCCGCTCCTGATAGGTCAGCGCGGCACGATACTCGCTCGGCACGTATCCGCGCCCATCCAACACCGGGTCTTCCGGCACATCCCGAGGGCGAAGGCTCAGCCGTGTGAAGAGGGAGACGAGCCGGTTGCGGCCGCCGAGATTGCGGCGGCTGATCTGGAACAAGCCGCGCGGCGCGGCCTCAATCCGATAGTCGCAGCCACCACCCACGGCCGACCGGCACTTGCGCTCGACCTGCAGACCGCCACCGAATGACACCGTCGTATCGGGCGCCTCGTCGACGCGCACGATCACGTGCACCGCGGTTTCGCCGGGCCGCAGCGGTTCGGCGTCGACCGACGCCTGCGAGAACACGCCCATGTTGTAGAGCCGCCGCTGACTCTCGAGCCGCAAGTTCTCGCCAAACGGCGAGCCGGGATGCAGGACCATCTCCTCGCGAATCGCCTGTTCCGTGATGTCGCGCCAGCCGACGATCTGAATGTCCGCGACGTGGATCTGTGGCCCTTCTTCAATCTTGAACACCCGCACGATCTGCGTCGGGTCGGCGTTGTTGAGGCGGCGCCCCACGTCAACTTTGGCCATCCGGTAGCCGAGGTTGAGGTACAGCGCTTCGAGCGTCAGACGGTCCGCCACATCCAGCGCGACCTGGTACGGGAGCCCGACCTTGCCCTGAATGACACTTCGCAGGTCGCCCTCCGCCACGAGCGCCGTCGTCCGCTCGAACTGCACCTCCACGATCCGGCCCTTCGGCCCTTCGATGATCTGCGGCCGTAGCACGACCCACTTCTCCTTCACCGTCTGGGGCCGATTCGCGGCTTCGACGACGTCCGGCGTGACCTTCACGTCGTAGTAGCCGAGCTGGCGATAGCCGGCGGCAATGCGCAGGAGCCCTTGTTGGATCTTGGCCTGGTCACGCACCGCGCCGTCGCGCACCTGCAGCCAGGTGTCGAGCTCCTTGCGGGTCGCGTGGAGATTCGGTGGAAACTCGATGCGATCGATGCGGTACCTCGGCCCAAAGGTCAGGCGGACCTTCAGCGTGACGCGAGCGGGCGATTCCTCCACCCGGATGATCTGGACCAGCGCATCGGCGTAGCCTTCGTTCTTGAGGTAGTTCTGGAGCCGCTGCTTCGAATCGTCGAGCAAGTCCTGGTCGACCTGGTTTTCCTGCTTGATGGGCACGAAGCTGTCGAGGTCAACCGCCGGCGGCGGATCTCCGGCCGCGTCCCACTCCAACGTCACGAGCGGTCCAGGATCGAGATTCACGCTGACGTCGAACGTGTCCTTGCCCGATTCCCGCGTCGACGGACCGATGACGGTCGCGGTGTAATACCCTTTCGATTTCAACTGACGGACGATCTCCAGCAGCGCGTCGCGAATCGGCCCAGGCCGGAACGGCCGCCCATTGACGAGGCCGGTGATCGTCTCGATGCGCTTGTCTGAAATCGCCGCCTGGTTCGAGTTGTTGATGACCGCCGCACCAATCCGCGCGAGCGGACCTGCCTCGATCTGGAACGACAGCGTCGCGCTGTCCGGATTCGTGGAGGTCGTTCGCGTGACTTCCACGGTCGCGGTCCGGTAGCCGTTGTCGCTCAGCGTGCTGAGGACCTCTTGTCTGACGAACTCCTGAGGCACGTTCGGCAAGCCGTTGTACCGCCGCCGGATGTGTTCATCCAGCTCCTGGGGCGTGAGCTCTGTGTTGCCCACGAAGCGCAACTGTGTGACGCGATGCCGCGGCACGGCCTCGAACACGACGTTGACGCCGCCCGGGCCGGCACTGCAGAGGACGGTCACGTTTTCGAAGCCGGCAAGACTGACGAGCCGCTCGACGGAACGGCGATACACGGCACGCGTGAACGTCGACTGTGGCTTCAAGTCGAGTCCGGCCAGCAGCGACTGGGGATAGTCGGGATGCCCGGTGACGCGGAGCGTCACCGTCGCTACGAGCTGGTCGTAGCAGTCGGCCTCCCGCGGTGGCGACTGGGCCTGAAGTACGGCCCCAGCGGCCACGATGAGGGTCGTCGAAAGCAGCGGACCGAGGAACCGTCGGCAGCCCATCAGAAGACGTGGCGGATGCGGAAGTCGAACGCGAACGTCCGATCTTCGTTGCGCGAGAGAATCCAGGACAGTCGTTCGTTCTGCTCGTACTCGAGCAGGATGAACTCGGTCATCGGGCTCAGCGTGCGCGCGTAGCTGATGTAGGCCTTGCTCGAGAGCTGCTTGCCGACGATCACGCGCGCGGTCGCGGTGGTCACGATGTCATTGCCAAACACGGGTGAGATGAAGATGGTCGGGGCACCGGGAATGTCGCCCAGGACGGTCCCGACCCGTGAGGAGAGCGGGCTGAGCAGGAGCTGCGCGGCCGCCATCGACGCGAGCTGGGCGGCATCTTGCGAGGAACTCAACGAGCGGACCTCCGCCGCCCGTTGGACGTCCGGGGCTTCGCCGAGCAGCAACCGGATGATGTCGGCTTCCGGCAACCACGGGTCGGAGCTCAGGTTCAGGCTGAGCTTGCTCGCGGTGCCGTTGATGCGAATGCCGACGTCAAAGGTCTGCCCCGGCGCGTGCGGCCGCACGGTCGCCGCGACGTCGAAGTTGGGCTCGATCCTGGACGGGTTGTCGAAGCGGATTTTCCCGCTCTGAATCACGAACTTGTTGGCGTTCCACGTGACGTCGGCACGATCCAGATCGATATAGCCCGTCAGCGACGAGCGCTCGCCTTCAGCCCGGTACTCGAGGCTTCCACTCCCCTCGATGTGCGTGCCCGAGCCGTTGTCGATGAGGAGGCTGGAGCGCGGCGCCGTGATGTGAATGTCGGTCGTCAACCGCACGCCTTCGTCCGGCGAGACCGCGGACTCGAGGTCCGGCTGGCCGCCGCCCGCCAGGCCGAGGATCGCGGCGGCATCCGTGTCGAAGCGCCGGGTGTAGCTCGCGCTCAACACCGTGACGTCGCCGCGGAGCACGGGCGACATCACCGGACCGGTCAGGGTGAGGTCCGCGTCCACCTTCGACTGGAAGCCCTCGGGATATCGGAGCACCATGTCGCGGCCGGCCGCCGTCAAGTGGTAGGCACTGTTCCTGAACTCGTTGAGGTCGAGCGTCATGTTCCCGCCGAACACGACGTTGCCGTTCCCGACTTTCGCGGTGAGACCGTCCGCGTTGATTTCCGTCTCGTCGAACGTCGCCTGACCGGAGATATCCGTGAGCCGGGGAAGCGTCCCCCACCGGAACTCGCCCTTTTCGAATGTCGCGGTGCCGGCCAGCTTGGGACTCTCGAGCGAGCCCTTGACGGTCGCGTTGAGCGTGGCCGTCCCCGAGCTCACGGTGACGACACCGGGGCTCTGCAGGATTTTCAGATTCACCTTGCCGTTGAGCGTGAAGTCCGCCGCGTTGTTCGCATAGCCGCCGGTGATCTCGACGTCGGTGTCCGTGCCTGTCAGGCGCGCCCGGCCGAGATCCAGCTTGCCTTCTTTGACCGTGAACTCGATCGGGCCCTCATTCCGCAGCTCGTAGTCGTAAAGCGAGAGCCTTCCTTGAGAGATGCTCGCCTTGAACGCCATCTTCCCGAAGTCCCGCAGCGGCCCGCTCGCACTCGCGGTGCCGAACACGACCGCGTGGATGAGGTCGGACCACCGCTTTTCTGGGACGAGGAACTTCATGTAGGGATCGATCGACGTGTCTTTGAACTCCGCGTTGAACGTCGACTGGTAGGGCTCGGCGAGCTGCACCTGACCGCTGACGAAGACGTCGAGCCGGTTGGACAGCGCCACGATGCGATTGATCGTCAGCATCCCGTCGCGGACGAAGATCTCCGCGCGCGTTTGGCCGATTACCTGATCGCCCACGGAAAGGTCCGGCACTTCGGCGTAACAGCGGTAGTACGGCTTCTCGAACGTCCCGTCACCGGTACACGGGTTGATGGACATCACACCCGTCAACGGCACGCGCTCGAGCTTGAAGTTGTCGAGAGACTCGACGGCAATCCGCTCGCCGGTCACCTCGAACGAGTAGGTGCTGTTCCACCCGAGCGAGGCCGTACCTTTCAACACGCCGGACCCCTTCGTCACGAGGATGTTGGTGATGTCAACCGTCGGACCGTTGAAGGCGAGGTCCGCGCTCGCCGACTCGAACGTCTCCTTCCAGGCTTCGCCGTTCACAATCTTTAGCGGGCCCTTGCCAAAGAGCGCGTTGTCGTACTTGCCGTACAGATCCAGCTCGGACTCGGCAACGAGGCCGTGGATGGGCCAGTCGGTCTTGCCGAACGCGAGGCTGAGGTCGCCGAGCGGCCAGGACTTCATCGAGACCTTCGCGCGAATATCCTCACCGCCATCTGCGCGCGGAAAGCCGAGCGCAAACCGGCCGCTCGCCTTGATGGTCCCGTCGCCGCGGGCGATGATGCCGTCCGTAAGGTCGAGATACTTGTTCTCAATGACGACGTCGCCTTCGCCGCGGCCCCACGTCACGCCCCAGGCGTACATCTCGTCGCCCGAAAAACATCCCTCGACGCGCGGCGCCTTGAACGATCCGGTCATCCGGCCGTCGAACGTTCCGATGCCGCCGACTTCAACGGGTGTGGACGTCGATCCCGTCGCGGCCGAGATGATCGCCGCGAGCAGCCGATCGCTCGCCTGCCAGTCGTGGCTCGTGACGTGGAACGGGAAGTCGGCCTCGCCACCGTACATCGTGCGCCCTTGCAGTGACACGAACGTGGTGGGTGTCGCGATCCGGCTCTCGCGGAACGTGACGCCTTCGGGATCGAAGCGGAACTCGAGCGCGCCGCCCACAGGCAGTGGACCCAGCGCGGGCCATGGCGCATTCTTCGCGCGAGGCACGCGGGCCGGCGCTCCGACCCGCTCGTAACTCAGGCGCGCTGGAAGGTTTGCCGTCGCGAGGGTTACGCCGTCGGGCGGCACGGCGCTAAGCTCGCCCTGTCCGAACACCCCCTGCTTCAGGTGGCCGCTTGGCCACGCCATCCCAACGCGGCCTCGTGCGCGCCCAGCCAGCTCAATGCCTTTGAGCTTGATGCCGATTCCGTCGAGCTGCTTCAGGTCGACACCCTCGAAATCGGCCGTGAACTTCTGCGTAGACCCCGTGGGCGTCCCGAGCGGCTCCACGGCGTACGCGAAGCGCGTATCGCCGCCATAGAAATCCGCCTCCGCGTGCGTCACGGCGAAGCGGTTCGGCAGCCAGACGAGCGATCCGTGGAGGTTCGGAAAGCGCAGGTCGCCGACCGTGGCCAGGTCGCTCGAGAAGTCGCCCGACAGGTCGCGACCATCCTTGTAGAGGTTGAACACGCCGGCGAATTGCCCGCGGCCTCGCACCACCCACGTTTCCTTCGCAAAGAAGATCGCCTTCATGCGCGCGAAGTCGATGTCGGACTTCACGACGTAGCTCTGCTCGGGCCACCGGCTGAAGTCCAGGTTGCCGGTGACGTGCGTGACGGCACCGTCGGTCTTGAGGTCGATGTGCGGCAGCGTGACCTTCGAGCCCTCCAGGAAGAAGCGCGTCTTCATGTCGGTGCTCATCGGCAGGTAGTTCTGAATCGCGACCGTGCCGCCGAAGAAGTTCGCGGTGCCGGCGTAGCGCTTTTCAGGCGCTGCCCAATCCATCGCGAAGTTGAGGTTCGGCGCGACCACGCTCCACGGTGTCGTGTGGTCTTCGTACGTAAAGGTGCCGCCAAACGCGCGAGCGGAGATCCGGAACGTGATGGGCCCCTTCTCCTTCTTCTCTGTCCGGTCCCTGGGTTGATATCGGGGAATGTTGTGATGGTCGGACCACCGTTCGATCCGCATCGTCCAGTCGTGCAGCGCGACCTCGATGAAGAGTTGCCGCTCGAGCAGCGTCCGGTAGGACGTCTTGACGATGATCGTCTTCGCCTCGAAATGCGGCCGGTCCCCCGGGGCATAGCCGTCGATGACGACGTCGCGAAGGACGTACTCGCCCCGGCCGGGCCGCACTTCGATCTTGCCGATGTGAAACGGCCGCTCGAGGTACTTGGTCACGGCTCGCTCCGCGGCGCCTTTGAGGCCCGGGATCCGGCCGAGGTCGACGGTGACGAATGAAACGAGGAGGGCGGCGAAGACGGCAATACCGACCGCGAGTAGACGGCGGCTCCAGCGCCACGCCGCACCGCGGCGCGCACCCGGCGGGCGTGCCGCCGTGGACGGAGATGGAGACGAAGGAGCAGTGTCCGTCACAGGGTTCAGCTTACCTGACGCTGGCGGGCGCCTATTCAACTATGACGAGAAGTTGGCCAGCTTGTACGGACTGCCCTTCCGCGACGCTGATTTCCCTGACGCGCCCTGCCCGAGCGGTCGAGAGCTCGTTCTCCATCTTCATCGCTTCCACGACCAACAGGCCTTGACGTGGTGCGACCTCGTCACCAGGTTTGACGAGCAGGCGGACGACTCGGCCGGGCATGGGTGCCATGAGGCGTTGCTCACCACTGCCCGACGCTTCACCGCTTCCGCCGCGCCGGGCCCGGCGGCCCTCGACGATGGCCGTCACCGCGACGTGCGGCAGCTGCACGAAGTGCTCGCCGTTGGGCTGGGCGGTCACCGCGAGATCGACGCTCCGGCCCGAGTCCGCGAAGAGCAGGGACAGGCCCACATCGGTGGGCCGGGCGTCGAGGGTCAGCGGACGGGCCTCTGCCCCCGGATTCGCGGCGTCCCGGATCGTCAGTCGAAAGCGGCCGTCCGGACCCACACCACCGACGTTTTCGATGGAGACCGTGCGGACGTGCCCGGCGATTTCGATCTCGAAGGTCATCGGAGGCCGTCCATGCGCGCGGCCCAACGCCATGCGCCCCGGCCGTCGACCGGGCTACCCGCCGCGGCGCCATGCGCGCGGAACCAGGCCGCCAGCGCGGCGGCGATGACGGCGTCCTGCTCATCTGCAGCGCTCGGCGCGACGAAGGGCTGGCCTCGGCGTTCAGTGAGAACGCGATCCAGCCAGGTCGTGTCGAAGCGGCTGTCGATGAAGTCGGGCTGGTTGACGAGCCACTGAAAGAAGGGGACGGTGGTCTTGAGCCCGACCACACGGTATTCGGCCAGCGCACGACCAAGGCGCTGGACAGCCTCTTCGCGCGTGTTCCCCCAAGTAATGAGCTTCGCGAGCATCGAATCGTAGGTGGTGGGCACCTCGAATCCCGCGGCCACGCCGCCGTCGTGACGAACACCGGGACCGTTCGGGATCCGAAGCCCGCGCACGAGACCCGGCGACGGCAGAAACCCGAGGTCGGGATCCTCAGCGTAGATCCGGCACTCGATCGCATGCGCGCGCGGCGTGAGCGCGCGCTCGGGATCGATGGTCAGGCGTTCACCTTGCGCGATGCGGAGCTGCCAGTGCACGAGGTCGATGCCGGTGACGATCTCGGTGATCGGATGCTCGACTTGCAGCCGCGTGTTCATCTCGAGGAAGTAGAAGTTCTGCTGCTCGTCGACGAGGAACTCGATCGTGCCGGCGTTCGTGTATCCGACCTCGCGGGCGACGCGCGCGGCGCACTCCGCGAGCTTCAGGCGGACGTCGGGCCGCAGCACCGGCGACGGGGACTCCTCGACCACCTTCTGATGCCGTCGCTGAATCGAGCACTCGCGCTCGACGAATGGAATAACGGTGCCGTGCGCGTCGCCGAGCAGTTGAATCTCGATGTGGCGCGGGCCGATCAGGCGCCGCTCGAAGTAGACCGCGGCGTCGCCGAAGGCAGACTTCGCCTCCGAGCGTGCGGTCCGTACGGCGCTGAGCAGGTCGGCCGCCTTTGCGACGCTGCGCATGCCCTTGCCGCCGCCCCCGGCGACGGCCTTCACCAGGAGCGGAAAGCCAATCCGCTCCGCCTCCGTCACGAGCAGTGCATCCGGCGCATCCTCGCCGAATGGCGCCTTCGTCCCGGGCACGACGGGCACGCCCGCCTTGATGGCGACTTCGCGTGCCGCGGTCTTGCTGCCCATCAGCTCGATGGCCTTCGGCGACGGCCCGACGAAGGTCAGACCGGCATCCGCGCACGCCTGCGCGAACTCCTCGTTCTCGGCCAGGAACCCGTAACCGGGATGCACGAGCGATGCGCCCGTGCGCCGCGCGATGTCGACGAGCTTGTCGATGCGGAGATAACTCTCGCGAGCCAGGCTGGGTCCGAGGTGGTGCGCTTCGTCCGCCAAGCGCACGTGCGGCGCTGTCCGATCGGCATCCGAGTAGACCGCGACCGTGTCGAACCCGAGCTCGCGGCACCCTCGAATGATGCGGACGGCGATCTCGCCGCGGTTGGCGATCAGAACCTTCACAACGGAATATTCCCGTGCTTTTTGCGCGGGTTCTTCTCGCGTTTGTTGTCGCAGCTGGCGAGCGCGGCGATGAGCTTGGCGCGCGTGGTGCGCGGCGGGATCACTTCGTCGACGAAGCCTCGCGCGGCCGCAATGAATGGATTCGCCAGCTTCTCGCGGAAATCGGCGACCAGCTTCGCGCGCAGCGCCACTGGATCGGCCGCGGCCGCCAGCTCCCGCCGGTAGAGGATGTTCACGGCGCCATCCGGCCCCATCACCGCAATCTCGGCCGAGGGGTACGCGTAGTTGAAGTCCGTCCGAATGTGCTTGCTGGACATGACGCAGTACGCGCCGCCGTAGGCCTTGCGGGTGATGACCGTGATCTTGGGCACGGTCGCCTCGGCGAACGCATAGAGCAGCTTCGCGCCCTCGCGAATGATGCCGCCGTGTTCCTGCCGCACGCCCGGGAGGAAGCCCGGCACGTCCTCGAACGTGATGAGCGGGATGTTGAAGCAGTCGCAGAAGCGGACGAACCTCGCGCCCTTGACCGACGCGTCGATGTCGAGACAGCCGGCCAGCGCCGCGGGCTGATTCGCGACGATGCCCACCGCGCGGCCACCTAGATGCGCGAAGCCCACGACGATGTTCTGCGCGAAGTGCCGGTGCACGTCCAGGAACACGCCATCGTCCACGACCGCGTGGATCAGATCGAGGATGTTGTAGGGCTGGTTCGGCTGCTCCGGCACCAGCGTGTCCAGCGCAGCGTCCTCACGGTCGAACGGATCGGAGGTCGCGCGGCGCGGCGGATCGTCGAGGTTGTTCGACGGGAGATAGCTGAGCAGGTCGCGGACCAGACGGATGCACTCGCGATCGTCCGGCACCGCGAAGTGGGCCACGCCGCTCGTCGCGTTGTGCGCCATCGCCCCGCCGAGCGCTTCCTTCGTGACTTCCTCGTGCGTGACCGTCTTGATCACGTCGGGCCCGGTCACGAACATGTAGCTCGTGCCCTCGACCATGATGATGAAGTCGGTGATCGCCGGTGAGTACACGGCGCCGCCGGCGCACGGTCCCATGATCGCGGAGATCTGCGGCACGACGCCCGAGGCGAGGGTGTTGCGGAGAAAGATGTCTGCGTACCCACCGAGCGAGAGCACGCCTTCCTGGATCCGCGCGCCGCCCGAGTCGTTGAGCCCGACGATCGGCGCGCCCATGCGCATCGCCAGGTCCATGACCTTGACGATCTTCGCGGCGTTGGTCTCTGAGAGCGAGCCGCCGACGACGGTGAAGTCCTGGGCGAAGGCGTAGACCGGACGGCCATCCACGCGGCCGTGGCCGCAGACGACGCCGTCGCCCGGCACGACCTCGTCGGCCATCCCGAAGTCACGGCAGCGGTGCGTGACGAGCTTGTCCGTCTCTTCGAACGTGCCGGTGTCGAACAGCAGGTCGATGCGCTCGCGCGCGGTGAGCTTGCCGGCGTCGTGCTGCTTGCGTACCCGGTCAGCGCCGCCGCCCAGTTCCGCGAGACGCTCGAGCTCGGCGAGACGATCCTGAGGTGACTGTGGCATCGGGGAATCACATGATCGGTAATCGATAGTCGGGTCTGCAATCGGAGAATCGGGAATCGGGAAGCGAGTAGCCGTACCCGATTACCAATTGCCGATTGTAGATTGCCGATTCACGTTACACCTTGGCTGCCTGGGCCTTCTCCCAATCCTCGAGGAACTTCTTCAGGCCGATGTCGGTGAGCGGATGCTTGAGACACGCCTCGATGACGGCCGGCGGACACGTGCAGACGTGGGCGCCCATGCGCGCGGCTTCGAGAATGTGCATCGGGCCGCGCATGCTGGCCGCGAGAATCTCCGTCGGGAAATCGTACTGGCCGAACACCTCCGCGATCTGCCGGACGAGACCCATGCCGTCGCCCGCGATGTCGTCGAGGCGGCCGGCGAACGGGCTCACGTATGCGGCGCCGACCTTCGCGGCAAAGAGCGCCTGCGGCGCCGTGAAGATGAGGGTCACGTTGACGCGCAGACCCTCGTCGGCGAGCGCCTTCGTCGCCTTCAGCCCTTCACGCGTGAACGGCACTTTGACCACGACGTGCTCGTCGATCTTGGCGAGCTCATGGCCTTCGGAAATCATGCCTGGGGCATCCGTCGCGACCACCTCGGCGCTGACCGGCCCCTGCACGAGCCGGCAAATCTTCTTGATGATGTCGCGCGGATCGTCCTTTTCCTTGGCGAGCAGCGACGGATTCGTCGTCACACCGTCGATGATGCCGAGTGGAACGAGCGACTCGATGTCGCGAATGTTGCCGGAGTCGATGAAGATCTTCATAAGTCCTCGTTCCTAGTTGCTCGTGGGGCCCCACCCCCACTCGCTGCTCGCGGCTCCCGCCGCTCGCTCCGCTCAGCCCGCTCCGTTACATCGCGGGCTTCGCGGCGTCCATCAGCTCTCGCGCGCGACGACGGGGTTCGTGAGCGCGCCGACGCCTTCGACGTGCACGGTGACCTGATCGCCGGGCTTGATGGGACCGACGCCCGACGGCGTGCCTGTAGAAATGATATCGCCGGGCTCGAGCGTCATGACCGCGGTAATGAACTCGACGAGCTCCGGAATCGTGAAGATGAGCTCGCGCGTCCTGGAATCCTGGCGGAGATCACCGTTGACGTAGCCGCGCACCTGGAGGTCGCGACCGTCCAAACCCACGGCGATGCACGGCCCGACCGGGGCAAACGTGTCGAACCCCTTCGCGCGCGAGTACTGCCCGTCCTTCTTCTGCAGGTCGCGGGCGGTCACGTCGTTCACGGCGGTCAATCCCAGGATGTAGTCGTAGGCGCGGTTCATCTTGATCCTGGACGCGCGCCGGCCGATGACGAGGCCGAGCTCGGCTTCGTGATCGACGCGGCCGGCCCACGTGGGCACTTGAATCGTGCCGCCCGGGCCGAGCACCGCGCTGGGGGGCTTGAGGAAGATCAGCGGTTCTTCCGGCAGCGGCTTGTTCTGCTCGGCCGCGTGGTCGCGATAGTTCAGGCCGACACACACGATTTTTGACGGCATGACGGGCGGTAGCAGCCGCAGGCCCTCGGGCGACACCTCGGGGCCTTCCCGAAAATCTCCGAACAGATCACCGTCGATCAGCCGCCAGCGCCCGCTCCGCTCGGCGGCGTAGAGCGGCTTGCCGCTATGGTCGATTCGATAGACACGCACCATCTAGGGTTTCCTCACGGTCGCCGACTGTTTCGCCGACGGCGCACTGGCATTCCCGCGCGCGTCCTCGGCGGCGACCGCGTACCAATACGTCGTGCCGCGTGTCACGTCGCGATCGGTGTAATGCAGGTCGGGCATCGGCTTCGTCAGCCGCAGAAGTTTCTCACCGCTGCCCTCGCCGCGCAACACGACGTACCCGGCGAGGTCTTTGGCCGAGACCGCATCCCAGATGAGCTCGACGGCGCCGTCGCCCGGCAGCGCCACGAGCGCGCCCGGCGTGGGCGGCGGAAACGTGTCGACCGGCGTCGCACATCGCGGCGGCGCGGCCGGACCCTCGATGAGCACCGGGCCGCCCTCCTGCACCGCGCGCACCGAGAGACATCGCGGCGCCCCGAACGTGACGGGTTCGCCGAAGGCCGGCGTGTCGAGCAGCGCGCTAAGCGGTGCACGCTCGCTGTCCGTGCCTTCGGCCGTCGCTTCGTACACGCGATACCGCCCGTCGCGCGCCGTCGGCTGCCACGTGAGCGTCAGACGCTCCTCGTCGTACACGATCGTGAGCCCCGATGGAGCGGGCGGCTCGGTCGCGAGTGGCACGGCAAACGGGCCGGACGGCGGGCCCTTGCGCGCGCGGCCCACGATGCCGACGAGGACGTAGTGCAGGACCGGCGCGTCCAGTCCGTGCCGGTCGGTCCCCGCGCGGTCCACGAAGGTCGCCACATCACCCGGCGCAGGACGCTGGTCCGGTCCGGCGGGCGGCGTAGCCGGCGCGCGCTCATCACGAATCTCGACCCGCCCCTTCAGATGTGACGGATCGAGAATCTGGTTGACGGTCGGCGCTGGCGCGCCGGAGGCCGTCGAGGTCGCATAGATCTCCACACGGTCCAGCACCGAGGGCGTGGTGCCGTCGGCGTTGGCCGAGGGCACCGTGAAGCGCAGTTCCACGCGGTCGGCAATGCGATGAATCTGGGGATCGGCAACACGCGCGGGCGCGAATGGCAGCGGCGGCAGCGGGCTGCCTTTGCGGCCGCAGGCGCAGGCCAGCAGGATGAGCCCGCTTGCGGCCACCGCGCGCGCCACGCGCACGCTCACAGAATGTACCGTGAGAGATCGTCGCTGCTCGCGATGTCCGCCAGCATCCGATCGACGTAGGCCGCGTCGATGCGGACCGATCGGTCGCCGAGGTCCGACGCTTGAAACGAAACGTCGTCGAGCAGCCGCTCCATGACGGTGTGGAGCCGCCGCGCGCCGATGTTCTCCGTGCGCTCGTTCACCGTGGTCGCCAGTTCGGCGATGCGCTCGACGCCGTCCTTTGTGAAGTCGAGCGTCACACCTTCGACCAACAAGAGCGCCATGTACTGCTTGATCAGCGCGCTCTTCGGTTCGGTCAAGATCCGCACGAACTCGTCGCGGCCGAGCGGCTCGAGCTCGACGCGGATCGGGAATCGCCCCTGCAGCTCGGGAATGAGGTCTGACGGCTTCGAGACATGAAACGCGCCGGCGGCGATGAACAGGATGTGATCGGTCCGCACCATCCCGTACTTCGTATTGACCGTCGTGCCTTCCACGATAGGCAGAATGTCGCGCTGTACACCCTCGCGGCTCACGTCGGGGCCGTGCGACCCTTCGCGGCCCGCGATCTTGTCGATCTCGTCCACGAAGATGATGCCGGCCTGCTCGACGCGATCGATCGCCGAGCGCGCGACGCTGTCCATGTCGATCAACTTCTGGGCTTCCTCGGCCATCAGGTTCTCGATCGCTTCCGGAATCGGCAGCTTCCGGCGCCGCGTCTTGCCCTGAAAGAATCCCGGCAGCATGTCCTTGAGATTGACGCCAATCTCCTCGAACGACGAGCCCGACACGATTTCGAACGAGGACATGGTGCGGTCGCGAACTTCGACCTCGACCATCTTCGTGTCGAGCCGGCCGGCGCGCAGCTGGTCGCGGAGCTTCTCACGCGTGCCCTGCGAGTTCTCGTTCGCCATCTGCGCTTCGGTCGAGGCATCACCGAACGGCGACGCCGAGGGCGCCGGCGGCAGGAGCAGGTCCAGCACACGCTCTTCCGCCGCGTGCCGCGCTTTCTCGCGCACCTCGACTTCGCGCTCCTCGCGCACCATCTTCACGGCGATTTCGACCAGGTCGCGCACCATCGACTCGACGTCGCGGCCGACGTAGCCGACTTCAGTGAACTTCGACGCCTCGATCTTGAGGAAGGGTGACTGCGCGAGCCGGGCAAGCCGCCGGGCAATCTCCGTCTTGCCGACGCCCGTCGGACCGATCATGAGGATGTTCTTCGGCGCCACTTCCTCGGCCATCTCGGCCGGCAGCCGCTGGCGGCGGTATCGATTGCGAAGCGCAATGGCGACCGCGCGCTTGGCCTTCGACTGCCCCACGACGTACTTGTCCAGCTCAGCGACGATCTCACGCGGCGTCAACGCCTCGGCTTGCAGCGCCATCCGTTCCGGCAGGTAAATCGGCATGGTCAGAGCTCTTCCACGGTGAGGCGCGTGTTGGTGTAGATGCAGATGTCGGCCGCGATCGCCATCGCCGCTTCGACGATCGCTCGCGGCTCCAACTGGCTGTACTGCGCGAGGGCGCGAGCCGCCGCCATCGCGAACGGCCCACCCGACCCGATCCCCATGATGCCGTCGTCCGGTTCAATGAGGTCGCCGGTGCCGGACAACAAGTACATCTGGCGGGGATCCGCCACGAGCAGCATGGCTTCCAACCGCCGCAGCGCCCGGTCCGTTCGCCAGTCGCGGGCGAGTTCGACCGCCGCGCGCTCCAGGTTGCCGCGATGCTCTTCGAGCTTGCTCTCGAACCGGCTGAACAGCGCAAACCCATCCGCCGCAGTCCCCGCAAAGCCCGCCAGAACCTTGTCGTGATACAGCCGCCGCACCTTCCGGGCCTGGTGCTTGACCACGGTCTGGCCGAGGGTCACCTGGCCATCGCTCGCAAGCACGACCCGGCCTTTGTGGCGCACGGCAAGAACGGTCGTGGCGTGGGGCTGGGACATGAGGACTTGGACGAAAAGCGGAAGTCTTTGCATCCTAGTGCCGTCCGCTGCAGAGGGCAAGGCTCGAGGACAACTCATCGGTCGCCCATCGTGTGATCAGTGGATTGGCGGCTTGGTTTGAATGGCAGTAAAGTTGCACCGAAGGACTCGCGGTAAGCCCGTCCCCCGGAATTCGAGGAGAACCATGGGTCAATCCCCACGCGTGGTACTCAGCCTTGTTGCGGCATTGGCTCTCGCCGCGCCCACCTTTGCGTTCGGAAAACAGCGTTCCGGAGGTTCCGGCTCGACGTCATCCGGCCAGGCCGTGCCTCGGACGGAGACGTCGTCGGGGAGCTCGTCTGGATCGAGCTCCGGCTCGGGTTCGTCGGGCTCGGGTTCGTCGGGCTCGAGTTCGTCGGGCTCGAGTTCGTCGGGCGGCTCCGGCGGAGGGTCACGGGTCGAGTCGCGCGACAGTTCACCGCCCCCGCCGCCGGATCGCAGCGGTGCCGAGCGCCGGACGCCCTCGTCTTCCGGTTCGAAAACCGGCACCACGGCGGCGCCGCGGTCCGGCTCCGGTGGCTCGTCTGGAACCGTGTCAGGCGGATCGACGGCCAGCCGAAATGGCGGAGCCTCGGGTGTCACCGTCGGTGGCAGCTCCGATCCTGCCGGCCGCAATCGCAACGGTCGGCCCGTGATTGGGACGGCCGTGAACCGGCCCGGTTTCACGAACACGGCCACCTTGGCGTTCCCGATTTTCGGGCCCTGGGGCCGCTATGCGCCCTTGTACGGCTACGGGTTCGGCTACGGGTTCAACCCCTGGAGCTATTACGGGACGAGCTTCATCTGGGGACGATACGGCGGGTGGTACAACCCGTGGGGTTACTACTCGTACGATCCGTTCTATCCGTATTACCCGTACTCGACGTACGGCTACACGGATCAGCCGGTCGATGACGACGACCGGAGACCGGCCAAGATTGAATTGGGATCGCTGCGAATCAAAGCGTCACCGGCGACAGCCAAGGTGTATGTCGACGGCATGTTGATGGGCATGGTGGACGACTTCGACGGCTTGCGGAATCACCTCGAGCTGGAGCCTGGACTGCACCGCATCGAGTTGCGCGCCGAAGGTTACGCGACGCTCGCGAAGGACGTGACCGTCACGACGAGCACGACCACCCTCCGTCTGAGCCTCAAGAAGAAGTAGAGGGCTGGGGCGACTTCCGCCGAAAAATCCAGTACAGCGGAAGTCCGGCGGCCATCACGCCGAGACCGGCCAACGATGTCGTCGGGTTGTGCCAGACCTCGTTGATGACCATCACGAGACTCGCCAGCACGAACGTCGCGGGCGCGAGCGGATAGCCGAGGGCGCGGAACGGCCGATTCGCGCCCGGCTCGCGGTGCCGAAGGACGAAGACGGACAGCACGGCAACGCCGGCAAAGAGCACCAGCGCGAAGCCGGTGTATTGCACCAGCTGTTCCTGGGTCCCCGACAGTACGAGCACACAGCTCCAGACGGCCTGCGCGATGATGGCCAGCATCGGCGTGCCATGGCGAGGGTGTACGCGCGACACGGGCAGGAAGACGCCGTCACGCGCCATCGCGTAGTAGACGCGCGGGCCTGCCAGCACCATCGCCGAGACACTCGCCGCGATGCTGACGATCGTGAACAGCGCGAGGAGGTTGCCGGCCACGAAGCCGAAGAGCCGCTCGGCGACGATGTCGGTGAGGCGCGCGTCGCGTAGCGCCGCGAGATCCGCGATCGGAAGCGCGTAAAAGTAGAGCAAGTTCAGCGCGAGGTAGACGAGGATGATCGCGAGCGTGCCCGCGGCCAGCGCGATCGGCAGATTTCGCGCGGGGTCCTTGATTTCCTCCGCCACGTAGACGGCCGCGTTCCAGCCCGAGTAGGTGAACATGATCGGGATGAGCGCGAGCCACCATCCCGTCATCGGGGCGGAAACCACGTGAGAGCTGGCGAAATTGCTGACCGAGCCGGCCCCGAACGACAGCCCCACCGCCACGAAGATGGCGAGCGCCGCGACCGTCAATCCCGCCAGAATGTTGTGGATGATGCGGCCGGCATCGCGCAGATGGATCAGCGAGAGCGCCACGATGACGCTGAGCGCAACGATCGCTTGTGGCGTGATGACGACGTTGACGAACGGGATCGGCAGCGTGAGGAGCGGGGTCTTGTCGGCGGCGGCTGGAATGAAGCGGCCGATGTACTGCGCGAGGGCAACGGCACTCGCCGCGATGCCCCCGGAGAACCCGGCCACGAACGACGTCCAGCCAGCCAGAAACGCCGCGCTTTGACCGTAGGCCTCACGGAGATAGACGTATTCGCCGCCGGCGTGCGGCCGCAGGGTCGCGAGCTCCGCGTACGCCATCGCGCCAGCAAACGCCAGGATGCCTCCCACCAGCCACGCGCACAGAATCAGCCAGGCGGACGAGACGAGCCCGGCGACGATGACCGGCACGAAGAAGATGCCGCCGCCGATGACGTTGGAGACGATGATCGCGGCGGCGTCGAAGGGCCCGAGCCTGCGCGCCAGCGTGGTGCCGGCCGGGCCTGCTGGCGTGGCGCCGCCGGCCGCGGTCACGGACGGTTCGAGACTCGCTCCCGCGGGAGCAAACGCCGATCGATCTTGAACACGCCGATCGGGACGATGCGGCCGCCGCGTTTGGCGAAGAGCTTCGCCGTCCAGTCGACGAACCCGGATTGATTGAAGAGCTCGGTGCGGGGCGCCTCGAGGTTGAAACCGACCGTCGACCTCACGGTGATGGCCTCGCTCGACGCGCCGGGCGCCACCGGGTCATTGCCGATGCCGGGCAATTCGCGCGAGTCGAGCTCACCGTCCTTGCCATCAGGCCAGAAGGACACCATCAAGTGGACGCTTGAAATCGGCGCCGCACTGTCGTTCTGCAACTTGAACGTGATGCTCGGCAGGATGTGGCTCCATCCCACCTGCGGACCTTCCTTGATGACGCCGGCGTCGTGATAGCCGGTGAGGACGTCGACGGCTTTGACCGCGGTCGCGAGATCGACATTCGCGCCGCAGCCGATCGGCGTGGAAATCAGCGCGATGGCTACGACGATCGGACCGAGACGCGAGCGGAGCATTGAGCGCGATTGTAGATCAGAAACGGCGCTCCCGAATCTTGGCGAGGAGTTCGTCTCGCTTCAAGTCGCCCTTCCGGAACGCAATCAGATCCTCGCCGTTCACTTCGAGAATGAGCTTCCTGGATTCGGGCTGCAACGGATTCGGCATGTACTGCGGTCCGGGCCCAGCGACGACCTGGAGCTTCTCCCCGGGTTTGAACTGGAGACCACTCGAGCTGTCCACCATCGCGTCGATCAGGGCCTGCCTGCTGATGTTCGAGTACTCCTTGATGGGATCGAACGGCACGATGGGCGGGACCTTGACCGGATCCGGAACCAAGACCGTTGAGGCAGCTGACGTGACAAGCCCCGGCGCTCCACTGGAGACCTGGGTCGTCGACCGTAGCGGCTGCTGATTCTGAATCATCACGACGAGACCGGCCGACGACGGCAGGATCTCGGGAATCGTGACGTCAAACGTGTACCCGAACCCCGCGGTCGGCCAGCCGCTGATTGTTACGTCGGATACGTACTGCAACTGGACCCCGGGCACGATCATGCCCGCCTTCTTGACGATCTCCAGACCGCCGCTGATCACGGCCTGCCGCAAGATCGCCTCGAAGTTCTTGACCTGAACCTTGATTGCCGGTTCGCTCGGGTCCGCAGGCATCAACTGCTGCGCCGACGGCGCCATGACGTACACGCCCAACGCGAGGCCTACTCCGCAAGAAACAACACGAGATTTCACAGTCGTCCTCCCTCGCCTTACCGACCCGGAACGCCGGCGCCTGCCAGCAACGCGAGCTGCGCTACCTGAAAATTCACCTGACGCTGCTGCGCTTCGAGGTTTCCCAACTTCCTCCACATCTCGTTGATGTCGCCACTCACATTCCACACCTGTTCCGTCAGCCTGCTGTCTGTATCGGCGACGCGAACCGCCGTGACCCCGTCTCCCGTCGACAGATGCCGGTTCAACACGGCGTTCAAGGAAACCATGCGCGCTTCCAACGCGGCGAGCTCGGCACGCGCGGTGGCCGTTTCCCTGGTGGTCTGGTCGACGGATTGCGCAACCGAAACCGGCGCGGGAGTCGGAGTCGTCACACCGGCCGATCGCGAGGCCATGACCGCTTGCGCGGTCGCGCCGCCACCGATGCCGATCGCGAACATGACGCCGGCCGCTGTGGCCATCGCCCACGCGGGCACTTCGCGCCACCAGGGCATCAAGCGCGCCGGCACGAAGGGCCGCCAGACCGATCCATGGTCCGGCACTTCCCACGCCAGTAGATCCTGACGCGTCTCCTGCAGGCCCGCGATTTCCTCGCGGCATGTCGCGCAGGACTCGAGGTGACGATCGATCTGCGTCCGGTCATCGCCGTCGCATTCGTCGTACACGTATCCGATGAGTCGTTCACGTTCGTCGCACATAGCTGGCATCCTCGTTACGAACTGCTCTCCCACGTCGCGCGCCTCAGGCTCGCAGCCTCGGCCTGTCGCCGCTCCAGACGACGCCGAAGCACGGAGAGTCCTTGATACAAACGCGTCTTCACAGTGCTCAGCGGACAGCCCAGGGTGTCCGCAATTTCCTGAAACGTCAGGCCGTGATATTCCTTCAACAAGATCGCTGTCCGCTGCTCCTCCGGCAGCTCGGCCATCGCACGGGCGACCGCGTGCGACAACTCGCGGCGGGCCACCAGGTCCTCGACGGATTCACTCGGCGAGGCTTGCGCGTCCGCCAGATCGACCGGGTCCGTCCCTTCAGGGACTTGCACGATCGGCGCGCGGCGCTCGCGGCGCATCGAGTCACGGCAGAGGTTCAAGGTGATTCGGTACAGCCACGACGAAAATTTCGCCTGGCCCTTGAACCCCCGGAGGCCGCGATAGGCGCGGAGGAACGCCTCCTGCACGACGTCGCGCGCGTCTTCCTCACGCCCGAGCGTGCGGTACGCAAGGGCGTAGATCGGCCGCTCCCAGCGAGCGACCAGTTGGTTGAAGCTGTCGTGGTCCCCCGCTGTCGCGTGGGCGACGAGCTCCTCATCCGTCCGGGTCATTGAGGCGCCTGAATCGGTGTTCGGGCCGAATCGGCCGGAAATCCGCGATTCTCCCAATTAGACGGCGCATGCGGGACCCCAGTCTGTACCCCTGCGCCGTGGCTCATTGAAACTCCCCGGGTATCAGCCGCTGGGAAGCGGTGCTACACTACTACGGGTTGTGTCAGACCGACTCGCACCACCAAGTCCGCTAGGCGGAAACGACGAGAACTTCCTCACCACCGAGGAGGTCCTCGACTATCTCCAGGTCAACCTGCGCACGGTCTATCGGCTGATCAAAGCCCGGAAGATTCCGGCTGTACGCGTCGGCCGTCAATGGCGCTTCCGCAAGAAGGACATTGACGAATGGCTCAGCCGCGGCCGGCCCGGCGACAAAACGTCTGCGGTGACAGGTGAGCGCCCACGCGTGCTCGTCGTGGACGACGAGGACACCGTCCGAGACATGGTCGCCAAAGCGCTCGTGCAGGCGCACTACGACGTCGACACCGCGATCGATGGCCTGTCGGCGCTGGACCGGTTGCGCGCGACGGACTACGACCTCCTGATCACGGACCTGAAGATGCCCGGCATGGATGGTCTGTCCGTGATCCGCGAAGCACGCCGCCAGGCCTCCGACATGCCCGTCATCATCATTACGGGGGCGTCGACTGAGGCCAGTGCGATCGAGGCGGTGAATCTCGGCGTGTCCGGCTACCTGACGAAGCCCTTCCGCGTGAACCGCATCGTGGCCGTGGCCGCGCGGGCCATGGGCGAACCGGCCGCGGTGCGCGCCGGAGTCGAATAAGCCCTCTTTTTTCGTCGCGGCCGGTGAACGGCGGGCTTCACACCACGTCGTTGCGGCGCCAACGCTCGATTCTGTGATTCAACTCTCGGAGCTCACAAAGTCCTTCGGCGATCGCCGGCTGCTCGATCAGGTCACGTGGCAAGTCGGCGACCGCGATCGCGTCGGACTTTGTGGCCCCAATGGTGCCGGCAAGACGACCCTCCTCCGTTTGCTTGCCGGACTCGATGACGCCGACCACGGCACGGTTGTCAAACCGGCACGCCTGACCGTCGGCTATCTGCCGCAAGACGGTCTCGAGCATTCGGGACGGACGTTGGCCGAGGAAGCGGCACTGGCGTTCAAGCCGCTCCTCGAGGCGCGCGCGGAGATCGAGCGCATCGAACACGCGCTGGCGGACCCGTCGCTGCCCGACGGCGAACACGAGACGTTGCTCGTGCAGTATCACGAGCTCACCGATTTCTTCCGGCGCGAAGAAGGACACAGCATCGACCTGCGCGTCACCCAGGTCCTCGAAGGCCTGGGCTTCGCCAAAGCCGACTTCTCGAAGCCGACGGAAACGTTTTCGGGTGGCTGGCAGATGCGGATTGCGCTCGCGCGCCTGCTCCTCGGCCGCCCCACGCTGTTACTGCTCGACGAGCCGACGAACCACCTCGATCTCGACGCGCGGAACTGGCTCGAGGAATATCTCCTGGCGTACCCGGGCGCCGTCATCCTCGTTTCCCACGACCGTTTTTTTCTCGACGCCGTCGTCACACGCATCGCGGAGATCTCGCTGCGCACGATCACGGACTACGTCGGCTCCTACTCGAAGTACCTCATGGAGCGTGACGAGCGCATGGAGCGCCTTCGGCAGACGAAGCGTGAGCAGGACGAGGAAATCGCGAGGATGCGGGCGTTCATCGACCGCTTCCGGTACCAGGCCACGAAGGCGGCGCAGGTCCAGAGCCGGATCAAGATGCTGGACCGCGTCGTGCCAATTGAAGTGCCACCGGAGCGCAAACGCGTGCACTTCACGTTTCCAAGCTGCCCGAAGAGCGGCCGGATCGTGCTCGAGCTCGACGGAGCCAGCAAGGCGTATGGCACGCATGCCGTGCTGAACCGCATCCAGTTGCATGTCGAGCGCGGCGATCGCATCGCGCTCGTCGCGCCAAACGGGGCGGGCAAATCCACCCTCATGCGGCTGCTCTCCGGCGCGGAAGCACCAGATTCTGGCGTGCGGCGCGAGGGCCATCAGGTCGTCATGCAGTACTTCGCGCAGGACGAAGCGAATCTGCTGCCGCCAACGAAGACGGTCTACGAAACGATGGAAGCTGATTCACCGGTGGGCATGGTGCCGATGATCCGCAACATCCTCGGCGGGTTCCTGTTCTCCGGCGACGACATCTACAAGCGGGCGGGCGTCTTATCTGGTGGCGAGCGAACACGACTGGCAGTCGCGCGCATGCTCCTCCGCCCCGCGAACACGCTCCTGCTCGACGAGCCGACGAACCATCTCGATCTGGACTCCAAAGACGTCCTGCTCGAAGCGCTCGCGGATTTCGGCGGCACGTTGGTCTTCGTCTCACACGACCGGTACTTCGTCGATCGCCTCGCGACCAAGATCGTCGAAGTGGGCCACGGCGGTATCGAGGTCTACCCGGGCACGTACGAGCAGTTCTTGTGGAGCCGAAACCAGCGGACCGCTGGCGCTCAGGCGACGCCCGCTGTGCCGGCCGGCCGTCGCCCGGTCGCATCGGCAACACCGGCAACGGCGCCACAGGCACGGTCCAAGGGTGGGCCCCCTCGGCCAGCTCCAGCTTCCAAGGTGCAGGAACCCAAGGCCGCTCGACCGGACAGCGGCCCGGACCGACACGCCTCATATCAAGAAAAGAAGAAAGCCGATTCCGAGGAGCGCCGGAAGCGTCGTGAAACCGAGGATCGCTCACGCCGCATCGCCGACCTGGAGACCAGGATCGCCAGGCACGAAGGACTAATAAAGGATCTGGAGACCCAAATGGCCGTGCCGGGTTTCTACGAGCAACGGGAAGCCGCAGCTGCGGTCGTCAGCCGGCATCAGACGCTCATGTGGGAAGTGGGCGATCTTATGAATCAGTGGGAAATCCTGCAGACGCCGGTCACGCCAGAGTAACGCCATTCTTACATCTTTGTAATTCGCGGCGGTTTCTGTAATCATTCATCGTTCCTCTTTGCGCAGAGACTGAGCGCGGATCTTCATGTTTGTCGGTGATCCGTCGATTTCAATCTCGGGTACAGCCCTTGCCTTGCAAGGGCCGGAGCGTGGGGATGGAATCGGTGCGTCCAGAAGGTGCGGTCAAGGTCCAGGTCCGACGAGGTGTCGGGACCGATCTAGCCGTTGCGGCTCCGGCCAGCGTGATCGGGACCGACGGTATGCTGCCGGATCGGTTCTTCCGACACTTGGTCCTCAACCTCCGCACCGGGGTACTGGCCATCTATGTGGACGGCCGAATCGCGGCGATCAACGACATCGCCTATCGGGTTCTGGGGCTGATCCCTCACAAGGGGGACATCGGACGGCCGTTCGCAGATGTTCTGCACGACTGTCCGGAGGTCACGCGGGTGCTGCAAGAGGCGTTTGACACCGACGACCTGCCGAACCGGGCCGAGATGCGCCTGCGCAAGACCGGCCGCGCGATCGGATATTCGATCTCGCCGATCTCGGACGACTACGGCCGGAAGATTGGCGCAACGCTGTTCTTCAAGGACCTGACGCGCGTCGAGCAGCTCGAAGAACGCGAGCGGCTCCGCGATCGCCTGGCGACGTTGGGCGAGATGGCGGCGGCGATTGCCCATGAGGTCAAGAACCCGCTGGCGAGCATCGAAGTGGCGGCCGGCGTGTTGAAGCGGCAATTGTCCGAGATACCGGAAGCGCTCGATCCGCTCGACGACATCATCAAGGAAGCCAAGATGGCGAACGCCATCGTGGTGGAAGTCCTCGACTTCGTTCGGCCGATCTCGCTGCAGGTGGATCACGTTGCGATTGCCGAGACGCTCAAGGACTCGATCACGCTGGCCGAAGGCAAGCAAGCCCGCGGCACGATCTCGATCGACACGCAGATCGCGCCGGATGTGACCGAGCTGCTGGCCGACCCGCATCAGCTTCGCCAGTTGTTTTCGAATCTGCTGGCCAACGCCTTCGACGCGATGGGCGGTCAAGGACACATCGACATCCGCGTGACGCTACGGCCCGGAGAAGAAGAGCCGGCCACCGGCGGCGAGGCGCTGCCGCCTCAAGTCGTGGTGGAACTGAAGGATGACGGCCCGGGGATCGCGCCGGAGGATCTCGAGCGGATCTTCAGCCCATTCTTTACGACCAAGCCTCAAGGGACGGGCCTTGGGCTGGCCATCGTACGCAAGGTCGTCGACGCGCACGACGGTCATATCGACGCCATCTCGGCACCAGGACGCGGAGCGACGTTCCGCGTCACGCTGCCCGTCGCGCCATCCGTGCGCATCATAGGGAGTTGAGTTCATGGGACGGATTCTGGTTGTTGACGATCACGATTCGCTGCGCAAAGGACTGGTCCGCGCGCTGGTCAACGCAGGCCACGACGTGGAAGAGGCCCCGAACGGCACCGTCGCCATCGAGCGCCTGCAGGACAGCCAGTTCGACGTCGTCTTGACCGACCTGCGCATGGGCGGCGCCGACGGCATGGACGTGCTGCGCACGACCCGGTCCATCCAGCCGAACTCCGCGGTGATCCTCATGACCGCCTTCGGCTCGATCCACACCGCGGTCGAGGCGATGAAGATCGGCGCGTTCGACTTCGTGCAGAAACCGTTCGAGATCGAGGAGATGGAGCTGAAGATCGAGAAGGCGATCGAGCTCCGACATCTGAAGTACCAGGTGGACTACCTCCGGCACGAGCAGCAGGACATCTACAACTTCGATCGCATCGTAGGCGCGAGCGGAGCACTGCAGCAGGTGTTGACGATCGTCAAGAAAGTTGCGCGCAGCAACTCGACGATTCTCATCCGCGGCGAAACGGGCACGGGCAAGGAGCTCATCGCCGGCGCGATCCATCACAACTCGCTGCGCGCCAACCGTGCGTTCGTCAAGGTCAACTGCGCGGCGCTGCAGGAGAACCTGCTCGAATCAGAACTGTTCGGGCATGAGAAGGGCGCGTACACCAGCGCCGACAAGCAGCGCATTGGACGCTTCGAGCAGGCCGACGGCGGTACCTTGTTCCTGGACGAAGTCGGCGACATGAGCCCGAGCACGCAGGCGAAGATCCTGCGCGTGCTGCAAGAACACGAGTTCGAGCGGCTCGGCGGCACCCGCACGCTGCGCGTCGACGTCCGCGTCATCGCGGCGACGAACCGCAACCTGACCCAGATGGTGCAGGACGGCCGGTTCCGTGAAGATCTGTTCTATCGCCTCAACGTCGTGTCCGTCGACGTGCCACCGCTCCGGGATCGCAAGGACGACATCCCGGACCTCGCCGAGTTCTTCGTCCGCCGCTTCGCGGGCGAGCTGAAGAACAAGGTCGAGGGCATTCATCCCGACGCGCACAAGGTGCTGATGCGCCACAACTGGCCCGGCAACATCCGCGAGCTCGAGAATGTCGTCGAACGCGCGGTGCTGCTCGCCGACACCGGCATCGTCGGCATCGAGGATCTGCAGATCGGTGAACATCAAGCCGCCTCGAGCTCCGGTGGCGATCGGACCCTCGCGGTGCGAATCCCGCCGACGGGCATTCCGCTCGAAGAGATCGAGCGTCAGGCCGTCGTCGAAGCGCTGCGGATGTCGAACTGGGTGCAGAAGGACGCCGCGGAACTGCTCGGCATCAGCCCGCGCGTGATGAACTACAAGATCAAGATCCTGAGCATCGAAATACCTCGAAGCCGCCGCGTGATGCCCGAGGCGCCCGTTCCGACCGGCACGTAACGAGCTCGCTCCTCAGTCGCGCCGCGGCGCGGGGCGTGCCCCCACCCGGCGCGGCGTCGAATCCGCGGCGCGCTCCGCTCTGGGGTGGGCCGCCTTGTACACCGACATCAGTTGCTTCACATCCAGGTGTGTGTAGCGCTGCGTCGTGCTCAGCCGGGCATGACCGAGCAGCTCCTGGATCGCCCGCAGGTCCGCGCCCGCTTGGAGCAGGTGCGTTGCGAACGTGTGACGCAGCGCATGTGGACTGAGACCGCGCCCAATCGCCGCCTCGCGCACGTAGCGTCGCACGATCCGGTCCACACTGCGCGTCGTCAACCGTCCCCCGCGCAGGTTTCGAAATAACGGATGCCGCGGGCGTGCATGCCGCCCTCGCGCGTTCGCGCGTGCAGGCGCCGGGGCGTCGCCCCCAACCGATCGATCGCCGGACATCGCGCGAAGCGCCTCGGCCGCGGCGTTGCCGAACGGCACGAGGCGTTCTTTGCCGCCCTTGCCCCGCGCACGCAGAATTCGGCCCGAGAGATTCACGTCGTCGATGTCGAGATCGACCAGTTCGCTCAGGCGCAGTCCGGACGCGTAGAACAACTCGAGCACCGCGCGATCGCGCCGGCCGATGACGGTCGACCGGTCAGGCGCGTCGAGGAGCCGCTCCATTTCACCGACCTCGAGATGCGCCGGCAATGTCTGCTCCTTGCGAGGCGCACCGACCAGCGAGGTCGGATCGTCAGCGATCAAGTCCTCACGAACGAGGTACCTCGCGAAGGTTCGCAACGCCGCCAGGCGACGGCCGGCGGAGGCGCGGCTGTTGCCGCGATCGTGCATCTCCGCGAGAAACCCCCGGACCCCATCCTCATCGAATGCCAAGAGGGGCACCTGGCTCGGCGGCGCTCCCGCACGGGCCGCCAGTGACGCCAGGCAGAGCGAGAGATCCGTGTCGTACGCCCGGAGCGTGTGCGGAGACACGTTCCGGTTGTATTGCAGGAACGACAGAAATCCCTTGATCTGATCTCGGAGCAGGACCATCAGCAGGCCGGTGCGGCCGCGTCGACAGCGCGCTCGATGACCGGCGCGCCGTTGCCGAGTAAATCCTCGCCATGGCACGTCGCGCGCCAGCGATCGAGGTCGGCCAGCGCGCGCTGACTCGTGGCGAGCTGCCGCTCCGCGCGGCTCGATGGCGGGTTCGGGAGCGGCGGCATGATTCCGAACGTGATGTTCGAGGGTTGATAGTGACGCGCGTCGGCGTGCGACACGTAGTAGCCGAGCGCACCGATGGCGGTGCTCCTCGGCGCTGCCACCGGCGCGAGACCGCGCGCCAGGCGCGCCGCGTTCCGGCCTGCGATCAATCCAGACGCCGCCGACTCGACGTAGCCCTCGACACCGGAGACCTGGCCGGCGAAGAACAGGTCGGGCCGCGCGCGCGCCTGCCACGTCGCCTCGAGCACGGTGGGCCCGTTGATGTACGTATTGCGATGGATCATGCCAAGGCGCACGAACTCCGCCCGCTCGAGACCCGGAATCATGCGCAGGACACGCGCCTGCTCGCTCCACTTCAACTGCGTCTGGAATCCCACGAGGCTGAAGTGATCGCCGGCGAGATTGTCCTGCCGCAATTGCACGACCGCGTACGGCCAGCGGCCGGTGCGCGGATCGGTCAGTCCGGACCCCTTCATCGGCCCGAACCGCAACGTCTGGACGCCGCGGTGCGCCATCACTTCGACGGGCAAGCAGCCCTCGAAGAACTTCGTGTTGTCGAAGTCGTGAACAACGGCCTTCTCGGCCGTACGAATGGCCTCGACGAAGGCGTCGTACTCGTCCTTCGTGAACGGACAGTTGAGGTAGTCGCCGGTGGCGCCTTCTGTCCCCTGGCTTTCGACACCCCCTCGCAGACTCCTGTCCCAGCGCGACTGCCGAAAGACCTTCGTCATGTCGATGGTCTCCGCCAGGACGATGGGACTGATCGCGTCGAAGAATGCGAGGTGGTCCTGCCCCACGAACGTCGCGATATCGGCTGACAGTTCCGCCGACGTCAATGGTCCCGTGGCAATGATCACCGGGGACATCTCGTCAGACGTCGGAATGCGGGAGACCGCGCGTCGTTCGATGTGGATTCTCGGGTGTGCGTCGAGCGCTTCGGTCACGCCCTCGGCAAACAGGTGCCGATCGACCGCCAAAGCGGCGCCGGCGGGCACCCTGACGCGATCGGCGACGCGCATCACCAGCGAATCCAGCCGCCGCATCTCTTCCTTGAGGAGCCCGACGGCGTTGTCGAGCTTGTCACCGCGGAACGAGTTGCTGCACACGAGCTCGGCGCACCGGTCGGTCTTGTGGACGGCCGTCGCAACGACAGGCCGCATCTCGTACAGCGTGACGGCCTCGCCGAACTCAGCGGCCTGCCATGCCGCTTCGCTCCCGGCAAGGCCGCCACCAATGATGTGGACCATGGACGAACCCTACACTGAAGCGGGGGCGAGCTCCTCGCTCCGCACGTAGTTGCACGCTTCGTTCGAGCAGATGATCTGCCGGCCGTGCCGTTTGGTGATCTTCTCCGTCAGGAACGGTCGCGCGCAGTTTGGACACGACTCGGGGATCGGCTTGTTCCAGAGCGTGAACTCGCACTTCGGGTAGTTGGCACAGCCGTAGAAGACCTTGCCGCGACGCGACTTGCGCTCGACGATGTCGCCGCCATCCTGCGGGCAGATAATGCCCGTCTTCTTGAGCTTCACGTACTTGCACTCGGGATAACCCGTGCACGCCGTGAATTCTCCGAAGCGGCCCTGTTTGACGACGAGGTTCTTGCCGCAGTTCGGGCACGGCTCGTCGAGGATCTGATCCGGCTTCGCCGCGGAGACGCCCTGCTTCGTCTGGATGATCTTTCTCGTCGTCTTGCACTCCGGATAGCCCGTGCAGGCGAGGAACATGCCGAAGCGGCCGCGCTTGACGACCATCGGCTTCCCGCAGTTCTCGCACGCCTCCTCGAGATCTTCCGTCGGCGCGATCTCGGGCTCGAGCTCCTTGGTGTTGTCGCAGTCGGGGTACCGGCTGCACGCGAGGAAGATGCCGAAGCGTCCGGCCTTCTCGACCATCTCGCCTTCGAGGCACTTGTCACACTTGACGCCGGTCGGCTGCCCTTCCTTGAAGTTGGGCATCTCTTTGGCCGCGCGCTTCAGGTCTTTCTTGAACTTGGCGTAGAAGTCCCTCAGCGTATCGGCGTAGCCGGCCTTGCCCTTCTCGATGTCGTCGAGCTGCTCTTCCATGCGCGCCGTGTACTCGACGTCGAGGATGTCGTCGAAGACCGGATGCAGGAGCTTGTCCACGAGACGACGCCCGAGGATCGTCGGGCGGAATCGTCCTTCGATCTTGTTGACGTACTCGCGCGCCTGCAGCACGGAGATGATCGACGCGTAGGTGCTGGGCCGGCCGATGCCGTCCTCTTCGAGCGCCTTGACGAGCGATCCTTCGTTGAAGCGCGGCGGCGGCTGCGTGAACTTCTGATCGGGCCGGATCTCGCGGACCTCGAGCGTCTGGCCTTCAGTGAGAGCGGGGAGCAGACCGCTCGTCGCTTCGTCCTCGGCCTCCGCGGCAGCGCCGGGCACAGGCGTGCCGGGACGTTCGGTGCGCTCGCTCTCCTCAGCCTCACCGGACGTCTGATCGTAGACCGCCAGCCAGCCCGCGAACTTCGGCACCGATCCCTTGGCGCGGAACAGGTAATCGCCGGCGGTGATGTCCGCCGTCGTGTCATCGAACGTTGCCGGCATCATCTGGGACGCGACGAATCGATTCCAGATCGACCGGTACAGATAGAACTGGTCCTGGTTGAGGAACGGCTTCACGAACTCGGGCGTGTACTTCGTCGAGGTCGGCCGAATGGCTTCGTGCGCGTCCTGCGCGTTCGACTTCACCTTGTACCGGTTGGGCTGTTCCGGCACATACGGGTCGCCGTACTGCGTCTTGATGTGCTCGCGCACTTCGTCGAGCGCCTGGTCCGCAATGCGGACAGAGTCCGTGCGCATGTACGTGATGAGACCGACGGCGGCCTCTTCACCGGGCAATTCGATGCCCTCGTACAACTGCTGCGCGATCATCATCGTCTTCTTGACCGGGAAGCGCGACGCCTGCTGGAGCTTGCTGGTGATGAACGGCGGGACCGGGTTCTTCTTCCGCTCCTTCATCGTCACCGAGGAGACGGTGAAGGTCGCGTTCGCGAGGTCGGCCAGGACCGCCTTGGACTCGGCTTCATTCGTGATCTTCGCCGCGGCATCGCCCTTGCGCATCAATCGCGCGTCGAACTCTGGCGGATCCGACGCGGCGAGCCGGGCGGTCACGTGCCAGTACTCTTCGGGCACGAATGCCTCGATCGCACGCTCACGGTCGCAGATGACCTTGAGCGCGACCGATTGGACGCGGCCCGCGCTCAGACCTCGACGGACCTTGTCCCAGAGAATCGGGCTGATCTTGTAGCCCACGAGGCGATCGAGCACGCGGCGCGCCTGCTGGGCGTCTACCATGCGCATGTCGATCTCGCCCGGCTTCTTGATGGCCTCGAGAATCGCCTTCTTGGTGATCTCGTTGAACATCAGGCGGTGGATTTTTTTCTTCTTGCCCCCCAGCTCCTCGGCCAGGTGCCAGCCAATCGCCTCCCCCTCACGGTCAGGGTCGGTGGCGACGTAGATGTCGGTGACACCCTCGGCCGCTTCCTTGAGCTCCTTGATGACCTTCTGGCGAGCCGGGATGATGACGTATTCGGGCTCGAACTTGGAGTCGACTTCAACGCCGAGCTTGCTCTTCGGGAGGTCGCGAACGTGCCCCATCGAGGCGATGACCTTGTAGTCACGTCCGAGGTATTTGTTGATCGTCTTCGCTTTGGCCGGCGATTCGACGATAACCAGGGCCTTGGCCATTTGTCTCCTTCGTTACGGCGGGGAGCCCCCGCGCCTCCTCTATATCTGTAGCAGGTCAGTCAAGCCTGACGTACCGGCCGCCGGCCGTTCGGACAATCCGGCCGGCCACTTCAAGTGCCCCGAGATCCGCGAGCAACGCGGAGACCGGACGGTGGATCTGGCCGGCGAGCTCCTCGACGCTGTACGGCTCACCGAGTGCCATTGTTTCCTCCAACTCATTCAATTGCAATGAGTTGGTTGGTCCTGCCACGGCCGGCTGGACGGTACGCGCCCAGCCGAGCTGATCGAGCACGTCGGCCGCAGTCTCGACCAACCGCGCGCCGTCGCGGATGAGCTGGTGACATCCGCGGCTTCGGCCGGACAGCACACCTCCCGGCACGGCGAGCACCTCTCGGCCTTGCTCGAGCGCCATCCGCGCCGTGATGAGGGACCCACTCTTATCCGTGGCCTCAATCACCACGACCGCCAGCGACATTCCACTAATGATGCGGTTCCGCATGGGAAAGTGTCCCTTCAGGGGTTCGGTGCCCGGAGCGAACTCGCTCGCAATGACGCCCGTAGTCGCAATGCGCATCGCAAGCGCAGCGTGCTCTCGCGGATAAATGACGTCGCCGCCAGATCCAAGAACTCCCACCGTCTGACCACCGGCATCGAGCGTGCCCTCGTGTGCGGCCGCATCGACACCTCGCGCCAGGCCACTGACGATGACGAACCCCACGCGCGCAAGCTCACCGGCGAGCTGCCGTGCGATCGTCAGTCCGCTTGGCGTCGCGTTCCGAGAGCCCACGATCGCGACCGCGGGGCGGTCCAGGATGGCCAATGCACCGCGCACCCAGAGGACGACGGGAGGATCGACAATGTGGTGCAGAAGTGCGGGGTACGCGGCGTCCCGGCGCGTGAGGGGCTCGAGACCATGTCGAGCGCCATCCTTCAGGTATTCGAGCGCGCACCGCCTGGACTCAGCCAGTTGCGCAGTTCGTTCCGACCGGGGAATCTGAAGAGACTCTGCCAGCCGCTCCAGGAGATCTTCGTCTTGGATTGGCGGCTGACGACGAGAATCGGTGAACTCCTTCACGAGCCTGGCCCCGCGGGTGCCCAAACCAGCGCGAAGCACCGACAGCGCGACGGCGATTTCCCGCCACCGGCCGGTGGCGGATGGCGGCGTGTCGGAGATTCGTCCTCCCGTGGCCACGATGGCTGCCTCCAAGTGCAGCAGATATGCCACTGCACAAGGCCGCCAATACGCGAAAGTCGCGAATATGCTGCATTTTTTGCGCGGTTTCCCCGGCAGACATATTGCAGTTTCATAAATGACAGATCGTCGCGGGCAGGGCCGGCTCGGCGGTGGATTTCGGGCTCCGGGGGTTCGTCTGCGGCGTTATAGTTGGGGGTACACCAATGCGCACGCGCCTCTGGCTGGCAGCGACCCTGATCCTCGCGCTCACCACCCCCGCCTTGGCCGACCGGCGCACCGAGGCCAAGGAATACGTCGACTGGGGCATCACCTGCGCCCAAAAGAATCTCTGGCCGCAAGCCGTGTTGCAGTTCGTGAAAGCCACGGAAAAGGACCCCAGCTACGCGGCGGCATGGAACAACCTGGCCATCGGCTACGAACAACTTGGACGGTTCGACGACGCGCGGAAGGCGTACGACAAGGCGCTGGCGCTCGACCGATCGAATCAGTTCATCCGCACCAACTACGATCAGTTCAGGGAAATCTATGACCGCCAGAATCGCCGCCGGGATCGTTAGCCTCGGGCTGTCGGTAGGCACGCTCGCGTGCATGGACTTCTATGAAGTCCCGGTTGATGTGCCGATCCAGGCGAAGCTCGACGTATCGATGTTCAAGCGCGTGCTCGTCGCCGGGTTCCTGGCGGGCGGTTCGCGGGCGATCGATCCGAACACCGAGACGGCACGACTGCTCAGAAGTCAGCTCCGCACCAAGTCCGACCTGAAGGTGATCGACGCGGACGTGCTGTCGCTCGTCGATGAGATGGATCGGCGCGCGACGGCGGACCTGCCCATTTCGGCCGCCGGCAACGAAGGGAAGATCAAGAACTCGAAGGACATGGAAGCCTACGAGGCGATCTTCAACGACAAGGAATTCTGGAAGAAGATCGGCGAAGAGTACCAGAGCCCGCTCATCGTCACCGGCTCGGTGCTGTTCACCGAGGTTTCCAAGAGCGGCATGGTTTCGACCGTGGCGCCCACGGCCGGACCGGATGGCATCACGACGTACCGGGAAGTTCAGCAGTTCCGCGACCAGAAGGGCTTCGCGCTCGATCAGAAGTTCGTCTTCATCGACGGCAAAACCGGATCGCTCCTCCACTCGGAGACGCTGCACTCGGACACCTACTACCCCTCGACTCAGAACACGCCCGCGCTGTCCGCGTACTTTGAGCTCATGGACAAGGTGCTGCCCACGTTCCTGACCACCCTGAACACGCAGCGGATCCGGGGAACGCGGATTCTCATCAAGTAGAACGACTAGAACGACTAGAACGACGAAGCGGCCGCCGACACGAGGGCGTCCCCGCGCCGCCCTTGCCACCCACGCCAACCCGGTGTTAGCCTTATGGATTCTGGCTGCGGCCAATGCCGCAGCATGCCGTTTCACCGTTCGCTGCGGGAGAGTTCTCAGATGTTTGCCATTGTCGAAGCGGGGGGCCGTCAAGAAAAGGTCGCACCGGGGGCGGTCGTCGTGATCGATCGGCTCGCCGCGGCGCCCGGATCCGAGGTGACCTTCAACCGGGTGCTGCTGATCGAGGCCGAGGACGGGACAGTGGTCGCCGGAACACCCTTCGTCAAAGGCGCCTCGGTGGTTGGCGTGGTCGAGGCTCAAACCCAGGGACGGAAGATCCGCGTCTTCAAGATGAAGCGGCGCAAGCACTATCGCCGTACGCGGGGCCACCGGACGCAGCAGACGCGCGTCCGCGTGAAGAGCATCAATTCATAGTTTTCGGTGAACCATGGCTACAAAAAAAGGACAGGGCAGCTCACGCAACGGCCGGGACAGCAATTCGCAGCGGCTGGGCGTGAAGCGCTTCGACGGCAATCTCGTGACCGGCGGATCGATTCTCGTTCGCCAGCGCGGCCGGCGATTCGAGCCAGGCCTGAATGTCGGTCGAGGCAAGGATGACACCCTGTTCGCCAAGGTGACTGGACGAGTGAAATTCTCTGACCACGGCGCCCACGGCCGCCTGATCAGTATCCAGCCTGTCGAGAAAGCCTGAGCCCGCGCGAAGCGGGAAGCCATGTTTGTCGATGAAGTCGACATCCGCGTGCAGGCGGGTGACGGCGGCAACGGATGCATGAGCTTCCGCCGCGAAATGCGTGTGCCCCGCGGCGGGCCAAACGGGGGCGACGGCGGAAACGGCGGCTCGATCTATCTCGTCGCCAGTCCCCATCAGAACACGCTCGTCACGTATCGATTCCATCCCGAATTCACCGGTGACCGCGGCCGACACGGCGAGGGCTCCAACCGGACCGGCCGCGACGGCGTCGACCTCGTGCTCGAGGTGCCGCCCGGAACGGTCGTCTACCAGCACTCGGACGAGGATCTCCTCCCCTTCGCAGACCTGGCGCAGGTTGGCGATCGCGTCCTGCTCGCGCGCGGGGGCCGGGGCGGGCGAGGTAACGCGGCCTTCGCGACGTCAACGAATCGCGCGCCTCGCCGCACCGAGCCGGGCGCACCCGGAGAAGCTCGCGCCCTGCGTTTGCGGCTGAAGCTGGTGGCTGACGTCGGGCTCGTCGGCTATCCCAACGCGGGCAAGAGCACGCTCATCGCGCGCATCTCAGCGGCGCGACCGAAAATCGCCGACTACCCGTTCACGACCCTCACGCCAAATCTCGGCGTCGTGCACATGAGCGGGGATCGCAGCTTCGTGGTCGCCGATGTGCCCGGCCTGATCGAAGGCGCGCACCTCGGGCAAGGGCTCGGAACGAAGTTCCTCGCGCATCTGGAACGGACGAAGGTGCTGGTACACATCATCGACGTGTCCTCGGCCTCCGGCCGTGACCCCGTCGCGGACTTCGACGTCATCACGCAGGAGATCGAAGCCTTCAGTGCTGCAGCCGAAGACCGAACGGTATCGCTCGCCACCAAGCCCCGCATCGTCGCGGCCAACAAGATCGATGCGCTGGACGAACCCGAGCGCCTGGCGAGCCTGACACAGCATCTCGAATCCCTCGGCGTTCCCGTGTACCCCATCTCCGCCGCTAGTGGCGCGGGCCTGGATGCCTTGCTCGAGGCGCTGTGGCGCGAAGTGGCCCGAACCTCGGCGACGGCTGTCCACTAATCCTGATGCGGCACGGATTCCTTGGCGGAACGTTCGACCCCGTGCACGTCGGCCACTTGGACGTCGCAGCGGCCGCGCAACACGCCCTGAAGCTCGACGAGGTGAGCTTCGTGCCCTCGAACCTGCCGCCGCATCGCAAGTCGTTCGCCTCGGCTGACGACCGCTTCGCGATGGTCGAGCTCGCCGTGCAGGATCGCCGCGGTTTCGTTGCATCCCGTTTGGACCTAGATGCCGGCGGCCCCTCGTACACGACGGGGACGCTCGACCGCATCGCAGCGCTCGGCGTGAACCCCGGCGAGGTCTTCTTCATCACAGGAGCGGATGCCTTCCGAGACATCCGCATGTGGAAGGACTACCCGCGGCTCCTGGATCGCTGCCACTTCGTGGCGGTCTCGCGACCCGGCTACCCGGCGGCAGGCCTGCGTGGGGCGCTGCCGGATCTTGTAGCCCGGATGCTGGACGGGTCCAGTCAGATCCCCTCGGGGTCGTCGATCTTGCTCGTCGACGCGCCGACGGCGCCGGTGTCGTCCACGGAGATCCGGCGCCGCCTGACCCACGGCGACTCCATTGAGGGACTGGTGCCGGGCGCCGTGGCGACGTACATTCAAGAGCATGGGCTGTACCGCAACCAGCCAACTGAGGAAAGGACCTAATGCTTGATGGCCAAGTCCGCATCCCGCCCGCGAACCCGCAGCACGAAGACTCGTCTCCCGCCCACGCTCACGCTCGGCGTCGCCGCCGCGCTCGACAAGAAGGCGATTGACCTCATTACGCTGGATCTCAGGAAGTCATCGGCGTTCACCGATTTCTTCGTAATCTGCACCGGAGCCAACGCCCGCCAGGTACAGGCGATCGCGGACGGCATCGAAGGTGCGCTGCGCTCGAAGAACATCAGGCCGGCGCTGGTCGAGGGCTACGCTCGGGCTGAGTGGATCCTCATCGACTGCTTCGACGTCATCTACCACGTCTTCACGCCCGCAACCCGCGACTTCTACTCGCTCGAGCGCCTTTGGGGCGACGGCGAGCGCATCGCAGTTCCTGCCAAGTGAACTTGGGCAGAACGTCGCAGAATCCGCACACCGTTCTGGCTGACTGAGGATTCGCCGGCCCGATTTACCGGCCGGACCTTTGCACGACGTCGACCCGGCGAGTCCACGTCATGCTGCCCGGTGCCGATGCCCTCGTTCGCCTCTTTCTGGCGCCGTCCTGCGCGTCCTGCAGCCGGCTGCTGCAGCAGCCGCTCGAGAGCCCGGTGTGGGCCGACTGCTGGCGCGCAGTCCCGGCCATCACGCCGCCGTGTTGTGTCCGCTGTGGCGACGCCCTGGCGCCCGGCCGCATGTCGGGTCCGTTGTGCACGCGGTGCCGTCGCCACGTGCCGGTGTTCACCCTCGCAAGGAGTGCCGGTCGCTACGAAGGCTCACTCCGGCAGATCATCCATGCGTTCAAGTACGAGGGACGCCGCGTGCTTGCCGGTCCACTCGCGAAGCTGATGAAGGAGGCTGGTGAACCCGTGCTCGCTGGCGCCGACGCTCTCGTTCCGGTGCCGCTTCACCCGTGGCGGGCTCTGCAGCGCGGGTTCAACCAGGCTGACGACCTGGCGCGAGCGATCGGCCTGCCCGTCTGGCGGGTACTTGCGCGCACGCGCCACGGGCCGCCACAGGCTGGCCTGCCTGCAGCCCGGCGTCACGCCAATGTGCGAGCCGCGTACGCACTCCGCGCACCACACTTCGCGCCGCCGGTTGCCATCTGGTTGAACGGGATGGCCGCACGTGAGCTCAGAAACCGTGTTGTGGTCCTGATCGATGACGTCATGACGACGGGCGCGACACTGGACGCGTGCGGCCGGGTGCTGACCGCAGCGGGCGTCAGGAGTGTTCGTGCGCTGACGGCCGCCCGAGCTGTGGCACCACCACTCGCGCCACCTCGGCCGCCACCGCATCTGGATGCTGCTCAGCGTCGATGAGAATCCAGCCCGGTTGGGATGCCTGGCGGCGGTAGCTCTCCCGCACGCGCCCGAGCAAGTCGAGATCGCGCTCGAACCGATCGCGGCCGCCGGCCTTCCGCTTGGCAGCGGTCGCGGGCGCAATATCGAGCAGCACGGTAATCTCCGGCCGCTTCAAGTTCCGTTGGATGTCATCGAGCCACGCGGGATCGAGACCTTGCGCTTCGCCGTACGCGACACTCGACGCGCGGTAGCGATCGCAGACGACGACGTCGCCGGCCCCCAGCCAGAGCTCGAGGCGCGGCCGATGCTCCAGCCGATTGGCCACGTACAGCAACTGCATCACATCCGGTCTGAAGTCACGCCCGCCGTCGAGTGCCTGGCGGATTTCCTGTCCAATCGGCGTGTCGTAGTCGGGAAACGACAACGCATGCACCTTCCAGCCGTCCTGCGCGATGCGCGCACGCAGGTGGCGCGCCTGTGTTTCCTTGCCGCTTTGGTCGAGCCCTTCAAACGCGATGAGCATCAGTCATCCCATTGCAACATGTCGGTCATCGTCTGACGACGTCGGACGACCGACCAGCGCCCGTCCTCGACGAGGACTTCGGCCGCCATCGGCCGCCGGTTGTAGTTTGACGCCATCGCCGCACCGTATGCGCCCGTGTCGCCAATCGCCAATAAGTCACCGACCTCGATCGGCGGCAAATGCCGGTTCACGCCGAGCGTGTCGGAGGTCTCGCACACAGGCCCGACGACGTCGGCCTGAATGCACGGACCAGCCCGTGGCGCGACGGCCTCAATCGGATGCCAGGCACCGTAGAGCGCGGGACGGATGAAATCCGTCATGCCGGCGTCTACGATGACGAACCAGCCGTCGTCGGCTCGTCGTTTCACGTCGACGACGGTCGTCACGAGCTGGCCCGCCGGACCAACGAGCCAACGGCCCGGTTCGAGCAACAACGGTACGCCGATGGGCCGGACGGCCGCCACGACGGTCGCGGCATACTCCTCAACCGAGATCGGGGCCACGGTGGTGCCGACCGGAATCCCAAGCCCGCCTCCCACATCGATGTGCTCGAGGGACACACCGTCCCGAGCGAGGGTACGCGCGAGGTCGCAGACGATGGCGGCCGCGCGGGCGATCGGCGCGGCTGAAGTCACTTGCGATCCGATGTGCACATGCAGCCCGACGAGCCGCACAGCGGGCTGCGCGGCGATCGCGCGCGCCATGTCGAGCGCCTCTGCCACCGTCACGCCGAACTTCGTGGCGTGCGATCCGGTCGAGATGTGCGGGTGGGTACCAGCCTCGACATCGGGATTGATGCGAATGGCCACGCGGGCCTGCGTGTTCCTGGCTTCGGCGATGGCGTTGATTCGTGCGATCTCGCCGGGCGATTCCGCATTGATCGCCTTGAGGCCCAGTGACACGGCAGTGTCGAGCTCGCCGGACGTTTTGCCGACGCCGGTGAACACGATGTCTGCCGGCGAGAAGCCGGCGCGGCGAGCGACCTCAATTTCACCGCCGGAGTTGGCATCGACGCCCGCACCCAGGCGCCGCATGAGGCGCGCAATGGCCAGTGTCCCATTGGCCTTGAGGGCGTAGTGGATGCGGTGGGGATAGTCGCCGATTGCGCGATCGAAGCGGCCGTATCGCTCGGCAATCATGCCGCCGCTGTAGACGTACACCGGCGTTCCGGTTGCGCGCGCCATCTCCGCGAGCGGTACACCGTCGCACGTCAGCGCACCCTGTTGTCTGTTGAATCCGATCACGAGAACGGCGATTGTACTCGGGAAGGCTATCGGTGGCGCTTCGGCCCATCCGGCCGCCTGAGCTATCATCTCCTGCTCGCGCAATGTCCTCGAACCCCCACACCGCCCAGCCCGTCGACATGGACGCGCTCATCGAACGCTGTCTCGCGGGCGATCAGATCGCGTGGGAGCAGATCGTCCGGCAGCACTGGCGGAAGGTGTTCAACCTTGCCTACAAGTTCGTCGGCCGGCACGACGAAGCCGAGGATCTGACGCAGGAGATCTTCATCAAGATCTTCAAGGCCCTGCACACGTTCGATCGCCGCGCGAATTTCCAGACGTGGCTCATCAGCATCAGCCGCAACCTGTGCATCGACCACTACCGAAGCGTCCGCAAGGAGCGCGAAACGATGGCGCGCGAGGTGGACGCGGCTGACTTGATGCCCGTCTCGAAGGAGCGCGGGCCTTACGGGCAGCTCGAGCAACTCGACCTCCGGCAGTTGATTCGCCGCGCTCTGGCGGAGCTGCCCGCGACGCTCCGCGAGGCCGTCGTCCTCCGCGATCTCAAGGAGTACTCGTACCAGGAAATCGCCGATCAACTCGGACTGCCGGAAGGCACGGTGAAGTCGCGGATCAACCGCGGCCGGCTCGAACTCGCCCGTCAATTGCGTCGTCTTCAGACTCAGGGGCCGGCCAACCCGCCGTCCTCACGCGGAGGAACCGAATGAACGTCACGACTTCTCACACCGGCGGCGTCGTGGTGATGCGCGTCAACGAACCACGACTGACCTATCCGATTCTTTCCGACTTCGCCACCGAGGTGACGAACCTCATCGGCAGCGGAGAGCGCCGGATTCTCGTCGACCTCACCGCCGTGGGGTACGTGGACAGCGCGACGATCGGCTGCCTCATGGACTTGTACCGTCAGGCCACCTCCGCGGGGGGAGCGTTCAAGCTCGCCGGCGTGCAGAAGCGCGTCGAGACGATGCTCGCGATGACCGGCGCACACAACTTCCTCGAGGTGCACGCCGACCAGGCGTCTGCCCTCGCGAGCTTCGGAGGCTAAACCATGCGGACGATCAAGACGACCGCGGGAACGCCCGTGGAACTCGACGGCGACGTGCTGGCCGTCATCGAAGCGATCTCCCGCGATCTGACGCGGCGCCAGGTGCTCGACTACGGCTTCGACGACGTGGACCGCGAGTTCAAGCACCTCGTCCAGCAAATGACGGACGAGGAGCTACGCGTGTACCTCAAGGAGAGCCTGTTCATGAGCTTCAACAGGTTCGAGAACGACCGAATGATGGCGATTGTGAAGCGCGCCAACGGCGCGCGGGAGGAACCCGGCGTCTAGTGACCGGCTGGCTGGTTGGCCGGCACCCGGACGCCCGACCGCGCCGCAGCCACATCACCCGCCGAGGTCACATCGACCAACCGCCACGCGTCGCGCTGCCTGAGAACTTCTGCGGCGAGCGCCGTATGCAACGCGTGACCGCCCCGATTCACGACCAAGTGACCGAGCAACGGATGGCCGATGAGCGCGAGGTCGCCAATCACGTCCAGAATCTTGTGACGGACGAATTCGTCGTCGAAGCGGAGTGGATTGAGCACGCCCGTTTCACCGACTACGATCGCGTTGTCGAGTGATCCACCGAGCGCCAGCCCTCGCTGTCGCAACGTTTCGACCTCCTTCAAGAAGCCGAACGTTCGTGCGGGCGCAATCTCCTCGATGAAGGTGCGCTCGTCGATGTCGATGGTCTTCTGCTGGTGGCGCAGCAGCGGATGGTCGAATCCAATCGTGTAGCTGACACGAAAGCGGTCGGCCGGATACAGGGCAATGCGCTTGTCCCCGTGCTGCACCTGAATCGCATGAAGGATCTGGATCGCCTGGCGAGGTGCGGCCAGCTCGCGAATGCCAGCATCCTGGATCAGGTACACCCACGGCGCCGCGCTGCCGTCCATGATCGGCACTTCCGAATGGCTCAACTCGACGCAGACGTTGTCGATCCCCAGGCAGTGAAGCGCGGCGAGCAGGTGCTCGACGGTTTCGACCGTGGCGTGGTCCGACACGAGCCACGTTTGCAGCTGCTGACAACCGCCGAGATGTGAGACGAGCGCAGGAATCTCGACGCCAAGATCCGTGCGCAAGAAGCGGATGCCGTAACCAACCGGAGCCGGCCTGAGGGCCAGGGTCACTTTCTTACCGGAATGAAGTCCGATTCCGGCGCAGTTGACCATGCGGCGAAGGGTTCTCTGCACTGAGTTCTACCCGATCCTGACAGAGCGAGAAGCAAGTCGCCTGCCAGGGATACTGGGAGGGGTTGGTCGCCAATAACGCATGCAGCGCGTGTAACTTACACCTGACCATCCAATTCGGCAAGACCCGGTTGGGCGCCGTCCGTGTCACATAAGCCACACGGGGCCGTATTTCTGAGTGTCACGGGTGCCACAGCTGTCATGAAACTGTCGCGCGCGCGGGCGCTCTCGAAATCGACCGCGCGAGAAACTCGCCGGTCGGCGAACTTCCGGCCGCAACTTCTTCGGGCGTTCCTGACGCGACGACTTTTCCGCCACCTTCTCCGCCCTCGGGACCGAGATCGATCACCCAATCGGCCGACTTGATCACATCGAGGTTGTGCTCGATAACGACGATCGTGTTCCCCTGCTCGACAAGTTTCCCGAGGACCTCGAGCAGGCGACGCACGTCCTCGAAATGCAGGCCCGTCGTCGGCTCATCGAGGATGTACAGCGTGCGGCCGGTTCCCCGCCGCGCCAGCTCGCGCGCCAGCTTCACGCGCTGCGCCTCGCCCCCCGAAAGCGTCGTTGCGGACTGCCCGAGCTTGATGTAGCCCAGGCCCACTTCCTGCAACGTCTTCAGTTTCACGCTGATGGGCGGGAAGTTCTCCACGAGCGGCAGCACCTGATCCACGGTGAGATCGAGCATCTCGGCAATGGACTTGCCGCGATAGGTGATGTCGAGGGTCTCACGGTTATAGCGCCGTCCCTTGCACTCCTCGCAGGTCACGTACACGTTGGGCAGGAAGTGCATTTCGATGGCGATGACGCCATCGCCCTGGCACGATTCACAACGCCCGCCCTTGACGTTGAAAGAGAACCGGCCGGCCTTGTAGCCGCGCGCGCGGGCTTCGGGCAGCATCGCAAACAACTCGCGGATGAAGGTGAAGAGGCCGGTGTAGGTGGCCGGGTTCGAACGCGGTGTGCGTCCAATCGGCGACTGGTCGATCTGGATCACCTTGTCGACGAGCTCGATCCCTTCGATCGCAGCGTGGGGGCCCGGCTCGTCGCCCGCGCGATACAGCAGGCGCGCCAGCGCGCGATAGAGGATCTCGTTGACGAGCGTGGATTTGCCGGATCCGCTCACGCCGGTGACGGCGATGAACGTACCCAGCGGAAACGCCACGTCGATGTTCTTCAGGTTGTGCGCGCGCGCTCCGCGCACGACGATCTGTCCTCGAGTCGTCGGACGCCGGACGGCCGGTACGGGAATCGCGCGGGCACCGGTGAGGTACTGGCCCGTCAACGACTCTCCTGGCGCAGCCAGCAACGCTTGCGGCGGACCTTGAAAGATGACGTGTCCGCCGTGCTCGCCGGCTCCAGGCCCAAGGTCCACCAGATAGTCCGCGGTCCGGATCGTCTCCTCGTCGTGTTCGACGACCAGCACGGTGTTGCCGAGGTTCCGAAGCCGGCAGAGCGTTCCGAGAAGCCGAAGATTGTCGCGCTGGTGCAGGCCGATCGACGGCTCGTCGAGGACGTACAAGACGCCGGTCAGCTGCGATCCAATCTGTGTCGCCAGACGGATGCGCTGCCCTTCACCGCCCGAGAGCGTCGCGGCGCTTCGCCCGAGCGTGAGATAGCCAACCCCCACGTCCGCGAGAAAGCGCAGGCGGTCGCGGATCTCACGCAGCACGCGTTCGGCAATCCGCTGCTCGCGGTCTGACAGATCGATTTCATCGAACAGCGGCACGGCCTTGGCGATCGGCAGGTTCACGTACTCGCCGATCCGGCGTCCCTTGACGCGCACGGCCAGGCTCTCGGGCCTCAGGCGATCGCCGTCACATCCCGGGCACGGTCGCAATGCCCGGTACGGTTCGAGCCCTTCCTGATCGGCCCAGGAACCCTCGAGAAATCGCCGGCGCAAGTTGGGCACGACGCCTTCGAAATCCGCGCCGAATGGATCCGACGGCGTCTTGGTTCGCTTCCGGCTCGTGCTGCTCGGCGTGGGCGGTGCCACCTGTCGAGCTCTCCCATGCGCGCCGTGAAGAACGATGTCCCGCAGTTTTTTCGGCAGCTTGCCGAACGGCACGCTCGGGTCGATGCCGAACGTCCGCTGCAACCCTTCCAACACCTCGGTGATCTGATCGCCCTTGCCCCAGGGGGCTACCGCACCCGCGGCCAGCGACCGCGACGGGTCCGGCACGATGCGGTTGGGATCGAAGTCGTAGACCGCGCCCAGGCCCTGACAGGCCGAACAGGCGCCGTGCGGAGAGTTGAAGGAAAACGCGCGCGGCGTCATCTCGGGAATGCTGATGCCGCATGTCGGACACGCCATCCGGCGCGAGAACAGTCGATCGCCCCCGCTCAGCGTGTTGATGATGACGATGTCTTCCGCGAGCTTGAGGGCGATGTCCACCGACTCCGACAGCCGACGCTCGAAGCCGGGCTTCACGATCAGCCGGTCGACGAGCACGTCGATGGTGTGGTTCTTGCGGCGGTCGAGCGGAATCTCCGCGTCGAGCGACAGGAACTGGCCGTCAATGCGCGCGCGAAGAAACCCGCGGGTCCGAAGCGCGGCCAGCTCGCGCTTGAACTCGCCCTTTCGGCCGCGCACAACCGGCGCAAGGATGTTGATGCGCTCGTCGGGCGGATAGAGCATGACCAAATCGACGATGCGATCGAGCGTCTGCGACGAGATCTCGCGGTCACATTCCGGACAGTGCGGGACGCCGATGTTGGCGAAGAGGAGGCGCAGATAGTCGTAGATCTCGGTCACGGTCCCGACCGTCGAGCGCGGGTTGGAGGCCGTGGTCTTCTGCTCGATCGAGATGGCGGGCGACAGACCGTCGATCAGGTCGACGTCCGGCTTCTCCATCTGCTCGAGAAACTGGCGGGCATAGGCCGACAGCGATTCAACGTAGCGGCGCTGCCCCTCGGCGTACAGCGTGTCGAACGCCAGCGACGACTTGCCCGACCCGGACAGGCCCGTGATCACGACCAGCCGATCGCGCGGCAAGTCGACGTCGATGTTCCGGAGGTTGTGAACCCGAGCGCCCCGGACGGCAATCCAGTCGTGAGCCATCGTTCTAGGCGGGGTTTCTCGAGGAAACCCCAAACGGGCATCTTATCAGGGGCGAGACGCGGTGCGCGCGAGGATCTCCGCGGTGTGCTGCCCGACCTCAGGCGCCGGCTCGAGCGTCGGCGTCATCGACACGAATGGCGGGCGCACGAAACGCAGACCCGGCGCGGACTGGACGGCCTGCCGTGCGGTGATGTGGGGATCGGCGAGACCGGCGGCCGGTGAATTGACGGGCGTCACACAGACGTCGTGGCCTTCGAGGAACGCGAGCCACTCGTCGCGCGTCCGCGTGGCAAAAATCTCGCGCGTCGTCTGGATGAGCGCTTGCTGATCGTCCGGTGGACTGTCATGGCGGCCGGCCAGCTCGTCGCGTCCGACGGCCTGACAAAACGCCCGCCAGAACTTCGGTTCGAGCGCGCCGAGCGCCACGCGCTCGCCGTCTCGGGTCTGGTAGATGTTGTACGACGCATGCCGGCCGAACGTCGGCAGCTCGCCGACGGCGGCCGTTCCGCCTTCGACGAGCTCGCGCGCCGCCGGCAACATGACCCAGTAGAGCGCCGCTTCGTGCATCGAGACGTCGATCGACTGGCCCTCGCCGGTGCGGCCGCGGCCCACGAGCGCGGCCAGAATGCCGATGACGGCGCTCATCGCGCCACCACCGACGTCGGCCAGGAACATCCGCGGGAGATCCGCCACGCCCGGTCGATCGGCCGCCAGCAATCCAGACACGGACACGTAGTTCAAATCGTGTCCGGGACGCTCGGCGTAGGGCCCCGTCTGGCCGTAGCCGGTGATGGAACAGTGGATCACGCGCGGATGGCGGGTGCGAACGACATCGGCCGACACCCCGAGCCGCTGGGCCGTTGCCGGGCGAAAGCTTTCGACCACGACATCGGCCCGGCTCGCCAGGTGATCGAAGGCCGCTCGCGCTTCAGGCTGTCGCAGATCCAGCGCGACGCTTTTCTTTCCGCGATTGAGCAACAGGTCGTACAGACCGCGCCCGTTGAGGATCGGCGGCATGTGCCGCATGGGATCGCCGCCGCGCGGATCCTCGATCTTGATCACTTCCGCGCCGAGCTCGGCGAGCATCAACGTGGCGAAGGCGCCCGGCAGGAGCCGGGTCAAGTCCAGAACGGTCACCCCGGTCAGCGGGAAACTCACACCGGTTTGCCCTCGGGGCCCCGGCGGAGCCGGCTGTGGTGGTAGCCGTAAGCAAAGTACAGGACCAAGCCGATGGCGAGCCACCAGCCGAACCGCTCCCAGGCCAGCCGAGGGAGGCCCTTCATGATGAAAATGCAGAGCGCGGCACCCGACAGACCGACCGCATACACGACGGCGAGGTTGCCGACCCGAAACGGCCGGTGCCGCTTCGGATCCGTGTGACGCAGCACGATCACACCGATGCACACCAGCGCGAACGCGAAGAGCGTCCCGATGTTCGTCAGGTCGTAGGTCTCTGCAGCATCACCGATGAGCGACCAGGCCGCGACGAGCAAGCCCGTCACAAGCGTCGTGGCGTACGGCACTCGCGTCTTGGCATTCACGCGCGAGGCCCACGGCGGCAGCAGACCGTCGCGGCCCATCGCGAAAAAAATCCGCGGCTGGCCGTATTGAAAGACGAGCAGCACTGCAGCCATGGAAAACACGGCACCGAGCGCGACGATCTTGGCGAGCGACGTCAGGCCCGTGGCTGTGAGTGCGTAGGCCAGCGGGTCGGCGGCCTTGCCAAGATCGCCCGAGGGCACCATGCCGGTGAGCACCACACCAATGATGATGTAGATGACCGTGCAGATCCCCAACCCCCCGAGGATCCCGATCGGCAGGTTGCGTTGAGGGTTCTTCGTCTCCTCGGCTGCGGTGGAGATCGCGTCGAATCCGATGTAGGCGAAGAACACAATCGCGGCGCCATGGTGAATGCCCGTGAAGCCATTCGGCGCGAACGGTGTGTAGTTGGCGGCGTTGATGTGCGTCGCGCCACCGATGACGAAGATCGCCAGCACGATCAGCTTGACGACGACCATGATGTTGTTGGCCGTCGTGCTCTCCCGGACGCCGCGGAGCAGCAGCCACGTAATCAGCATCACGATCCCCGCCGCGGGCAGGTTGACGAGAATGGGCACGCCCGCGATATTCGGCGCCGAGTCCAGTAGTCCATGAACGGCGGGATCGGAGCTGAGCAAGGCCGTCCGGTACCCAGTCGTCAGCCACGTGGGAAATGTGATCCAGCCGCCCAGCAGGGACTTGAAGTAATCACCCCACGAAATCGCCACGGCGACGTTCCCGACGGCGTACTCGAGGATCAAATCCCATCCGATGAGCCACGCGACGAATTCGCCAAGCGTGGCGTACGAATAGGCGTAGGCGCTCCCGGCCTGCGGAATCATGGACGCCATCTCCGCATAGCACAGGCCCGCGAGCGCGCAGCACGCGCCGAGCAGGACGAAGGAGAGGACGAGCGCCGGTCCCGCGCCCAGACGGATGACCTCGCCGTTCGGCCCGACCTGACCTGCAGCGGCCGATCCAATCGATCCGAAGATGCCGGCTCCAATCACGGCACCGATGGCCAGCATGATCAGATCGCCCGCCCCCAAGACGCGCTTCAACGAGTGCGGACCCTGCCCGGTCTCAGCCAGGATGGCTTCGATCGGCTTCCGGCGGAACAACGACATGCGCCCTCCGAGCGAAAGCATACAAGCGGGGGCCGGGCGGGTAGAAAGGAAAACGTCCGCGCTAGACGCGCGGACCGACGAGCGGCTTCACGTCGACGTCGAGTCGCCAGATCGTGTCGTTGGCAGCGAGCACAAGTCCGCCTCGTGGATCGACGGCGACGCCGACCAGCGCCGGCGTGGAGACCATCAGTTCCGGCACAACCGGGCTCCGGCCGACATCGAGGCGGTAGAGGCCGGACGCCCCGGCCAGCGCCTCGACCACGTACAGCGATCCGTTCGCGTCGAACGCGAGTCCTTGAGGACGGCCAAAGCCGTCGTAGAGCGTTTCGACCAGACGATCCGGTGTGATGCGATAGATCGGGTCGTGGGTCGCAAACGTCGGTGCCGCGACGTACAAGCAGCCGTCGGGACCGAACGCTAAGTGAAACGCCGCGATGCTGGACGGCAGGCTCGCAAAAATCTCCGCGCGCTTGTCCGGCAGAACCCGGAGGATCGATCCCGACCGATCTCCCACGAACAACGTGCCGTCCGGCGCGAATGCGAGGCCGGTGGCGACACCCAACTCACTGGCGTACACCTCAGCGCGATCGTTCTCTCCGAGTCGATACACCTGGCCGTCGAACCGGCTCGAAACGTACATCGCGCCATCCGGCCCGAGCGCCATCGAAGTGGGATTGCCAATCTCGACGGGCAACGGCTCGCGAACGCCGTCGTGACTGACGCGATACAGCGGAACGGGGACCTTGGTGTCGCGACCGCCGCTTTGCGTGACGCAAAGCCGGCCGGTCGCATCGAAGGCCGGACTGTCCACCTGGTGAACGCCGGTGGCGAAGGTTCGCGCGACTTCGACGTACGCCGTCTCACCCGGAAGCTCGTCGATGCGCACTGGCATGGTCCCACCCTCGGCCTCGCCGGGGACGACCACTCGGACGAACGAGGGCGAGGCGGCGGTCACACGGGCGTCGTGCGTACCGATCAAGACGTGCGGCGGACCATCGGCCGGTAACGGCAACTGCGCGCCGAACACAGCCAGGCGTCCACCGGGGACGGCCCAGCGGGGACGAACCGCCGAAATGACTGAGGACATAGAAAAAAGACGCCGGCGAAATCATCACCGGCGTCCGAGCGTTACCCTCGAACCTTCTGGCGTCTCTGGCGTGTCACTCTTCCAACTCGACATTCCAATAGACGTAGTCGCGCCAGCTCTCCGGGGCGTTGCGGAGGCCGAACGTGATGCGGACGGCCGGAGCGCGATCGGGCCGGCGTGGATGGCGAATCAACCGCATCCCCGCCTGCTCGGGCGTGCGGCCACCCTTGCGCCGATTGCAATTGATGCAGCACGTGACGATGTTCTCCCAGTCCTTGCGTCCGCCCTGGGCCACCGGGACGACGTGATCGAACGTCAATTCAGATGTGGCGAATGCGTCACCGCAGTACTGGCACGCATGATTGTCACGCGCATAGATGTTCGCACGCGAAAACGGCACGTACTCTGCGGTGCGCCGCATGCGAATGCGCCGCAACAGCCGGATCACGGACGGCAACTTGATGCTGAACGTGACCGAACGCACCTCGCGCTCGTACACAGCAACAATCTCCACCTTGCCTTGACACCAAAGCGTGATGGCTTTCTGCCAGTGCACAACGCGCAGCGGTTCGTACGTCGCGTTCAACAGCAGCGTGTGTTCCATGGACGAATTGCAGCCATTCTTGCTGGATTAATCGCGGGTTGTCAAGCGACGACAGCGACGTAACGCCAGTATTGTCAGCGAGTTAGCCGTAGAAGCGCGCCTCTACGGCGCGAGGCGCATTCGTCCGATACCTTCGGCAGAGTGCTGTCGATGAGTGATCGCCTCGCGCTCGGAAGCCTCATGGTCTCGACCGTGATCGCCTCGGCGTGCGCGACGATGTCCGGAGGGCGCCCGCAGCCGTTCCCGATGGCTCCGGAGGCGGCACCCGCGGTGGAGGCTCAGCCGGCGGCACCCACCATCCCGCTCCCGGTCACTGCGGCGGACACCACGAGCGCCACACCGGAGAAGCCCGTGGCCATCGCTCCGCCCGTGGTCACAGATGTGCCGCTCGTCCCGGCCTCGGCGCCGAACTCCAGCCCGCCGGCCACCACGGCCACAACGCGGCAACTGGAAAGCATCGTGAAGATGGCGCTCGCGCTTCAAGGAACGCAATATCGTCTCGGCGGTGAGTCACCAGGATCCGGCTTCGATTGCAGTGGATTCGTCCACTACGTGTTCGATCAGCAGCGGATCGAGGTTCCGCGAACGGTCGCGGACCAGTTTCAGATCGGCCGCACCGTTGAGGTGAAGGACATCCAGAAGGGTGACCTGCTCTTTTTCTCGACGACCGCAAAAGGCCCGACGCATGTCGGCATCGCGCTCGGACCATCCACCCCGGGGGAGTTCGTGCACGCACCCGGCGCCGGCGGAGCCGTCAGAGTCGAGCGGTTCGATACGCCGTATTGGCGGACCAAGCTCATCGGCATTCGCCGGCTGTTCTGACTACGGACCCTGGGGACGCGTGGCAGCCATCCGGCGAAGAATGATTTGCTGCCGGCGAAGGAGCCGGGCGTTGGGCCGGGCCGGACTGTAGATGCGAGGGTTGATGATCGCGCCAGCCAGGAGCGCCGACTGCTCGTCGGAGAGTTGATACGCGGACACGCCGAAGTAGGTGCGCGCCGCCGCTTCCGCGCCCCAGATGCCATCACCCCACTCGATCAGGTTGAGGTAGAGCTCGAAAATCCGTTCCTTGGAGAGCTCGGCCTCCAGCCGGCGCGTCAAGAAGACCTCGGCGATCTTGCGGAGCGGATTCCGCGACGGTGACAGGTAGAGGTTCTTCGCGAGTTGTTGTGTGATTGTCGAAGCGCCACGAAACGCGAACCGGGCCCAGCCGGTCTGCAGCGCAGCCCGCATCTCCCCGTAGTCCAGCCCCTCGTGCTCCCAGAAAGCGGCGTCCTCGGCCAGCCGCACCGCGCGCGTGAGGGAAGGCGCGATGCGATCGTAGTTGACCCATCGCTGCACCATCCGCAGCTTCCGGCCGGTGGTCCGGGCCTCGTACGCACGCAAGCGCATGAACGCCGTTTCTGTCGGGTCGGTGGTTTGGAGGGGGCGGACATCCGGCAGCGTGAACCAGACGTAGGCCATCACCGCAAAGCAAATGGCGCCTGCGGCGTGAAGGCACTTCCCCACCGTCCGCAGGCGCCGCAAGAGCACGCGGTATTATCCGCCGGTCACGATGCGAATGCGTTCTCCAACTTTTGGCGCGATGTTCGGCGCGGATCCGTTCATGATGGCGAGCGTTCCCGGCTTGACCCTGCCCCCGGACTGTCCCTGCGCGAGAGATTCCCACGTGTCCCCGGAGCTCACGGTGTAGAACCTCACGCGGTCCGATTGGATGCGATCGGCTTCCGCCTGGCTCAAGGTTCGAAACGAGGCAATGGCTCCGTCGAACGCGCTCCGGGCGCCGGTGAACTGATCGGCGGTCGCCAGACCGGCGAGCAAGAAGGTCTGATTCTGACCGTGCCGGATGAACGCCGCCCGCAGCCCGACTTCGGTGTTCTCCATCTTGCCGCGATACGTTCCCACATAAGCCGGGTCGCCGTTCAGTGAACGCTCGGCACCCTCGACCTCGACGAAGCCGCTCTTCGCCATCGACGCTTGCGCGGTCTCCCTGGGGCTTCCTGCCGTAGGCGCCACTTCGAGGATCATCGCGACCGTGCCGTTCTCGTCGCGCTGCGCGACGACCTGCTGCGCGCTGTTCGCGACGTTCCACCCGGACGGAAACTTCACCCCGAATCGAAGAATCGGATGGACGAACTCACCGTTGCGAACCATGCCCTGTTCGCGGCTGTCGCCGTAGACCATGCCGTCCAGATGGCTCTCGAAGGCCTGCCGACCTCGCGTCCCATCGCCGGTGGCCGCGCGCGCCGCCGTCACCGACTCTTGCACTCTCGACACGCGATCCACTGCCGGCGGGTGCGTGAGCGCCCAGTTCGGAACGCCGCGACTCGACCCACTCGCTTCATCGAGTCGTCCCAGCGTGTTCAGCAGATCGGGCATGCCTTCGGGCGCCCAGCCGTTCTGGGAGGCATACCCGACACCGAGGCGATCCGCCTCCAGTTCGTGATCGCGACTGTTCTTGAGAAACGCCAGACTCAAGGCCTGACTGGCTGCGCCGGAGACCGCGCCCACCTGCTCGGAAAAAATGCTGCCGACTGCCAGCGCGCCGCCCAGCGCGGTCTGGGTCGAGTATTGCGAGGCGGAATGGCGCGCATCCACGTGACCGGTCTCGTGGCCCAGCACCGCGGCGAGCTCCGCTTCGTCGCGGAGGAACGGCAGGATGCCGCGCGTGAGGTAAATGAATCCACCCGGCAACGCGAAGGCGTTCACGGCTGGGGCATCGACGACCGTGTAGGTCCACGGAAGGTTGGGCCGGTGCGACTTCTGTTTGAGCTTCGCGCCGATACCAGCCACGTAGGTCTGGAGTCCGGTGTCGCTGTAGACGCCCATTTCCTGTCGAACCTGTTGATCGGATTCCTTGCCGAGCTGGATCTCCTGCCCCTCCGACATCAGCATGAGCTGCTTCTTGCCGGTCGCAGGATTCGTCGCACACGCCGCCGCCACCGCAATCAGACACGCACTCTGAACGACCCGTCTCATGAACTCATCCCACGGCCGCTTGTCCCGCGACCTGCGACAACGCGGCCATGACGCGGTCCACGTTGCCGACGGTCGATCCCGACCCCATCAAACCGATGCGCCAGATCTTGCCGGCGAGCGGCCCGAGCCCGGCTCCGATCTCGATCCCGCATCGGTCAAGCAAATACCGGCGCGCAGCGGCGTCATCGACGCCGGTGGGGACGCGCACCGCATTCAAGCTCCAGAGCCGTTCGCCGGGCGGCGGCACGAGCGCCATGCCGGCCCGATCGAGCGCGGCCACAAGCGCACGATGGGTCTGCTCGTGGCGAGCCCAACGCGATTCCAATCCCTCTTCTTCGACCTCGGCGAGCGCGGTGGCCAGGGCATAGACCAGAGGCGCGGAAATCGTGTGGTGATACTTGCGCCGCACCCAGTAGTCCTCGAGCAGAGCGAGATCGAGATAGAAGCTCCGGCACGCCACTCGCCGTTCGAGCGCGCGGGGAGCGAAGGTGACCGGCGAGAGCCCGGACGGCGCGCCCAGTCCTTTCTGCGAACAGGAGTAGCAAGCGTCGATCTGCCATCCCGCGATGTCGAGCGGCATCGCCCCGAGGGACGTGACGGCATCGACCAGGATGAGTGCGTCGTGCGCCCGGGCCAGTGCGGCCACCTGGGCGACCGGATTCTCCACGCCGGTCGACGTCTCCGCATGCACGATGGCCACGAGGTCATACCGGCCCGCGGATAGCGCCGCCGCCACCGCGGCCGGATCCACGGCGCGACCCCACTCGACGTCGAGGCGCGTCACCTCGGCCCCGTATCGAGTGAGCATTTGCGCCAGCCGATCCCCGAAGTAGCCGGTCACGATCGCCAGAGCGCGCTTACCGGGCGCCGTGAGGTTGGCCACGACGGTCTCCATCGCGGACGTGCCGGTGCCAGATGTCGCCAGCGTCACGGCGCCGTCCGGCGCCCGAAACACGCGCGTCAGCCGTGCGCGAATGTCGTCGAGCAGCGCGACGAGCTCCGGATCGAGATGTGAGCGGGGCGGCGCGCCGAGGGCGGCCAACACGCGCGGCGAAATCGGCGAAGGACCGGGGCCCAGCAAGAGTCGATCGGTATTAGGAAGCATCAAGGGTCCTCAGCGACCTGCGCCAACGACGGCACGTGACGATTGAAGCCGATTGATCGCCGACGCGATCTCGTCGCGAGCGGCCGCCGGCGCCGGCAACAGCGGAGCACGCACGGCGCCGCCGCGGTATCCGGCCAACTCGAGAGCAATCTTCAGCCCGGCAATGCCGTGACCACTCGTCACGAGCTGGGCCAGCGGAGTGAGCTCCCGTTGGATCGCCAGGGCCTCTTCGTGTCGGCCGGCCCGCACGGCGTCGAACAGTGCGACGCACACGTCCGGCAGGACGTTGGCGACCGCGAGAATGGCGCCGGCTGCGCCACTGGCGAGCGCGGGATACACGACGGGCGCCCAGCCACAGAGCACGGCGAACTTCTCAGGTCGCAGCGCGGCAAATTGCCCGAGTCGCTCGAGTTCTGGACTCGTCTCTTTCATGCCGATGACGTTGGGGTGCTCGGCGAGGCGCGCCACGATCGGCAGCGTCAGCGTCACGCCGGTGGCGCCGGGCAAGTTGTACAGAAGCACCGGCACCGGAGAGGCATCTGCTACCGCCGTAAAGTGCTTGAGCAGAGCCTCAGGCGTCATTTGCGAGCGGAATGCTGATGGGGGGCGGACTAGCACCCCGTCGACGCCGGACCGTCCCGCGCGCTGGGCCGCTGCAATCGTGGCGCGTGTCGATTCACGCCCAACACCGGCCAGCAGAAAGCGATCGGATGGCCAGACCTCGCGGACCGTTCCAAGCACCGCGTCCGACTCATCGTCGTCGAGCATCGCGGCTTCACCGTTCGATCCGAGGGCAAGGATGCCGGAAAGGCCAGTATTCGCCCAGCGACGGAGGTTGTCCGCCAGGCCGCGCAGGTCGAGCTGACCTGCGTCATCAAACGTCGTGGGAATGGGCGGCAAGATGCCGCCAAGGGAGCGCTTCGTCATAGGTTTGAGGCTATCGGCGCCCAGCGGACCTGTCAACGACCGGCCCGATCCGAACGCTGCTGGGGGAACGGGGTCGAGCGAATCTGTCCCTCACGAGTTGCAGTCGCGAGATGCACGCTGAGGGCGACGACGAACATCGAGATCGCCGGCGCGAGCACCCAAGGCGCCGTCGCGAGCACGCTCGTGTTTGCGGCTTCCTGGAGCATGCTGCCCCAGCTTGCGGTGGGCGGCGGGAATCCGAGGCCCAGCACCGAAATCGTGGCCTCAGCCACGATTAGCGCGGGAAGGAGCAGCATCGCTTGCACCCCCAGGAAGCCGCTGGCCGCGGGAAGGAGCGTTCGGACTTGACGCAGTGGTCCGGCCCCCGCCGCAATGGCCGCCTCCGCGTAGTCGCGTGTGCGCTCTGACGACACGATCGCGCGCACCCCGCGGGCGACATGCGGCCACGCTGACACGGCGAACAGCACGCCCATCAACCAGAACACCGTGGCGGAGGACAGTCGAAGCGGAAGGAACCCTCGCAGCGCGAGCACGAGGTATGCACCGGGCAGCACCAACACAAAGTCGGTCAGGCCCATCAGCACGGTGTCGAGACGCCCGCCGACGCTCCCTGCCAATCCACCGATGAGTGCGCCTGCGAACACCGCGCCCGCCATCCCGAACAGCGCCACCCCAAGCGACAGACGAGCTCCGTAAAGCAGCCGGGCGAAGATGTCGCGACCGAGCGAATCGGCGCCCAGAACCAGGAGTGGGCCATCCTCCTGTCTCACAGACCACAGGCGGCCACGAGACCACAATTCGACCGGAACCCGCGTGGTCGTGTCCTCCCGGTACTGGCGCAGGAGACGGTCATGCAGCTGCTGTCGATGGATGAAGGGCCGATGCAATCCTGTCGCGTCCCACACGTGCAATCTGGTGGGTGGCGCGTACGCGCGATCGGCGAACTGAGCGTTCGGATCGTTTGGCGCCGCGAAGGGGCCGAGCGTCGCCAGCAGGCCGATCACCACGAGCGTCGCGCGACCGATTCGCTGCTTGATTGTCATCGCGCGAATCGTCACGAGGACACGAGGACCCGCGGATCAGCGACGACGCGGAGCAGGTCGGCGATGAGGTTCCCAGCCGCGACCAGCAAGGCGCCGGCGAGCGCACATCCTGCGACGAGGAAGACGTCACGGCCGACAATCGCGTCGTACATGAGTCGTCCGAGGCCTGGCCACGACGTCACCCACTCAACGGCCAGCGAACCGCTGAACAGCGTGGCGAGAACGACGCCGAACAGGCCAAGGAACGGCCGACAGGATTGGCGGGCCGCATGAATCCAGAGCAGCCTCCACGGCGGCAAACCACGCGCGGCGGCACTCTGCCAGGAGGCCGTCGACGTGACGTCGGTCGTGGCTCGCGACTGGACGCGTTCGATCATCGCGGCGAGTGGAAGCGCGAGCGACAGCGCAGGAATCAGTACCGCTCCGGGCGCGGTCGAAAACCAGCCCGTTTGAACCGCGAACAGCATCAGCGCCAACGCGCCCACGATCGGAGGACACGAGAGAAGAGCGATCGAGATTGGCGCAACGCACGCGGCACACAGCCCGTGCGGTTTGGCTCCAGTGATGAGTCCGAGTGGAAGGCCCAGGGCCAGTGCGACACCCAATGCCGCGCCGGCCAGCCTGGCGGTATTCACGAAGCGTTCGCCGACCAAGTCTCCGACCGGCCGGCCGTAGGCTGATGACTCACCCAGGTCGAAGCGGAGGAGCCCGCGCAGCCAGTCAGCCGCCTGCAGACTCATCGGGCGATCGAGTCCCAGCCGAGTCCGTTCTGCGGCGAGGGCGTTCGCATCGACGTGCGCCAGCGCCAGTTCGGTCGTCGCATCGCCCGGCGCCATGCGCGCGAGCAACAGCGCACTCGACGACACCACCACGACGAGAGCTACCGCACCCAAGAAGCGCCGCGCTGCGAAGACAGCGAGGCCAGAGAGCATCACCGAGCCGAGCCGCCGCGTGGAGACACGACCGACAGCACGTCCGCGTTCCAGAGGACCGGTGGCGAGAGCACCGAGGGCGTCGCACCTCGGACGCGCGCACTCATCGCGATCATGACCTTGGGCGCGGCGAGGCAAATCAGTGGAACCTCAGCGGCCATCGTTCGCTGCGCTTCCGCGAACAGCCTGCGCCGCTCGATCGGATCGATGGTTGTCGATTGCTGCCGCATGAGGTCATCGACCTTCGCCTCCCAGGTCGTCGCCGGGACGCGCTGTTCAGGATTCCAGTAGTGGAAGGTCCCCGAGCTCATCCAGAAATCAAGATTCCTGGCCGGGTCGGTCGAATCGCCGGGAGCGACGAAGTACATCGCGTCGTAGGAGCGCTCCGAGTAGCTCTTGAACAACGCGCCGGGATCGACGGCAATGGGATCGACGGTTAACCCGATTTCGCGCAGCTGGGCTTGGACCATGGCCACGGTCCGTTCGCGGATCGTGTGGCCCTTCTGCGTGAGGATCGAGAAACGCGCAGGCCGGCCGGCCGCATCCTCGACGAGACCATCCCCATTGCGGTCGACCAGTCCGACCGTCTTCAGCAGCGACCTGGCTTCAGCGAGGTCGCGAGGTGGCCTCGGCAGATCCGGCAGGTACCAGTCTCCGTGACTGGACGTGATCGACGTCCACACGGGTTCGGCTGCCCCGAGATAGACCGTGTTCACAATGGCGCTGCGATCGACGGCCAGTGAGACGGCCCGTCGGAACTCCGTCCGCTGTAGCCAGGCACGACCGCTCAAAGATTTGGCCCGGGGCGTGAGGTTGAACCACAGACCGTCCGGGCTCGATCCGATGCCCGCTGTCACGAGCTGCAGCTTCTGCTGATCGACCAGCGGTTGAATGACTGCGAGGTCCTCCGGTCGCACCTCACCAGTTGTCAGATCCGCATCGCCAGACTGCAACCGCAGCAGTTCGGCATTCTGCTCAGGGACCACGAGCAGCTCGACTTCATCAAGGTACGGAAGCCGCCCGCCCTGCGGGTCACGTCGCCAGTAGCGAGGATTCCTGCGGAAGGCGAGCCGCTGACCCGGCTGGTATTCGTGAAGAACGAATGGACCAAGACCCGCGATCTCACTTGGCGGAGTCGTCGTGGACCACGCGTCGCGAAACGTGCCGGCATCCAATGACGGTTTCAACTTGTGACGAGGCAATACTGGCAGACTGTCGAGCACCGCCAGTCCCGGCCCGTACGGCGCTGGAAATGTCAGCACGACTGTGTGCTCGTCCACGGCCCGCACTAAGAGAGGTTTGTCCGCAATCCGGAGGGATGACGCGATGGGACTCGCGACCTTGGGATCGTAGAGGGCCTCGAACGTGAAGACGACATCGGCCGCCGTAAAGGGTTGGCCATCCGAGAAGCTGACGCCTTCGATCAGCTTCAATGTCCACGTGAGGCCATCAGACGATGTGGTCCACTCACGGGCCAGCCACGGTTCAACGCGCCCGGTGGTGCGATCAACGCGAACTAACGGCGCGTGAGTCAGCCGGTTCACCAACTCCTCCGCCGCCCGAGCCGACACAAGCCGGTTGAACGACTTGGGTTCGGACCTCGAGGTGGCGACCAACCTGCCGCCCGCCCGCTCTTCGTCGGGACTGTGGCCGACGCAGTTGGAACCGGCGGCGGCGAACAGTAGCGTGATCACGGCTGGGGTCAGTCTGCTTACGCTCAAGATCTGTCGCTCCTTGATCGACGATTCTGAATGCCTGACGCCAACCGCCGAACAAATCTGCCGATCGCCGCGTCTGAAGCTCGCCAAGGCCGACCTGGCTGAATGTCGAAACTGGAAGTGGGCTGACAATTCCGTAATCTCAAACGCCGTTTTGAGGTGTCCGGAGACCCGCAACTCCATGCAAACGCGTGAATTACTGGCAATTCAACCGGGTGTATCAAATAGGAACTGGTACGGGACATGCCTGTAATTCATACGTTTTTGGGAACTACATATTCCGCTGACCTCCCGTAGGTGCCTATGAATCGCCCCGTCGTCGCTCCCCACGGCAACCCGGCAAGACTCGCCTTTGTTATCGGCCTTATCGCTGGCTGCCTTCTGACCGCAACCTCTGCAACGGCCCAGGGGCGTTTGGAACGCAGCCTGGCTGACCAGATCGGCCGGAATGGCGGGAAGACGTTTCGTGTGATTGTGGACGGACCGCAGTCCGAGATCGATCGGCTGGCCGACCGTTACGGCGTGCGGGTCGTTGAGCGTTTGGACAGCGGGGCGCTGCTTTCAGGAACCGGACGACAGATCGATCAGCTCTCGACCGACCCGCAGCTATCAACGGTTCAGGAAGACGGCAAAGTATTCGGCACGCTCGCGGTGACGACCCAATCCACGGGCGCCAACCAACTTTGGGCGGGCAACGGCTCTCAGTTCGGCGGCCTGGTCGGGCGCGGCGTCACCGTCGTGGTCATCGACTCAGGAATTGACAGCTCGCATCCCGATCTGCAGTCGCGCGTGATCAAGTGTCTCGACTTCACATCGGCCTCTGCGCGCGGATGCACCGACGCTTACGGTCATGCGACGCACATCGCCGGGCTCATTGCCGGAACGGGGCGTGGGAGCCAATCGAGTGAGGGCGCCCCGTACGTCGGCATGGCGCCGGGTGCTTCGCTGATCAGCCTGCGTGTCCTCGGCGAGGATGGGTCCGGGTACGTCTCCGACGTGATCAAGGCCATCGATTGGAGCATCCGCCACAAGGACGAGTTCAAGATTCGCGTCATCAATATCTCGCTGGGTCGGCCGGCGAGCGGATCGCCGCGTGATGACGCCATGGCCAAGGCCGTCGAGCGAGCTGTGCGGTCTGGCATCGTGGTTTCCGCGTCGGGAGGCAATCTCGGCAAGGACTCGCTGGGACGCCAAGTGGTCGGCGGCGTCATCTCGCCGGGCTATACGCCGGGGGCATTGACGGTTGGCTGCTTGAACACGCGCGGCACGATCGAGCGCTCTGATGATGCCGTGTGTTCTTACAGTTCGCGTGGCCCGGTCGGCGACCCCGACAATCCGTCGTCGTGGGAGATCAAGCCGGATCTCGTCGCTCCTGGAAACGCTGTTATCTCCGCGGTGCCGGCCGGGAGCGCGCTGTGGAACGACCATCCCGATCGGCGGGTCATTGGTGCGAATGGTGGAACGTACCTGACGCTGTCGGGCTCGAGCATGTCCGCAGCCGTCACCACCGGCGCGGTGGCTCAGTTGCTACAGGCTCAGCCGAACCTGTCACCTGAGCAAGTGAAGTTCGTGATGCAGTACGGCGCGGAGCGGTTAGCAGGTTTCGGACTGATTGAGCAGGGCGCAGGAAGTCTGAACGTGCCAATGGCAGTCGCGGTAGCCACGACTCGAAAGTTTTCCGACCTGCCCAAGTTCATTGAGATCGGGGACGAAAAGATCGCCTCCGGACAACTGGTTTTTGCGAACGTAAGGGTCTGGGGATCTGGTCGGATTCGCCCGAATACCATGGTCTGGGGATCGACCATGGTCTGGGGCTCAACCATGGTTTGGGGTTCGACCATGGTTTGGGGTTCGACCATGGTTTGGGGTTCGACCATGGTTTGGGGTTCGACCATGGTTTGGGGCTCGACCATGGTTTGGGGTTCGACCATGGTTTGGGGCTCGACCATGGTCTGGGGCTCGACCATGGTCTGGGGTTCGACCATGGTTTGGGGCTCAACCATGGTCTGGGGCTCCACGATGGTCTGGGGTTCCACGATGGTCTGGGGTTCGACCATGGTCTGGGGCAGCGGCACGGTGGTTGACGACTTGTAAACCAGGAAGTCGTCGAACTTGGCCGGCACCCTGACAGCTTTGTTCTGGATCGAACAAGACAGTAAGCAGGACGCCTCTCTGCATCGTCCCATCGCGGCGATTTGCGCGCTGTCTATCTGAAACCGCAAAAAACCGCAAGCCTTCCCCCGACGATTCAAGCCGGGTTCAGTCCGCACTTGACCTTCAGCGAGCGGTACCACAATTGCGGGTCTCAAGACGCAGTGGCATCCGGGCTCAAGTGGGTCCTATGCCCGCCGATATGACCAAAGAGAGAGAAATCGTCGTCTGGGCGTAGCTGGATGAGTGGTCTCCAAAGGCGGCCCGATCCGAAGGGTCGAACACCATGTCGGAATCGCAGCGACCTCCCCTTTCACGGACCGCTCACGTCTACGTCCTTTGCGTCGCAAGTCTTGGTGTTCTCGTTGTAAGCCTCAGCGTCCCCGAAGTCATTCATCAAGCTCCGGATTGGCACTTTCAGTGGCTCTCTCTCGTGGCGTTGACGATCGTCAGCGGCCTTCTGCCGGTTCGCCTGCCCACGATTAGCATTAGCATTTCGATCTCCGAAACATTCATCGTCGCTGGCACGCTGCTTTTTGGTGCCGCCGGTGGAACGATGCTTGTCCTGCTGGACGCGTTGTTCATTTGCTTTCGCCTGTCATGGTCGCGCCGGCTTCGGTGGGAACAGGTCCTCTTCAATGTCTCTGCGTCAACCCTGGCGATCTGGGTTGCCGCGAAAGTGGCGCGCATACATCCAGTCTTTCAAACTGACGAACATCTTGGCGGGCTGTTCATCGCAACTCTGGCGGTGTTCGTCACGGTCTACTTCCTCCTGAACAGTTGGTTGCTGGCAATCGCTGTCGGTCTCGAACAGAGAGTCCCACCGTACGAAATCTGGACCAAATACTTCCGAGACCTTCTAGTGAACTACGGCGCGGGCGGCTCTCTTGGAGCGGTCCTGATCTACAACACAAAGACGGTCGACCCGGTATTCGTTGCAGCGATCCTCCCTCTTTTGATCGTGCTGTTTCTAACCTACCAATGGTCCAACAAACGAGTAGAGGCTGAACGCCAAAAGAACGCTGACCTCAATCGGGTATTTCTTTCGACGATTGAGGCGCTTGCACTAGCCATCGATGCGAAGGACCAGGTTACGCACGGTCATATTCGGCGCGTTCAGCGATACACGATGGCGCTCGCAGATGCGCTTGGCATTAAGGATGAGAAAGAACTCGACGCTCTTAAGGCCGCCGCGCTCTTGCACGACACTGGCAAGCTTGCCGTTCCAGAGTACATCTTGAACAAGCCGGGTCCACTGACGGCCTCGGAGTTCGAACGCATGAAACTGCACGCCACTGTGGGCGCAGATATCCTCCGATCGATTGACTTCCCGTATCCAGTCGAACCAATTGTCCGCCATCATCATGAGAATTGGAATGGAACCGGTTACCCTGCTGGCTTGAAATCGCATGAGATCCCGCTGGGCGCGCGAATACTCTCGGTGGTGGACTGCTACGATGCTCTGACGTCGGACCGGCCATATCGACCTCGATACAGTCGCGAGCATGCTGAGCAAGTGCTTCGAGAGAGGCGCGGGGTCATGTATGACCCCTGGGTCGTCGACACTTTCCTGAGCATCCTCGACACCCTCGAGAAGATCGAGGCGGCACACGATCGGCACGACGATTCGGCCAGCCAATCAAGTGCCGGGCTTGCCCCAAGACAGCTCGAGGTCATCAGCGCAACTACCGCGGAGGATCGCGAGTTTAATGAACTCCGTCGGGAATTGCCAAAGTCGACATCGTTCCTCGGCGCAACAGAGATGCTGTTCCGACATCTGGGGCGGGTAGTTCCGGCGGCGAACTTCACTCTGTTCGTCATGAAGTCGGAGACGAACGAGTTGGTCCCTCTCAGTTCCGTTGGAGTTGGTGCTTCGGCGATTGAAACATTGAGAATCCCTGTCGGCGATCGGATCTCCGGTTGGGCTGCCGCCCACCGGCAGGTCGTGGTCAACTCGAACGCAACTCTAGATCTGGGACCGGTCGCTAAGACATTCTCGGTCCCGCTTCGGTACGCCCTCGTCGTACCTCTGTCAGGCGGAGTCGGGTCCTCAATCGCGGTTCTCGCTGCATATGGCAGTGAACCGTTCGACAACGATCATCGACGAATGCTCGAAAGTGCGGCAACCCTCTTCATGGCCTCGGTAGCTGCGTCCCCCCACGCTCAGCAGGGCGAGCTCGCGCCAAGCGGCCCAGCCCCGTCGCCCGCACAAGTCCACTAGTCGCGCCTGTTTCGCTGGGCAGTAGCGCGGCGCGCTGGTATGAACGCGATTGTCGAGTTCACCGTCACGGAACGAGTCGGCGCGATGCAGGGCGACCGCTCCCCGACGCTAACGTTGGGGTGGTAAGCAAAGGTCACCGTGGGCGCTCATGACGTCGGGCCAGACTTCGGCTCCTGCCCAACCTAATCCCGGATCAACCAGCTGACCTTCAGTCCGAGCACGAGTCTCTACCCGGTGCAAGCGCAACCTCGGGGTGCAATCAGGCAGGGCTTTCTGGTATCGTCCCCCCTCCGGTCGTTAGTCGCTGATCGCGGGAGCCCCCAGCATGTCTCCTCAACGCGAAAGCAAGTCCAGGCCAGACAATCGCGAGGGTCAGATTGGTTCGCCACCATCGCTGGCCGAAGCCGAAGCTCTCTACCGGAGTGGGCGTACGCAGGAGTTGCTCACCTCGTTCGACGAAACGCAGGTTGCCAGACTGGACGCTGATGGAGCTGCGGGCCTTCTCATTCTCTTGGGAATGGCGCTATTTGATCGAGGTGATGCGGTCCAAGCAATAGCGACCCTTACCCAAGCAGTCGAGGTTTCTCGGAACTGTAGCCCTGACCGACAGTTCGCCGCCGCGTTTGCGCTCTTTGTACGAGAGAGCGACTTTCAAACACCAGCCGAAGTCCTTCCTGGCTTGACCAGGCTAAGACAGCTGGCCTCCTTGGTTGGTGAGGCCCATTCCGTGACCGGCCTCCACATCGCTGTCGCCAGGCTGGAAGGCTTGCGAGGCCACTGCGTAAACGCCCATCGGCATCTTCAAATTGCGCGACGATTCGCCGGCGACGATCGAGCCTCGCTCGCTTGTTCAATAGATCTGGTGGATGCCTCGCTCGAATCGACCTCCGGCAACTTGCACAGGTCTCGCGCGCTCGCGGACGCTTGCTTCCAACGAGCCGTCCAAACCGGTTACCGAAAGTACCAAGTGGCTGCCGCCACGAACTTGGCTGTTGTCGCTATGCACTCGGGCCAAGCGAATCGGGCACGTGCGTACCTCGACTATGTCCTCGGCCAGAACGACAACGTCACGTACGTGACACTCGCAGCCCTTGACAACCTGGCGATGCTCGAGTTGCGGGCAGATTCGATCGCGAATTGTCGCGAATTGCTGGATCGTTGCCAAGTCATTATTGGTGCTGACAGGCTACCAGCGCGCTCCTGGTATGACTTCGCAAATGAGTTAACTCGATGTTCGTACCACGAGCAACTCGAAGATTGGCATGCGGTCATTGAACGTGCCGAGAATTGTGGCGCTGAGCTTGTCCGCAGGCAGTATCGAGTACTCCGCACCTCCCTCCTCTGCGCCAAAGCACGAGCCCTCGCGCACCTCGGCAAGCACGCGCAGGCCGAGTCGGCGCTCGGCACGGCCGTCCGCAGCTGTCCGCGAGGTGCGGTCGATCCGCTCGTGGTCCTCGAGGCCTCAAAAGCCCTGTGCCTGAGTCTCCGCGGTGACGTCGCGAACGGCAGCGTGCACTTCGACCGCGCACTCGCCGCGTGCCGCGCCATCGGCCACAAGTTTCATGAAGCGTGGATCGAACGCGAGCGGAACACGTTCGCCCGCGCCAACCGTGAGTCGATCGCGGTCCCGCCGCGGCAACTGACCGTCGCCGACACCGCGCTCCTCTTGACCGACGTCGCCACCATCGTCGGCGCCGGACACTCCATCGATCTCCTCGCCCACCGGACCGCCGCGATCCTGCAGGGCACGACGCTCGGGCCGCGCGTCGACGTCGAGAGCGAGTCCGGCCTGGAGTACCGGCCCGAACCGACCGCGTCGTGGGAAGCCGGCGCCGACGGCGCCTTTGCGATCCGGCTGCGCGGATCGGATCGCCAGGTCTCGATTCGCGTCCGCGACGTCGCCTCCATCGACGAAGTCTCCCTGCTCAAAAGCATCTCCGACCTCGTGCAAGCCGCCGTCAACCGAACCACCGATACCGACTCGGAAGACGAAGACCAGAACCTTTGGCCGCGCGGCGCGGCGCAAAACGGCGACGACACCGTCTTCCGCTCGCCGCGCATGGTGGAGCTGCTTCGGATCGCGGTCCGGTTGGCCGCGACCGACCTCCCGGTTTTGATCTGCGGCGAAACGGGCACCGGCAAGGACATCTTCGCGCGCATGATTCACGAGCACAGCCTCGTGGCGCGTGGGCCGTACGTCGGGTTCAACTGCACCGCCATTCCGCGCGAGCTCGTCGAAAGCCAGCTGTTCGGCCATCGACGCGGCGCGTTCACCGGCGCCACCGATACCTTTCAAGGCGTCGTGCGCGCGGCTGAACGCGGCACCCTGTTCCTGGACGAAGTCGGCGACCTGGACCTCAGCGTTCAGCCGAAGCTGCTGCGGTTCCTCGAAAGCGCCGAGATTCAACCGGTGGGCGAAGCGCGTACGCAGCGCGTGACCGTCCGGATCGTCGCCGCGACCAACGCCGACATCGATACCCTCGTCGAACAGGGACGCTTCCGGCGCGATCTGTACTACCGGATCGGCGTCGCTCGCATCGATCTCCCACCTCTCCGCGAACGGAAGGACGAGATCCCCGCGCTCGCCGCCCTGTTCCTGAACCGCTACGCGCGCGAGTGTCACCGCACCGACCTCCGCCTGGGCGACGACTGCATCGCCGCCCTGCTCCTGTACGAATGGCCCGGCAACATCCGCCAGCTCGCAAACGAGATTCGCCGCATCGTAGCCATGGCGCGCGACGGCGACACGCTCACGAGCGGGGATCTGGCGCCGGACATCCGGAAGCTGTGGAACGATCGCCCGCGCGCCAACGGCGACATCTCGATCCCGACCGTGAGCATCCGCCTCGACCAGACCCTCTCGAAGGCCGTCGACGACCTCGAGCGCGCGTTCATCGAGCGTGCTCTCGAAGCGACCGGCGGACGCGTCGCCAACGCCGCCGAAATGCTCGGCCTGTCGCGCAAGGGCTTGTTCCTCAAGCGCCGCCGGCAGGGCATGGTCGGATAGACGCCGGGAACCTTCGAGCCCGTTTCGGTGGAGATTTCGACGGCCTCGGGTAGCGCTTACTCGCGTCCCAAGCACCGGCCCGCGCAAACGCCAGTAAATTGGGCGACCCAGCGATCTCGGACATTCAAAGAGTGCGGCACTCCGCTTGCACGTGGCGCGTTGACGAGGAGCGCCCGGCTGAGAGCCTCTCGAGAGACCGAACGTCTGCTCCTGCGTCCGCCGCTCAGCGCGGACCTCGACCCCTACATCGAGATCCACGAGGATCCCGAAGTCCGGCAGCATCTCCTGATCCCCGCGACGTCCGCCGGCCGTCTCGGCGCCTGGCGCACGCTCGCGCTCCTCGCGGGCCACTGGCAACTGCGCGGATACGGCCAGTGGACCGTCATCGAGAAAGCGACCCACGACGTGATCGGGCGCGTGGGCCTCTGGAATCCGGAGGGGTGGCCGGGACTCGAGGTGGGCTGGGTGGTCCGGCGGTCACGATGGAGCAACGGCTTCGCTACCGAAGCGGCGCGCGAAGCCGTCAGATTCGCCTTCGAGGATGTGGGCGCCACTCACCTCATCAGCATGATCGATCCGGGCAACCCGCGATCGATCCGGGTGGCGGAGAAGATCGGCGAGACGTTCGAGCGCACCCTCACCGTCGAGGGGCGCACGGTCCACGTCTACGGCATCGAGAAAGCGGTCATTTGATCTCGCCGGATTGAATCTTCTTGGCGACCTGCTCGACGTCGGCCCAGACGCGCAGCAGGTTGCCGCTCCAGATCTTGCCGATCTGCTCCTCGGTGTAACCGCGACGCACCAGCTCGATCGTGACGTTGAGCGTTTCCTCCGCGCCGTTCCAGCCGTCGACGCCACCGCCGCCGTCGAAGTCCGACGAGATCCCGACGTGATCGATCCCGATGAGCTTGACGATGTAGTCGATGTGATTGACGAAGTCCTTCACAGTCGCGCGGACGCCTTGCGGATACTTCTGATCGATGGCCGTCATCCGCTTGTCGTATTCGGCGCGACGTTCGGGCGCGAGCGCCGCCAGCGCGGCATCGCCACCGCCCCGACCGCCACCACCACCGCGCCCGCCACCGCCGCCACCGCGACCGGCATTCGCGCCGGGTACGAGCTTGCCGGCCTCGGTCGCCGTCAGCATCGGTCGATTCGGATCGGGTGCCGCGGCAGGATCCGCGCCACGGCCTGCGCCGCGCCCGCCACCGCCGCCGCCACCTCGGCCGCCAGTTCCAGCGCCCGCGCCAGCGACATTGGCCGTGACCGGAATCGTCGCGCCACCTCCGCCGCCGCGCGCGCCCCCGCCACCACCACCGCCGCCGCCGCGGCCCGCGAGCTCTGGCAATCCGAATTCCTGTCGCAGTGCGTTGATCTCGGCCGTGCGCTCCGGGGGCACTGGGCCGCACTTCACATAGTTCGCGAACGCGACGGTCTGAACCACGCCGCCGCTCTTCTTCAGCGCCTGCAACATCTCGTCGTCCATGTTGCGGCTGTGGTTGCAGAGAGCGCGCGCGGCCGAGTGCGACGCGATGATCGGCGCTTTGGAGAGCGCGGCCGACTGCATCATCGAGCCTTTTGATGGGTGCGAAACGTCCACCATGATGCCCCAGCGATTCATTTCGCCGATGACCGCCTTGCCGAGGTCACTGAGGCCGTTGCCGTGTGCCCACTGCCCGCTGGCTTCTCCGGTATTGGAGTCGGAGAGCTGGCTGTGACCGTTGTGCGCGAGCGACATGTAGCGCGCCCCGCGCTCCCAGAACTCGCGCACGCGGTTCAGATTCGTGCCGACGGGATAGCCGTTCTCGACGCCGATGACGGCGACTTTTCGGCCAGTGGCCGCAATGCGCTTGACGTCGGCGGCCGTCAGCGCCAGGCCGATCTGATCGGGCGCGAGCGACTTCGTCAGCCGATGAATCGCTTCGAACTTGTCGTACGCCTGCTGATACGCGCGGTCGAATCCGGAGGGCTCGAACGCGTCCGCGGCGCTTGATTGCCCCACGTACACAATCATGAACGACACATCCAGCCCGCCCTGCTTCATCTTCGGCAGGTTGACCTGCGTGGTCAGTTCATTGGTGTAGTTGCGTGACCACTCGAAGTTGGTGGCACTGATGTCATCGTGCGTGTCGAGCGTGATCACGCGCGTATGAATGCCGCGCGCTCGCGCGACCAGCGCGGCCTCGGCCGACTGCGCCGGCGCCGCGGCTGGCGCTGCGCCGGCTGGCGCGGCACCGCTGCCACGCCCCTGACCGCCGAGCGGCACGACGAGCGACAGCGTCAACCCAAGAAGCAGACCAAAACCAAGGCGGGACACGGGCTTCACAACCATGAGGAAGAACCTCCGAGCGGAGGCATCTTACCTCGCGGCGAGGGCCGTAATCTCGATGGCGCGATCGATTCGGACTCGCATGATCGTGCCAACCACGAGCTTTACATCTCCAGCTTCGGTCGATGCAATGGACCCGCCGGGACCGACCAGCACGCCGACCAGCGACCCTTGCCCCCCGCCCGGAAGCCGGCTGAGCGCCGCCTCGATGGCGGCGTCGGTGCCCACGCGAGCGGTCGTTTCGCTGGGCTGCCCTTTGAACAGTTGCTCGACGGTCGCGCGGAATCGAATGGCCTTGTCGGACATCCGAATCTCATCGAACGCGAGCGTCAGGTTGCCGCCGCGATTGCTCGGGTTGGAGGCGAGCACCGAACCGACGAAGCCGCGCACGATCGTCGCGGCCGGTATCAAGACGCGGCCGTCCTTCGCATGGTCGACCAACGTGGCCGCTTCGAAGCGCTGATCGGCCTTCGCGGTCGCCGAGTCGAGCGGCGTCAACAAGCGAAGCTCCCATTTCGTGCCCGCCTGCACCGTCGCGACGCGCATAGCGTCGTCCGCGGTGACGGGCAGCGCTTGAACGCGGCCGGCCGGTGGGCCCTGGCCGGCAAGTCCCGTCGTGGTTCCGACGACAGCGGCCATCACGCCAACAACGACCCTTCTTCGCATCACAATCTCCCCGTCCATTGTCTTCTGACTCCGGTCCTGCGTGTCAGGCCGGGAGGTATGATCGGCCGATGGCGTCTGCTCCGGTCCGTCTCCACCGAACCACCGCGGTTCGCGTGGGTACAGTGCAAGTCGGCGGGGGTGCCCCGGTCATCGTCCAGAGCATGACGATGACGGACACGGCCGACGCCGCATCTACGGCGGCCCAGTGTATTGAGCTGGCCGAGGCCGGATCCGAGATGGTGCGGGTGACCGTCAACACACCCGAAGCCGCGCGCGCCGTCCCCGAAATCAAACAGCGCATGCTGGACGCTGGCTGCGATGCGCCGCTCATCGGCGATTTTCATTACAACGGCCACCTTCTGCTGACGCGTTTCCCGGACGCCGCGGCTGCCCTTGACAAGTACCGCATCAACCCCGGGAACGTCGGTACCGGCAAACGCCGCGATGAGCAGTTCGCCACGATTTGCAAAGTCGCGGTCGATCATGCCAAACCCGTGCGAATTGGCGTGAACGGTGGCTCGCTGAACCAGGAGCTCGTCGTCGCGAAGATGCAGGAGAACACCGACCGTCGGTTGAACCGGTCGTCGGCGGAGATCATCAACGAGTGCATGGTCGTCTCGGCGCTGCAATCGACCGAGCTTGCGCTCGAGACGGGCCTTGGCGCCGACCGCATCATTATTTCCTGCAAGGTCTCGCGGCCTCGCGATCTGATCGCGGTGTATCGCGACCTGGCGCGCAAAACCGTGCAGCCCCTCCATCTTGGGCTCACCGAGGCTGGGATGGGGGTCAAGGGCGTTGCCTGGTCGTCGGCCGCCCTCGCTATCCTTCTTAATGAGGGCATCGGTGACACGATTCGGGTGTCCCTGACCCCCAAGCCCGGCGGAGATCGCCGCGAAGAAGTCTACGCCGCGTGCGAGATCCTGCAAGCACTCGGACTTCGCTCCTTCTCTCCTTCTATTACGGCCTGCCCGGGATGCGGCCGGACGACCTCGAGCACGTTTCAGGAATTGGCCGAACGGGTGCAGGGGTACGTACGATTGATGATGCCGGTCTGGAAGACGTCGCACCCTGGCGTGGAGACCATGTCCGTGGCCGTCATGGGATGTGTGGTCAATGGCCCAGGAGAGTCGAAGGCCGCCAACATCGGCATCTCCTTACCCGGGACCGGCGAGTCCCCCAACTGTCCCGTATTCGTCGACGGCGAGCACGTGACCTCGCTGCGCGGGACGTACGACGAGCTGGCGGCGGCCTTTCAGAAAATGGTGGATGAGTATGTTGAGAGGAAATACCCGGCGCGCTAAGAAATGATCCCCGGAGTCATTTTTCCCCGAGCAGCGCCAGTAGCGACAGCGGGTCAACTCGCGTCCCATTCAATCGCACGGTCCAGTGAAGATGCGGACCGGTCACGCGGCCCGTTGCGCCCACCTCGCCGATGACCTGCCCGGCCGTGACGACATCGCCATCCTTCACCTTGATCACCGACAGGTGGGCGAACATCGAGAACAAGCCCAGGCCGTGGTCGAGAATCACGGTGTTGCCCGTGTAGTAGAGGTCACGCGCCAGCGCCACCCGACTGCGACTGGGCGCCCCGATGGGACGGCCTGACGGACTCAGAAAATCCGCGCCGCCGTGTGGACTCCGCGGCTGGCCATTGAACACGCTGCGGGTGCCGAACGCGCTGTTGCTTGGGTCCGGCACAGGACGCACGAAGGCGTCTTGCCACAGCCGCTCACCTGCCGGCGTTCGCCACACCTGCTCGAGATCCCTCGCATCGCGCTGAATCCGCTCGACCGCCTCGGGCGGCGGATTCACGAAGGACTCGTCCACGGTCAGCCGCCTGGTTGGAAATGTCTTCACCACGACGACGAGCGAGTGTGAGGCCCGCACGTCCGCGCCGGACACTGACGCTGAAATCGACACCGGGTACGTCCCCGGCTGCACATCCAGGTCGATGCCGATCAGCACTTTCCAAGTGCGCGGATCGACGGAGAACGGAACAAAGGCGCGATCGAACGCGCGCACCTGCAGCTGGGTTGCGGGCTGCGCGAGGGTCATCGTCAGCACGACCAGCTCACCGGGCTGCAACGCGCGCGCGGCATGCGTGACCGTGACGGGCGGCGCCGTCTGCGGAACCGCGAGTCCGAATGCCAGTGCGAGCACGGCAACGCGAATCACTGCAGTCACTGTAGCACCGGCGAGTTCAGGGCTGTACCATACGCACGTGCGTTTCCTGCGCGCGATCCGAGTGCCGTCCGGCTACGCGCTGGCGGCGCTCGTGTTCACCTGGCCGCTGGCGCTCGATCCGGTTCGATCGATCGCGTCGGTGCAGGGCCCGGGCGATACGTATCTGAATCTCTGGATCCTCGGCTGGGACCTGCGCACGCTGGCGACCGAGCCGTCGGCAATCCTCACCGGACAGGTCTTCAACGCGAACATCTTCCATCCTGCGACGAATACGCTGGCGTATTCCGACCACTTCCTGCTGCAGTCGCTCGTCGTAGCACCGCTCTACTTCGTCACTGGCAATCCGGTGCTGTGTTACAACGCGGTTCTGTTCCTGTCACTCGTCGCCGCCGCGTGGGCGATGCACGTCACCGTGCGCGAGTTGGTCGGATCCGAGACGGCGGCGTGGACGGCTGGGCTCGCCTGGGGCTTCGCGCCGTACCACTTCGGCCACCTGATTCACCTCCAACTACAAGCGCTCTACTTCTTGCCGCTGGTGTTTCTGTTCTGGCACCGGATGTTTACGACGGGACGCACCCGCGACGCGTGCGCGCTCGGCGCGTCGGTCGCGGCCATGGCCATTGCGTCGGTGTACTACGCCGTCATCGGTACCCTGGCGATCGTTGTGGCGGTCATCGTCCGGCTGATTGCCGGCGCCGATGCGGTCGCCCGGCTTCGCCTGCTGCGCCAGGCGGCCCTTGCGGCACTCATCGGCGCCATCCTCGTCGCTCCAATTGCGTACCGCTATCTCGCCGTCCAGCGGACTGACGGCTTCGGCCGCTCGCTCGCGGAAGCGAGTCAGGGCGCAGCTGGATTGCGCGCGTACATCACGGTTGCGCCAGACAACCTCGTGTATGGCCGAACAGGATTTCTGCCACGAGCCAGGCCTGAAGACCGGGCCTCCTCAGCGGTAGGTCCGAGGGCGACAGAGCAAGTGCTTTTCCCGGGCTTCGTCCTGACGGTCCTCGCAGCGATCGGCGTGTGGCGCTCGTGGAAATACCCGCACGGCCGCCACATCGCCGTCGTGTTCCTGCTCATCGGCGCCGTGGGATTCCTGTTGTCCCTTGGTCCGGAGGGCGTGCGCGCGCTCTACGCCGCTGCGCATCGCTTCGTCTTCGGGTTCCAGGCCATTCGCGCGCCGGCGCGCTTTGGCGTGCTCGTGCTCTTCGCATTGATTGGCCTCGCTGCCTTCGCCATGCGCGACCTGGCGCGATGGCGGCCTCGCATTGCCGTCGCGGTCTTCGCTCTCGTCGCCGTTGAGTACTTGAACGCGCCGCTGCCGTATGTGAGCGCACCGCCGCTCGAGACCAGCACGGCCGCATGGCTCCGCAACGCGCCGGAACGCGGTGCCGTCATGTATCAGCCGCTGACAACCGCGGCCTCCGTCACGACGCCGTTCATGGTGCAGTCGCTCGTGCATCGCCGGCCGTTACTCAACGGCTACAGCGGGCTGCGTCCTGCGTATTACGACGGCCTGGCGCAGGCGATGGCGGCGTTCCCGTCACCGGAGACGATCCAGGCGCTGGACAACCTCGACGTTCGGTTCGTGGTCACACCCGCACCCCTAGACATTCGCGATCTGCCGCTCGTCGAGCGCGCACGATTCGACGACGGCGTGGTGTACGAAGTCCAAGGGCAGCCCGCGGCCGGATCGAACCGTGCCGGTCCGCGTTTGAGCACCCTTCCCCCGTTGGGCGCGCTGCCATTTGCGGCTGGCGAAACGGCGGTGTACTCCGTGGTGTGGACGACAGGTCCGCTCGCGATTCCCGCGGCCCGCGTGACGTTCCAAGTCAACAAAGGCCAGCACGGCGCCAAGTTCGACTTGAGCGCGCACGGCACGACCGCGCCATGGGTGTCACGGTTCTTCGAGGCCGACGATCGATTCGCAAGCTCGGTGGACGAAGCCCTTCGGCCGTTGACGGTCGAACAGCGGCTGCGTGAGGGCTCGAGAAGCGTGGATCGGCGCGCGACGTTCGATCGCGCGTCTGGTGTCGTGCGGCTTCAGCAGGGTTTGACGAACGTGGCGGTTCCGGCGTCACCGGACGCACTCGACCCGATTGCGGCGTTCTACTATCTGCGCGCCGTCCATGATGCGCTCCTCCAAATGTCGGTGAACGATTGGGGTCGCGAGATCTCCGTCACCGTGCCGCCCGGCGTGCCGGCGACCATCACCGTGGGCGGCGTCACGGTCGAGACCATTCGCCTCGACCCGCATCTCGTGAAGCGAAGCCGGCAGCCGGTCAGCTACCGGCTGACCGTGTGGCTCAGTCGAGACTCGAGACGGGTGCCCATCCTGATGACGATCGACGGGCTCGTTGGTGTCGGCTCGGTGCGCTTCGAGCTCGAGTCGTTCGTCGCGGGCGCCCGCTAGACCGCGCGTCGCATCGTCGCCGTTCGATTTCGATGCATCGTCCGTGTTCGAACGTCCGAGCGCGGTCAACATGCATGTGGTCGAAAACAGGTAATTGACCGCGGACTCAACGCTTTCTACGCTCCACATCTCAGTCCTTCAACTCGTCGCGACGGCGCCGACGCGCCGTCGTGTTCAAGGAGCGTTCATGAAGTGCAGTTTGTTCAGACTGATGTCGGTGGCGACGATGGTGTCGCTCATCGGCACGTTTGCGTATGCGCAGGGCGGCAGCTCGAAATCATCGCTGACCGGCGTCGTGCAAGACTCAGGCGGCGGCGTCGTCCCAGGCGCCACCGTGGCCGTGAAGAACAATGACACCGGCGTGGCACTCAACACCGTCACGAACTCCACCGGAACGTTTTCCGTGCCCGCGCTCGACGTTGGCACCTACAGCATCACCGTCTCGCTCTCCGGCTTCAAAACCGTCGTCATCAAAGACCAGCGCGTCGCCGCCGCGAATCCGGCGGCCGTGAAGGTCACGCTCGAGATCGGCAACCTGTCGGAAACCGTCGAGGTGAAGGGCGGCACCGAGCTCGTACAGACGCAGTCCGGGACGGTGTCCTCCACCCTCAGCACGGACACGCTCAAGAGCATCCCGCTGCAGACGCGGAACTCCCTCTACGCGGTGACGTTGCTGCCGGGCGTCGAAACGACCGGCGGTCCGCGCGGCAGCACGATCAGCGGGCTGCCGCAGTACACCGTCAACATCGCGCTGGACGGCGTGAACGTGAACAACAACATGCAACGGCAGTCCGACGGCTTCTACGCGATGGTGCGGCCGCAGCTCGATGCGATCGAAGAGGTGACCGTCACGCAGGCCACGCAGGGCGCCGACAGCGCCGGCCAGGGCGCCGTGCAGATCCGATTCGTCACGCGATCCGGCACGAACCAGTACAAGGGCACGGCCTACGACTACTTCCGGCACCCGTCGCTCAATTCCAACTACTGGTTCAACATCAAGGGCGGCCTCGCCAAGAACCGCGTCATCCTGCACCAGGCCGGCGCCAGTGAAGGCGGGCCGATCCGAATCCCCGGGCTGTTCGACGGGCGCGGCAAGGCGTTCTTCTTCTTCAACTACGAAGAGTTCTACCAGCCGACGGAAGTGACGCGAACGGCGACGATCTTCAACCCGCTCTCGCAGAGCGGCGTGTTTCAGTACAACGTCACCTCCGGCGGGATCACGACCGTGCGCACGGTCGATCTCATGGCGCTCGCGACGGCCAACGGTCAGACGGCGACGATGGATCCGACCGTCGCGGCGTTGCTGGCCGAGATGCGCGCCGCGGCGCTCACGGGCGGCACGCCGACGCAGAACACCGACCCCAACACGATGGACGTCATCTTCAAGAACCCCGGCAAGGGCGTCGAACATCTGCCCACGACGCGCGTCGATTTCAATCTCACGCCGAAACACCGCCTGAGCGGCACGTATTACTGGCAGCAGATCGATCGCTTCCCGGACATCCAGAACGGCGGCGATGCCAGGCTGCCGGGCCTGCCGAGTTTCTCCAACTACCTGTCGCACCGGACGGCGGGATCGGCGACCTTGCGCTCCACGCTGTCGTCCGGTCTCGTCAACGAGTTGGTCGGTGGCTGGCAGTGGTCGCCGTCGCATTTCAACGAGAACGTCGCGCCCGGGCAGTTCGTGAACCAGGGCGGCTTCAGCCTCGGCCTGCCGCTCGTGACCGCCGCCTCCCAAGACACGACGTGGGAGGACCGCAACACGCCGAACTGGAACATCGACAACACGGTGAACTGGCTCCGCGGCCGGCACAGCTTCAGCTTCGGCGGGTCGTTCACGCAGGTGATCCAGGACGACACGAACGGATCCGCCGTGCCCTCGATCACTTTCGGCGTGCAGACCACGCTCGACCCGGCCGACAGCATGTTCAACACGAGCAACTTCCTGGGCGCGTCGTCGTCGGGCAACAACAACGACCTCGCAAATGCGCGCTCGCTCTATGCGCTGCTCACGGGACGGGTGACGGCTGTGAACGGCACGGCGCGACTCAACGAGGACAGCGAGTACGTCTACCTCGGGCCGACCACCGATCACATGCGCTTCAACGAGATCGGTCTCTTCGTGCAGGACTCGTTCCGGTTCCGGCCGTCGCTCACGATCAACGCGGGCGTGCGGTGGGAATACCAAGCGCCGATCGTCCCGCTCAACGGCAACTACTCGACGGCGACGCTGGCCGACGTCTGCGGCGCCTCCGGCCTGGGTAGCGGCCCGGGCGGACGCGGCTGCAACCTGTTCAAGCCCGGCACGCTCCCCTCGACGGCCGTGACGCCGACCTACACGCAGTACATGGCCAACAGCCCGGGGTACAAGCGCGACTTGAACAACTTCGCGCCGAACGTGAGCGTGGCATGGCGGCCGAACATTCAAGGCGGCATCGCGCGTCTGCTGCTGGGCGATCCGGAGCAGGCGACGATTCGCGGCGGCTACTCGATCGCCTACAACCGGAACGGCATGGACGAGTTCCAAAACATCTTCGGGACGAATCCGGGCCGCAGCACGAGTGGCAATCGCAACAACAACCTCGGCAACCTCGTGACGGCCGGCGAATCGTGGCCACTGCTCTACCGGGACACGGCACGCCTTGGGCCGGCGCCGACGTGCACGAGCGCCGGACAAGCGGGCTGCATTCCCGTCTCGCCCGCGTATCCGTCGGTCGCCACGATTTCGAACAACATGGCGATCTTCGATCCGAACATCCAGCTCTCGTACGCATCGTCGATGTCGCTGGGCCTTCAGCGGGCGATCTCGAAGGACATGGTCGTCGAGGTCCGCTACGTCGGCACGCGCAACAAGAACGGCTGGACGACGGAAGCGTGGAACGAGCAGAACGTGTACGAGAACGGCTTCCTGAACGAGTTCAAGCTGGCGCAAGCCAACCTGCTGGCGAATCAGGCTGCCGGTCTCGGAAACACGTTCAGGTACACGGGCATTCCCGGCACGTCGCCACTGCCGATCTTCCTGGCGCACTACAACGGCGTGACCGGCTGCAACGCGACGAACGGCACCTGCCCGGGACAAACGGATGCGACACGCTACTCCGGCTCGTCGTGGACGAACACGACGCTGCTCGGCTTCCTGTCGGTGCATCAACCGAACCCGTTCGGGTTCGCGTCCACGAACGCAACGAACGGCCTCTATGGCAGCGCGACGTTCAGGAACAACGGGCTTGCCACGGGATTGCCCGCGAACTTCTGGATCATGAATCCAAGCGTCGCGGGCGCCAGCGTGCGGACGAGCGGCACGTACACGAAGTACGACTCGCTGCAGCTCGACGTACGGCGCCGTCTATCGCGGGGACTCATCATGGACGCCAACTACACCTACGCGGTCCAGTATGGCTCCGCGATCGACTCGCTCCACTTCGACCGGTACCTGCTCAAGTCGACGAACGTCCCGCACGCGATCAAGTTCAACACGAACTGGGAGGTCCCGATCGGCCGCGGCAAGCGCTTCGGCACGAACATGAACGCGTGGCTCGACGGGCTCGCCGGCGGGTGGTCCTACAGCATGGCCGGCCGCGTGCAGTGGCGCACGCTGTCCACCGGCTCGCGACTCGTGGGGATGACCGTGGAGGAATTGCAGCGGGAGTACACCACACGCATCGATCCAACCACCAAGACGGTCACGATGCTGCCGGACGACATCATTCTCAACACGCGCCGGGCGTTCAACACCGACCCGACGTCCCTGACCGGCTACGGATCTCTCGGTGCTCCGACCGGACGCTACCTCGCGCCGATCGGCGGACCGGGCTGCGTGGCGATCCAGACCGGAGAGTGCGGCGACCCGAAGCGCATCTTCGTGCGGGCTCCGGCGTTCACACGCATCGACATGACGCTGCGCAAGCGGTTCCCGTGGGGCGGCACGCGCAGCTTCGACGTGCAGATTGACGCGCTGAACGTCTTCGACGCGATCAACTTCACGCCGGTGTTCAATCCGGGCAACGGCGCGACGATCTTCCAGGTCACCAGCGCCTACACGGATCTGAGCAACTCGTACGATCCTGGCGGACGATTGGGTCAGATCGTCTTCCGTGTGAACTGGTAACGACTCGAGCTTTTCCCTTCGACGACGCTCAGGGCACCCTGGGCTCGTCGAAGGGTTTCGACTTAACATTCCGGCTTGGGCAAACGCCGGCCGATTCGTCCCGCCGCCCCGAGCAAACCTCCTCGCGTCACGCTGCTGCTCTCGCTGTTGCTGGTCCTCGCCGGGATTTGGGCGTACTCGACCAGCTTCCGCGGCGTCTTTGTCTGGGACGACGGCGAAGCGATTGTCGAGAACCGGCACATCAAGTCCCTGTGGCCGCTGACGCAGTCCATGTCCGCGCCGGCTTACAGCACGGTGGCCGGCCGCCCGGTCGCCGCCTTCACGCTCGCCATCAACTACGCGTTGGCACCGGCCGAGGCGCGCGACGTGATGGCGCCCGCGGCGCCGCAATCGCCGCCGGAAACCGCAGAGCTTTTCTATAAGAACGTCTGGGGATACCACGCCCTCAACCTCGTGATTCATCTGCTGGCGGGGCTCACGCTCTTCGGCGTCGTGCGGCGCACCCTCACCGTTTCCAGTTTGATCGCCTTTTCAGTTGCGCTCCTGTGGGTGGTTCACCCGCTGCAGACCGAATCCGTGACTTACGTCATCCAGCGGGTGGAGTCCCTCATGGGACTTTTCTATCTGCTCACGGTCTATTGCTCCATTCGGGCATGGACGCCGGGGCCCGCGCGTCGCTGGTGGATCGCCGGGGCCGTGGCCGCCTGCACCGCCGGAATGGCCACCAAGGAAGTCATGGTCACGGCACCGGTCATGGTCCTGCTCTGGGATTGGATCTTCGGCGGCCGCAGCATGACCTGGGCGGAAATCCGCCGCCAGCGCTGGCCGCTGTACCTCGGACTTGCCGCGACGTGGATTCCGCTCGGCATCCTCGTCGCGGGCCTGTCTAGAGAAACCGCCGTCGGGTACGGCTATGGCTGGACCTGGTGGTCCTACCTCGTCACGCAAACCGCGATCATCACGCAATACCTTCGGCTGTCGCTCGTGCCCGAGCCGCTCGTCTTCGATTACGGTTGGCAGCCCGCATCCTGGCTTTCAGTCGCACCGCAGGCCGCCCTGCTGGTTGCCATCGCGGCGGCGACGACGTGGCTCGTGATCAAACGACGGGCTGCCGGCTTTCTCGGCGCCTGGCTGCTCCTCATCCTGGGCCCGTCATCGAGCGTGATTCCCATCGCCTCCGAGGTCGCGGCAGAGCATCGTATGTATCTGCCTCTCGCCGCCGTGCTTGTGTTTGTCGTCGGCGGGCTTGCCCACCTGTTCCGCGCCCGAGGACTGCCGCCGCGCATCGCGACAGCGGCCGGCCTTATCGCCGTGCTCGGCACGGCCACGACCTTCGCGGCGATGACTCGCGACCGCAATCGTGACTACTGGGACAACGAGGGTCTGTGGCGGAAGACGGTCACGCAGCGGCCGCAGAACGGCCGCGCGCACGCCGTCTATGCAATGGCACTGCTGGCTCGGGGGCTGTATACCGACGCCGAACGTCATCTGCGCGAAGCCGTTCGACTCGAGCCGGGGTCGGCGCTTGCGCACCGCAACCTCGGCATCGCCTTGTGCGCGACTCAGCGGACCGGTGAATGCCTCGTGGTCCTCGAACGGGCGGCCGTGCTCGAGCCATCGTCAGGCGAAACCCGAGGCCTGCTCGGCGAGGCCTATCTGGCGGAACGGCAGCCCCAACGGGCCATACAGGAATTCCTGCAGGCCCTCGAGCTCATGCCGGATAGCCGGGCCTCGCGCTTCCTCCTTAATAGGACGGCCTGGCTGCTCGCGACCTGGCCAGACGCATCGGTTCGGGATGGGGCCAAGGCGGTCGCCCTGGCGGAACGCGGTGTTCAATTGACGGGTCGAAAAGACCCGAGATTGCTCGATACGCTCGCTGCCGCACACGCCGAAACCGGCCGATTTTCGGAAGCGGTCATGGCCGGTCGCGAGGCGATGACCCTTGCCGAGCGCCAGAACGACGCCTCGCTCGTGTCCGAAATACAGCAGCATCTGACCGCATTCGCCGCAGGCCACAAGCTCAGGCAAGCGCAGCAATAATCAGCCATCCCCTTATGTCCGAGTCAGGCCAACCCTGTCTTGACATGTCCCATCCTGGCGCCTAAAGTTCACTGACTCGGACCAGACAGGGGGGCCCTAACTGAGGGCCAGTGCTCGACTTCGCCCTACAACGTGTTGGAAGCGAACCCGGTCTGGGTTTCACGCTCGACAAGGGGGACAGTCAATGGGTAGAAGGATGGGATGGTTCAGAGGCGTGCTCATGGCCGTCATGTGCGCGTCGATCTGCACCTCCGCCTTTGCGCAAGGCGGAGCGGTGACAGGCTCATTAAGCGGCCTGGTCGTCGACAAGGACGGAGGCGTCATTCCTGGCGCGACCGTCGAAATCAAGAACAACGCGACCTCAGAAAAGACGATGCTCGTCACGAACAGCGCCGGCGTGTTCACGGCACCGGCGTTGAATGCCGGCACGTACACCGTGACCGTTTCGCTGCAGGGGTTCAAGACGGCGGTGACCGAAAGCGTTCGCTTGCTCTCGGCGCAGGCCTCGTCGATTGCGAAGATCACGCTCCAGGTTGGCGCCCTGACGGAAACGGTCAAAGTCACGGCCTCATCGGAACTCATCCACACGCAGGAGACGACGGTCAGCAACACGATTACGGCCGATCAGATCAAGAACCTGCCGGTCGTCTCGCGTAACGCGCTCTCCTTCGTCATCTTCCTGCCGAACGTGCAGACGCCGGGCACCGCGCGCGCGTCGACGATCGCGGGATTGCCGCAGAGCGCCATCAACATCTCCATTGACGGCGTCACGACCAGCAACCTGCTGCAGTCGGGCGACGGATTCTTCTCGATGGTCACCCCACGGCTGGACGCCGTCGAAGAAGTGACGCTGTCGATCGCCGGCGAAAGCGCCGACTCGTCGGCGCAGGGGGCCGTGCAGATCAAGTTCGTGACGCGCAGCGGCACGAACATGTACACGGGCACGGGCTACTTCTACGGCCGGGACCCGCGGCTGAACACGAACTATCACTTCAACAAGATCGCGTTCGACAACGCGACCCAGTCGATTCGCCCGCTACCGAAGAATGACGTCAAGGTGCACCAGTACGGCGGCAGCGAAGGCGGACCGATTGTCATCCCCCGCATTTTTGACGGCCGTGGCAAGGCGTTCTTCTTCCACAACACCGAGATCTTCCATCAGCCGAATCAGCTCAACCGCACGCGCACGGTGCTGACGGAAAGCGCCCGCGCCGGCATCCTGACGTACTCGACCTGCGTGGCCTTCGCCGGTGGCAACTGCTCGGACACGAATCCCGGCACCACCACGGTCCGCACGATCGACCTGTTCGCCGCGGCGACGACGTTCGCCAACGCGAATCCGACGCTGCAGGCGCGTGTCCTCGCGGCCAATGTCGCCGATCCGACGATCGGCTCGATCTTGTCCAGGATTCGTCAGTCGACGACGACCCAGGGCGTGATCAACTCGAACACCGGCACCTCGGCCGCGTCGAGAAGCACCGAGGCCTACATCTGGCAGCCGCGGTCGCTCAACACGCAGACCTCGCCAACCACGAAGATCGACATCAACCTGAGCACGCGGAATCGGTTGAGCGGGTCGTACTGGGCGCAGCGGTACCACAGCACGCCGGATCTGCTGAACAGCGTCGAACCGCGATTCCCGGGCTTCGTGAATCAGGCCAGCCAGAACTCGTGGCGCACGTTTGGGTCCGCCCAATTGCGCACTACGCTCGGGCAGGGCATGGTCAACACCATCCAGGGCGGCTGGCAGACATCGCCGAATGACTTCTTCTCGAACATCCAGAGCGAGGGTGGTCACTTTGACGATCAGACGCCGGCCGGCGCGCCGTTCCCGATCTCATTGGGCTTTCCGCTCGTCGACGGCGCGACGACCACGAGGAACTTCCAGCCGCGCAACACGCCGAACTGGAACCTCAATGACGACTTCAGCTGGCTGCGTGGCAGCCACAGCCTGACGTTTGGTGGCAGCTTCACGCAGACCATCAACACCCAGAACTCTCAGGACGTCGCCCACAGTGTCAGCCTCGGGCTCGACACGACGAACGACCCGGCCGCCGGGCTGTTCGCGCCGGCGAACTTCCCTGGGATCACGTCGAGCAACGACAACACGCTCGGCACGGCGCGCAGCCTGTATGCACTGCTTACGGGCCGCATCACGTCGCTCACCTGCACGGCGCGACTGAACGACGCCGGCACGGACTATGTGTATTGCGGCAACCTGAAGCAGCGCGCGAAGGCCAGCGAGGTCGGCGCGTACGCCCAGGATTCGTGGCGCGTGAAGCCGAACCTGACCGTCAACGCGGGCGTTCGGTGGGACGTCATGCTGCCCTTCACGCCGATCACGGGCAACTACTCGATGACGACGCTGGCCGATGCCTGCGGCGTCTCGGGCTTCGCGCCCGTTGGCCGGGTGGACAACCGGCAGTGCAACCTGTTCCAGCCGAACGTGATCTACAACCCGAACATCGCGATGGCGTACCAGCAGTACAACCCGGGCAGCCCGGGGTACGACACGAAGTGGACCAAGTTCGCGCCCAACTTCGGGCTGGCTTGGCGGCCGAACGTGCAGAACGGCATCCTCCGGACGCTCCTGGGCGATCCCGAGCAGGCACTCGTGCGCGGCACCTTCGGGGTGTCGTTCAACCAGCCGCGTATGGACGCCTTCACGGGCACCTTCGGTGGCAACCCCGGCGGAACGCTCGCGACTGGCGCGACGCGCGGCACGGGCTCCACGAACTTCCCGCTCTACACGGGGCCCGGCGGCCTGGCCTCCGCTCCGTTGCTCCTCAACCAGCCGACCCTGCTCGGACCGGCTCCCTTCAACCCGACGCTGAGCTACCCGATCCAGGCGGTGCGCGGCGGCAGCTTGAACCTGTTCGATCCGAACATCACCACGCCGTTCGTCAAGACGTGGTCCATCGGCGTGCAGCGCGCAGTCGGCCGTGACATGGCGATCGAACTGCGCTACACGGGCAACCGGGCCGAAGGCGGCTGGGTCACGGAAAACTGGAACCAGTTCAACATCTACGAGAACGGGTTCCTGACCGAGTTCAAATCCGCGATGGGAAATCTGCAGGCGAACGTTGCTGCGGGTCGCGGTGAGAACTTCAGGTACTTCGGACCCGGCACGGGCACGAGCCCACTGCCGACCTACATGGCGGCATTTGGTGGCGCCAGCACGACCACCGGTTGCGGTGACGCGAGCGGCCGGTGCCCGAATGCGAGTGACCCGACGAAATACGGGAGCAACCTGTGGACCAGCACGACGTTCACGGGCCAGATGGACCAGTGGTTCCCGAATCCGCGGGGCGCGGCCAGCTCGCTGTGGACCAGCACGTCCAACAACGTGCCACTGCGCGACAACATGGCGGCGGCGGGCGTCCCTGCCAACTACTTCGTCATGAACCCCGGGGTGTCTGCGGTCAACGTGCGCAGAAACGGCGCACGCAGCTACTACCACGGGACCACGATCAACGTGCAGCGCCGGCTATCGCAGGGTCTGACGGCCGGGATCAACTACACGTATGCACTGCAGGGCTCCGACACGTCGCAGGACCTGCACTTCGAGCGGCTGTTCTTCCGAACCGCCAGCGTCCCACACGCGATCAAGTTCAACTATGACTACCAGATCCCCGTGGGCCGGGGCCGGCGGTTCGGCACGAACTTCAACCGCTGGATCGACGGCGCCCTCGGTGGCTGGCAGTGGTCGGGCACCGGCCGCGTCCAGTGGCGGGAGTTCCAGTTCGAAGGCATCCTCCACAATATGACCGTCCAGGACCTCAAGAAGGGGTTCCACGTCCGCAAGACCGTGGACCCGGTGACCGGTCAGATCCGCTACTTCGACATGGACCAGGACATCATCGACAACTCGGACAAGGCGTTTGACACGAGCGCGACGTCGCTGACCGGCTACGGCTCGAATGGAGGGCCCGATCCGAACAGCCGATACCTGGGACCTGCCGGCGGCCCCTCATGCTTCTACCTCTACCGGGGTGACTGCGGCGAGCAGCAGTACTTCATCCGCGGGTTTGCGTTCGCGCGTTACGACATGACCATCAAGAAGAGGTTCGAAGTCGGCAAGAAGGTGTACTTCACGGTTCAGTACGACCTGCTGAATGCCTTCGACAGCATCAACTTCAACCCGAACTTCGATCCGGGCGGTTCGTGGCAGGTGACGAGCGCCTACACGGACGCGAACGGCACGTTCGATCCGGGCGGCCGTGTCGGCCAGATCGTGTTCCGCGTGAACTGGTAAGAACATCACACACGGTGCCGGGGACCTCCCCGGCACCGCCGCACGACCCGAAGGCCGCGTCCGGAACGTCCGGGCGCGGCCTTCGACTTTTGGGGCGGGCTAAAGCCCTCCCCTCCGTCTGCCCCGCTGACGCAGTTCCTCGAGCGCCTGCCGGGCACCCGCATTGGCAGGATTGATTCGCAGCACTTCCCCGCACTCCCGAATCGCATCGTCATGCCGTCCCAGCCGCGCGTAGAGCAGGGCGAGGTTGACGTGCGCCTGCTCGAAGTCCGGCTCGAGCCGCACCGCCTCGACGAGGAACGGGAGGGCCTCGGCGAACCGGCCATCGCCGGCAAGCGCCGATCCGAGATTGTTGTGCGCCTCCGGCAGGGCGGGGTCGAGCCGGAGCGCATCGCGGTACTGCGCGATCGCTTCGTCGATCCGACCTACGCTGGCGAGGGACTGCCCAAAGTCAGAATGCGCGGCCGCTGAGGCCGGCTGCAGCCGGACCAGATCGGCCAGGTGCGGCACCGCCTCGCGAACGCGTCCGCCGGCGAGCAGGATGTTGGCGAGCTGTCGATGCGCTTCCGTGAGGTCGGGCTCGATGCGCACCGCCTTCTGCAAGTCATCGAATGCCTCGCTCGACCGGCCCTCGGCCACGAGGAGCATGCCCAATGAGAGATGCGCGCGGTAGTTGTCCGGCACGACGTCCGATGCGCGTTGCCACAGCGTCGTGGCATCCCTCCAATACGCGACCTGCGCCCGTGCGGCCACACCGCACGCCACGATCACCGCGACGCACACCGCCGGCAGTGCGAGCCGCAGCCGCGAGCCCGCCCGGTCCCGCCATGCGCCGATGCCCCACGCGATGACGATGAAGAGTCCCGTGAGGGGAAGGTAGGTGTACCGATCGGCGCGGCCGTGCAGGCCGAGCGGCACCAAGCCGATGACGGGCACGAGCATACCCAGGAACCACAACCAGCCGACGATGAGCCACGGAGCGCGCTTCGCGAACCAGAATGCGAGCGCGGTGACGAGCGCAAGGGCGAGGGCAACGCCGGCGACGGCTGCCGCATCGATCGAGCGCGGGAACGGATAGAACACCGCCAGACCGGTGGGCCAGGCCATGTCGCGGATGTAGGCGCCGTACGCCAGCACGGCATTGGCGGCGCGCGCGCCAATCGAATACGCGGCGAGCCCCGACAACGCGCCGCCCTCACGCTGCACCAGGACGGTGACCCAGCTCGACGCTGCGGCCAGGGCAAACAGGGGGAGCTTTTCCACGACCAGCCGATGTGGTGCTTCCTTCGCGAAACGGCCGAGCGGCCACCAATCCAGCAGGAGCATCAACGCCGGGAGCGTCACGAGCATCGGCTTCGCCAGCAGGCCCAGCACGAACACCCCGGCCACGGTTGCATACCTGGGCCAGCTTCGGGCCTTCACGTACCCGACGTACGCCCACAGCGTCAGCACGCACAACAGCCCACTCAAGACGTCCTTCCGCTCTGCAATCCAGGCGACGGACTCGACGTGCAGGGGGTGCACGCCGAACAGCGCCGCGACGAATGCGCTCCGCCACGTCGCACTCGTGAGGCGTCGAAGAAGGCCGAAGAGCAGAAGCGTGGTCGTGATGTGGAGCGCGAGGTTGACGGCGTGATGGCCGCCGGCCTGCAGGCCGAACAGCTCGACGTCGAGCATGTGCGACATCCACGTCAGCGGGTGCCAGTTGGCGGCCCGGCTGGCTGTGAATGCCCAGGCCACGCCGTCGAGGGTCAGCCCGCCGGTGACGTGTGGATTGCGGGTGACGTAGAGAGGGTCGTCGAGCGACACGAAGTCCGCCTGCGCAATCGGCAGGAACGCGGCGACGGTCAGCACGACAAGACCGAGAGGGATTGCCCATCGCGCGAGTCCGCGCGGCGCCGGCGAAATCACCCGCGCATGATAGCAACACGCGCCCCTTCCCTACTCGCGCGGGCGCGGTGCTACCCGGATCGGCAGGCGCGCGTGTATCCGCTACCCACGCGCGTGTATCGGATCTGATACGCGCACGCGCCGGCACGCGTGCAACACGGTGATCCACACGTCAGTGCGTCACGCAATTGTGGACTCGCCCACAAAACCTGCGGTCGTCCCTCGTCGCCGCGCCGTGAGCCCGTCCGATGCGGCCGAATCCCCACGCGGCCCGGGTCTTGCACTAAGCCGTCCCGCTGGCCGTCCGCACATTTCGGGCGGTCCGCCTGAGGAGATGCGCATGACGAACCGCACTCGCCGGCGGCTCACGTTCTGTCTGGTTCTAGCACTGCTCACGTTGCCTGCGGAAGCGCTGCTGTTTCCCGTCGCGCTGACGCCCGATCCGCGTGTGGCTGCGGAGAACTGGGTGGACTCGCTGTCGCCGGATGCGCTGCATGCCGCGTCGCGCAACATCCAGAATTATCCGGCGCTGTACCGCCGCGCGATCATGGCGGATCTCGAGCCGGTGGATCGCTCGGACGTGTGGCGCGCGCACTTCAATCGCTACCTCACGACGCACCCGAATCTCACGGCCGAGCAGAGGACTGTCGTGAACGAGGCGATCGCGATCGCGACGCCTGACGTGTTCGCGCCCCCAGTCAGCGCCGAGGTCCGGGACCGCGTCGGCAAGCTCTTCGCCAAGGCGACGAAAGTGCTCGGCCCGGCCGATGCGGGCGAGCTGTTCGTCTCCCTCGGTCCGAAGGTTCTGAAGACCGCGAGCGCCCTGCCCCTCCGCCAGCGCATCGGCGACCGGGTGCGGTCGTGGCGCGTCGCGCAGGCCGACTTCCCGGACTGCAACTGCAACATCGAGATCGATACGTGCGACCTCGTACCCGATCCGTGGCTGCAGTGCTCGGAGATCTACACGTGCAACTTCGATCTCAACTGGCCGATGTGCGGTCCGCTCTGGTGCTGGGCCTGCACGGGCTGGTGCAAGATCATCCGCTGGCCGGATATGCTCGAATGAAGATCATCTCCCAGCAGTCCGACCGGGCCATCCACCGGGTGGCGACCATGTTCCTCGTCACCTGTGTGCTCGTGCTCGGCGCCACAGTCGTCGCCGTCGCGTGGCCGCGCATCACCCACACGCTCGGCGTGAAGCCGGCGCCGCGTGAGGTCGCGTACCGGACGGGCCAGGTGATTGACGTGCCCGCGGACTGGTACCACTCGTCGCCCTACACGGTCGTGCTGTTCGCACGCTCGAGCTGCGGTGCGTGTCAGAATGCGCAGCCGTTCTTCAAGCAGTTGGTCGGCGGCCTGAAGGGCCGCGCCACGGTGGTGCTCGCGGGCGGCGAAGAGGAGCGCGACGCGGACGCGCAATTCGGACGCGCGATCGGCCTGAAGGATCCGGCGATCCGGGTCGCGCCGGCCGGCCTCAAAGTGCGCGCGACGCCCACGCTGGTGCTCATCAATCAGCGCGGTGAGATTCTCGGCGCCTGGGAAGGCGTCGGTCCCCCAGAACAGCAGACGACGATCGCCAAGGCCATCGATAGGGCACTTGGTATCTAGAGACTCGTGGTTCGAGGTTCAGGGTTCAAAGTTCAAGGTTCAGGCAGCGAGAACCCGAACGCTGAACCTCGAACCTCGAACCTCGAACCTCGACCCACCGCCTACCAGCCGATCGCTTTCCCCTTGAGCTGCTCATCCAAGTACGCTTTCAGCGGCGCGAAGTAGTCGATGATCGCCGTCGCATCCATCTGACGGGATCCCGTCATCGCCTCGAGCGCATCGGGCCACGGCCTCGAGAGTCCCATCTTCAGCATCGCGTCGAGCCGCGCGCCGGCCTCCTTGCTCTGGTAGATCGAGCAGCGATGGAGCGGCGACGTGCAACCGGCCATCTTCGCGAGCTCGCGGTGGAATTGAAACTGCAGGATGTGCGCGAGGAAGTAGCGCGTGTACGGATAGTTGGCCGGCACGTGATACTTCGCGCCTGGATCGAAGAACTGCTCGCCGCGCGGTGACGGCGGCACCACGCCCTGGTACTTCAGCCGCAGATCCCACCACGCCTTGTTGTACTGAGCGGGCGTGATCTGACCTGAAAACACCTGCCAGCGCCATTGATCGATGAGCAAGCCGAACGGCAGGAACGCGACCTTCTCCAGCGCCCGCGACATGAGCAGGCCGATGTCGCGCGAGGCGTCCGGCGCCTTGTCCAGCAGGCCGATCTTGACGAGGTACTCGGGCGTGACCGAGAGGGCGACCGTGTCGCCGATGGCTTCGTGGAAGCCGTCGTTGGCGCTGTCGCGGAAGATGTACGGCTGCGCCTTGTACGCGCGCTGGTAGACGTTGTGACCGAGCTCGTGGTGGATCGTCGAGAAGTCTTCGTCGGTCGGGTTCACACACATCTTGATGCGGATGTCGTCCACGCTGTCGATGCTCCAGGCGCTCGCGTGGCAGACGACCTCGCGATCGCGCGGCTTGACGAGCATCGAGCGCTCCCAGAACGTGGGCGGCATCGGCGCGAAGCCTAGCGACGTGTAGAAGCGCTCGCCCGACTCGACCATTTTCTTGGCGTCGTACCGGCGGGTTTCGAGAATCTTTGTCAGCGAAAATCCGGCTTCGGCGTTCTTCGGTGCGACGAGGTCGTAGACGTTGGACCAGTCCTGCGCCCAGATGTTGCCGAGCAAGTGCGCCGGCATCGGACCGGTCGCCGGCACGGCCGCGCCGTACTTCTCGTTGAGCTTCATCCGTACGTAGGCGTGCAGCGAGACATAGAGCGGACGCACCTGCTCCCAGAGCCGGTCGAGCTCCTTCGTGAAGTCGTCGGCCGGCATGTCGTACTTCATCCGCCACATGGCGCCGGAGTCTGCAAAGCCCAGCTCCTTCGCGCCGGTGTTCGCCAGTTGAATGAAGCGCGTGTAGTTCTGCCGCATCGGCGGCGCGATCGTGTGCCACCCCTCCCAGACTTCCTGCAGCCGCTTCGGGTCGCGCGAGTTGGCCATCACGTCGGTGACCTTCTCGACGTCCAGGCAGTCGAGCTTGGCCGGGTCGAAGCACCACTTCCCTTTTCCGTACGTGGCGCTGAGGCTCGCGGCGAGCTTCGTCAGCTCCTCGGATGCCGCGGGATCGGCCGGCGGCGCGAGCACGAGCGAGAGCTTGAGCACGTCGAGTTGCCGGCGGATGTCCGCGGGCATCTGGGCGTTGTCGAACCTCGTCGCTTCTTTCGCTAGTCGTTTTTGCGCGTCGAGGTACTCCTGCGTCGCCTTTGCGTTCAACGCTTCGGTGTCATCCGTAATGTAGGTTTCTGCGACCCATCCCGCCTGGTTCGCGACCAGGCTGAGCTTCAACAACGTCGCGTTCGCGTCATCGATGAACGCCTTTGGATCCTGGGCGGCTTGTGACTGTTGGTACCCTGCGACCCGCCAGATGACGACGCCGACGACCAAAAGGGCAAGCCAGAAGATCAGCGACTTGAACGTGGAAACCATGTCGTGCATGTTACCCGAGCGCGGGTCTACGGTACGTAGGGCGGACCGAACTTCGGTCCGCCGTGATCGGATGGAGGCCGGGTCTTTAGACCCGGCTCGATCTCACGTGCCACACGCCGATGAGCGTCGCGCCGATCAACACCAGGCCCGTCGTCAACCCCACCCACAGGCCCGACACACCCCACCCGCGGACAAAGCAGAGCCAGTAGGCGATCGGCAAACCGAGGAACCAGTGCGCGCCCAGATTCAACAGCATCGGCGTTGTGGTGTCGCCGAGTCCCCGCAGCGCGCCGGTGGCGACGACCTGGGCCCCGTCAAACGGCTGGAATAGCGCGCAGATGAGCAGCAGCGTTGCGGCGATGTGCAGGACCGCGGCATCGTCCGTGAACAATCGCAGCAGCGGGCCCGGTACCGTGACGTACGTCACGGACATGCCCAATGCAAACGCCACCGTGATGCCGAGCGCGGCCCAACCCGCGAGCCGCACACCATGAGCATCGCGCCGGCCGACCGCCTGCCCCACCCGGACGGCCGCCGCCGAGCTGATGCCGAGCGGCACCATAAAAAAGAAACTAACTATGTTCAACACGACCTGATTGGCGGCGACGGCCACGGGCGCAATCGTCGCCGCCATGGCCGACACCGTCGCGAACACGCCGACCTCGAGGGTGAGCTGAACGGCGGCCGGCCAGCCGAGCTTGGCAATCGCCCACATCCGCACCTGATCGATGCGGTACGGCACATCGTGGAGGCCTGACGGCTGTCTTCGCTCGCGTTGCCAGATCGCATAGAACAGCATGGCCGCAAGGTAAATGCGCGCACCGAGCGTCGCGTATGCCGAGCCGACGACACCCAGCGCCGGAAACCCCCAATGCCCGTAGACCAGCACCCAATTGCCCACCGCGTTCACGATGTTCGCCGTGACGAGCGCGATCATCACCGGGCGCACGGCATTCATCGCCTGCAGGTACCGGCGAAAGACGAAGTACAGGAGCAGCGGCGGCACCGACCACAGCGACGCCTCCAGGTACGGTTCGAGCAGGACGGCAACATCCGGATGGATGCCGGCCCGATCGAGGAAGGTCAGTCCGATGATGGCGAAGATAACCAGGATCGCCGACAGCACCAGGGCCAGCTGCGTGCCGGCAAACAGCCAGCGGTGACACTCGTCAATCCGGCCGGCGCCGAAGCCCTGCGCGACGAACGTATCCAGCGCGAGCAACATGCCCATGCCGAACACGACAACGCCGAAGTAGATGATCGAGCCGGTCCCCACTGCACCGATCGCCGCCGGCCCGAGCGGGCCGACGATGACCGTGTCGACGATGCCCATCGAGATCCAGCCGATCTCGGCGATGACGACGGGAATGGCCAGACGCAGCATCTGGCGGAGTTCGGTACGCACGATCCGAACATTGTTGCACTACTGGAATTCGGGAATTCTGGAATTCGGTGATTCACCCGTTCACCCATTCACCCATTTCAAGGATCACCTAGCGGCCGTCATCATCATCTCGATGAGGCTCGCGCGCGCCGGCATGCGCGCGCCGAACACGGTCCGGGCCGGCGGCGATGACGGGAAGATCTCGCGGTAGATCGGGTCGACGGCCCGAGCCTGCTGCCAGATGTCCGTGACGTACACCGTGTTGTCGACGACGTCACTGAACGTGAGGCCCGCAAGGTCGAGCGTGCGTGAGATGCGCGTGAAGACCTCGCGCGTCTGGGCGGCGAGATCGCCGGCGTTCGCGTCGGTGTTGCCGACGACGCCCGAGAGAAACACGCGCGGGCCGACCCGCACTGCCGTCGAGATGGGCAGACTGGGCGCCACCGTCGGGCCGAGCACCTGCTTCGGCGTCGTCGAGGCGACGAACGTGAACTCGGCGATCGTGTCCGAACCGACCAGCGTCGAGACCGCCGTCGCGCGCGCCGGCGGCTCCGTCGAAAAGTACGTCCGATACACGTCGTTCATGCCCTCGAAGTAGCTGTCGTCGGTGAGATACACGCGCGCGGCCACGACGTCGCGGTACGTCAGGCCGGCGGTCTTGAGCAGCATGCCGGCGTTCTCCAGGATCTGCTTCACTTGCGTGCCGATGGGCCCCGGCACCACTTGATCGTCGGTCCCCCGCCGGCTGAGCAATCCGGAGAAGAATACGAGGCCGCCGGCGCGGACGATGTACGAGTACGGCCGCGGGGACTTCATCCATCCGGCGGGATGCAGCACCTCGCGCGACGTGCCCACAGGCACGGCGACCGCCGACATCTGTACGAGGGCATCACGGCCCAGCCCGGCGACAATCGTCGTCCGCGTCGGGGGCGCCTCCGCAAACCGCTGACGATAGACGTTGTTCATGGCTTCGAAATCGGTGGCCCGCGAGAGAAACACGTTGACGCTGACCGTCTGCGCAAGCGACGAACCCGAGCCCGCGAGCGCGGCCTGCAATCGATCGATCACCCGCCCCGTTTGCGTCTGGATGTCCGCGCCGCCGACTGGATCGGCAGGATCCGTGCCCGTCTGACCGGACACATACACAAAACCGCCCGCAACGACGGCGGGGCGGGCGAGGCTCGGGACGGCCTCGCCGCCGGATCCCTGGCTTGGCGGCATGTACAGGACTCCCTCGAGGAGGAACAGGAACACGACGAGTGATTGAGCCAGCTTCATGGCTTGATGAACGCGAAGGGCACATTAGAATAGCCGAACCTCGAACCGGGAGCCGCCATGTCAGACAAGAAGTCGTCGCGCCGAAAGTTCCTCAAGACCGTGCCTGTCGTCATCGCTGGTGCCGTCGCCTCATCGAAGGTACTCGCGCAAGGTCGCGGCGGGCCGGCCGGACCGGTGACGGCGGACATGGTGAAGGCCGCCGAGACGATCAGCGGCGTGAAGTTCACGAGCGAAGAGGAAGCCCGCATCGCCGCGAGCGCGAACAACAACCTCAACGAGATCAACCGGCTTCGCCAGCTTACGATTCCGCAGGACACCGAGCCGGCGTACGTCTTCAAGCCGTCGCTGCCGGGCAAAGAGCCGAAGGGTCCGGCCACACCCGGCGCGCCCGTGAAGTTCACGAAGGCGCCGCTGACGCTGAAGCGCCCGGCGAATCTCGAAGAGGTCGCCTTCTGGCCCGTCACGCGGCTCGCCGCGCTCATCGAGCGTAAGCTCGTCACGTCCACCGAGCTGACGAACATGTACCTCGCGCGGCTGAAGAAGTATCAGCCGGTCCTCAACTTCTACGTGAACCTGACCGAGGACCTCGCGCTCAAGCTGGCCGCCGACGCGGACCGCGAGATCAAAGCGGGCAAGTATCGCGGGCCACTCCACGGGATCCCGTGGGGCGCGAAAGATCTGTTTGCGACGAAGGGCATCAAGACGACGTGGGGCGGCGAGCCGTACGTCGATCAGGTCATCGACTACGACGCGACGATTGTCGAGCGCCTGCACGACGCCGGCGCCGTGCTCGTCGCGAAGCTGACGCTCGGCGCGCTCGCGCAGGGCGACCAGTGGTTCGGCGGCCGGACCAACAATCCGTGGCAACCCGATCCGAAGGCCCCGCAGGCCGGCGCGAGCGGCTCGTCGGCGGGTCCGGGCTCAGCGACCGCGGCAGGATGTGTCGCCTTCGCCATCGGCACCGAGACGCAGGGATCCATCCTGTCGCCGTCCCGCGTGAACGGGCTCGTCGGCCTCCGGCCGACGTACGGCCGCGTCAGCCGCTACGGCGCGATGGCGCTCGCCACGACGATGGACAAGGTCGGGCCGATGTGCCGGTACGTCGAAGACGCGGTGATCGTGTTCAACGCGATCTACGGTCCGGACAAGCGTGACGGCAGCGTCGCCGACGCCGCGTTTCGGTGGAATCCCGACGCGCCTTTGTCGGGCTACACGATCGGCTATCTCCGCGTGCCGTTCGAGGGACGCGGCGGCGGGCCTGGAGTTGGAGCTGGAGCTGGAGCTGGAGTTGGACCGGCGGGCGCACCCGCCGGCGGGGCCCGGGGGGCGGGGGGGGCGGCC
>Ga0137427_10000012_pt1 | contig 109272 bp, 71 predicted proteins | sample EasRivERMZT700_2_FD_102309 | JGI IMG/M metagenome (GOLD analysis project Ga0137427, IMG submission 102309) | Soil microbial communities from meander-bound floodplain in the East River, Colorado, USA - East River MetaG ERMZT700_2 | ecosystem: Environmental > Terrestrial > Soil > Floodplain ...
CGCCGGCGGCTGGACGCGATCGGTCGCGCCGGCGCCGAGCCGCTCGTCGCGGTCGGGCATGTAGATGGCGCGGCTGCCCGCGGCGATCGCGCCCAGCGTGTCGGTGAACCTGGCGCGGTCGAGGACTTGCTCGATGCCGGTGATCTTCGCCGCGTCAGGCGTCGCGGCCGTGAGCTGCGGCCCTTCGTTGCTCGGGCCGCCGGCGCCGAGGAAGAGCGTGGACGACTTGGTGCGGCCGTCGATCAGGAGAATCGCCCGCGGCACCTCGACGCCGCACAGGTAGAAGAACTGCGATCCCTGCCGGAATTTGGTGTACGTCGACGTCTCCGTCGCGCCCGAGATGATGGCCACGGCGTCGCCGATGGCGTCCATGACCTTCACCCGGCGCGCCGAGAACTCGGCCGGCGTGAACGCGGTGGTAAAGACGTTGTTGTCGGCCGCGACCGGCCTCGAGCTCGACACGAGCAGCGACAACGACACGACGCCAAGGACGAATCGAATCCTCATACAGACTCCCTCATGAAGCCAAAAGCCAGAAGCCAGAAGCCAAGAGCCAGAAGCCAGAAACCAAAAGCGGCGAACCGATGACCGTGACACTTCCGCTGCTCGACGCGAAGAGCGAGTCTGACGCGTACGTCGCCGTCATCGCGTGCGTGCCGGTCCCCAGCCCCGACGTGCTGAACACGGCGACACCATTCCGATCGACCGGCAGCTGCGCGAGCACCGTGGACCCCGTCTGAAAGGTCACCATGCCGGTCGGCGTGCCGACGCCCAGGCCGATGACCGTCGCGGTGAACGTCACCGTGCCCGATCCCGACGCCGACACGCTGGTCGTGGTCGCATAAGGATGAATCTTCTGGACGAACGTCACGCTGGCGCCGGACATCCCGTGCGTCGCCGTGATCAGGTGTGTGCCGGCGGCGAGGCTCGACGTCGAGAGACTGGCCACGCCGTTGACGACCGCGACGTGCGCCAGCTCGTTCGACAACGCACCGGCGATCTGATCCCGGTAGTAGACATCGCGGAAGGTCACCGTGCCTCGCGGCAGTCCGAAGCGTCGTGAGGCGCCGCGCGCCGTCGCACGCGCGGTGAACGTGAGTGGCTGTCCGACGACGACGCTGCGCAGGTCGGGATTGGAAGACGACAGCGTAAGTGACACCGCCGCGTTCGTGCCGACCGCGAAGAGGGTGCCGCCGTTCAACGTGAACACCGTGCCGTCGGGCCCGACGATGGTCGGCACGTACGGCTCCAAGAACCCAGGCGTGAGCGCCACGCCTTGCGAGAGCGAGTTGGTGGACAAATCCCAGCGATACAGATGCCCGTCCTCGCTCGGCACGAAGATGCTCTTCGTCGGCGGATTCACGGCGGCCGTATTGATGCACCACTCGCGCACGGCATTCGGAAAGACGGGAGACAGGCTGCTGGAATCCGGCGCGGGACCGATCACCGTCAGCACTTCGCGCATCTCGACGAGGCCCCCCGCGGTCGGGTGCGGGTCGATCTGCGTGGCATTCGGATCGAGCAGCGCGATGCGGTTCACGCCGTCGCCGTCGCTGAACGGATAGTTGTTGTACTTCGTGAAGATCAGATAGCCGGACGGCCCCGTGTACGACGGCACCATGCTGGCCGGCACGATTGCCGGCGTCGAATCCCACCCAAACGCACCGGGCGTTTTCTCCACCGTCAAGTCGCCGGTGAACCTGAGGAGAAAGCCGCGTGAACCGTTGTTCGGGTTCGCGAAGACGCCGAAGTACACGTCGCCGTCAGGCGCGACCATCGGCGAGGCCGTGCTGTCGTCCAGGATGCCGGCGTTGTTCAAGTGGTTGTTCCTCGGGTCCTTGAGAAACACCTTGTGCTTCGTCTCGAGCGTCGTGCTGTCGAGCCCCAGCAGGTAACCGTAGTTGTTCGTCGCCGTGGCCTTGACGACGACGTACAGGACGCGCTCGTCGTTGCTCAAGGCCGGCGCGGAGTTGTGCGAGTCGCGGGAGATGTTGCCGTCGGCCGCCGCCGGACCCGCGAGGACGTAACGGCCCGATCCATCCGGCGCAATCCGGGCGAACCCGCTGTGCGTCGTGCTCAACGGACTGGGCGCCGTGCCTTGCACGCGAAAGCCAAAGAACACATTGCCCTGACGATCGGTCGTGAGCGGCGTGTTGATGAACACCGTGGCGTTGAAGGCGGCGGCGTTATTCGAATACGCCGTCATGCCGTAGAACGCCACGCGTACAGGTGGCGCGCGGCGCGGGGATCCGGGATGCGCGACGTAGAAGAGCGTGCCGCCCGCGCCCGCGTAGTACAAGCGGGTGGCACGTGCACCGGCGCGGCCATCCCCGGATACCGCGAGCGCAGGGTTGTAGACCGGGATCCAGTTGTGGGCGGGCAGGATGTAATCGGTCGAGAGCGTCCCGGCCCGCGCCTGACCGGTCGCCGCGTCGAGCAATCGGATCTGAAAGCCGTCCGACGCGGTCTTGACGGGCACGACGATGGTGTTGTCCGCGGTGACGAGCGGGGCGCCGTAGTGGGTGTTGCTGAACGTCTGGCGGAGATCGATCGACGTCTTCCAGCGAATGGCATTCAGGTCCGCGGCCGGCGTGAGGTACACGCTCGTGTGCTGTGCGTTCCCGCCAAAGTTCGAGACGTCGGCGGGCCGGCTGGCCTGCCCGGCCGGGTGCGCGACGGCCGGTGGCAGCGTCAGGACGAACAGGCCAATCGCCGCTGCTGCGGCTCTGAGGTCGAGAATCGACGCGCGGCTCCGACGCATGGCTGGTCGACATCCTACTGCACGCGGTACCATCCACAGGGCCCGCCGCCCGAATGCGCCCCATGTCCCGTTTTGCGCCTGTTGTCTTCGCGCTGCTCTGCTTTGCGTCGAGCCGCTGGCTGGTTCTCGCGAACCCTCCGTCGATCGGGTCGGACGTCCACGAGCATTTCTGGAAGCTCGCCGTCAGCCACGTCGACTACGGACAGACGCCGTACACATCAGCGCTGCCGGTCGAGTTTCCGCCACTCGCGTGGTGGCAGCTGCGCGCGGTGCGCGAGCTCAGCGGCGGCCCGCTCGATGGCAGCCGGGATCCGATCCGCCTCCAGGCGCTCCGCGATCAGTACACCGTCGTTTTCCGGCGCGTGATGTGCGTCGCCGACGCCATCGCCGTCCTCGTCTTTCTGGCCATCGTCAGGCGGCGCCGGCCGGCCGCGCTGGCGCTCTCACTCCTCGTCTACACGGCCGCCACCACGCTGCTCGGCAACGTGCTCTACGACCGGTTCGACGCGGGCGTGCTGCTCCTGCTGCTCTGCTGGGCGTACTGCTGGCTGCGCGCGACGGGCGAACACGACCCGCCGCTGCCGTGGCTCGTCGGCGCGTACGGCGCGGTCGGCCTCGGCGTCGCGTACAAGGTCGTACCCGTGCTGGTGCTGCCGTTCCTGCTCATCGCGGACTGGCGGTCGAAGGGCCGCCGGCGGCGCCTCGGGACTGCGGCGATCGCCCTCGGCGTCACGCTCGCGTTGCCGTTCGCGATCCAGTACGTGTTCTCGGGTCCCGGCACGTTCTACTTCATGACGTACCAGGGCGAGCGTGGCATCGAAGTCGGGTCGACGTTTGCGACCGTCATGGCCATCGCGTCGCTCGCTGGGCCGCCGACCGCGCTCGCGATTACCCATGGCGCCACGGATCTGACGGGACCGCTCACGCCGGCGATGAAGATGACGTCGAGCCTGGCCCTCGTGGCGCTCACGGGCGGCCTGCTGATCTGGCTGATGCGGCGGCCACGACGCGAGGCGCACCTCGCGGCCTACCGGGCGGCCTGCCTCGCCGTCGTCGCGGCCGTGGCGGTGTCCAATGTCTTCTCGCCGCAGTATCTGATCTGGGCGCTGCCGCTCGTGCTGTTGATCGGGTTGGAATTCCTCGGCACCGGCACTCGTGCGCATCTTGTGACCGCCGCGGTCGTCCTCGGGATTGCCGCGCTCACGACCTGGGTGTTTCCGTATCACTTCTATTACTTCGGCGACCACACGCCGCTCGGGCTCGTGCCGATGGACGGCCGCCCGCTGCCGCCGTCGCCCTGGCCATTCATCGTGCTGGGGCTGCGAAATGTGATCTACGCGGGGCTGGCCGGCTGGCTGGGCTACCGGCTCATGGTGCGTCCCGGCCGAGCGGCGCTCTCCTGAAAAAACTGCATTGACGGCGCAGGCTGGCCGCAACCGACGGGCCGTGCCGCGCCGGCCTTGAACTGCTTCTGCTGATCCTGCAGCCGCTTGACCGTATCGCTCTGTTGCACCTGATTCACGACGGCCTTCGCAATGGCGGCGTTGAAGTCGTTGAGCGCTTTCTCGTCCGCGTCGCTCGACGTCATCGTCTGAAAGATCACGGCGCCCATTTCGTCGTACGACTGCACGCCCCACTGCACGCGCCGGGGCGGATTGCAGGGGTTGCGCGGGTTGTCCGCTGAGTTGTCGTACGTGATGGTCACGTCAATCTTCGTGCCCTTCGGCAAGTCGACGGGCTGCTTGTAGACGTACCGATCCTGCCAGTTGAAATCCCAGTCCTTGATCCAGAGCAGCGGCAGCGTGGTGCCATCGGGCAACGTCGCAATGGCTTTCATTTCCTTGCCCAGGTAGTGCGCGTGCGCGAGGACCGAGTAGGCGCGCATGTTGGCGAACGTTCGCGCGGTGCCCTTGACGACGTAGTTTTTCTCTCCGGGCGGAATGTCGATGTTCGCCAGCACGCCGAACAGGCCGGGCGCGCTGAGCTCGCGGATTCTGCGCGGCGGCGGCGTGTTCGCGAAATACAGACCGACCGTCGATCGCTCTTTCTCAGGTTTGCCGGTCGGATGCAGATGCAGCTGCAGAATGAAATCCGATCCCGCTTTCAATGTCCACGACAGGTTCTCGGGCAGGAAGCGCGGCGTCGTGCCGACGGCCCATCCGCCCAAATCGCCGGCCGGCGCAAAATTCGACACCATGCGCAACGGCATCGCGCCGCCGAAGCCGGGCTTGCCGTCCGATGGGATCAGCTCCGCCACGGCGCCGCCGCGGGCGAATTGAAACAGCGCGTGATGCACGACCTTGCGTGTGCCCGGGCGAAACTCCACGGCGCGCACCCACTTGTCTTCAGTGATGCCCGCCGGAATCGCAAAGTTGCGATAGATGTCCGGCCCGTCGGCCGGCACGTCGAACGCCTCGGGCATTTCGAGCACGAGGTCCGGCTTGCCGAGCTGCCATCCCTCTGTAAACACTGGCAGCTTCGGCATCCGGGCCGTGTTGCCGCGAGGCATGCCCTGCTTCACCCATTCGGCGATGCTGGCGATCTGCGCATCGGTCAGCCGCCGCTCGTCGGCGAAGTCGCCGAAGCCAGGTTCGGCGTGCCACGGCGGCATGTAGCGCGACTTCGTCACGGTCGCGAGCAGTTGCGCACGCTTCGCGGCGTCCTCATAGGAGATGAGCGAGAACGGCGCCACCTCACCGGGCCGGTGACAGGTGACGCAGTTGTCGTAGAGGGTGGGCGCGATGTGCTCGCTGAAGGTCACGGCGGCGGCGCGAGGCGCCGGTGTCGTTGGTGACTGGGTAGCCGCGGACAGCCACACCGCGGCAGTCAGGCACGCTGCGAACGTCAACGTGAGAGCAACTGAACGTTTCATCACTGCATCTCCTTGCGCCAGGCCTAAAGGCCTGGCCTACGTACTACAGCGCCCGGAGCGATAAAACAGCCGAAGGCTTCTGTTTCAGGATGCGCGACCGCTCGGCCGGCCAACACCGCGTCCAGCGCATCGCGCACGTCGTGCACGGTGACCACGCGCCGCGGTTTGCCGAGCGCCGCATATTGGTTGTCGATGCGGCCGCGATACTTCACGATTCCCGCGGCGCCGACGACGACGGCCTGCGGCGTCACGGTGGCGTTGGCGCGACGCGCCACTGCGCGATCGCGATCGATCACGGCGGGGATGCCTGTGTAGTGATACTCGTCGCGATGGGCGCGCACGCGATCGGTGGCAATCGATGCGTCTTCGTACACGAGCGCGCACAACACGCCCTTCTTGTCGTAGTCGCTACAGATGCGTTGAATCTCGGGCGCATACCCGTTGGAAATCGGACAGTCGCTCGCGATGAAGAAGAGCACGTTCGCCCGGCCCTCCGGCTTGAAGAGATCGTGCATCGTCCCGTCGACGTCACGAAGTTGGCGGGCGTACGGACTTGCACCGAGCGCCGCAGTGCCGGACAGCAGCAGAACGAACAGGACGATGCGGCGAAGAGTGGTGGTCATGACGCCGATAACCCGGCTTCTGTCGATAGTCTAGGCATGAGCAGTGTAGATAGTCGAGGTATCATGTGTCAAGGTCACTTTCATGCCGAAGCCGACTGATTTGCTGCAGGGAACGCTCGACCTGCTCATCCTGAAGACACTCTCGCGCGAGCCGCTACACGGCTGGGCGATCGCCAAGCGGATGCTGGAGCTGTCCGATGACGTGCTGACGGTGCAGCAAGGCTCGCTCTACCCGGCCTTGCACCGGCTCGAGCAGCAGGGCTGGATCGATGCGGAGTGGAAGGACAGCAAGCACGGGCGGGAAGCCAAGTTTTACGCGCTCACGCGTGAAGGGCGGCAGCAGCTCGAGCGCGAGCTCACCAGCTGGAAGCGGCTGTCGTCGGCGGTCGGCCTGCTGCTCAAGAACGCCTGAGGTCGCGAGTGATTCCGCGGCTGTTCCGCGTCTGGCGCCTCCGACTGCGATCGCTCGTCCGCAAGGATGCGGTCGACACCGAGCTCCATCGCGAGTTCGCCTTCCACTTCGACGAGCTCGTCGCGGAACACATCGAGGAAGGCCTGTCGCCGGAAGACGCGCGACGGGCAGCCCATCGCGCGCTCGGCAATGTCGCGGCGCTCGAGGAATCCTGTCGCGACGAGCGTCGCGTGACATGGGTCCACGACCTGCGGCAGGACGTCGTGTATGGCATGCGGATCCTCCGCAAGCATCCCGGATTCACGATAGTCGCCGCGGCGTCGCTGGCGCTCGGCATCGGCGCCAACGCCGCGGTGCTCGGCGCGTTCGACGCGTTGCTCCTCCAGGGATTGCCGGTCGCCCACGCCGATCGGCTCGTCGCGATCCAGAGCGTTCCTCTCGACAATCCATCGCAGCTGGGTGGGAATTCGCTGGCGGACTACGCGGCGTTTCGCGATCGCGGCCGCGCGTTCGACATGATCGATGTCTCGATCCGGTGGACGAACGATTTTTCCGCCCACGGACCCGGCACGACACCCGAACGCATCACCGGTCAGCTCGTCACAGCGGGATGGCTCTCAACGTTCGGCATTGAACCGCTGCTGGGGCGCGTGTTCACCGAGGCGGAGAGCCGGCAGTCCTCGGTGATCGTCATCAGCCACGGCCTCTGGCAGAGGCGATTCGGCGCGGATCCCGGAATCCTCAACACGCAGGTCCGCGTCCAGGGCGTCGCAAGAACGATCATCGGCGTGATGCCCGCGGACTTCCGGTATCAGGACCCGGGCATCGACTACTGGATGCCGCTCTACGTCGGTCCCCAACCCGAGGCCGGCGCGCGACTGTTCGGCGTGCGAGCGCGATTGAAGCCCGGTGTGAGCCTCGCGCAGGCGCAAGCGGACCTTGACGCCATCGCCGCACAACTCGCGGCGGAGACGCCGGTGCCGAACAAAGGATGGGGCGTTCGTGTCCGGCCGCTCAACGAGTCCCTGTTCGGCTGGACGCGCGAGCCGCTGCTCACGCTCGAAGCGGCCGTGGCCCTCGTCTGGCTCATCGGCTGCGCCAACGTCGCGGCGCTTCTGCTCTCGCGCGCATCCGTCCGTCAGCGTGAGGTCGCGCTCCGCGTGGCACTGGGTGCCGGGCGCGGTCGAATCATCCGGCAGTTGCTCACCGAGAGCGTGCTGCTCGCGCTCTGCGGTGGCGCGCTCGGGCTCGTCGTCGCGCTGCTTGGTCAGCGCGCGCTGCTCATGATGACCACGCCGCCCGGCTCACCGCCGCTCGCGGCGATTGCCTTGAACATGCGTGTCGTCGCGCTCCTGGCCGTGCTCACGATGTGCACCGGACTCGCGTGCGGCCTCGTCCCGGCCCTTCGCGGCGCCGATCGCGAACCCATTCGGCGAGCATTTCCTCAGGGCGTGCTCGTCTCGGTGCAGCTCGCGCTGGCGCTCGTGCTGCTGATTGGCTCGGGACTCCTCTTGAACAGCCTGCTCCGCCAGGTTCGCCGCGATTTCAATTTCGAGCCGAACGGCCTCGTCCGCGTCGATTTCGGCGTGCCGGTCGCGCAGTACGCGCAGCGCACGGGCACGTATCGCGGCTTCCCCTACTTCGAGATCGCGCCGCCGCCGTCCGAGACACACGAACGCGTGCTCGAGCGTCTGCGCGCCGTGCCCGGCGCCGGGTCCGTGGCGGGGATCTCTGCACCGCCGGTCGACAGCTTCGTCCTCGCGACGATGGATGTGAGGCTGGAGGATTCCACGACGTCCAGCGCGACGTACTTTCTCGTGACGCCGAACCTGTTTCACACGCTGCGCACGCCCATCGTGCACGGGCGTGACTTCACCGACGCCGACACGTCCACCTCGCCGTGGGTCGCGATCGTCAACGAGACGTGCGCACGACGGTTCTGGCCAGGCGAGGATCCGATCGGCAAACGCTTCACGCTCGACACGGTGCCCGAGGAGCAACCGCGTGAGGTCGTCGGCGTCGTGCGCGACATTCCGACAAGACACGCGGAAGATCCGCAGCCGGTGATCTATGCGTCCTACCGGCAACAACCGTCGCGGTATCGCGCGCCGTGGGCGGGACTCTTCGGACAAATGTTGTTCATGATCCGGCCAGCCGGCGATCCCGTCGCCATCGTACCTTCCGTGCGGAGTGCGATCGCCGATCTTCAGCCCGATCGGCCGCTCGTGAACGTGACGACGATGGAATCGCACATGCGCGCGGCGATGGGGCGATTTCGCTCCTACGTGTGGCTCGTCAGCGTCTTTGCGATGACGGCGACGCTGCTCGCCGCGATCGGCACGTACGGCGTCATGGCGTACACGGTGAGTCAGCGCACGCGCGAGATTGGCATTCGCCGGGTGCTCGGCGCCGGCCCGCGCGAAATCATCGCGCTCGTGGGACGAAGGGCGCTGGCATTTGTCATCGCCGGGCTGGTCGTCGGCCTCGCGAGCGCATTCGCCCTCACGCGGCTCATCGAGTCCCAACTCTGGGGCGTGACGCCGACCGATCCGGCGACGTTTGCCGGCGTATCCCTGCTGCTCGTGGCCGTCGCCCTGGCGGCCTGCGTCCTGCCCGTCCGCCGGGCCCTGTCGGTTGATCCCGCCGCGTGCGTGAGCGGTTGTGATGGGAGTCCATTAGGTCGTCAGCGCGAGTGAAGACTCGTTGCCCGGTCCGCGTAGAATGTCGCGGCGAGGTGATTCGATGCCCACCGCGGTGAAGGTGACGGCCGGCTCGCTGTGCCTGATCGAGAACGGCGTGCGCAGCTTCAATCTGTCTGCGGGGCCGCTCGCGGTCTCGTTGCACCTCGCGGACAGCGGCGCCTTCTTCATCCCGGCCAAGAAGTTCCCCGGCGAAACGTATTCCTGCGGCGGCCAGCTCGCCGGCGACCAGACGCTGCACAACGGGCCGGTCGACTTCAACGGCCAGCAACATGCGCTGCTCTGGTTCCTCGGCACGCTCGAGTTCGTCTCGAAGCCGTTCACCATGCCGGCCAACGGCGCGGCCCCAGTGACCAAGACCGCCAAGTTCACGATGAGCGGGAACCTGCAGGGCTTCTTCAACAATCCGTTCATCGGCGATCCGGGCCCGGCCGTCTTCGATGTGACGATTTCCGGCAAGGGCACGGCGACCGTGCGTTTCTCGGCGACGACAGGGATGCCGGCTGGCCGCTGGGTGCGGAGCCTGTTTCATCAATTCGAAGCCTGACGCGGAGCGGAGGATGTGATGCCACCAATCAGCCGCACCGTGACCGGCGGCTCGCTGTGCTTGATCGGATCGGGCGGGCGCGATTTCAACTTCAAGGCCAAGGACCTCACCGTGGCGTTCCGCCTCGGCGATGCCGGCAGTGTTCCGATCGTCGCGACCGTCGTGACCGCGGGTTCGTCGTTCAACGCGTCAGGCACGCTCGCCGGCGAGCAGACGCTGCGGTTCGGCCCGGTCGAGTTCCAGGGCGTCGCGCACGCCTCGCTCTTCTTCAGTGGTTCGCTGCAGTTCACGGCCAAACCGGTCGTCATTCCGGCCGATAGTGCGACGCCGCTGCAGCTGAAGAAGAAGTTCACCTTCGGCGGCACGCTGAGCGCGTACCACAACAACCCTTTCGTCGGTCCGCCGGGGCCGGCGGTCTTCGAGGCCACGCTCAAGGGCAGTGGCACTGTGGTGGTGCGATGTTCGGCGAGTCATCCGTCGGGGGCGGCGACGGTGCGCGATCTCACCAGTTTGTTCTTCGGCTTCACCGCTTCACGCCGCTGACTACGCGGCCACCTGCCGGTTCGGCGACGGACGCCGCGCGTAGAAGGCGCCGACCGAGACGAGGCCCAGGGCGAACGGAATGCCCGCGAAGTTCTTGATCTCCTCGTGGCCCGCGAACTCGCACAGCATCCAGTAGGCGTTGGCGCTGATCCAGCAGACGATCGCGAGGTTGACCCAGAAGACGTCCTTGCCGGCCGTCTTGATGGCCAGATAGACGGCCACGCCCAGGGTGGGCGCGATCATGAGCGTGCCGGGAATCGTCCACTCCAGCATCCAGCAGATGTCCTTGATCAGCCAGAGCAGGATGTGGAGGTTGTCGAACCGTTCGTGCTGCTGCATGGCGAGATGTTATGCCGACGGGAACTCGGGACGATACCCTCCGCCCGGAGTGTCACCGGTGAACCCGGCGGCAATTCTCCGGTGAACGCCCGATTTCACGCGCGCGACCAGACGCCGATAGTCGCGGATGGGCCCCCCAGCGACTCGCCAGCAAGAGGGTTGCGTCATGCGTACTGGTCGGCACCACCACGCGTCTTCATGGACAGCCGTATTCACCGTCGTCGCGGTCGCACTGTTCGCGCCCGCGTCGAACAGCGTCGTCACTGCACAAGCTCCGCCGAGCGGCGGATTTCTCGTCGCGCCATTTGCCGGCCTCGGTGGCTCGCCAGGTAGCGCAGACGGCCCTCTAGCCATCGCGCGCTTCAACGACCCACGGGGCCTGGCGTTCGACGGCATTGGTAACTTGTATGTCGCCGAGTCCGGCAACCATACGGTGCGCAAGATCGCACCGGATGGGATCGTGTCGACGCTGGCCGGGCTCGCCGGGACGATCGGAAGTACCGACGGCACCGGCGCCGACGCGCGCTTCTCCGGACCGAAGGGCCTCGCCCTCGCGCCCGACGGCGCGCTCTTCGTCGCCGACACGGACAACTCGACCATTCGCAAAGTCACGGCCGCGGGCGTCGTCACGACATTCGCCGGCCTGGCGGGCGCGATCGGGAGTGTCGACGGCCCCGGCGCGACGGCGCGTTTCAATCAGCCCTGGGGCATCACTGTCGACGGCTCGGGGAACGTGCTGGTCGCGGACACGTTCAACCACACGATTCGCAAGATCACGCCCGCGGGCGTGGTCTCGACGATTTCCGGAGCGCCACTGGCGCCGGGCACCACGGACGGCCCAGCCGCCGACGCCCGCTTCTTCCTGCCGAACGGGCTGGCGATCGGCTCCGACGGCACCCTCTATATCGGCGACGAGGTGAACCACACGGTTCGCAAGATGACACCTGGCGGTCTCGTGTCGACGTTGGCGGGGATGCCGGGTGTGAGTGGCGCCGCGGATGGCACCGGCAGCGACGCGCGCTTCAACGAAACGGAAGACGTCGTCGTCGACGGCGGCGGCAACGTGTTTGTCGTCGATGAAGACAACTTCACGCTGCGCCGGATCACACCGGCCGGTGTCGTCACGACGATCGCCGGCATGCCGGGTGTTCCGGGTAACGCGGACGGCGTTGGCACCACGGCGCGCTTCGGCGAGATGGATGCGATCGTGCTCGACCGCACGGGACGGCTCTTCGTCACGGACATCGACAACGACACCATTCGAATGGTCATCCGGCAGGATCTCGTCGCGAACGGCGACTTCAGCGGCGGCCGAACGGGGTGGTCCGTCTGGCAGGAACCGGACATCGTCTGGAGCGTTGCCGGCGGCGTGTTCCAGTTCCGCAAGGCCAACCCAACGTCCACGCCGTCGCAGCAGGCCGCCGTGTTCCAGGAAACCGGCCTCACCGCGCTCCAAGGCGCGCCACTCGTGGCGCAGTTCGACCTGGGTAATACGAGCGGCGTTCGAAAGCGATTGACCGTGCTCGTCATCAACGGCACGTTCAGTGACCTCGCGGTCTGCACGTTCTGGCTGCCGGCGAGCGCTGCGCTTCAAACCTACCGGATGCGCGCGCACACGACCCAGGCATGGACGAATGCGGCGATCTACTTCTACGCGGCGAGCGACAACCTCGCCGGAGACACCGGGAATTACCTGCTGGACAACGTGTCGTTCAGGGATGGTCCGGCCACGCAGTCGACCGGACGGACGGACTGTGTGGATCCCACGGCGCCGACCGCGCTCGGCGGTGCGGCCAGCAGCACGCTGCTCTCCAATGGCGGCTTCGACACCGGCGTGCTTGCGCCGTGGACGACGTTCGGCGACCTCAACCAGCGCATCAGCGGCGGCGTGTTCGAGTTCACGCGGCCAGGCGCGCCCGGCGTGCCGGCCGGCGTGATCCTTCAGGCCACGGGCGCGGCCATGGCGGTGAATCAAGTGATGACTGCGACGTTCCAGCTCGGGAACAGCAGCACGGTCCGCAAGCGCGTCACCGTGCTGGTGCACGAGAACGACTTCAGCGATCTTTCGGCGTGTACCTTCTGGCTGCCGGCGGGACTCCCGCTGTCGTCGTACACGGTACGCACGTTCGCGACGAAGGCCTGGACCAACGCCACGCTTTCGTTCTACGCCGGCACGACCGGCACGGAGGAGTGGATTCGCTTGGACAACGTCACGTTCCAACGAACGTCCACCGCCATCACGGTCGGCACCGAGTGCTTCGAGCCCAGCGAGAGCCCGAGCGCCAACCAGGGTTCAGCGGCGGCGACGTGGGGATTGAGCCGGTAGGGCGTCGGTGAGTTGGCGATTCGAGAAGATGCGGCGGCGGGTCGTGAAGCGGAGTAACCCGCCGCCGCGCGGACTTCCGCGACACCGGTAACGACAACTCCCTCTGCTACGATGTGGGCCATGAGAATCGCCCACCGCATCGTCGTGTTGCTGCTCGTCGTGAGCGTGGCCGAGATCGTTCGTGGCCAGAGCCCCGCGTCACCCGCGGGGTACCCTGCGGTCGGCGAGCCGACGCGCATCGCCCTGACCTCGAACGGCGCCGAACCGCGCAAGGCGCTGCGGTACGCGATTCCAAAGGACTACAAAGGGCGCCTGGTCATGGACATGTCGATGAGCCTCTTGATGAGCGTCATGGGCCAGTCCATGCCGCCGATGGACCTGCCGTCGTCGCGCATCGGAGTGGACATGACGGTGACGGACGTGTCGTCGGCTGGTGATGTCACCTATTCGATTGCATTCTCCGACGCGGAGGGCGCCCCAGTGAACGCGGACCTCAAGTCCATCACCGGCACCACGACGATCACGAGTCGTGGCGTGCCGCGTGAGGCGAAGATGGACACCAGCAAAGTGACCGATCCGCAACTCAGTCAGATGGTGGGCTCCATGACGAGCTCGCTCAACAGCATCTCGATGCCGTTTCCCGAGGAAGCGGTCGGCATTGGGGCCCGTTGGGAAGTGCGTCAAGCGATGGCGTCGGGCGGCATGAACATTTTCCAGAAGGTCGCGTGCGAGCTGACGGCGTTCGACGGAAAGTCCGCCACGATCGGCGTGAAGATCGAGCAAACCGCGCCGGCCCAGCCCATGAACAGCCCGATGATGCCGCCCGGCACGGACGCCAGGTTGGACTCGATGACGGGCGCCGGCACGGGCACGATGAACGTGCCGCTCGATGGGCTCGTGTCTACGAGTGAGATGACCGTCAAGACGGTGGCGTCGATGACGGTGAACGCCGGCGGCAACCAACAACCCATGGGGCTCGAGACCACCATCAAGCTGAAGGTGGCGCCCGTCAAGAAGTAGAGTCGGTCGTGACCGTGTCGGTTGGTCCAAGCGGCGGCTCCACGCGAAACGTCAAGGTCACCGCGCCCAGGCGAATCTCGTCGCCGTTCGACAGCCGGGCGGAGGTGATGCGTTTCCGCTGGAGATACGTGCCGTTCTTGCTGCCCAGATCTTCCAGCGTCGCTTCGCCCTTCGACACCAGGATGCGCGCGTGATGCCGTGACACGCCGGTCGCGTCGCAGTAGATCGCCGCATCCGGCGCGCGGCCGATGACGTTCGGGCCGTCCTGCAGCACCGCCTGGCGGTTCTGGAACTCCAGGCGCAGCTTCCCACGGGACGGGCCCGCACCCGCTGTCGCTGCGATCTCGGCGGCGTCGCCGACAAAGCGGTACCCGAACCGGTACATCGTCCGGATGAACGCCGGGCGGGTCGCCGTGTCGCGCAGCGCGCGCCGGATTTCGGCAACCAGAGTCGCCAGGTTCGTTTCTTCCACGAACGTCGACGGCCAGAGCCGCTCCTGCAGCTCCGCCTTGGGCACGGCCCGCGTCCGATTCGCGACCAGGTTCGTCAGCAGGTCGAAGGCCTTCGGCGAGAGATGGGTCTCTTCGCCGTCGAGGAGGAGCTGACGCGTGTCCTGGTCGAGTACGAATCGGCCGAACCGGTATGACGGCACGTGCGGCATTCTAATCCCTGCATGTAATAATCGCGGGTCCGCATGGCGTGGTCGGCTGGTGATCGCCTTGGCCGCTTCGAGATCCTCGGCTCGCTCGGCGCCGGCGGCATGGGCGAGGTGTACCGGGCGCGCGATCCTCAACTGAAGCGCGACGTCGCGATCAAAGTGCTGCCGCCGTCGCTGCTCGACCGTCCGGATCGCCGGCGCCGGTTCGAGCAGGAAGCCCGCACGGCCGGCAGTCTCAGTCATCCGAACATTCTTGCCGTCTTCGAAATCGGCATCGAGGGCGCCGTCTCGTTCATCGTCACCGAGCTCCTCGAGGGCGGGACGCTGCGCGAAAGGATGGGCGGCCGCCCGCTCTCCGCTCGCAAGGCCGCGGAGTACGCCGCGCAGATCGCCAGCGGTCTCTCGGCGGCCCACGATCGGGGCGTCGTGCACCGCGACATCAAACCGGAGAACGTCTTCGTCACGGCTGACGGCCGGATCAAGATTCTCGACTTCGGCCTGGCCAAACTCGTCGGGCCGGATCCCGAGGACGACACGGAGACGGTCAGCGTCGATGGCATCGATCGCACGCCGGTGGTCGGCACCGTCGCCTACATGTCGCCGGAGCAAGCCCAAGGCCTGCGCATCGACCATCGCACGGACATCTTCAGCCTTGGCGTCGTCCTCTACGAGATGCTGTCCGGCATCTCGCCGTTCCGTCGCGGATCGACGGCCAACACGCTCAGCGCGATCCTGCACGACGAGCCGGCGGAGATCGCACGAGTGGAGGCCGGGACTCCCACGCTCGAGCGGATCGTTCGCCGCTGTCTCGAGAAACGGCCTGAAGAGCGCTTTCAAAACGCGCGCGATCTCGCCTTCAGTCTCGAGACCCGATCGCACGATACCGGGGCGGTCTCGCCGGTCTCCCGCCGATCGCGCTTCAGACCGGGGCTTGTCGCGGCAGCCAGCCTCCTCGCGGTGGGAGCGGCCGCCGCGCTCGGCGCATTGGCCGCCCTCACGCTGGCGCCGGCCACCGCGGATCTGACAAATCATCGCGCCCGGCTGATGACCGATTTCGTCGGCCTCGAAGAGGCGTCGTCCATCGCCCCGGATGGCAAGATGCTGGCGTTCACGGCCATTCAGGGTGGGCGAAGTCAGATCTTCATCCGGTTTCTCGCCGGCGGGCCCCCGTTACCGTTGACCAGCGACGCGGCCGATCATCAGTCGCCACGGTGGTTACCCGACGGCAGCGCTCTCGTGTACTTTTCTCCGGCAGCCCCGGGAGAAGTCCAGGGTGCGATCCACAAGATTCCGGCGCTGGGCGGCGCGCCCTCACGCGTGATCGCCAGCATCGGCGGCGGCGACGTCAACAGCCGCGGACGGGTGACGTGTTTCCGTCTTCAGGACGATCGCATTCAACTCATCACGTCGACGCTCGAGGGCTCGGATGTCCAGGTGGTCGGCGCGCTCGAGAACCGGTATCACCGCTATCCGCGCTGGTCACCAGACAGGCAGTGGATCGCGTTCCAGGCCGGAGACGGTTTTCGCTGGGATCTCTACGTCATTCCTGCCGGCGGCGGGAATCCCCTACGCCTCACCGACGACAACAAGTTCATCAGCGGGTTGACCTGGCTTCCGGACAGCTTGGGGATTGTGTTCGGTTCGTCTCGCGGATCCACGGTCCCGTACCTGCCGCCGCTCGCGCTGTGGGAAGTGCGGTTGGACCGCAAGCAGCCGCCGCGGCAGCTCACACCGGCCGAAGCGTCCTACGAACAGCCTGACGCGCATCCCGGCGGCGTCCTGGCGGCCACTCGTCTGCACATGCGCTTCGACATCTGGAGTTATCCGTTCGCGAGTGGCGCGGCGCCGGGCCGCGGCCAGCCGGTGACGCGTCAGACCGGTCAGGTCCTGACGCCTACCGCCTCGCCCGACGGGAAGCAGGTGGCGTATCTCTCCGACAGCGGCGGGCACGCCAACATCTGGGTGAGCTCGCCGCAGGGGCCGCCGCGACAGATTACGCCCGAAGACGATCCCACCGTGGCGATCGGCGTGCCCATCTGGTCACCGGACGGACGCTGGATTGCCTTCGTGTCGTCGCGAGGCAACGTCGGACTTGGATTCAGTGTCTGGCTGGTCAAGCCGGACGGCAGCGAGCTGCACCAGCTGCTGCCGAAGGGCTTTGGCGTGGCGTGGTCGCCGGACAGCCAGTGGCTGTACTACGTGGAGACGGCCGCGACCGCCATGAAGAAGGTCGCCGTCACCGGCGGAGAACCTGTCACGGTGCGATCGGATCCGGTGCGCAACGTCATCGGCGTGTATGACACGACCGTGTACTTCATGGTCGAGCGCGCGCTGCTGGACGGGCGGCCGCAGTACGAGATCCATGCGGCGCTGATCGACGGCAGTCCCGCGCGCGTCGTCAAGACCATCGACGCAACGCGCGTGGCGTCCTGGCAGGTCGTCAATCCGTCGCTCTCACCGGACGGCAAGTGGCTGGCGATGCCACTCACCGACGGGTTCACCACGAACATCTGGGTGCTCTCGACCGGCGATGGCCACTGGCAGCCAGTGACGGACTTCAAGGATCGCTTCGTGTTCATCGCGCGGCGCGTGTCATGGTCGCCCGACGGCAAATCTATTCTCGCCGCCATTGGCGACGGCGACTCCGACATCGTCCTGCTCGACGGGCTCATCAAGGGCGTTGCCAGGTAGCGGCGGAGTGACCCGCCGCCGCCTGGCACACGCCGCGCGCTTTCTACATCAACTTATTTCAACGCGTTGTTGACGACGTATTTCGCGACCCGACGTCCCAGCTTCGCGCCGGCCTCGTCCGAGGTCCGGTAGTGGAACCCGGAGTAGATGCGGGCATCGACGACTTCGTCCACGCCATCGCTGAATCTCCTCCAGGTACGCGCAAAGCCCGGATTCGTCGGACTGAGGGCCACGATGGGCACGCCTGGGTTGTCACCAAAGATCGCCGCCAGCGCGAAGCCGAACGCGGCGCTGTTGCTCGAATGACCGGACACGTACTCAGGGTGCTGCGGCGTGGTAAACAGCGGCTGCCAGTTGGGATCGCCGACGGTCCAATGGTTGCCGTCCGCATCGCCGTTTCGAATGGCCGTGAAGGGCCGCCAGAAGTTGTACTGGTACTTGGCCTCCCAGCACACAATGCCGGCGTCCGAGGCCGCGAGATAGATGAGGCCCAAGACCTTCGTGGTGTCAGAGAGGTCCAGGTTTCGCGCTTCGATGATCTGTCGCGCCACGCGGTTCCAGATCGCCGACGGCGTGCCCAGCCAGAACCGGGCGATCTCGGTCTGCTCCGCGGTCCTCGTCGTGCTGGTCAGCGATCCGATCGACTTCACTTCGTAGTAGTCCTTCACGTAGCGCCAGCTGTGCAGTGACGGCGGCGGTTCAGGCAGGAACTGCTCGCTGTTGTCGAGCACCCAGGGCGTCACGTTGCCCCAACCGGGTGTCACCGGCGCCGCCGCGCCCACCGGTACCCAGACGCCAGGTTGGCCGGCGCCGGGCGCCGAGTACGGCCCCCCGGCCGCCGACGCGCCGTCGTTGGCGCGCGCTGCCAGGACGGTGGCCGCCGCGGTTTCGCCCACGCCGATGCCGGGATCGGCCTCGGTCAAGCCCCGCGACACGAGCGAGGCCGCGCGAAACGCGTCCAGCGTTGGGGACTGCGATGCAAATAGCGTGGCGAGTGCGCGGTGTCCGGCCGCGATCGCCGCCGCTTCCGCCGACGCCCCGGCCGGCGCCGGACCGTACGGGAAGTAGGTCTTGTGCTTGAGGGTCACTGCGTTGACGGCATCGTGAATGGCGATCTGGACGATGGTCATGCTGCGCGCCTGGGGCAACGGCCCCTGGCCCGCGGTCACGGTTCTGTCGAGGGCAATCCGATTCCACTCCATCGCCGCGTTCTCGGCGACGGCGGCGCGTGAGGTGAGCGAGACACTGACGAGCACAGCTGCGGTCGCGGCGAATAACCGTTTGAACATGCGAACCTCCCTGGTCGCCACAGGATAGAAGCGCGCCGTGCGCGAATCCTGTGGAACGCATGGGAATTCGATGGGAAGTGTTGCGGTGACCCTCGACCTGGCGCGTCAGCCTTGACGGTCGGCGCGGCTATATTCATACTCATATTCGTGCCGACCACGGTTCATATTCCGCCTCGGCTGCTTGCGTCGGCGCAACGCCGCGCTCGAGCCCTGGGTATCAGTCGCAACCGGCTCATTGTCCGCGCCCTCGAGCGTGAAATGGGCGAGGCAGGAGCGTGGTCCGAGGAGTTTCTGGACGCTCTGCGGACCGTGGACCCGGAGACCGCGAAGGCCGCCGCCCGGTTGCTCGCCGACGTCTCCCGTCGCCGCCGATCCAAGCGGCCCCCCGTCCTGTGAAGTACGTCCTGGATACCAACGTCGTGTCGGCCCTGATGCAAGGCCGCGCCGACGTGGTGGATCGCCTGGCGGCGGTCGGCCGCACGGACGTCAGCGTGCCGCAGCCCGTCATTGCGGAGATTGCATACGGCATCGAACGGCTGCCACGGTCCCGGCGCAGGGTCGCCTTGGAGGAGCGATTCGATTTGCTGCGATCCCAGTTGATCCGCTGCCCCTGGACGGACGAAGTCAGCGAGGCCTTCGGCCGAATCAAGGCGGCGCTGGAAAAACGAGGTCAGCGCATTGAGGACTTGGACGCCGCCATCGCCGCGCACGCCGCCGCGGCGGGTGCGACGCTCGTGACCGCGAATGCTCGCCAGATGGCGCGGGTGCCCGGACTTCGGATCGAGAACTGGCTGGGCTGATGAGCGCGTGACTCTGCAAGGGCCGTCAACATCAGAAAGGATGCGGCGGCGGGCCGTGAAACGGAGCAACCCGCCGCCGCTAGTTCGAGCCTGACCGATCAATCGTCGCGAGTGTCCTGCGACGCACTAGTCCACCACCTTGATGATGACGCGGCGGTTCTGCGCCCGGCCTTCCTCGGTCTCGTTGTCCCCCACCGGCTTCTCGGACCCGTAGCTGATGACGCCGATGCAGTCCATCGAGATGTTGTGCTTCTCGCTCAGGTACAACCTGACGGCTTCCGCGCGGGCCAGCCCGACCCGGTCGTTCGCCGCCTTGCTGCCGAGGCTGTCCGTGTGGCCCTCGATCACGAAATGCGCGCCCCCGAGATCCGTCCGGGTGCTGAACATCTCGTCGATCACGGCCTTGGCCTCAGCGGACAGGCCCTTGGCGTTGAACGAGAACCCGCCCTTGCCCTCGCCCAGCACCAACGTGTGCCGGACGCCCTTGGACGCGGTATCGGTCTCTGTGGGCTCGGTCGCCGCCACCGCGGCGGTCTCCGTGCTGGCGACGGCTTTCACCTCCGTCTTGACCATCGCCTGCTGAGCCAAGCCGGCGGCTGGACTGCCGACCGACGCCTGACCGACAACTCTGTTGCTCTTCTCGTTGCCACACGCCGACATGGTCGCGACGGCGGCAAGGAGTGCGAATGAACGAACGATGATTGTTCTCATGATGAACCTCCGAATGTGTGATGTAAGTGGGTGCGGCATTGCGACAACACGCACATCAACTCTCTTGCCAACGCGGCGAGAGAACATGAGGTCCGGAATTGCTGGCGTTTGTTGAAACGCCGAAATCGACTGGGAAGATTTGGCGCGTAAGAGCTACGCACACACCGGCGGCCGGCAAACCGATGTCAGCAAAACACCGTATTCGCCCGGCAAAAAGAGCGTGGAACTAAATCCTGCTCTTCGCTGTCCAAGCAAGATGAAGGTGTTTCAGTGCCGGCTTCCGCTCAGGTGCTCGCCGAGCAGATCACGCCCGAAGTCGCCGTTGAAGTCGCGCCACACCGAGTGAATGTGGTTGCCATTGTTCTGCGTGTTGTTGTGCTCGATGAGGAAGGTCGGGCCCTGCACGCGATAGTAGTAGCGCTGCCCTTTCTCGATCGGTCCGGCCCATGCGAAGGCTAGCTTCTCGACTCCCGCCGATCGAATCTTCGCCAGCCGGTCGGCAGCAACCTCCGGAAGCATGTTGGTGCTGTAGACCTCGATGACCTTCATCAGCAGGTCGCGCTGCGGCCGCGTCATCGCCGACGCCGCCAGCCCTGACGGATTCAGTGGATCGACCTTGATCGCGGTCAGCGTGACGATGTCCGTGGCCGCGGTGGCTGCGATGATGGCAGTGGCGCGCCCGGCGTCATCGAGCGCGCCGAGCAGGGCGCGCGCCGTGTCTTCCTGCGCGCCCAGAATCCGCAGGCCGGTTTGCGGCCCCTCACGGACCTCGGCCGGATTGAGTCCAAGAAACAGCGGCGTGCTCGAGACCGTCATCTTCCCGGCATCGATCGAGAAGTGCAGCGAGAGGTGATGTCCTTCCACCCGCCAGCCCCAGCGGCCCTTGGCCGTTGGGTCGCCAAAGACGGTGAAAAAGTACATCTCCGGATCGCGAGCAATGCCGCCGGCCCGTCCACGTCGAGCCGCCGCTTCGATCGCGCCAAGAATCGTCTCGTGCTCGATGATGGCCGTCGCGGTGCCGTACCCCGTCTGGCTCACGCTGACCTTGAGCAGCTCCTGCGCCCGCTGGCGCTGCGTCTCCGACATGTCCTTGAGCATCACGCCCTTGCGCGGAAACGTGCTCGTCGGGACGTAGTGCCAGCGCGTCAGCTCCTCTGAGTCCAGGGCAAACACCGCGCTCGAGCGCTGTTCAGGCGTGAGGCTGCCCAGCCATCCGTTGGCCGCGGCCGCCATGGCCGCTGCGGCGCGTTGCTGCGCCCAGACGCCCGCGGTCAGGGCGGCAACCACCAAGATCCCCAGAACGACTATTCGGCGCGAAATATTGGAGGACATGGAGGACATAGAAAACACGGAGGAACCAAAAACACAATGGGATTTCTTTTCTTTGCAATAATCGAGCAGTGGACCCTGCGAAGCTCGCCGACGGCCTCATCTATTACCTCGTCTTTCTGTTCTCGACGACGGTGCACGAGGCGGGGCACGCCTGGGCCGCAAAGTTCGGCGGAGATTTGACCGCCTATCACGGGGGCCAGGTCTCGCTCGACCCGCGCCCGCACATCCGGCGCGAGCCGTTCGGCATGGTGATCCTGCCGCTGCTGTCGACGCTCGTCTCGGGGTGGCCGTTCGGGTTTGCCAGCGCGCCCTACGATCCGCACTGGGCGATGCGCCACCCGAAGCGCGCCGCGTGGATGGCCCTGGCGGGACCGGCTGCCAACCTCGTGCTGATTCTGATCGCGGTGCTCTGCATTCGTCTCGGCGTGTTCGCCGGCGTGTTCCATGCGCCCGCCACCGCAAGCTTCGGCCATCTCGTGGGCGCCGAGCCGAACAGCATGTGGGCGGCGATGGGCTTCAACCTCAGCGTGCTGTTCTCGCTGAACCTGGTCCTCGCGTGCCTGAACATATTCCCGCTGCCGCCGCTCGATGGGAGTGGCGTGATCATGTTCCTGATGTCGCGGGCGACCGCCAACAAGTATCAGGAGCTGCTCTGGTCGAATCAGATGCTGAGCATCGCCGGCATGCTCGTGGCGTGGAAGGCGTTCGACTGGATCTTCGATCCGATCTTCTGGGCGGCGGTCAACCTGATCTACCCCGACGCGTCGTACGGTTAATCCGTGCGCGCCACTGCATTCACTTGGGTGGTCTGCACGGATTAGGGGCGGGCTGAAGCCCGCCCCTACGTCTATTCGTCGAAGACGAGCGGCGGTTTGCCGGCGCGCCGCCGCAGCCAGTTCAGGCTCTTGAGCACGGGGCCCCGCGTGACGATCCAGCGCTCGAGCCGGAACTTTCCGGGAAAGTCTGCGAGCATGACGCCAATCAGGATCGTCAGCACGCCCTGACCGGGCAGCACCAGCATCGCGATGCCGGCCAGGATGAAGACGTAGCCCAGCAGGTTCGCCATGACGATGAGCGCAATGCGAACGACTTGCGGGTATCCCTCCATTCGGCGCCGCTCGCGCCGGCGGTGTGCAAAGTAGTCCGCCGGCAGCCGCACGGCCACGACCGGCACCAGAATCAGCGCGCCGATGAACATGACGATGGACGCGATGATGATGGCGATCGCGAGGCCGCCGACGAGGAGTCCCGAAAGCACGCGTCTATCGTACTTGCTCGCGGGGGGTCAGCCCGGGGGTCAGCCCGGGGTCAGACCACTGGTCTGACCCTGGTCTGACCCTGGTCTGACCCCGGTCTGACCCCGGTCTGACCCCCTTCACGGTTTTGGCACGCGGATTGTACTGATCATGAGACTGCCGCTCGTGAGGAACAGCAGCGAGAACGGATGGAACTCGCGCCCGAGCAGGCGCAGGCTGCCGCCCACAAAGTGCGCGCCCGTCCGATCGAAGTAGAAGAGCGCCGCCATCAACGCCACCAGCAAGATGCTGGTCGGAATCGGCAGGCCCTCGAAGTAGCGGACCTTGCCCGTGTCCACGTTCGTCAGCGCCGCCGACGTCACGTTGAACCGCGGGAGACGGCTGATCCCGCAGCAGACGAAGAACGACAGCAAGATCGTGTCCCACAACCCGCGCAGGCCGAGCGTGTACCCCAGCACGGCCGGCGCCACGCCGAACGAGACGATGTCGGCCAGCGAGTCGAGGTCGGCGCCGAGCATCGACTGCCGCCGCCGGTTCAGCCGCGCGACGTAGCCATCGAGCACGTCTACTTCACCGCACACGCCGCGGTCTCGGCGGCCATCGCGCCAAACGTGTTCGATCCCCGGACGAACGCACTGACCTCGTCGAGCGGCAGCGCCGCGACATTCGCGCAGAACTTCGGCCACACGCCGTTGCGCTGCAGGTACATCTCGACGTTCGAGACGTAGAAGGCCGTCACGGTCGCGCCGCGCTCCTTCAGGTAGGCGCCCACCGCGCGCAACGCCTTCGGCCCCGCGAAGTCCCCGACGACCGGCACGATCAGGTTTCTGTTGTGCAATGTCTTCACGAACGTGAAATTGGTCTCGTTCGCGAGGTACCCGCGTTCGGCGCCCGTCGCACGATCGGTGGCCGACATGATCGCGGCGTAGCTGCCAGACGCGCCCGACCTTCCGTTGATCGACGACGTGTAGTTGATCGCGGGGCCGAATCGATGAAAGTGCCGGTAGACGTACTCGATGCCGGCCAGGTCGTCCGCGTCGAGCGGCATCGCCCGCGTCTTCGTCAGGTGGTCCACGATCGTTTTCAGATTCGCCCTGAACAACGCGTCGCTGCCCGGGTCGGCGCCGAGATACGCGGCCGCCAGTTCAGCGGCGGTCGATGTGGCGCTCAGGCCGGAAGGCCGGGTACGCGTGAAGAGCCGCCCGACGAAGTCGGCGCGATTCGTCGTCGTCTCGAAGAGCGCCTTGTACATCAAGTGCAGATGCAGGTTCCCGCGCCGAATATCCGTGATGAACGCCATCCGCGGCCGGATCGCCGCGATGTACGTGAAGTTCTGCTCCGGCCCGACGCCGAGGTACACGCCTCCGGACTTCACCTGTTGGGCAAGCGCCGCCGCCACCGTCGACACGTTGTTCTCATTCGAGAGGAGATTGTCCGGCGACCCGGAGTTGGATCGAAAGTAGCCATCCGGCTCCGAGATCTGCTCCGTCAGCGACCAGAACTCGCGAAGGGAGAGCGCGACGGGCAGCGTGTCGGCGGTGAGGCCGGCGACGGGCGGAGGTAAGAGCAGGAACGCAACGACAGCGGCGGCTGCGCTGGAACGCAGCCGAGGGCCGAAGTACTGATGAGCCACGCCGAGAGACTAGCAGATCCGATCCGGGTGTAGAATCCGCGCCGGTCGGCGGTCTTCTCGGCTGCCGACAGAGGAGTGGACATGTCCCGAACAATGATCGCCGCCGTGGTTGCAGTGGTCGCGGTTGCAGGCTCACGGTGCGGGTCAGCACAGAGCGCCGCGCTTTCGGAGGCCGACCGTGCCGCAATCCGGCAGGCCCATGCCGAGGCGGTCAAGGCCGCGAACTCCGGGAACTGGCCTGGATGGGTCGCGCAGTTCGCGGACGATGGCGCGGTCATGCCGCCAAACGCGGATGCGGTGCAGGGCCGAGCGGCGATTCTGAAGTGGGCGGAGAGCTACCCGCCGATTTCCGATTTCCAAGCCAACCTGGTTGAAATCGAAGGCACCTCGACGATCGCCTACGTGCGAGGCAGCTACTCGCTCAAGGTCACGCCCCCTGGCGTGACGGTACCTATCGCCGACAAGGGCAAGTTCATCGAGATCTGGCGCAAACAGGCCGACGGGTCGTGGAAGGTCGCGCACGACATGTTCAACTCCGACGTGCCGCTGCCGCCGCCGGGACCGTCGCTGGACGCAGGAAAAAAGAAGTAACGCGGGGTCCCGCGCTGCGGGCCTCTGGCTGCGCCGCCACGCTGTCGGGCCGATGGAATGTGCCACGCCCGCGCTCGATCCCGCGTATAGTTAGGTCGAATATGACAGACGACCAACAGATGTGGACCCCCCTTGAGTCCGCGCTGGCGCCGTTCAAGGAGCTGGCCCGGATCAATCGGCACGCCGTTCGCGACGGCAACGGGCGCGATCATCAGCTGGTGCTCCGCGCTGAACGCTGCCACGTGAAGCCCGCGCCGGCCGGCACGAGCACCGACAGCGCGACGATCGAGCTCGGCTTCTCGCTGGGATCGGAGTCGTACGCCGTCCACTTCGTCGGCGCCAACTATCGCCGCGGCGGCCGGTGGGATTTCAGCCGCATCACGAAGGACATCTCGGCCGGACTCCAGACCGGCGGCATGCAGCCCGGAACGTCGTTCTTCCTGCGTGGCGCGACGCTGCAAAACGGCCCCTTGGTTCGCTGACGCGCGGGCCCGCGCTCACCACGTCCACCAGCGGCGGCCTGATCGTATAATCCGGCCCCTTGCTGCCCTTCCCCGGCTGACCCATGGCGCTTGAACCGGGCACACGTCTCGGCCCGTACGAAATCGTGACCGCCATTGGTGCCGGCGGAATGGGCGAGGTCTACAAGGCCTCCGACACGCGGCTCAACCGCGAGGTCGCGATCAAGATCATGCCGCCGCACTTCGCCGGCGACCCGGAGATGAAACAGCGGTTCGATCGCGAAGCGCAGACGATCGCCGGCCTGAATCATCCGAACATCTGCGTACTGCACGACATTGGTTCCCACGACGACGTTGACTTTCTCGTCCTGGAATACCTCGAGGGCGAGACGCTGGAAGCGCGGCTCGAGCGCGTGCGCGATCCGTCGAGCGGCCACCTTCGCACCTCAGCAACGGCGGGACACACTGCGGGACCGGCGGAACCTGGCACTGGCAGCGGGACCCGGACCGGCAGCGGCCGCTCGGTCACCAAGCTGATCTCGCGCGCATTCACGGTCGAGGAAGCGCTCGGCATCGCCATTCAGATCGCCGATGCGCTCGACAAAGCCCACAACCACGGCATCATCCACCGCGACCTCAAGCCGGCCAACGTGATGCTGTCGACCACCGGCATGACGCGCGCGGGCTCGCCGCACGTCAAGCTGCTCGATTTTGGTCTGGCGAAGTGGAAGCCGGGCGTTGGCTCACTCGCATCGGCGGTGACGGTGCAAGCGGACTTGACCGCGAAGGGCGCCGTGCTGGGGACGATCCGCTACATGGCGCCGGAACAGTTGGAGGGCACCGAGGCCGACGCGCGCACGGACATCTTTGCCTTCGGATCGATCCTGTACGAAATCATCACGGGCAAGAAAGCGTTCGACGGCAAGAACCAGCCGAGCCTGGCCGGCGCCATCATGACGTCGGAACCTCCGCCCGTGTCGAGGTTCCAACCGCTGGCGCCGCCGCCACTCGAACGCGTCATCAAGCGCTGCCTGGCCAAAGATCCCGACGATCGCTGGCAGACCGCGCACGATCTCTTGATCCAACTGCGGTGGATCGCCGAACGCGGAATGCACGAGGCGTCCACGGCGGCGAGTGCGACGCAGAAGACGAGCTGGCTCGTGAAGGCCGCGATCGGCGCCGGCGCCCTGCTGACGCTCATCGCTGCGTGGCCCGCCTATCTCCATCTCCAGGGACGCGCGCCAGCGGATCCGTTTGAATTCAGAGTGTCAGTGCATGGCATGCAGTTTCAAAGCGCCGCCGCCTTCGCCATCTCGCCTGACGGCAAGATGCTGGCGCTCATTGCGCGTCCGAACACACAGGAAGCGCCGTCGCTGTTCCTGCGACCAGTGGGCGCGGTGACGTTTCGCCGGGTCGCGGGCGCGGAGGATCCGTCCATGCCGTTCTGGTCGCCTGACAGCAAGGCCGTCGGCTTTGTCGCAGACGGCCGGCTCAAAAAAGTCGAGGTCGCCGGCGGGTCGCCGAAGGATCTCGGCGAGGCGGCCGGGTTCACCGGCGGCACCTGGAGTCGGGACAACACGATCCTCTTCGGATCCGCCGCGGGTGTGCACCGCGTGTCTGCCGAAGGCGGCAAACAGGAGCGGATCACGACGGCCGAAAAACCGGAAACCGGTCACTTCTGGCCGGCGTTTCTTCCGGACGGGAAAACCTTCCTCTATCTCGTCTGGTCGGAGGACGCGTCGAAGCGCGAGGTGGTCGTCGCGTCGCTCGACTCGAAGGACCGAACGGCGCTGATCGCAGGGGAAACCAACGCCGTCTATGCGGCCCCGGGCTATCTGCTGTTCCACCGCGAGGCGACGGTGTTCGCCCAGCGATTCGACGCCGGCGCTCGGAAGCTCGAGGGCGACCCGGTCCAGGTAGCGGGCGGCGTCTCGTTCACTCCCGCGAATGGACGCGCTGCTTTCGACGTGTCGCAGAACGGCTCGCTGGTCTACTTCCAAGGCACGGGCGGACCTGCCGGCCGGGCGCAGGTGACCGTGAATGCCGTGTTCGGCTGGCGGGATCTGAGCGGCAACTTGCTCGGACAAGCCGGTGAACAGGGCGCCTACGGCGACATCGATCTGTCGCCCGACGGCCGGCGCATTGCCTTCACGCGTCAGGACGCCGGCGCTCCAGGCGCCGATGTCTGGGTGACCGACTGGGAGCGCAACGTCACGCAGAGAGTCACGCTCGATCCGGCCGACGACCTCAACCCGGTGTGGCATCCAGACAACAGGCGCGTGGCGTTCACGTCGTATCGAAACGGCAACGCGGATGTCTTCGTGATGAACGCGGACAGCCGAGGCGAGGCGGTGCCGCTGCTCAACTCCGCGAGCGACGAGTCCATCGAGGACTGGTCCAAGGACGGCCGCTTTGTCGTCTACAAGCTCGGGAAGGACGGGTACGAGGATTTGTACGTGCTCCCCGTGGACGCCGACGGCAAGCCCGGCGCGCCGATGCCGATCGTGGAGGGCAAGTACGCGAAAGACGAGGCGCAGTTCTCCTACGACGGAAAATGGCTGGCCTACACGTCGGATGAGTCAGGCACGTTCCAGGTGTACGTGGTGTCGTTTCCAGACAAGACGCAAAAGCATCAAGTCACGCCGCCGGAGGGCGGCGGTCAGCCCCGCTGGCAGAAGGACGGCAAGGTGCTGTTCTACCGCGCGTTCGACAACCGCGTGATGTCCGTGGGCATGACGCTGGGCACGCCCATCGCGTCCAGCATTCCGCGGTCAATGTTCATCGCGTTCAACTCGATAACCTCTCGAGATCCGCAACGACACCAGTGGTCGGTCACGCCGGATGGGAAGCGGTTCCTCATCCGCCTCGCCAATGGCAGCGGCGTCACTGGCGGCGGCCGCCGCGGCGGATCGCCCGTGGCGCCGATCACCTTCAACACGACGACCGCCGCCGGAACCGCAGCCACTCCGAGCGGCGTCGTCGATCGCCTCACCGTCGTCCTCGGCTGGCCGGCCGCGTTCAGCAAGGTGACGAAATGAGCCTCACCGCGGGTGTTCGACTTGGCCCTTATGAGATCGTCAGTCCCATTGGTGCTGGCGGGATGGGCGAGGTCTACAAAGCCACCGACACGCGCCTGTCACGCGCCGTCGCCATCAAGGTCCTGCCGCAACATTGGATCGCCGACGCCGAGATGAAGCAGCGCTTCGAACGCGAAGCGCAGACGATCGCGTCGCTGAAGCACCCGAACATTTGCGTACTCCACGACATAGGTCGCCTTCGCGCCGATGGCGCTTCGGCGGCCCAAGGCGATGACGCCGTCGATTTTCTCGTCATGGAGTTTCTCGATGGCGAGACGCTGGCCGAGCGGCTGAAGCGCGGCCCGATCCCGCTCGACGAGGCGCTCGACATCGTCATCGCCGTGACCGACGCGCTCGACAAAGCGCATCGGCAGGGCGTCGTGCACCGGGATTTGAAGCCATCGAACGTCATGCTGACGGCCTCGGGCCCGAAGCTGCTCGACTTCGGTTTGGCGAAGACCCAGGCCGGCGAGGCCGCGATGAAGGCCGGCGCCGCGATGCAGTCCGGTCTGACGATGCCGGGCATGCTCATCGGTACGTTGCAATACATGGCGCCCGAGCAATTGGAGGGCGGCGACGCCGACGCCCGCACGGACATCTTCGCGATTGGCGTGCTGCTGCACGAGATGGTCACGGGCAAGAAGACATTCGAGGGCAAGAGCCGGGTGCTGCTGATGTCGGCCATTGCGACGTCGGAGCCGCCGCCGCTCTCGAGCGCGGAGCCGGCGACGCCGCCGGCGCTCGACCACGTGGTGAAGACGTGCCTGGCGAAGGCGCCCGGCGATCGCTGGCAGACCGCACGCGATCTGCTGGCCGAGCTGCAGGCGATTGCGGCCGGCGCCGACGACGGCTTCGTCGCGCCGTCGTCTACGGCGCGGCCGCGGTCCCGACTCCTGCCTCGCGCCCTGGCAGCGGTCGCGGTTCTCGCGGGCATCGCGATGTCTGTGCCGGCCTATCGCTATCTGCGCGCCGAGGCGCCACCGGACGAGCTGCGGTTTCGCGTGCCCATCCAGTTGTCCACGAACGCCATCGCACTCGGTCTCGGCCCGGTCGCCGCAGGCGCGTTCTTTGGGTTCGACTCGTTTGCCGTGTCACCGAACGGCAGAGCGCTGGCCTTTGCGGCGCGCTCGTCGGTGTCGGAGCCGTGGTTGCTGTACGTGCGGCCGCTCGGCGGCGTCGCTACGCAGCTTCTGCCAGGCACCGACGACGCCACGCATGCGTTCTGGTCCGCCGACGGGCGATGGATTGCATACGTCGCGGGCGGCAGGTTGTTCAAGATCGAGGCCGGCGGCGGCGCGCCGCAGGAACTGTGCCCCGCGACGGATTTTTTCGGCGGCACGTGGAACCTCGAGGGCACGATCCTCTTCGGCTCGTCGAAGGGTCTGTACAAGGTGTTGGCGGAAGGCGGGAAACCCGAGCTGCTGACGACGCTCGACGCGCCAGAGAGCGGACACTATTGGCCTCACTTTCTGCCTGACGGACAGCGCTACCTGTACACGGCATGGGGACCGCCCGGCGCTCGGGCGATCTTCGCAGGGACGCTCGGTTCGAAGGACAAGGCGCGTGCGCTCGCGGCCGAATCGAATGCGGCCTTTGTGCCCGATGGCGGCCAGGGCGGGTATCTGCTCTTCCACCGCGATGCGGCGGTCTTTGCGCAGGCGGTCCACGCAGGTTCGCTCGCACCCTCAGGCGAACCGGCGCGCGTTGCCGACGACGTCGCTGCCGGGGTGAGCATCGGACGAGGGTATTTCTCGGCGTCCGCCGCGGGTGCCCTCGCGTACTTTCAGAACACCGGCACGACGAGCGGGGGCGGTCCTCAATCTGAAGGGGCCGAATGGCACCTGGCTTGGACCACAAGAGCCGGCCAGGCGACCGACACACCCGGACCACCGGGCGTCTATCGCGGCGTAGAGTTGGCGCCGGACACCAAACGCATTGCCGTGCACCGGCACGAGCCGAACGGCGGCGAAATCTGGATCATCGAGCCGACCGGCGCTGAACTGCGATTGACCTGGGATGCGTCGCAAGACAACGCGAGCCCCATCTGGTCGCCAGACGGGAGCGCGGTCGTGTTCAGCTCGACCCGGAACGGCAAGGTCGGGCTGTACAAGAAACCGTCGGACGGATCGGGCGTCGAAGAGCTCCTGTTCGAATCGGAGTTGCCCAAGGCGCCGATGTCGTGGTCCCAGGACAACAAGTACATCGTCTTCGGCGTGCAGGACCCCAAGACCGGTGCCGACCTCTGGCTGCTGACGCTCGCCGACAAGAAGGCCGCGCCGTTCATCGCGACGCCGTACATGGAAACGCACGCGCAGATCTCATGGGACGGACGCTGGATTGCGTACGCGTCAAATTCGGTCGGCAACCGCCGCGAGATCCATGTCCAGGGCTTCCCGTCGGGCGCCGGCCATTGGCAGATCTCCGACGCGGGCGGCGACTGGCCACGCTGGCGCAAAGACGGCAAGGAGCTCTTCTACCATTCGCTGGGCGTGGTCTCGAACCCGTCGGTCACGTCGCAACCCGCGCCGGTCGGTCCGTTGTATGCCGTCAGCGTGAACGGCACGGGCACAGCATTCGTCTCCGGCGCGCCGGTGGACACCCTCACGTTCCGTGCGGTGAACTTCCAGCACCCGGGCGGTGACTACAGCACGTACGCCGTGCATCCCGACGGCCAGACGTTCCTCTACTTTCAGTTCATGCCGCCCTCGACGACCACTGCCGGCAGTTTCGGACCGGACCCGACGAGCGGGCTGATGGTGGCCATGCACTGGATGCGCGCGATCAAGAAGAACTGATCTTCAGCAGCTTCATCAGATTGCCGCTGAGGATCGCGGTCTTGTCCGCGTCGCTGAGGAACGACGCGTTGAGGACGAGATCCACCGTCACGGGCCAGTTGAACGGCACGTCCGTGCCGTAGACGACCTGCCCCACGCCCATCTCGGCCACGAGATGGCGCAGGCCCTCGTCGGAAAACACCATCGTGTCCGCGAGAATCTGTGACCGCAGATACTCGCTGGGCTTCTTCTTGTTCGCGCAGTTCGCGCTGCTGCGCACCGCGCATGCCGCTTCCGTCCGCCCGAAGTACGACGGCAGGTAGCCTCCGGCGTGCGCGCCGCAGACGCGGAGGCCCGGGAACTTGTCGAACGTGCCGTCGAAGATCAATCGCGACAGGAAGTACGTCGTCTCGAGTGGATTGCCGATGATGTTGCCGAGATCGCCGCGGCCGCGGAAGGCGTCCGGCTTGACGATGTTCTCGGCCCCGCCGGGATGCATGAACACCACCACGCCCAGTTCGGCGGCCTTCGCCCAGAACGGGTCGTACTTCGGCAGCGACAGATCCTCCCCGTTCACGTGCCCGCCAATCGAGGCGCCGCGCAGTCCGAGGCGCTGGACGCCATCCTGGAGCTGCTCGGCCGCCAGCTGCGGATGCTGCAACGCCACGGACGCCAACGCGACGAAGCGCTCGGGGTGCGTCGTCACCCACTTCGCGAGCCCCTCGTTTTGCGCTCGAACGATGCGGCGTGCGAGATCCTGATCCGCCGCGTACCACCAATAGCCGTTGATGCTCAGCGCCTGAACGTCGACGCCTTGTTGGTCCATGACCTGGAGACGCTGCGGGCCGAGGACGTTGTTGCCGCCCCCGCCACCCATCCCCGCGAGCGGCGTGCCGGCGACGACGTCCTGTACCGGGATGACGCAGTGCGCGTGCATGTCGATGACGCGAACGCGCCGGCCAGCCACCGTGACCTGCCGGCGTGCTGACTGACCTTGAGCTTGACGCGCGGCGACTGCCGTCACGTTGTGGATGCGGCCGCGGCCGAGCGCGTACGCCCCCGCCGCGCCAACCATCACCCGACGGAAGAACTCTCGACGATTAGGCACGTGACCTCCTGCGCGCACTACCGCTATCGCGCCGCCGACAAGTAGTCCACCGCGAGATGCGCCAGCGCGCGCACGCCCGTCGGGAGCGCCTTCTCGTCCACGAAAAACAGCGGCGAGTGATTGGGCCGGCGCCTTCCCCGCTTGTTCGGGCGGCGTGATGCCGAGGAAGACGAACAGGCCGGGCGCCTGTCGCTGGAAGAACGTGAAGTCCTCCGCGCCGGTGATGAGTTCTGATTGCTTCACTTTGCCGGGCGCGACGCGCTCGAGCGTCGGCAGCATCCGCGCCGTGAGCGCCGGATCGTTGGCCGTCACCGGCGGGCCGCGCGTGATCTTTACGTCCACGGTGGCGCCGGCGCCGGCGGCGACGCTTTCGGCGATGCGCTTCACCCGGGCGTGCACGTCGTTCTGCATCGCGTCGTCGAACGTCCGGATCGTTCCTACAAGACGCGCCGTCTCGGGAATGATGTTGTTGCGCACGCCGGATTGAAACTGCCCCACGGAGACGACGACCGGCAGATGCGTGATGTCCACGCTGCGGCTGACAATGGTCTGGAGCGACGTGACGATCTGGGCGCCGACGACGATCGGATCGATGCCTCGCCACGGCGCCGAGCCGTGCGTCTGTTTGCCGGTGACGATGATGTCGAACTGATCGGAGGCGGCCATGAACGGACCGCTGCGGTAGGTGATCGTGCCGGTCGGCACGTTCGCAAACACGTGCAGGCCGAAGACCGCATCGACCTTCGGGTTCTGCATCACGCCGTCGGTGACCATCAGCTCGGCGCCCGCCGGGCGCTCGATGAGCGGCGCGCCTTCTTCAGCCGGCTGGAAGATGAACTTCACCGAGCCGGGCAGCCGATCTTTCATTTGCGTGAGCACACGCGCGGTGGCGAGCAGGATCGCGACGTGGGTGTCGTGCCCGCACGCGTGCATGACGCCGACGGTGTTGCCTTCGTACTGGCCGGTCGCCTTGCTGGCGAAGGGCAGGTTCACTTCCTCACGTACCGGCAGGCCGTCCATGTCCGCGCGTAGCGCGACCACCGGACCCGGCCGCCCGCCCCGCAAGAGCGCGACGACGCCGGTCTTCGCGACGCCCGTCTGCGGCTCGAGGCCGAAGGTCTTCAGTCGCTCGGCGATGTACTTGGAGGTTTCGATCTCGCGGTTCGACAGCTCGGGGTACTGATGCAGATGGCGACGCCACTGCAGCAGCTCTGGTTCCACGGCGAGGACGAGCTTGTCGATCTCCGAGGCGAGCGGCGGCGACTGCGACGCCGTGATTGTCGGCGACAACAGGAGCAGCGCCAGTGACAGGGTGGCGCGAAGAGACCGTGGCTTCGAGTTCATCGCCAGAAGTCTAACGCGCGTGGCGCGCCGAGTCGCGAGGTCGATTTCGCGCCCCTACGCCGCCGACGTGAGGTAGTCGTTGCGGCTCGGCGTGCTGCGGAGCGGGTGCGTCGTCACGCGCGTCGGCGTGAGCGAGGATGCGTTCGTGCGGGCGTCGGCATAGCCAGAGAAACGTGAATCGGCCGTGGCAAACTGCGCGGCCGCAGCGCCGGCGCGCCCGAGCCGCGCGAGCGCGATGCCCAGGTTGTTCGCGCCTTCCGCGGTCGGCTGCAGCGCTTCCGCCCGGCGCAGCTCCCCTTCCGCCTCGCGATCGTGTTCGCCGGTGAGCAGCAGGATCGTGCCGAGCTGAAACGCGCGGCGCCAGCCCTCGCGGAACGGCCACGGGCCTTCGGGCTCGAGGATCTCATCGACATCGCCGGTCGCCGGGCTCGCTTCGTCGAGGAAGCGCATGGCCGCCTGAGCGTCGCGGCGGAACATCGCCATCGACACGAGCGCCCACGCGCTCGCGCGCGGGCTGAATCCCGACGCGCGATAAAGCTGCCGGACGTCCTCGTAATCGTGCTTGCCGAGAACAGCGGCCACCGCGGCCGTCTGGCGCGCCACGTCGCGCGAGACGCTCCCGGGGTACGCATGCATGCGGTAGCCGGCGACGTCGCTGAACGCGAACGTCGCGCCGCGCCGGATCGCACGAAGCAAGAGGTCGTAGCTTTCGGGCCCACAGATCGCCGGGTCGTAGCCGCCCGCATCGCGGAACTCCGACACGCGGAAGGCCACCTGCGAATCGCCCGGCAGAAAGTTGCGCTCGAAGAGGCGTATCGCGCCGAAGCCGCGCAGGAATGCTGGAACTCTCAACCGGCGAAGATGGGCCCCGGTCGGGCCGTCGCAGAGATCGATCGCCTCGACCGCGACGTCGTAGCCGTTCGCGAGCATCGCGCCGAGCCGTCGCAGCCGGCCCGGCACCCACTCGTCGTCGGCGTCGAGCCAGGCGGCAAACTCGGTGTCGACGGCGTCGAGACCCGCTTGCCGCGCGGCGGCTACGCCGCCTGGATGCGGTGCGTCGATAACATCCAGGCGCCGGCCGCCGGCGGTGCGGGCCAGAGAGACGGTGTCGTCGGTCGAGTGGTCGTCTATCAGCACGAGCCGTGCGTTCTGCTGCTCCAGGTCTTCCAAGCAGGACGACACCGCCCGGGCAATCGTCGCCGACGCGTTACGCGCGGCGATGAGGATGGTCACGCCTTGCCCACGAGGGACCGCCGCCCGTTCTTGCTCTCGCGGCTGTCCTTCGCGCCCTTTTTCGCGCCGGGTTTTCCGGCGGACTTTTCGGACTTGTCGGACTTTCCGGACTTTCCGGACCGTTCGGCCTTCCCCTGGTCCATCGCCTTGCCGATCCAGCGGAACGTGTTTGTCAAGCCGTCCTGCAGCGACGTGTCCGGCTCCCAGCCCAGCACGCGCTTGATCAGCGTGTTGTCGCTGTTGCGGCCGCGCACGCCCTTCGGCGCCGAGAGGTTGTAGCTGCGATCGAGTGTGATGTTGCCGATGCCCTCGACGATCGAGACCAGCTCGTTGATCGTGACCATCTCGCTGCTGCCGAGGTTGATCGGCTCGCGGAACTCGCTCTTCATCAGCTTCTCAATCCCCACGATGCAGTCGTCGATGTACGTGAAGCTGCGCGTTTGATGGCCGTCGCCCCAGATCTCGATCTGATGCTTGCCGGTGCGAATCGCCTCGTGGATCTTGCGGCACACGGCGGCCGGCGCCTTCTCGCGCCCGCCGTCGTACGTGCCGTTCGGGCCGTAGATGTTGTGGAAGCGCGCGATGCGCACTTCGAGGCCGTAGTCCTCGTAGAAGTGCCGGCACATCCGCTCGCAGAAGAGCTTCTCCCACCCGTAGCCGTCTTCCGGCATCGCGGGATACGCGTCCTGTTCGCGCAGGCCGGGGTTGTCCGCGGTCGTCTGCTTGTCGGCCGCGTACACGCACGCGGACGACGCGTAGAAGTACTTCTTGACGCCTTCGGCTTTCGCGGCGAGGAGGAGGTGCGTGTTGATGAGCACGCTCAGCATGCACAGCGCGCGGTTGTTCTCGATGAAGCCCATGCCGCCCATGTCCGCGGCGAGGTTGTAGACGACGGCCGCGCCAAGGACGGCTTCGTCGCACGCCTCCTTCACGCGCAGGTCGAGCACACGATTGTCCGCCTCGACGAAGCGCTGATACCACTCGTGCGTCGGCTTGATGTCCACCACGCGCACGCGATACTTGCCCTCGGCCAGCAGGTGCTTCGTGAGATGACCGCCGATGAACCCGCCGCCGCCGCAAACAACCGCCAGATCTTTCGCCATCGCTGTGTGCCCTCTAGACTCAGTTGCTCGCGGGGCCCCACCCCCGCTCGCTGCTCGCGGCTCCCGCCGCTCGCTTCCGCTCAGCGCCGCGCCTGTACGGCGCGGGCTTCGCGGTCTGTCAGGCGGCCGGCTGTGCCTGTCGACCGGCCGACACTAGCGCGAACGCTGACGAGAGCATCTCCTGATGCTGTCGCACGTCGCAATGCGCCTCAGCGTAGGCGCGCCCCTGTGCCGCGAGCGCGCGACGCCGCGATGCGTCCTGCATGAGAGCAAGAAGTGTGCCCGCAAACCCCGCCTCGCCGGAGATGGTGGCACACATGCGGGCGCGAACTCGACGCCGCGCCGGCGGGCTTCGCGGTTGCCTCGCGCGGCGAGGCCGGACCAGAATGGACCCGCCCGTGAACGTCCTCCATCTCGCGACGTTCGACACGCACGGCGGCGCGGCCGTGGCCGCGTTGCGATTGGTCGAAAGCTTGCGCCGCCGCGGACATCGCGCGCGATTGCTCGTCCGCGAGAAGGTGACGACGCATCCGTATGTCGACGCGCTCGCCGGCGGCGCGCCCGCGCCGCTCACCGACCCCGCCGTCACGCAGATCGCCTGGCAGTTCTCGCAGCACGGCCGGCCGGCGGGACGGACGACGCCGTTTTCCACTGACCTGCCGACGTACGACCTTGCCGGCCACGCCGCGGTCCGCGCGGCGGACATCCTGCACCTGCACTGGGTGACCGGGTTCGTCTCGGCGTACGAGCTGAGGCGCCTGCAGAATCTCGGGAAGCCGATCGTCTGGACACTCCACGATCAGTTTCCGTTCACGGGAGGGTGCCACTACGCGGAGCGGTGCCGCGGGTTCACGAAGGCGTGCGCACGCTGCCCCCAACTCATCCCGGACGCCCAGCCACTCGCGAATCTCACGCTCGCCGAAAAGCGGGATTTCATCGACCCGGCGCGTCTCGTCGTCGCGGCGCCGTCGCGATGGATGGCGGACTGCGCGCGGCGCAGCCGGCTCTTCCGCCGCTCGCGCGTCGAAGTGGTGCCGTACGGCATCGACGTCGAGGCACGCGGCACGGTCACCCGTGAAAAAGCCCGCGCCGCGCTCGGCATTGCGGCGGATGCCCTGGTCATCTTCTCCGCCAACGCGAGCCACCGCGATCCGCGCAAGGGGCACGCGCATCTCGTGGACGCGGTGCGCATCGCTCGCACGGCCACCGCGGCCCGGCTTCGACGTCGATGGCTGGTCCTCACCGCCGGCGAAGGCGGCGATGCCGTCGAGATTGGCGGCGTGCCGTGCCTCGCGCTCGGCGCGCTCGCGGCCGACGATCCCCGCCTGACGATGGCGTTTCGCGCCGCCGACGTCTTCGTGCTGCCGTCGCTCGAGGACAATCTGCCCAACACACTGCTCGAAGCCATGTCGGCCGGCACGCCGGTCGTGGCCTACGACACCGGCGGAATTCCGGACGCGCTCGAAGACGGCGTCAGCGGCCGCCTCGTGAAACGCGGCAACATCAAGGGGCTGGCCGCCGCGCTCGCGAGCGTGCTCGCCGACGACGGCCTGCGACACCGGATGGGTGCGGCGGCGCTCGCGACCGCGCGGGCCCGTTTCGACTGGCCGATCCAGTCGAAGGCGTACGAACGCATCTACACTGCGGAACTCGCGCGGCATCAGCTTCACCGCGGCGGGGCGCGGCGCCGACGGCTGCGAACCCTGGCGCAAGACCCGTGGGCCGACGCCGGCCGCCTTCGCACGCTGCTCACCGATCGCCGCAGCTCGCGGATGTTCACGGCGCTGCTGCGGCGGGAAATTGACGATCTTCAGCAGATCATCGCGGCGCGCGGCGGCGAGATCCGGGACCATCAGGCCGCGCTCGCGCGACGCGACGCGGCCAATCTGAGGGACCTGGACGAGCACGGTCGTGTGATTCAGGAGCATCAGCGAGAGGCGGTGCAGCTGCAGGAGATGATCGCGTCGCGGGGCGGCGAGATTCGGGATCTGCGGAAGGCGCTCGGCGACGCCCAGCAAGCCGGCGCGCGGCGCAAGGAAGTGCTCAGCCAGCTGATGCGGGCCCAACCGCGCGCCCGTCTCGGCGATCGTCTCGCCGTCGGCATCTTCGGCGTCGGCGACAGCGGACGCCGCGTGCTCGAAGCCGCCGTCCTGCTCGACTGCAAGATCGTCTGGCTCGCCGACAACAACGCCGACCTGCACGGCCACACGGATCTCGGATGCGCCGTCATGCGGCCGGACGCGCTGCCCGGCGTGTCGTTCGACGCCCTGATCATCGCCAGCGCGCATCGCGACGCCATCCGGCCGCAGCTGGTCCGCCTCGGGATCGATCCCGAGCGCATCGTCGCGCCGGACGTGACGCGAACGGACGCCGAGCTCTTCGACGAGCTGCGGCGTCTGCTCCAGCCCCGGCGGCACGCGACCGCGCATCCTCACACGCCCTCCTCGCGCTCCAGCACCGGCCGTTCCTGAGCCACGGCGTGTCGGCAGGCAGGCCCGAGAGCCGGACTTCCGACACGTCGCGCGCGCCACCGGAGGCCGATGGCCAGGATTCGGCCTGATCCTGCACAGCGTTGCACGCGCCTGACCTCACGCGCCGGCTCGCACCCGGGCACCGGACTTGCACTTTTCGCGCCGCGAATGTCTGTCCAGCTGGACGAGTCGTGAGGCCAGCGACCATGGTGAACATCGTCATCTTCGGCACGGGATCGGTTGCGGAACGCGCCGGGAAGGCGGCGTCCGCGCGAGACGACATCCGTGTCGTGGCTTTTGCCGACAACGACGTCCGGCGCATCGGCACGTCCCTCCATGGATCCCCCATCGTGAGTCCGATGACGCTCCGTGAAGCGCGATGGGACTTCATCGTGATCGCGAGCATGTTCGCCGCAGACATGGCGCGGCAACTCGAAGCTCTCGGCGTCTCCCGTGAGCGCATCCTGGCTCCCGATCCGAATGCCATGGCCGAGGCTCTCGACGCGCTTCCGGCCCGCCATGCGGCCCTGATGCCCGTCGCACTCGACGACGGCACATCGGTCGCGCGACGCGACTTGCCGCGCGTGCTGATCCTCACGTACGAAACGCTCAACCTGACGCACGGCACCGGCGTGCTGCTGCAACGATTCTTCGGCGACTTCCCGCCCGAGCGGCTCTTCAGCGTCTGTCACACTGCGACCGGGCAACCGTGGCTCGCCAACACCCTCGTGCTCCCGACCTCCGGCACCACGTCCATCGAGCGCACGGCCACGTTGACCGACGCGCTGAAGGCGAGGGCGTTCGTGCCGGACCTCGTGTACGCGACCGCGTTCAACGAGAACGATCTCGAGCTGCTCGACTCGGTGCTGGCGGTGCTGCCGTCCCACGTGCCCGTCATCCAGCACTTCATGGACTACATGCCGCACGATGCGGGCGTGTTCGACGATCACTTCCGGCGGCAACTGCCGCGCGTGCATAGCCTCTGGGCGCTGACCGAGGGTCTGACGCGCGAACTCGGCCCGCGCTACGGGCGTCCGGTGCAACTCGTGACCGCACTCCATCAGGAGCCGCCGGCCACGAGCAAGCGCGTCCATCGAGCCGTCGATCAAGAATTCCGGGCGGTGATCCTCGGCAACCTGTGGCAGCCGTGGATGCTGCCGGTCGTGCGTCGCGTCTGGCAGCAGTGCCAGCGCGAAGTGCCCGGGCTGAGACCGATCGACTGGTACGTTCATCCCGCGCGTGTGCAGGCGGTCATGGATGCCGGCTACGACCTTGGTGACGAGGTCGTCTGGCGCGGCTTTCACCGTGGCCGCGGGCTGCAGGAGCGCCTGCAGCAAGCCGATCTGGCGCTGCTGCCGTTCAACAAGGACGCCGTGGCGCACGACGGCTACACACGATTCTCGCTGCCGTCCCGCCTGACCGAGCTGGCCGGCGCCGGCCTGCCGATTTTCGCAATCGCCAGCGCCGATACCGAGCCGGCTCGATTCCTTGAAGCGCGAGGCTGTGGCCTCGCGGCCAATGCGTCGGACGAGACGGCGCTCGCCGAAACGCTTCTGTCTCTGATCCGCGATCCGCAGCAGCGGGCGCAGCTGGGCGCCAGAGCGCGCACCGTGGCGGAAACGGAGCTCGCGCTGGGACCGTTCCAGACCACGTTGCTCGGCAACTTCGTCAGAATGGCGCGGGAGTCCACGCGGTCCGCCGTCGAGATCATCGCCGAGATTCGTCCGGCTCCGGCAAGCATCGCCGGCAAGTGCGTGCTCGTCACCGGATCCAACGGGCTCATCGGCTCCGAGGCGGTCGCCTACTTCGCCCGCGCCGGCGCGCGCGTCGTCGGCGCGGACAACAATATGCGGGCGCTGTTCTTCGGCAGCGACGGCGACACGCGCTGGAATCAGCGGCGTCTGGAGTCCGAGCACCCCGCATTCGAGCACCGGGAGCTGGACATCCGGAATCGTGACGGCGTGCTCCGGCTCATCGAGGCCGAGGCGCCGGATCTCATCGTGCATTGCGCGGCACAGCCTTCCCACGATCTGGCCGCCCGGCTGCCGTTCGAAGATTTCGACGTCAACGCCGTGGGCACCCTGAATCTGCTCGAAGCGATGCGTCGTCACCAGCCCGAAGCCGTGTTCGTCCTCTTGAGCACGAACAAGGTGTATGGCGATTCTCCTAACGAGCTGCCGCTCGAAGAACGTGAGACGCGATGGGAGTACGCCAGCGCCGCGAACTATCACGGGATTGACGAGCAGTGCCGCATCGATCGGACGCAGCATTCACTCTTCGGCGCCTCCAAAGTCGCGGCCGACGTCATGGCGCAGGAATACGGACGCTACTTCGGTCTGAAGGTCGGCGTCTTCCGGGGCGGGTGCCTCACCGGACCGCAGCACAGCGGCGTGGAGCTGCACGGCTTCCTGTCGTACCTGGTCAAGGCGGCCATGACGGGGACGAAGTACCGGATTTACGGGTACAAGGGCAAGCAGGTCCGCGACAATATCCACTGTCACGACGTGCTGCGTGCGATCGATCGCTTCTTCGCGGCGCCTCGTCCCGGCGAGGTCTACAACCTCGGCGGCGGCCGCGCGAACAGTTGCTCGCTCCTCGAAGCCGCGACGCTCGTGCGCGAACTGGGCGGCGGCACGCTAGTGACCGAGTACGTGGACCAGAACCGGCGCGGCGATCACATCTGCTACATCTCTGATCTGCGCAAGCTCAAGGCGCACTACCCCGGCTGGGACGTCGAGATTCCGCTCCGCGACATCCTGCGGCAGATCATCGCCTCGTGGGAGACCCGCCGTTCGGAGGCACTGCCGCTGGGCGCGTGAGCCTCTTCCCTACGTATGGCGTACGCAGGTTTTCTTCGCCGCGCCGTCGCCCTGCTGATTGACCTGCCGGGCTGTCTCCTCTTCGCCTCGGTCAGCACCGCATTCGTCGCGCTCAGCACGGCGGGCGCGGGCATCGCGCTCGGCATCACGCTGACCGACCACATGTGGGTTACGGATGCGATTGGAGAGAGCGTCACCTTCATCGCGTTCTGGTTGTACTTCGCGGGTTCGGAATCCTCCCGCTGGCAGGCGACGCCCGGCAAGCGCATCGTCGGCCTGCGTGTGACTGACATGAATGGCGACCGCATCGGGCTCGGGCGCGCGTCGCGGCGCTTTCTTTTCAGATTCCTCTCGTCGATCCCGGCGGGCGCAGGCTACCTCCGCGTCTTCCTCGCAGACAACCGCCAGGCGTTCCACGACGCGGAGGCAGGGACGCTGGTACTCTTGAGGCTCCGAACATGATCGCAGGAGGTCCTACGATCCGCTACATCGTCACCATCCTCGTGGCCATCGGCATCCAGGCGCCTGCGACCGACAACCTGCTCCGCAACGGCAGCTTCGACAACGAGGTGCTCGGCTGGGTGGATCCCACGGACGCTTTCCCAACAGGTCTCTGGGCTCATCGGAGACCTGGAGAGTCGGGCGCGGTCAAGGTCATCAACGAAGGCATGATTCGCACGCCATTGACCACGGGCAAGGACACGTTGATCAACTCGATCTCTCAGTGCGTTCGCGTGGAGCCGGGTCGGCGGTATGAGCTCAGCGCTCGCGCCTTGGCTGTCCGCGACCAGCCCGTCGCCGGCTACGGAGCCGTGTCGATCATCTGGTTCTCGAACACCAACTGCGATCTGAAGAAAAATGGCTCCGGGCTGGTTCAGACCAACTATGCTCTGTCGTCCGCTAAGCTCACCGCGCTCGACGATGCATGGCACGAGCTGCGTTTGCGAGACCTCGCGCCGCCGCGCGGCGCACGCGCGGCGGAGGTTTCTCTCGACAGCGCCGTCACGGATTTCGACCGCAAGGGCGACTTCGTGGTGTGGTTCGATGATGTGGTGTTTCGCGTCGCCGGCGCAGGCTGAAGCCACGCCCTCCTTGCTCGCCAGAGCCAACATCGACAGAATGAGCGGGCGTGAACGTTCTTCACCTGGCGACATTTGATTCGCACGGCGGCGCGGCGGTCGCTGCGCTTCGATTGATTGACGGCCTGCGCCGGCAGGGACACGACACCAGCTTGCTGGTGCGGGAGAAAATCACCGGGCACCCTCACGTCGATGCCATCCTGGGTCGCGACGGCGCGCCACTGCCGTCGAGGACCGACCCATCCATCGCCCAACTTGCCTGGCTGTTCACGCAACGCGCGCGCACCGCGCGCTCGGACACGCCCTTCTCGAGCGATTTGCCGACCTCGCCGGTTGCGGATCATCCTGCGGTCCGGCGAAGCGACGTACTACATCTGCACTGGGTGGCCGGCTGGCTCTCCGCGTACGAGATTCGGCGGCTCCAGGATCTCGGAAAGCCGATCGTCTGGACGCTGCACGATCAGTTTCCGTTCACGGGCGGCTGCCACTACGCACAGACCTGCCGCGGCTTTGTGCGTGCGTGCGCACGTTGTCCGCAACTCCAACCCGACGCGCAGCCTCTCGCAAGCCTCACGCTCGCGCAGAAGCGCGACTTCATTGATCCGGCACGGCTTCGGTTGGCCGCACCATCGCGCTGGCTGGCCAGGTGTGCCAGGGAGAGCGCGTTGTTCCGGACGTCCCGCATCGACGTCGTGCCCTACGGGCTCGACGTGTCCGCGCGGCGGACGATCTCTCGGGCTGCTGCGCGAGAGGCACTCGACATCCCAGCGGACGCCGTCGTCGTCTTCGCCTCGAGTGTGAACCATCGAGAGACGCGCAAGGGCGACGCGCACCTGGTCGAGGCCCTCGGGCTGATCCACAAAGGAGCATCCCGGCGATCGGCCGGGCTCGAGCGCCGGCTGCTCGTGCTGACGGCCGGCGACGGCGCGCGTGACGGCGCAGTCGGCGGCTTCACCGCTCGCACGCTCGGTGCCCTGGCGGCGGACGATCCGCGGCTGTCTCAGGCGTATCGCGCCGCCGACGTGTTCGTGCTTCCCTCGCTCGAAGACAATCTGCCGAATACCCTGCTCGAGGCGATGGCCGCCGAAGTGCCCGTGGTCGCGTATCGGACGGGGGGCATCCCCGACATGCTCGAAGATGGCGTGAACGGCCGCGTGGTCCGGCGCGGCGATGTGAAGGCGCTCGCCGATGCCCTTGGCACGCTGCTCACGGACGAGACGCTGCGGCGCCGGCTGGGTGCTGCCGCCGGCGCGTCGGCGCTCGCGAAGGTCGACTGGTCCATTCAGGCTACGGCTTACGTGCGGATGTACGAAGAGGAACTCGCCCGTGGCCTCCGCGCTCGCGGCGCATCAAACCGGAAACTGAAAACCTTTGCGCAGGATCCGCTCGCGGACGCGCCCAGGCTCAAGACACTTCTGACCGAGCGCGCCTCCTCTCGACTCTTCACAACGGTCTTGCGGCAGGAGGTCGAGGAACTGCAACAGGTCATCGCCGACCGGGGTGGCGAGATTCGCGACCTGAAGGCCGTGGTTGCGACGTGGGAACAGGACGCGCGTGAGATGCAGGATGTCATCGCCTCGCGCGGCGGCGAGATCCGCGAGCTGAAGCGGGCGCTGGCCGAGAACGCGACCGGAGCTCAGCGCACGGACATCTTCCGCCGGCTCATGCGGGCCCGGGAACGATCGAGCACGGGGCCCCCGTCCGGTCCGACTGTCGGTATCTTTGGCGTCGGCGATGGCGGCCGGCGCGTCTTCGAGGCGATCGGGCTGCTGGACGGCACGGTTGATTGGTTCGCCGACAACAACGCCGGGGCCCAGGGCCGGACGCGCGGCGGATGGGACGTGATTGCGCCCGAGACGATTCCTGGGCGCACCGTCGATTTCGTCGTCATCGGAAGCACGCATCGCGACGCCATCCGCGCGCAGCTCCTCGCGCTCGGGATTCCGCCGGAGAAGGTGCTCGCTCCGGATGTGTCACGGTCGGACGCAGAGTTCATCGACGAACTCGGCCGGCTGATCGCCGGACACCGGCCGGCGACTACTTCACCAACTCCACGATCAGGTTGAGATCCGCCTGCCCCGGGCGCGTGTCCTGCTTCAGTTCAGGAACGCCGGACTCCCCGTACGGCGCCACTCGCACGTCACGCCACCCGATGTGCCGGGCGATGGCCTCGACCTCCGCGAGACACAGGAAGTGCTTGTGCCACCAGCGTTCGTACGCTTCCTCGCGCAGCACGTTCGCGGCCGCCCAGTCCGATCCGCGCAGGTGCCGCCGCAAGATGCCTTCGAGCCCGGGTGACGAAAGTCGCAGGACTCCACCCGGCTGGAACGTGCGGAAGCATTCACACAGAAAGCTGATGAGCTCCGCCTGATCGATGTGCTCGACGAAGTCCTCGGAATAGCCGAGGCAGAAGTGGTTGTCAGGGAACGGATGGCGTCCGGTCAGATCCAGGCGGAAGATGCGACCGGCGATCTCCGCGGGCACTTCGCCGGACGGAAACGACTCGTCATAGCCGTCCACGTTCAGCCACCCCGGAAGCACGTTGCGGCCGCACGCGTAGTGAATCCGATCCGTCAGCACGTCTTCGAGGCGGGCCGACGCGGCTTTCTCCGAGCCGGCGAGCCGCACGAGGCCTTCCGTGCGCGGCCCGCTCCACTCGGTGGACGGCGTGAACATGCGCGCCAGGCGGACGATCCGGCCGAGCGTCCGCGCCTGGATCGGCCCCGGGGCCAGATCGTTCTCGGCAAACGCACGGGCGTTCGCTCCCAGTTCCGCGCACCGCTCAGGGTCGCACAACAGTTCGAACAGCCGGCTGGCCATCGCCGTTTCGTCGGGACCCGTCGCGACGATCCCGCACCGGCCGGCCTCGACGATCCCGGCCAGCGCCGTGTCCGGACTGGCAATGGCGAAGATCGGCAGGCCCGCGCCGCACAGCTCGGCGAACCGGAACGGCAGCACCCGCAGGGCCCGATCGCCGATGGCCTCGGCGTCGACATTCACCGGCACGATCGCCAAGTCCGCCGTGGCCAGCCGCTCCTGCAGAAGCTTGCCCGAGTACGATCCGCGCCAGGCGATCTCCTCACCCAACTCGCCGCCCGCCTCGAGCACGGCCTGCACGTCCGCAGGGTGCACGTACCACTCGATTGGGGGCAACGCCGGCATCACATCGTGACAACGCCGCCACAGGCGACGGACCGTCGAAAGCATCGACGGGTCCGAGACGCTGCCCAGCATCACGGTGCGCACCCGCGAATCGACCGACCGCCGTCGGCGCGGCGCGTCGGGCACAGCGTCCCAGCACCATGGCGAGACTGCGGTCACCGGAAGCCTGGAGAACCGCTCGATGGCTGCTGCCAACGCCGATCCGGCGGCCCACATCTCCGACGGCCCATGCGGCCCGACGGCCACGCGCACTTGCCACGCTGCGATTTCTGCGGGATCGCCGTCAAGGCTGTAGTGAATCACCGGCACGCTGGGCGGAAGACCGGCCAGGACGACCTCGATCCACGCGAGGTCCTCGCTGTCGCGGCTGATCGCGACGACCACTCCGGGCTGGAATCCGCGCGCCTTCAGCTCCCGCGCGATCGTCACGGCCGGCGCAGGCATGCCGGCCTCCGGCACCGTGATGGACCGCGCCAGCCACGCGCGGCCGGAGCGCATGCGGGAAACGTTCAGCAACTTTTCGGCCGGAAAAGCGCGGAACATCGCCCGCACAGGCAGGCTCGCTTCGTCGTCTTGATTCAGCGTGGCGGCCGTCACGATCAGGACCTGCGGCAGATCGCGAGCGAGGACGGTCGTCTCATCGTCGAGCGGAATCGACCGCGCCGCCTGCTTGCGCGCCGGCAAGGCCGCGAACGTCTGGGCGAATTCGTTCAGATCCGGGGCCACGACGGCCGCAGACGAGAACCCGAGCCCGTGCAGTTGCCGCTCGATGTCGGCCGCATACATGCTCGCGAGCACGATGAAATCGAAGCGCTTGAGATCGAGCTGGTCCGGCCCCACGATGGCGCGGTCGTGCAGCGTGGCGCCGTGCTTGCGCGGATCGTTGTCGGCGAAACAGACGACGTTGATGTCCGCGCGCGTTGAGGCCGCGCGCCACGCGCGCTCGGCATTCGATCCGGTGCCGAAGACGACGACATCAACCACAGTGGGACTCGGGACGTTCCTGCGCCACAACAGGCCGTCGCGGCGCCGCGACGAGCCGTCGGAGCTGCTTGTTCTCCCCCAAGGTTGTCCGCACCACCCGCCGCATCGTTTCCAGCTCGGCCGTGAGGCGCTGCAAGAGCTCGCCCAAGGCCTGCCTGCCCGCGGCCGGACGGCCACCGGCCTCGTAGTACTCGCGCAGGAGCGGCAGGAAGCGCTGATGCTCCGCAATCTGACGCGGGTACTCGCGGCGGAAGAACCTCGCGCCGGCCTCGGCATGCGCCGGCGTCCGCAGCATCCACCACGCCGCATGGTAGAAGGCCTCGAGGCGCGCGCCCTCACGCCAGCCGTGCGCGTGATACGCGTGCGTGTACGCGTCCGGATGATGCGTGTAGAGCATCAGCATCTGGTCGACGCACGCGATGGGCGCGAGGAGGCTCAGCTTCAGCACGAGCAGCCAGTCCTCCGCCTGATGCGCCATCAGCGTCGGAAAACCGCCAACGCGCTCGAGCGAGTGCCGCCGGATCGTGAGGGACGAGTTGGCAATGGGATCCACGCGCCACAGTTGGTCGAACGTGAACGGCGGCTGGAGCCCTTCACCGAGCGTGCGCCACTCGCCGGCCGTCGACGTGCCGTTGTGGCCGGGAACTGGGCGACCTGCGTTGTCCACGTTCCGGCCGAGGCTGCACACGGCGGCGCCTTTCGGATCCTCTTGCAGCGCCGCGACCGACATCGCCAGCCGCTCTGGCAAGAACGCGTCGTCGGCATCGAGCAGCGCGATGAACTCGCCCGTCGCTTCGCGGGCGGCGAGCTGCCGTGTCGGTGAGACGCCCCGGTTGATTCCGCCCTCGTGCTGGAGCACGACCATCCGCACGGGACTGTCCTTCGCCAGGCGCACGGCCAGGGCCTGCGTGTCGTCGGTCGACCCGTCGTCCGCGACGATCAACTCGATGCGCTGTGCGGGCATCGTCTGCGTCCACACCGAACGGACGGCGCGTTCGAGAAACAGCGCCGCGTTGTACGCGGGCACGATCACGGTACAGCGCCCGGGCACCGGGGCGTGCCGGCAGCGCAACGATGCTTCGGCGAGACCCGTGCCGTCGCGCAGCAGCAGGTCGTGGCCCGAAGCGGCGGAGCGAGCCTCCGCCTCAGCGAGCGCTGTGCGGAGGCGCAGGTTGTCCGCTTCAAGGGCGGTGAGTCTCGAGAGCAGTTCTTGGGTTTCCATGGACACCTCGGTCATGACACCTGCTCCAACGTGGCGGCGATCAACGTGCTCGCAAGGTCGCGGCGAAGTTCGTCGACGGGTGCCGCGGCGTTCGGCGTGAGAATCGCCTCGGGTCGCACCCCGAGCGCAATCAATTGCTTCAGAATCGGTTCACGGCTCATGCTGCCGATCACAATCAGATCGGCGTCCGAGCCCGCGATGTCCGCCGGCGAGATGACGTTCAGGCCGAAGATGATGCTGCCCTGCTGCTTCGCGTTGTTGTCAGCGAACCAGATCGCATCAGCCGTGTCGATGCCGGCGAGCGCTTCCCACACCTTCAGCCCCGCCGCCCCGGTCCCGAAGATGCCGACCCGGAGACCGGACGCCGGCGCGAGCGCTGCGAGCACGCCCGCGAGCGGATCGGGAAATTCCTCAGCGGCGGCTGCGGCGGCCCGAGCCAGATCCGTTCCGTCGACCGGGAATTCGAGAACCTGTCGAGCGTGCACGCCGGCCTTGGCCAACGCAAAGCGCCACTCGTCGGCTCGGCTCTCCGGCAGTGCGATGTGGTCCCACTCCGCGTGCTGGAGCCACTGCGGTGGATGAATCGTCACACCCAGCAGGACGCGACCGTGCGTACGGGCGTCCGCGTCCACGAACCCGACGATATCGACGGTGCCGAGCGGCGCGAGCACTTCCCAGAGGCGTTGCCCGGTCTCACCGGCTCCGGCGATCACGATGCGGCGCGGCTGCTGGGAGGCGCGCCCCCCCAGGGACGCGCGGAGCCATTGCAGCCGCTCAGACGAGTCTCGCAATTCCTCTCGAAGGCGCGAGACCGCCTTGACATCGACGATCTGCGCAGGCGGCTGTGACCGTCGCGCCGGTGGAGCGTCACCCTGATGCTGCCGAATTCGGCGACTGGTCATCAGCTCCGTCAGACGATGCCGGTCCGTGGAGGAGTCGTTGAGCAGGAGCTCTGCCAGGCGCCCGGGCGCTGAATCCCAGTTCGCGAGCGCGTTCAGGCCCGCGGCGCATCGCGCGGCCTGATCGACGACCTGACCGAGCTCTCGCAGGCCGAACGCGAAGGGTCGATCGGGATCACCGATGACCTCGCGCCAATCTGCGGCGCACGCTTCACTCGCATTGCGGAGTCCCTGCGACCACCAGTGCCGCGCGGCCACGAGATTGCGACTGGACGCGTGGACGAACCCGGCCATGAAGGCGGCCTCGACCGTCTTCGTCGCGAGCAGCGGAGAGAAGATCAGGGCGCTGCGGCCCGCGCAGCGCTCGAACCAGTGCAGCGCGACGTCGCGCCGGCCCGCGCGGAGGCTGATGAGGCCCGCGAGGAACTCGAGCGAGACCCGCCAACGGAAGTGATGCGTCGTGCTGCCCGCGGCCGCGAGCCAGCCTTCGATGCGCGCCACGATCTCTGCGGTCTCGTCCGCCGTCACCTCGGCGCCCGACAGCTGCTGATAGCCCAGTACGCAGATGGCGGCGCCCTCGTCCACCGATCCGGCGATCGCGTGATCTTCGACGGTGCGCGCCAGCGCTGCGAGCAGGCGGGGATCGCTGACGCGAATGCCATGCGTGACGATGGCGTTGCGCAGCCACGGGTTGTCGTACGCGTCGCCGTATGACACGGCGGCCGGTCGATGCGCACCCACTGCAACCGCGTGTACGGTCTCGACGTACGGCAACGCCACGCCGGCGCGCGGGTCTTTCATCGCGACGACAATCCACCACTCGGCGGATTGCTCGCGCGCACACTCGCGATCGACCCGCCACCAGGCGCGCACCGGATCGCGGAGCACCTTCATGCCGCCGCCGGCCGTCTCGGCGAAGACGTGCTCCACGAGCAACGGCGCGTCGAACAGCGCCAGAAACCGGCCGGCGTCGAAGACGTGGCGATGGTGCGGGTTGGGATCGCGACCGGTCTCGTCGAGCCATTCATTGGGGACGGACGCGATGAAGCGGCCACCCGGCCGCAGCACCCGCGCGACGCTCGCGAGAAACGCCTGCGGCTCGTCCAGGTGCTCGACGGTCTCGAACGAGACGACGAGGTCCACCGAGTGATCGGCAATGTGGTCGAGCTGGTGCGCGTCACCTTGCCGGAACTGCACGTTCGTGGCGACCTTGTCGTACATCGTCCGCGCGTAGGCGATCGCGTACGCGCTGTTGTCGATGCCGATGAGCTTCGACGCGCGGCCGGTGGCGCCCATCGTCGCGAGGCCGTAGCCCAGGCCGCATGCGACGTCGAGCACGACGTCGTTCGGCCGCACGAGCCGGGCGGCGGCCGCGTAGCGCTGCAGGTGGGCGTCGCTCCGGCGGCCCGCCTCGCGCAGCATGTCCATGTGCAGGTCGCGCTCCGCCGCGAGCGCCGCGAGTGGATACGCTTCGAGCGCGATGTCCGCGATGCGCTCGTAGAGCAGGACGATCGAGCCGGACTCGCGATCGATCGCGCTGTAATCCACAACACGCAGCAACGCCGGGTGCCGCCGGAATCCCGCCGCGATGAACCGCGCATCCCACCAGTCACGATTCCGCGAAAACCGATACCCGGTATCGGTTTTCGGGTCGCTGCTGACGCGGAGGAAGACGTGGCGCGAGGCCACGCGCCGAATCTCGGCCGCGAGCTGGTCGATGTCGGCGTCGTGCGCGGTCGTGAGCCAGTCGAGGCACGTGACCGTCTCGAACTCGGCGTCGGCGAACGGCAGCGATGCGCCGTTCATCGTGAGGCATCGGCCCGGCGTGTAGACGTCGGCTTCCTGGATGGTCTCGGGATTGGCGTCAGCGCCGTACGCGTCCACGCCCATCTCCACCAGACGCTGGACGAACTGGCCCGCGCCGCACCCGATGTCGAGGACACGTCCGAGCGCGCAGGTCTGCCGCAGCTCCCAGAACGTCGCGTCCATGGCGCCGACGTCGCGCCATCGTCCTTGGGCGCCGCTCATCGCCGCCCTGCCGTCCACGCGTCGAGGACCTCGGTGAAACGCTCGAAGAGCAGCAGCTCGCCATCGGCGGTGCTGACGAGCAACGAGCGCCCGGCCCACGCGACGCCAAACGGGTAGTAACACGTCAACGTCACGCTCACACCGTCCTTCGAGAGTTGAATGGCATCGGCCTCGGGATGCGCCGCCGCTGTCCAGCCGTGGGCGACACTGCGCATCGAGACGACGCCGAGCGGATCGAGGGAGACCGGCTGCGCGTCTTGCCCTGGCTGCCAGCGCCATCCTTGGGTGATGACGCGACGCTCCGCGGCGCCGTCGAGCGTGCGCGCGCGCGGGCTGAGCATCAATCCGCTCTCGCCGTCGAGCACCGAGAACAGCATGCGATCGGGAAATGCGAATGCGGGCTCGACCCCGGGCGCCCACGATCCGACGCCGAACGGAAAGCAGGCCCAGTAGAAGCGATCGCGCCACCACGTGCCGGCCTGCGGTGCGAAGGGCAATGTCTCCACGGTCGCGGCGGCTGCCGGCGTGCGGCGATACATTACGTAGCCGGATCCGCCGTCGGGCCATCGCGCGTTGCCGACGCCCCACGCCACGGCGCCGCCGTCGCCGAACGGCAGCTCGCCGTTGGCCGGCCGCGGCCAGGCAAGACCGGGCTCGGTCGAGCCGTCTTCGTGAACCAGAAAACTCTCCGAGCCGCGCAGCGCGGTGCACACGGCGCTGTGGCCGATCGAGTACGGCACCACGCCGCGAACGACGCCCTCGTCGGTGAGTACCCGTGGCGTCGCTATCGGCGCCAGTGCCGGTGAGATCACGCCACCGGTCGTGCGCAAGGCGATGGACGAGTGACGAGAGGGCGTCACGACACGGGCCAACGTCGATACCGACGTGACAGCCGGCGTGCTGCCGGCGCGCGCGGATCCCGTCAGCACGCGCGCGAGCGCGGCGTCACCCACCGCGAGCGGCAGCTCGATCGGGTCTGGGTCGTCCGCGTCGAGCACGAGCGAGACGGGATGTCCCGTCGCCTTCGTCTCTGTGGACGCCGCCTCGGCGGCCGCCGTCGTGACCGCCGCGACGAGACCGCGCCAGCGCGCGATGGCGTGCATCGCCGCCTGGGTCGTCGGGCTCTCGACCCGCGTCGCTGCCAACAGCCACTCGAGCGCGAGGCCGGCGCACGCGAGCTGAGACGGGGTCAGAGGTGTTTTCAACAGGGTCGTGGCATTTGGGGTCTGACCCTCCGCCTCTTGCCGGAGCACGACATGACGCGTGAAGAACGAGCCCTCAGGCGCCGGCGGCAGCGGCGACGCCGGCCAGGACACGCCGAGGAGCGCTTCGAAGAGCCGCACGGCGCGTCCGAGCTCGACGGGCCATATGTGCAGGGCGCCCAGAGGCCACCGCCCGACGTGCTCCGCAGGAACCGCGGTGGACAGAGTTGTCGGCGATGCCGTCCGACAGATCGATCGCAAGACGGCCAACGCATCGGTGATCGCCGCCGCGGCGTCGGCCGCGACCGGTTCCGTGGCCACGGGCGTGCCCGCGAGCACCGATCGCCAGCGTGAGATCGCCTCGGGAAGATGCCGCACGACCTCGTGCGCCGCAGCACCGCTCGCGAGCCCGGGCCACGGAATCGTCGTTGACGATGCCGCGGGCGCGACCTCGGGAGCTTCGAGTACCCGCGCCGCCCGCTCGACGGCCGCGCCGATCGACACGAGTGAGAATCCCTCGCCGCAGAACGCCTTCCAACGATCGAGCGGCGGCGTCGACTGCGCGTTCCGGCACACGCTGCGGTGGACGTCCCACAGGCGGCGCGCCACATCGCCTCGCGCCGGACGCGCGGTCGCGGCGGCCAGGACTTCGGCCGGCGGCAGCACGCGGCGCGCGGTCGTGAGCACTTCACGAAGCGACGCGCGCTCGATGCCATCGCCGAGAAAAATGCCGGCGCCCGTCGCGTTCACGACGCGCCGGCCGCTCTTCTGCGCGCGCGCCACGAGCCAGTCGCGGAACGACTGCATGGCCGGCGTCGACACGGTCTTGGCACCGTGAATGTCTGGCACCCTGATCTGATCGTCCCTTCTCATGAACGGCCGCCACGCCTGCTCGAGCGGCTGTCCCTCGGCGGCGAGATGCGCCCAGTCGAACTCATAGGTTGTGCCGCGGGCGTACGGCTGACCGCCCGTGAAGGACAGGTCGGTGCCGACGAACACGATCGGATCGCAACCAGCGAGCACCGCGATCTGAAACGCCGCCGTCACGACGGATCCCCAGACGTCGACGCGGCCCACGTCGAGACCCATCTCGTTGTACCAGGACCACGGCTCGTGATTCGACACGCGGAACCAGAGCGTGCGCCGGCCGAATGGCGCGACAACGCTCGGATCGATCGACGCCTCGCTCACCAGCCACGTGTCCGGACACGGCGGAAGCTCGTGGAAGTGGCGCGCGTTCATCGGCTGCGGATCGACGGCCACGACGAACTGCGGTGAGAGGCCGCGCGATCGCAGCGGCCGCAGCGCGGTGTCGGCGGAGATCAGCACGCCGCGATCGGCGACGGCCGCAAGGTCATCGGCAACGTCGTCGAGCGAGGGACCGGCCGCGGCCACGATCGCCGGCACGCCGCGATAGGCGTTCACGAGCGACCGAACGTCGTGTCCAGCCAGAATCTCGGGCAGGTTGTGCAGGCTGCCGGCCAGATAGCCGGGCGAAAACTTGCGCCGGGCCTCGGCGTTGGCCCGGACGCCGAAGAGAATCTGCTTGTACGCGCGCGCGGCACGCACCGCGCCGGCGGTGGCCGTGAGCATGATGTCCGGACGCACGATCAGCCGGTGCGCGTCGGGCGACGAGGGAAAGGCGCGCCACGCCTCATCGGCGCCTGCATAGTCGGGGTCGACGAGGTACACGAGGCGGCCGGACTCACGCCAGCGCTGCGTGTCCGGGTGCCGCAGGACGCGCGCCGCCACTTCGGGATCGGGCTCGAAAGCGAGGAGCTTGGCGGCCGGAGCGCGACGCTCCAGAAAACTCAGCAGGCTGGCATCGGAGAGGCCGATCACCACCAGCAGCGGCGGAACGTCCTGCCCGCCCAGCTCGACGTCGAGCCACCGCGCCGCCGCGTCCGTCGCGGCGTCACGGTCGGGGTCGGCGGAGGGCGATGGGCGGTCGTCGACGGTAGAGGACATACGTCCAGTGGCGGTGCGAATGAGCAACCGCCGTGCCGGACGCCGTCGTGTTCAGTGGCGGGAAACAGTGTGCAGATCGGAGAGGAAGCCGCGTCGGCCGGGCGACACCACGCTTTTTACACCACCGCCGTCGCCTCGATCTCCACCTTCGCGCCGAGCTCGATCAGGCCGGCGACGACGACGACCGACATGGACGGAAAATGCCGGCCCACGATCTCGCGATAGTCGTTGCCGATCTGCGCACGGCTGCGCAGGTACGCTTCGCGGTCGGTGATGTACCACGTCATGCGGGTCATCTGATCGGGCCGCGCGCCGGCCGCCGCCAGCGCGGCCACGACGTTCTTCAGCGCCTGCTTCGTCTGGACGCCGAAGTCGCCGCCCACGAGCTTCGACGTCGCCGGATCCCACCCGATCTGCCCCGAGATGAACACGCTGCGGCCCGACGCGCTGACGGCATTCGCGTAGCCACTCGGCCGCGCCCATCCTTCCGGCTCGTGGAACTGCACCGCGCCCGGCTCGGCGGCCGCCGCGCCCGCGGCGGCCCCGGCGCCCTGCCGCAGACGGAAGCGCTGGATTTTTCCCGTGTGCGTCCGCGGCAGCTCGTCGACGAACTCGATCGCGCGCGGATACTTGTACGGCGCGATCTGCGACTTCACGTAGTCCTGCAACTCGGCCACGAGCGCGTCGTTCGCCGTCCCGGCGCGCGCCGGCACCACGAACGCCTTCACGATCTGCCCGCGCGCGTCGTCCTGCACGCCGACGACGGCGACCTCGGACACGGACGAATGCGTGAGCAGGACGTTTTCGACTTCGACACCGGAGATGTTGTAGCCGGACGAGACGATCATGTCGTCCGTCCGCGACTGGTACCAGAAGTAGCCGTCCTCGTCGACGCGGTACGCATCGCCCGTGAGATTCCAGCCGCGCTGCACGTACTTCTTCTGATTCTCGGCATCATCGAGGTAGCGGCAGCCGGTCGGCCCCGACACCGCGAGCCGGCCAATCGTGCCCTTCGCAACTTCGTTGCCGCTGTCATCAACGACGATCGCTTTGTATCCCGGCACGATCTTTCCCGTTGAGCCCGGCCTGGCCTCCTCCGCCGGACATCCGATGAACATGTGCAGCAGCTCCGTGGACCCGATGCCGTCCATCAGACGAATGCCCGTGGCTTTCTGCCACGACTCGAACGTCGACGCGGGCAGCGTCTCCCCCGCCGACACGCACTTGCGCAGGCTCTTGATGTCGAAGTCCGCGATCTGCTTCAACATCGCGCGATAGCCGGTCGGCGACGTGATGGTAATCGTCGCGCGGAACTTCTCGATGCCCTCGAGCAAGAGCGGCGGCGACGCCTGCTCGATGAGCGCCGCTGAGGCGCCGAAGCGCATCGGAAACAGCACGAGGCCGCCCAGCGCGTAGGTGAACGCGATGGGCGGCGATCCGATGAAGATGTCGTCCGGCTGCGGCTTCAGCACGTGACGCGCGTAGGTGTCGGTGACGGCCAGGAGATCACGATGAAAGTGGACGGTGCCCTTGCCGCGGCCGGTCGTGCCGGACGTGAACGCGATGATCGCAGGGTCATCGCCCGCCGTGACCGCGTTCTCGAACGTGGCCGGCTTGCCCGCCATGAGCGCTTCGAGCGTGTCCGGCCGGAACGAGTTGAACCGCACGATCCGCGCGCCGGCGCGGATGGCCAACACGGCCTCGAGATCGCTCGCGACTTTGCTCTCGGTGAGCGCGAGGCTCACGCCGGCCCGGTCGATGATGTCCGTGAGCTCCCGCACTCTGAGCAGCGGCATCGTCGTCACGGCGACGCCGCCGGCTTTGATCACGGCGAACCAGCTCGCGACGAGCATCGGATGATTCGAGGAGCGCAGCAGCACGCGGCTGCCGGGCACGAGCCCGCAGTCATCGACGAGCACGTTGGCGATGCGATTCGAGGTCTCGAACAGCCGGCGATAGCTCCAGACGCCGTCCGCATGATGCAACGCCGGCCGATCGCCCTGACCGCTCTCGATCCAGCGGTCGAGCAGGCGCGACGCCGCGTTGAGCCGATCGGGATAGGCGAGCTCCGGCACGCCGGTCCAGTCCATCTTCGGCCACTGGTCCTTCGGCGGGAGCTTCTCCCGGACGAACGTATCGTTCTGCGGCGTCGTGCGCGTCGTCATGTGTGCTTTTCGGAGGCCGGGTCTTCCGCCTTCGCCTGAAGCTTCGGCGGACCACCGTAGCCTTGGCGGAGGTGGTTAGACCCGGCGAATACTTGCCCTGCAATCACGAGCTTCTGAATCTCGCTCGTGCCTTCGTAAATCCTCAACGCCCGAATCTCTCGATACAAGCGCTCGACGGGCTCCCCCGCGACCACGCCGCGTGCACCGAGCAATTGCACCGCACGATCGATGACCTGCTGCGCCGACTCGGTCGCAACGAGCTTGGCCATCGCCGCCTCGCGCGTGATGCGCGCCGCGCCGCGATCCCTCGTCCACGCCGCCCGGTACACCAGCAAGGCCGCCGCGTCGATCGCCGTCGCCATCTCCGCGATGGCCGCCTCGGTCATCTGGAACTCCGCGAGCGGCCTGCCGAACTGAACCCGCCGGCTGACGTGCGCGATGGCCTCGTCGAACGCCCGCCGGGCGAAGCCAAGGGCGGCAGCCCCAACGGTCGTCCGGAACAGATCCAGCGTGCCTAATGCAACCCGCATGCCCTTTCCTGGTTCGCCGACCACAGAATCGCGCGAGACCCGGCAATTCTTGAACGTCAACGTGCCAAGCGGATGCGGCGCGATCGCCTCTATCGATCGGCCTATCTCCAGCCCAGGCGTCCCGGCATCGACCACCAGCGCGATGAAACTGCGGTCGCCGCCTTCCGGCCAGCGACAAAACACGACGTAGTGCGCAGCAATTCCGGCATTGGAGATCCACGTCTTCTCGCCGTTGACGACGATGTCGCTCGAGTCCGTTGCGGCGGTCGTCGTCATCGCCTGCAGGTCGGAGCCGGCGCCGGCTTCCGAGATGGCGAACGCCGCGATGCTGGTGCCGGCGGCGACACCGGGGAGGTACTTCTTCTTGAGCGTCTCCGATCCAAACAGCGTGATCGGTCCGGAACCCAGGCCCTGCATCGCGAATGCGAACTCCGCCAGGCCGGAGACGTAACCGAGCGTCTCGCGGATGAGGCAGATCGAGCGCACGTCGATGGTCTCGAGCGCGCCGCCATAGGCGCGCGGCACGGCATACTTCAGCCAGCCGGCCTTGCCGATCTGCGCAACGTAATCCTGGCATGCGCCGCCGGGGCTCGCCTCTTCGCGTTCCGCCCGGCGCCACTCGCGATCGCGCCACGCCTCGACGTCGCGCTGCAACGCGCGGTGCGTGTCGTCGAAGAACGGCCAGTCAAGGTACGTTCGATCGGACATTGCTAGTCCCCCTCGAACTTCGGCGTCTCTTTCGCGACAAACGCCCGATACGCCCGCGCGAAGTCCTCGGTCTCCATGCAGACGGCTTGCGCCTCTGCCTCCGCGCTGATGGCCTCGTCCACGCTCATGTCCCACTCGGCGTGCAGGCATCGCTTCGTCATCGCGTGGGCGAAGGTTGGACCGTTCGCGAGCGAGCGCGCGAGTGCCTGCGCCTCGCGCAGCACGGCATCGGGCTCGACGAGCCTGTTGTAGAACCCCCAACGCTCGGCCTCGGCACCGTCCATGAAGCGTCCAGTGAAGAGCAGCTCGCTCGCGCGGCCGTAGCCAACGATCCGCGGAAGCATCGCGCAGGCCCCCATGTCGGCGCCGGACAGCCCGACGCGCACGAAGAGAAAGGCGACCTTGCTGCGCGCGGTGCCGAATCTCAGGTCGCTCGCCATCGCGAGGATTGCGCCCGCGCCGGCGCAGATGCCGTCGACGGCGGCCACGATCGGATGCGGACAGGCCCGCATGGCTTTCACCAGATCGCCGGTCATCCGGGTGAACCGCCGCAATCCGTCGCTGTCGCCGCGTTCTTTCATGGCGACCAGCGGGCCGATGATCTCGTGGACATCGCCGCCCGAGCAGAAGTTGCCGCCCGCGCCAGTGAGCACGACGGCGCGCACGTCGTTCGCGTCGACGAGCGCGTGAAACATGTGGGTGAGCTCCGCGTACGACTCGAACGTCAGCGGGTTCTTGCGCTCAGGGCGATCGAGCGTGATCGTGCCGACGCGATCGGCGACCGACCACCCGAAGTGCTGCGGACCGCTCACATGACCTCCCCGCCCGCCACGGGGATCGCCTGACCCGTGATCGCGGACGCATCCGGTGAGCACAGCCACACGACGGTATCGGCCACTTCCTTCGGCGTCACGAAGGTGCCGCGCGGCGACTGGCGCGCGAGCAGCGCGCGCGCGTCGCCGGCCGACTTGCCCGTCGCGCGCATGACGTTGTCGATCGCGGCGCGCAGCATGTCGGTGTCCTCCGCGTAGCCCGGGCAGACGGCGTTCACGGTCACGCCCGTGCGCGCCACTTCGAGCGCCAGCGCGCGCGTGAAGCCGATGACGCCGTGCTTCGACGCGCAGTAGGCGGCGACCTTCGCGTAGCCCTTGAGCCCGGCCGTCGACGCCACATTGATGATGCGCCCCGATTCCGCTGCGGTCATGGCCGCGAGGACCTGCTGGGTGCACAACAGCGTTCCCGTCAGATTGACGCGAAGGACGCGATCCCAGTCTGCGAGCGCGATGTCCTGTACCGCCGCGGCATCGGCCTGGCCCGCATTGTTGACGAGCACTTGCACGGGCCCGAATCCCCGCGTCGCGTCCGCGAAGGCGCGCGTGATGGAGGACGCATCCGCAACATCGCACACCGTCGTCTGCGCCGGCCGGCCGGTCGCGCGGCGAATCGCGTCGGCCTGCCGCTCGAGCGTCGCGGCGGTGCGGCCCATCAGCGTCACCTTGGCGCCCTGCTCCGAGAGCGCCGATGCGATGGCAGCGCCTAGACCGCGCCCGGCCCCGGTCACGACCGCGTGCTTGTCGTGCAGTGTCTCGGTCGTCATTGTTGATCCCCGGGTCTAAAGACCCGGGGCTCCGTCTGATCGGGCCGGGGCTCCGTCGGGTCGGGTTGCTGACGTATGGAGGCCGGGTCTTGAGACCCGGCTTCGCTGCTCCGCCGCCGCTCGATCTCGCGCTCCAACTGCCGGCGGCCGGTTCGGTACTGAACCGGCCAGTGCTGTGGTTTGTAGCCCAGTTCGGCCGCCGCGTGAAGCGTCCAGTACGGATCGGTGAGATGCGGACGCGCCAGCGCGCAGAGGTCGGCGCGGCCGGCCGCGATGATCGCGTTCACCTGCGCGGCCTCCGTGATGTTGCCGACGGCGATCGTCGGCACGCGTGCCTCGTTCCTCACCTGGTCGCTGAACGGCGTCTGATACATGCGGCCGTACACCGGCTGGGCGTGGATGGATGTTTGCCCGGTCGAGACGTGAAGGATATCGGCGCCCGCCGCCGCAAAGGCGCGCGCGATCTCGACCGCTTCGTCGCCCGTCACGCCGCCCTGCACCCAATCGGTGGCGGAAATGCGCACCGATATCGGCCGGTCGCCCGGCCACACATCGCGCACCGCCCGGCACACCTGCACCGGATACCGCACGCGATTCTCGAGCGACCCTCCGTACTCGTCGAACCGTTGATTGCTGAGCGGCGTGATGAAGCTCGACAGCAGGTAGCCGTGCGCGCAGTGGAGCTCGATCATGTCGAACCCGGCCTCGATCGCCATCCGCACCGAGGCGACAAATTCTTCGCGCACGCGCGCGAGGTCCTCATGCGTCATCTCGCGCGGCACCGCGAGCTGTGGCGCGTAGCGAATCGCCGATGGTCCCATCACCTGCCACGCGGCCGATTCGAGCGGCACGTCTTCGCCTTCCCACGGCAGCTTCGTCGATCCCTTTGGGCCCGAGTGGCCGATCTGCAGGCAGATCTTCGCGGCGCTCTCGCGATGGACGAAGTCCACGATCCGTCGCCACGCCGGCACATGCTCCGGCTTGTAGAGGCCCGTGCACCCGAGCGTGATGCGCCCTTCGCGCGATACGCACGTCATCTCGGTGATGACGAGCCCGGCACCGCCAATCGCGCGCGTGCCGAGATGCACGACGTGAAACTCGCCTGGCGTCCCGTCGTCCGCGCAATACATGTCCATGGGCGCGACGACGACGCGGTTGACGAGCGTGAGACCGCGGAGGGTGAACGGGCTGAACATGGGTGGTCCGCCTTCGCTCGGCTGGGCCTCGCTCAGCCGAGCTTCGGCGGGACTCGCCGCGGCGGCGGCTCGACCCGCAAACCAGCGCTCGACGCCGGCCACGTAGGTCGCGTCGCGCAGACGCAGATTCTCGTGCGTGACGCGCTGACTGCGCGTCAGCAGCGAGTAGGTAAACTGCTCCGGCTCCAGCGCGATGTAGCGCGTGACGTGCTCGAACCACTCCATCGAGTTGCGGGCCGCATTCTGCAGGCGCAGGGCCTCGGTCATCCGCTCGTTCTGATACTCGGCCAGCGCCTCGGGGATTGACGTGGCGGCCGCCAGCACGCGCGCGAGCGTGATGGCGTCCTCCATCGCGAGCTTGGTGCCGGATCCGACGGAGAAGTGCGCCGTATGCGCCGCATCGCCGATGAGCACGACGTTGCGATGGAACCAGGCGCGATTGCGCACGCGCACGAAGCTCGCCCAGGGCGACGCCATGTGACGCGCGTTCGTCATGAGGCGATGGCCCTTCAGCCATTGCGCGAACAGCGCCTCGCACGCGGCCACCGTGCCGTCGAGATCGAGCTGGTCGAACCCGGCGCTGCGCCACGACGCCTCGTCGCACTCGACGATGAACGTCGAGGTGCTGGCGTCGAAGCGATAGCAGTGCGCCTGGAACACGCCGTGTTCGTTCTCGACGAAATAGAACGTGAACGCGTCGAACGGAAGCGTCGTGCCGAACCAGATGAATTTCGCGGTACCGGTGTGGAGGTCGGGCCCGAAGTGCTGCGCGTGCCGGCTGCGAACGGCGCTGTTGATGCCGTCAGCCGCGACGATGACGTCTGCGTCGGCCAATCCGTGCCCGGCAAGATCTCGATCGTCGCGCAGCTCGGTCTCGTATTGGACCGCCACGCCCAGCGCCGCGCATCGAGCCTGCAGGATGTTCAGCAGGCGCTTCCGCGCGATCCCGGCGAATCCATGGCCGCCGGAGGTGATGACGCGCCCACGCACGTGCACATCGATGTCGTCCCAATGGGCGAAGCTCGACGTGACCTCGTTATGCGTGTCCGCGTCTGCCGCGCGGAAGTTCTCCATCGTCTGGTCGGAGAACACGACGCCCCAGCCGAACGTGTCGTCCGGCCGGTTGCGTTCGAAGACGGTGAGTGCGGCGTCGGGGCGGGACTTCTTGAGGAGGAGGGAAAAGTAGAGTCCGGCGGGTCCCCCGCCGATGACGGCGACTCTCACGCGCAGGCCTCGGACAATTCGCCGACAGAATACGTCAGGTTTCGGGGTTCGTGTCCTCGTTAGTGAGCCGTACGAGCGCGCGATCGAGCGTCACCAGCTCGGCGTCGCGGGAGCGCGCGAGCCAAAGGTAGCTGGCGTCGTATCCACTAAGCCCCGTCTGCATCGCCAGTATGAAGACATCGGCCGCTGGAACCCGAATCCGGGAAATGGGCAACGCCAGGGCGGCATTGAGTCCGATGACGATCTCTGCGACGGCATCCGGTTGCCGCCTCGCCTTCACGACCGCGATGTTGGCCAACTCGAAGTCCAGGAGTGCCGGGGCCAGAAGCGTTTCGCCCTCGAGATGCGCTGTGAGCGTCGAGCCCTCTGGTTCGCCGAATGCGATGGCCGCGACGGCGGACGCATCAACGATTACGGCCATCGCGGTCCTCCCGAATGATCGCCGCCGACTCCGACGGCGTCTTCAGGCCGATCCGCTTCACGAGGGCCGCCAACTCTCCGACCGTGGTCACGTGGCCAGCCTCGCTGAGAATCGCGAGCAACTCGCCCTGCAGCGACCGATGGTTCCGCTCGGCCCGCTCGCGCAGCCGTTTCGCGAGGTCCTTGGGGACGTTCTTGACGGACAGGGTGACGGTTCCCATATGGATCCATTATAGATCCATTTCGGAGCCGCGACAATCTTCTCGTCTTCGCGTCTAGAGCGCGTCGCGAATCGCCCACAAATCCGGGAAGAACGAGCTGAACACCGTCCGCCGCAGGTACTCCGCGCCGGACGACCCGCCGGTGCCCATCTTGTGGCCAATGGTGCGCTCGACCATCTTCACGTGCCGGTAGCGCCATTCCTGCAGTCCTTCGTCGACGTCGGTGATCTCTTCGAGCAGCAGCCGGACGTCAGGATGCGTCTTGTAGACCGCGACGAGCTGCGCTTGAAGCTCGGGGCTCGGCACCGCCGCCTCGGTGTGCGGCCGGGCGCGGAGCGACGTCGGAATCGTCACGTCGTGTTTCGCCAGGAAGTCGTACAAGTGCCAGTGGAGCGACGGCTCTTCGTAGCGCTGCTTGAGCCGCGCATAGCCCGTCGAGTGCGGCTCGTAGTGCGCCAGCATGTCCCCGCGCTTGTAACCGAGCACGAACTCGATCTCGCGAAACTGCACCGATTGAAACCCGGACGCGCGGTCGAGCCGGCTGCGAAAACTGGCGAACGACGTCGGCGTCATGGTCTCGAGGATGTCGAGCTGGCCGACGATCGTCTTCAGCACCATGCGGATGCGCTTGAACGTGTGCAGCGCGTCGTGGAGGCGATTGCCGCTGAGGTCGCCTTTCACCTTGTCGAACTCGTGCAGGAGCAGCTTGAACCACAGCTCGTAGACCTGATGGATGACGATGAAGAGGATCTCGTCGTGCTCGACCGGCTTCGACTCCGGGACCTGCAGTCGCAGGAGATCGTCGATTTTCAGGTAGCTGCCGTACGTGATGACTTTGCCGTCGGACATGGGTTACCGCTTCTGAAGAAGCGCCTCCGCCTGTTCGAGCACGGTGCGCAGATCGGGAAAGGTCAGCAGGCCGAGCGCGCCCGTGAGGGTCAGCCATCGGCAGTCCCGCCCCTCGCCCGGGAACGCGTCGTCTGTGGTGCTCATCACGAAATACCGGATGCGCTGGCGCTCGCCGCGGACCGTGCGGTCGACGTCCGGCAGCGGTCCGACGATGTCCGCTTCCACACCGGCTTCCTCGAGCACTTCGCGGCACGCCGCCTGCTCGGGTGACTCGCCGGGCTCGATATGCCCTTTAGGATGCACCCATTCGTTCCTGGTCCGCCGCGCGGTCACGAGCAGGAACTCGCGCGCGCCGGATGCGCTGTTTCGATAGACCACCCCGCCGGCGTGCGTGGGACCGATGCGCGACTCCATCTGATCGGGATTATGGGGGTCTGACCCCCTTCGGGGTACCCTCTGGGGCATGTTTGCACGCGCGATGCGCCGGGCCGTCCTGCTAGCCGCACTCATGGCCACGTCGTCCTCAATTGTCTCGTCGGCCCCGCCGCCGGCGGCGTGGCCCGGGTTCCGCGGCCCCGACATGAGCGGGCTCGCGCCCGCCGCCAAGTTGCCCGACACCTGGTCGAAGACCGAGCACGTGAAGTGGGTCATCGAGGTCCCTGGCAATGGCTGGTCGTCACCCGTTGTCGCCGGGGACACGGTGTTTCTCACGTCGGCCATGAGCGCGAACACACCGAAGAAGGGCGACACGGGCATCTACGGCAACGACTACATCGCGGAGATGCGCGCGCAGGGCGTGCCGAACGCCGAGATCAACGCGCGCGTTCGCGCGCGCGACATCGAGATTCCGTCGGAATCCGGCGACGTGCGCTACATCGTCTACGCCTTCGACGCCACGACCGGCAAGATGACGTGGGAGCGCGAGGCCTTCAAGGGCGCGCCCTCCGGCGGCCGGCATCGTAAGAACACGTTCGCGTCGGAGACGCCTTTCACCGACGGCGAGCGGCTCTACGCGTACTTCGGAGAAAACGTCGGGCTCTTCTGCTACACGCTCGACGGCACGCTTCTGTGGAAGCGGTCATGGCCGCCACAGCCGATCTACCTCGACTTTGGCACAGGCTCGTCGCCCGTCGCCCACGACGGCCGCGTGTATCTCGTGCAGGACAGCGAGAAGGAATGCTTCCTGACGGCCCTCGACGCGAAAACGGGCGCGGAGATCTGGCGAGTGACACGGCCCGACCGCGGCAGCTTCACGCGCACCTCGTCGTGGGCCACGCCGCTCATCTGGAAGAACTCGAAGCGCACGGAGATCATCACGATCGGCCACGGCTTCGTGCAGAGCTACGGCCCCGACGGCAAGGAGCTCTGGCGGCTGAACAACACCTACATGCCGCTCGCCTCGCCGCTCGCGGTCGGCGACGTGCTGTATGCCGGCACGGGCGCGCAGGAAGGCGAGGGCCGGCGGCCGTTTTTCGCGATCAAGGCGGGCGCGAGCGGTGACATCACGCTTCCGGCCGACGCCACGAGCAGCGAGTTCGTGCTCTGGTCGCATCCTCGCGCGGCCGGCTACACGCCGTCGGCGATCGTCCACCAGGGCCGCGTCTATCTCGTGCACGATCTGGGCACGATGCTCGTGCTGAATGCGGCGACCGGCAAGGAGTTGTATCGGGCGCGCGTGGGCGGCGTCGGCCACACGTTCTCGGCGTCGCCCATTGCGACGAGCAATCGCATCTACTTCCCCGACGAAGACGGCAAGACCATCGTCATCGAGGCCGCCGACGAGTACAAGGAGATCGCACAGAACGATCTCGGCGAGATGACGCTGGCATCACCCGCGGTCGCGGGTGATGCGATGTTTTTCCGGACGCAGAGGAAGTTGTATCGGATACAGCGATAAGGGGTCGAGGTTCTGAGTTTCTGAACGATGGCTCGACGTGCTCGCGCAGCCGCCGCGCGCAACCCACAGCCCCCGCGCCAATCCTGGCTCGACGGCGCGAGCGCATGGCTCATTCCCCTCGTCGTGGTCACGGCCACGTTCGTCACATTCCTCCCCGGCCTTCGCGGCGAGTTCGTGACGTGGGACGACGACCGCAATTTCCTGATGAACGAGGCCTATCGTGGCCTGGGCGCGCAGCAACTCGGGTGGATGTGGACGACGTTTCATCTCGGTCCGTATCAGCCGCTGAGCTGGATGTCGCTTGGGCTCGACTACGTGCTCTACGGGATGGAGCCGCTCGGATATCACGTCACGAGCCTGCTGATTCACGTCGTGAACGCGTGGCTGCTGTATGTCCTCGCCGTTCGCTTGTTTCAGTTTGCCGGGGCCTCCATGGGCGCGGGCGTGCGGATCGCCGCCGGCGTCGCGGCACTGCTGTTTGCGATTCACCCGCTGCGCGTCGAGTCCGTGTCCTGGGTGACCGAACGGCGAGATGTGTTGTCCGGGCTCTTCGCGATCCTCACATTGATTGCGTACGTCAGGATGGCGGACCTCAAGCGCCGCGGCCGGAGCGCTGCGAAATGGCTCGCGTTGGCGCTCGCGCTCTTCGCGATGTCGCTGCTCGCCAAGGCCAGCGCGATGGCGCTCGCGGCGGCCCTGATCGTGATCGACGTCTGGCTGCTCCGCCGCCACGCGGCCGGCCCTGCGAATCCGAATCCCGTGTCGCTCCGCGCGCTGGTCGTCGAGAAGATTCCATTCGCGGCGCTGGGCGTCGCGGCCGCGCTCGTGGCCGCCGTCGGTCAGCGGACGATGGACGTGATCGCGACGATGGACGGACGCGGACCCCTGCAGCGCATCGCGCGAGGGTTCTACGGACTGGTCTTCTACCTCTGGAAATCGATCTGGCCCGGCGAGCTATCGAACCTGTACGAAGTGCCGTTTCGCGCGAACGCGTTCGACTGGCACTTCCTGCTCGCCGCGACGGTCGTGATCGCCATCACGATCCTGACCTTCCAGCTCCGTCGCCGTTATCCGGCCCTGCTCGTCGCGTGGGTGAGCTACGCCGTGCTGATCCTGCCCGTCTCGGGCATCGCGCACGGTGGCGGACAAATCGTCGCTGACCGTTACAGCTATCTCCCGTGCCTGGCATGGGCGCTACTGGCGGGCGGCGGGGTGATGCTTGCGTGGCGTTCCGCCGAAGCAGGCCGCTTGAGCCGGGCCGCCGGCCGCGCGATCGCGGCGGCCACCGTCGTCGTGCTCGTCGTGCTCGCCGCTGCCGCGACAGTTCAGACGCGCGTGTGGCACGACTCGTTGACGCTCTGGCAGCGCGCGTTTGTGCTGCACCCACTCGAGAAGCTGCGTCGCGCGGGACACGAGGCGGACGTGCGCGCGTACGAGGCTACGCTCGGACGACTCGGCAACGTCTCGGCGTACTGGGCGATCTGCTACAACCTCGGCCTGACGCTGCGCACGGCGGGCCGCCACACGGATGCCGCCGACGTCTACGCGCGCGGCGCCGCCGCGCATCCCGCCAACGCCGATCTGAAGAATGGCTGGGCGGCGGCGTCGATCGACATGCGCCGCTACGACGACGCCGCGCGGCGGCTCGAGGAGGCGATCGCGGTCGATCCACAGCACGCCAAGGCGCACTTCAACCTTGGCATCGTCCGCGCCGCGCAAGGCCGGCCCGACGAAGCGATGGCGGCGTACCGGCGGTCGATCGTCCTCGAGCCGTCGAGCGCCGAGGCGCATTACAACCTCGGCGTGTTGCTGGCCGCCGCGGACAAGCTGGGCGAGGCCGAAGCCGAGTACCGCACGGCCATCACGCTGAAACCGCAATACGCGGAGGCGTACAACAACCTGGGCGTCGCCCTCGGACGTCAAGGCCGCACGGCCGAAGCGGTGGACGCGTTTCGGAAGTCGTTGTCGATCAACGCGGCGAATCCGAGTGCGGAGAAGAACCTCGCGCAGGCGCTGACGCTATTGAAAGGGCGGTAGGTTCAAGGGTTCAAGGGTTCTTACGATCAGATCCGCTGCCGTGCGTGCGCCGTCTTCCGCACTCACCTCCCGCGCGGTCGCAGCCGCGCGCTGGGCGTACGACGGGTCCTCGAGCAACACCCGCAACTCTCTCGCGACGCGTGCGGCTTTGTACTGACGCGGGTAGCACACCCGCGCGCCGCCGGTCCTGGCTATTCTGAACGCGTTGTCTGGCTGGTCGTGCGCGTGCGGCACGACGAGCGTCGGCCGGCCGGCGCGAAGCGCCTGGCCGGTGGTTCCGATGCCGCCCTGATGCACGATCGCGGCGGACCGCGGAAACAGCCCGTCGTGCGGTGCGACCTCGACGGCGATGACGCCCTTCGGGAGCGGACCGCGCGGACGGTTCTCGGCGTTCTTGCCGACGAGCAATACGGCGCGGCGCCCGATCGCACTCACGGCCTTCACGCTCTCTTCGTAGAACCCGCCGGCGGCGCCGACGGCGGACGTGCCCAGCGTGAACGCGATTGGCGGCTCGCCGTCGTCGAGGAACTTCGACAGCTCGTCCGGCATCGGAATCGCGCGGTTGAAGAAGGGGAATCCTGTGACCTGCGTGTGTGCTGGCCAATCGGCCTGCGGCTGGGCCAACACGCGCGAGAACAGCGCCAGCGTCCCGAGCGGCGAGAACTGGCCGTCGTAGAGCGGATCGCCGGCGGGACGAAGACCGAGCTCGGCGCGGAACGCGTGCACCGGTCTGGTCCACGGACCCGTGATCGTGCGCGCGACCTTCATCAGCAGCCGCGGGCCCCACGGGCTGAGTCGTCGCGAGCGAATTGTCAGCTCGGGAAAATTCGGCAGCGCCGGAAAATCCGTGATCGAAAAGAAAGAGATCGGCGCGAGCACGGTCGACACCCACGGCAGTCCCAGTTTTTCGGCGACGAGCGGTGCGGCAAACGTCACTGGGTGACTCACGATGAGGTCGGCGCCGCGCGCGGCCTGCTGCAAGTCCGCGTAGGCGTCACGGACGGCCGGCACGATCAACTCTTTGATCACGACCTCCGTGCCTCGCTGCGGATCCATCACGCGCTGGATGATGTCGGTTCGAGTGGGATCGACGTCGGGCCGGACGCCGTGAAAGGCGAAGCCCTCGCCTTCGACCAGCGCGCGGTAGTACGGGCACGTCGCGACCACCGGCGTGTGCCCGAGCGCCTTGAGCCGCTCCGCCAACGCGAGCGAGGGGAAGAGATCGCCGAAGGAACCCCAGGATGCAAGGACGATGCGGAAGGACATGAAGCAGGTGAAGGTGCCGCTGTGCCATGGTGTGCGAAGGTGAGAAGAAGGTTCAAGCCCTCGTGAGCCGATAAGGAGGTTGTGGGACCCGTCCGTCCATGGCCCGGCCCCCCGGCCCGTTGGGAGCAGTGAATGGCGCTCGAGGCAACAGAGACGAAAGTTTTCGAAATCCGGGAGGTCGGCGAGCTCAGCCGGAGCCCCAAGGGCCATACCTGGATCGAGTGCGAGACGGACGCCGGCATCGTCGTCTTCTGGGGCGGTCCGTCCGCGACCCATCTGAAGCAGCTCCAGCGCCGGGTGCCGCCGTTCAAGGTGCGGTGCGGCTGCCGCCAGCCCCTGCCCAACTACCCGACGCACGCCTGGTGGGTGCCTGACGGCGTGCCGCTCGAGTTCGTCGAGGTCTTGTACGACGAGCCCGAAGAGCTGGCGCCGCAATTCAGCCGGCCGATGCCAGTGAACATCCCGTCCGCGTCCGCGTTTCGGTCGCTCGCCCGTGGCGAGCGTTCCGCGCCGCCCGAAGTGCGGCCGGCGGCCCCGAGTGCTCCAGTCGCCGTGGAAGAGCGACACGTCGTGGCCGACGAGCGTCCGGGCATCAGCGAAGAGCGCACGCTGTATGTCATCAGCGGATCGAAGGCGACGATCTGGGAAGACGACCCGGATGCCGAAGCGGCCGCGTTCGTGCCGGCGGTCTTCGCGTATCGCGGCCGCATGGTGAAGGAGTGGCTCGCGAGCGCGCAGCGCGAGAAGGCGAAATACTGGCTGTTCCTCAGTCCGCGCTACGGCTTCATCGAGCCCGACCATCCGGTCGCGCGGCACGAGGCCAGCTTCTCGGATCGCACGTCCGGCCCCATCTCCGACGACGCGCTCCGGGTGCAGGTGGAGTATCAGCGCCGCTGGAACGACCGGATCCCGCTCAACATGTTTCAGCTGGTCTACATCTGGTGCGATGCGGTGCAGTACGAAGAGCGCGTGCGCCTGGCCTTCGAGCTCGGTGGCGCGAAGGTCGTACGGCTGAAGGCGCTGACGAGAGCGAAGGCGTGAGGTAGACCGCCGCCCTTCTTCTTTGCTTCCTCGACAACCTTGTTCGCGTTCGCGTTGCCCTCGTCGATGATCTTCTGCGCCTTCTGATCGGTTTCTTTTCTGAGGGCGCTGGCGGCTCTCTGCGCGGCGAGTTTCTTGAGCGGATTGCCACCTGCCGCGGCGACGAGCTTGTCGGCCGCCTCGTAGCCTTCCTTCTTCACCTTGTCGGCAGTCTCCTTCGCGGCGTCGCGAATCTTCTGCGCCTGCGCCTCCGCCTCGGCGAGCAGCTTGGCGGCTTCTGCCTTTGCCGCCTCCGCGGCCTTGGCGGGATCGGCGAGCTCCGAGACTTTGTCCGGCGCTTTGTCCTTGAGCTGATCCTGCAGCTTGTCCTTCACCGCGTCCTGCAGCTTGTCCTTCGCCGTGTCGGTGATCGAGCCGCCCGCGCCGCCACCGGCCATCGCAAGCTTCACCGTCGGACTCGGCACCGTGCCGCCGAGCTGAAGGTTCACCCTGACCGGGTCCGGCAGTTGCACCGCCGTGCCGGCCATCGCGCCCACCTTGCCGAGCAAGCCGTTCACGGCGTTGAGCGCCGGTCCCTTGAGCTTGTCGCGCGGAATCGCGAGCCCGATCGTGTAGGCCAGGCTCTGATCGAGGCCGCTCGATCCCTCGATGCGCGCAGCCGTGCCCGCGAGCACCGTCTCGAACGGCTCCGTGATGACGCGTCCTTCCTTGATCGCGAACTGAATGACCGTCCGCGGCAGCGGAATGTCCTTGAGCTCACCCAGCTTCAAGGCATCGGCAATCTTGTTGAGCGGCTCGAAGTTCGCGACGCTGACGCTGTTCGTCGTGAGCTTGCCGCGCCCGTTGATGGTGTTGAGCACCGGACGGTTCTTCTCGTCGAGCGAGCCGACGACGTTGAGCTCGGCGTTGAACAGACCCTTCGCCCGCTCGGCGATCGGCGCAAGCGTGCGCACCGTGTCGAACGCCTTCGCCGTCTGCTGAATGTCGAGATCGCCCACGACGAGGTTGTAGGCAATCTGCGGACGCGACGGGTTCGGCGTCGCATACTGCCCGCTCATCGTCACCGATCCATTCAGGAGCGTGAACGTCAGGCCCTTCATGTCGAGCACCTGATCCTTCAGCGTGACGACGCCCTTGACGTTCTCGATCGTGATGGTGTCGTAGAGCACCTTGCCGACGTTGGCCTGGGCCGACAAATCCATGTTCGCCGGCAGCGTGATGACGCCGGATGGCATGGCAGACGAGGACGCCGATCCGGCCGATACGGGGGCGCCGGTGCGCAGCTCGTTCAGATCGATCATCGGGGACTCGACCGCGAGCTGGCCGCGCAGCGTCTCGTTCTTGAAGTAGTACGCGGGGATGTTGTCGAGACTGCCGGTCGCCGCGATGCGGCTCTTCCCCACCGACGCGTCGAGCGCGTTGAGCGTCGCGTTCGACGGGTTGAAGGTCAGCTTCATCGTGCGAATCGTGGCCGGTGGCACGCCCTCGCCGGTGTAACGGACGTCGGCCAACGACACCGTACCGGCCGCCTGCATCTGCTCGGCCTTCCCGCCCGCCACCGCCGCGTAGCGGCCCTTCATCGTGACGTCGGCTGTCACGACGCCGGAGAGGTCGGTGCCCTTCTCGAGCGGAATGTAGCTCTTGATGTTGCCGAGGTTGATGGTGCCCTTGGCCATCGCATCGATCTGCGGATCGCTCACCGGCGTGGCCAGCTTCAACCGCGCCTCGATCGGCTCGCCACCGAGCTCCGCGCGCAGCTGCTTCAGGTCGACGAGCGTGTGGTCCGGCACGCCGTCCGGATTCGTCATCGCCAGATCGACGTTCGCGTTCGTCACCCCCGCCGGCAACGACGGGTACTTGAACGAACCGTTCGTCACGCTCACGTTGAGACCGAAACCGGGAATGCGCGTCGCGGTGTAGCGTCCCTTCACGAACCCGTTCATCGCCAAGGTGCCGCTCGCCACGACGTCCTTGAAACCGTCGCGGTAGACGCCCGGGATGAGCGACATGAAGTTCTTGAAGTCGTTCTGCGGCGCGCTCCACTTGAGATCAACGTCGATGTCCTTGCCGGGCATCGCGAGCCAACCGTCGAGCGCCAGCTTCAGCTCGTTCAGGGAGAGCACGCTGTCTTTCGCGGTGAACTTGAAGTTCGCGAGGTCCATCTGCAGATTCGAGTCGAGCGCCGCGCGCGTGTCGCTGAGGTACTTCATCCCGCCGTACCAGAGGTTGGCGCGATCGGCCGTCGTCTTGGTCACCAGCGTGAAGAGGTCGCTCGTGAAGTCGCCCGTGCCGCTGTGGTTGACGTTGTCGAGCGTGAACTTCAGGCCGCCCTTGCGGTCGTCGTAGGCGAGGCGTCCGCTCTTGATCGCGTACGACTGCACGGCCAGGGCAAACGAGGACGGCTCACTCGTCGCGGCCTCGGGCTCCGGTTTCACGATGTCGTAGTTCGCTTTGCCATTCTTGAGGACGATGACGTTGACGTCGGGCCGATCGAGTGTGATCGAGGAAATGGTCGTCTTCTTCCCGCCGATCACGTCCCACAAGCTCAGCTTGAGATTCAGCGACTCGGCCGACGCCAGCTTTTGGCCCGCGAACTCCTTGATGCCGGTGACCGAGAGGTCCTCAATCGCCAGGGTCAGGCGCGGGAAGGACGTCAAGAGCGTGAGGCTGAGGTCGGAGAATTCGACGGTGGCGTTGACGCGCTTGTTGACCTCCGCCTTCACCCGGGCCGCAATCGCATCCTTGAAGAACATCGGCAGGACGGCGGCGGCGACGACGAACAGGCCGACCAGCGCGGCCAGGACGATCAGCAGTTTCTTCTTCATGAGATCTTCTTTAGTTCCTTCGCCGGCGCGAAGTCCGCGTCGGCGTGTTCCCACTGCTTGCTGAGGACGTCGATCAGCACTTTGGCACCAGCCGCGTCGCCCTTGGCGCTGAGCAGCCTCGCGAGCGCCAGCCGGGTGAGGGACAGCGTCGTGTTGATGCCGAGTGCCGGCGCGGCGTCCACGACGCGGCGATAGCTCGCGATCGCGTCGTCGGTGCGCCCAGCACGTTCCTGCATTTGGCCGAGATTGAAGTACGTCGCGGCCGCGCGGACGTCTTCGCTCAAGATGCTCTGTATCGCGGCGATGGCCTCATCGTGCTTGCCGTCCGCAGAGAGCACGTAGGCGCGCATGGCGACGACCACCTGACGCGGCGTTGGGCTGCCAGCAGGGACGGGATCGCGTTCGGCACGCGGGAGCTCACGGCGAAGAACGCTCACGTCGCCAATCACGGCAAGCGCCACCGCGGCCTGCTCGACGAACCCCCGTGCGGCGCCGGGTCGGGCGACGGCTTTCTTGAGCACCTCGATGGCCGGGCCACCGACGAGAATCGCGCGTCCGATCGCCTCGTTCGCTTCGAGGTTGGCCAGCGCGTCCTCCCGTTTCGCGGCACGGTAGAACTCGACGAGCTTGCGCGAGCTTGCCGCGGCGTCTTGCAGACGGCCGTCCCACAACGCGGTGTTCAGATCGATTTGCAGCACGGCGTCGGCCGACGCGTGCTTCACCGCCGCCTCGCGGTAGGTCGCCTCGCGCGGGTCGTGCTGGAGGTGTGCGCGAACCCAGCGGCTGATCGCCGTCCCGCTCGTCGGCCGGAGCGTCATGCTGAGGTCCGCCATCTTCATCGCCTCGTCGTACCGGCCCAAGCTGAAGAGCACACCGGTCAAGTTGGCCACGGGCGTCGGCTCGGCCGGCGCGATCTCATGTGCTGCCGTGTACTGCGTCGCGGCCTCTTCGAGCTTGCCTTTGCCGCCGTAGTAAATGCCGAGGTTGTTCTTCGCGGCGAAATCGCGCGGATAGGCCGTCGTCAGGAGCTCCAGCGTCTCTTTCGCTTTGGCGTCATCGACGTTCACCCGCGTGTAGTAGGTCCACAGAATGTAGAGGCGCTCGTATTCGCTGACCTTGTCGCGCAGCTCGTACGCCTTCGCCGCGGCCGCCTTCGCCTCGTCGCGGCGGCCGACGTTCGCCATCAGGACGCTCAGCTTGGCGTGTGCAAGCGCGAAGTTCGGATCCTTCTCGATCGCCTGCTGGAAGAACGGAATCGCGAGGTCGTCGGTCTTCGTCCTGCGCGCTTTCACGCCGAGACCGTAGGCTTGCAGCGCCTCGAGCGACCGCGTCGTCGCCTCCGCCGGGACGTCGTTCTTGGCGATCGACGCCAGCGATTCGCCCATGCGTTTGCGCAGCGCGGTCACGGCCGTTCCGACAGACTTCAGCACGCCTTCCTTCGAGTCCGCCTGCGTCTGCTCCTGCGCGATGGCCGCGCCGTTCTGGCAATCGTGCACGCCGAGCGCGATGACGTACGACGATCCGAGCGGCGCGATGGAGCCCTCGACGGTCGCGCGCGCGCCCGCGCGCACGCACAGCTCGCGCGCGACGGCGCCGGTCAACGGCGCTTCCGGCGACGCCTGCATCAGCGCGAGGGTGGATTGGATTTGGCGGTCGGGGAGCAGCGTCACGAATGCCGTCTGCTGGAGTTGCACCGACACCGCCTGCTTCAGCGCGTCGTCGAACACGGCATCGCCGGTGGAGTTCGCGAAGTCGGCGACGACGATGACGTCGCGCTCGGTGAAGGCCGGGGTGCGCGTCGAATTCCAGAGCCAGAAGCCCGCGACGCCCAACACGAGCACGGCCGGCACGCCGAAGAGCGCCCAGCGCGGGCGGCGACGGGCGGGCGCAGTCGCGGCGTCAATGGCCGCCGGACTGGAGGTGGCGGTACGTGGGCCGGACCGCTCAGGTCCGGCAACGCCAAGCTCCGCCGCTGGCGCCTGCGGTGTGGTTGCCACTGGCGCGCTGCCGCTCGACACTGCGCGCCTCGCATCGGTGTCGCGCCGCAGACGATGCAGCTCGGACACCAGGTCGCCCGCCGTCTGATATCGAAGCTTGGGATCTTTCTCGAGCATTCGCGTGATGATTCGGTCGATCTCGACGGGCACGTCGGCGTTCAACTGACTCGCCGGCGCCGGCTGGCGGTTGAGAATGGCGTCGTACACGACGGCCGATGTCGGACCGCCGAACGCCTGCCGTCCCGTGGCCATTTCGTACAGCACGAGGCCGAGGGAAAACAGATCGCTGCGGCCGTCGATGTCCTGCCCGCGCGCCTGCTCGGGCGACATGTAGTTGATCGAGCCGACGGTCGTGCCCGGCACGGTCAACTGCTCGGCCATCGCCCGCGTTTCGTCATCGAGTGGCCCACCCTCGCCGCCGGGCTTCGCGACGCCGAAGTCGAGCAGCTTCGCCTGGCCGCGCTTCGTGATGAAGATGTTCGCCGGCTTGAGGTCGCGATGGACGATGCCCTTGGCGTGGGCGGCGTCGAGCGCGTCGGCAATTTGACTGGCGACGTCGATGGCGAGGTCGATCGGCAGTGAGTGGCCGTGGATGCGCGACCGGAGCGACTCGCCCTCGAGCAGCTCCATCACGATGAAGCGCCGGTCGTGCCCGGCATCGGCGACCGCGCCGATGTCGTGAATCGTGCAGATGTTCGGATGATTGAGCGACGACAGGATGCGCGCTTCGCGCTCGAAGCGCGCCGCCGCGTCCGGCGATTCACCGAGCGAGACGGGAAGGAACTTCAACGCGACGCGCCGGCCGAGCCGCGTGTCCTCGGCTTCGTAGACGACGCCCATGCCGCCCGCACCCAATTGCCGGAGGATGCGGTACGAGAGGACCTGTTGTCCGATCATGAAGGAGAGATTCTACGACGGCGGGGGTCGTTTTCGGCGTGTCGTACGTAGGGCGGACCGGGTTGTGGTCCGCCTGACCTCACGCAGCTTGCAGATAGTCCTCGGCGAGGGCGGGAACGAGGACGGCGGGCAGCTCTGCCGGCGGCTGAACGATGCCGTCGTTCAAGAGCACCGTTCGAAGCGCGGCGTAGCAATCGGGATCGAGCGCGGTGCCGACGTCGCGTTTCATGATCTCGAGCACGCGCTCGGTCGGCAGGCCCGCGCGATAGGGCCGCGAGCTCAGGAGCGCGTCGCAAATATCTGCCACGCACAGGACACGAGTCCGCATCGGCAGGTCGGTGCCGGTCAGCCCGCGGTGATAGCCGCGTCCGTCGAGCCGCTCGTGATGCGCCGCCGCTTCCGACGCGAAGTGACGGAAACAGCCGACGCGGCTCAGAATCGCGAGCGTGTGATCCGTGTGGCGGCGCATGGCCGCGAACTCTGCGTCGGAGAGCCGGCCGGGCTTGTCGAGAATCAGGCTCGACACGCCGAGCTTGCCGAGGTCATGGAGCAACGCTGCGCGGCGCACGTCGCGCAGCTGCGCGGGCGAGAAGCCCAGTCGTCTGGCGACGTCGGCCGCCACGCGGGCCACGCCGGTCGAGTGCGAGTACGTCCACGGCGATTTCGCGTCGATGACGCGCGCAAATGCTTCGGCCACCCGATCGAGCCGCGCCTCGTCGGCGACGATGGCCTCGTCGGCGGGCTCGTACGCCGCCACCTGCTCGAGCGTGTGGCCCTGCCGGAGGTCGTCCCAGAACGTGACGTCATGCTTCACCGAGGCAAGGGCGGACACGAGATCGGGATCGAACCAGGTGCCGCTCCGCCGGGTCGCCATGTCGTGCGCCGCATCGAAGCCGTACGTACTCCAGAACACTTCGACCGTTTGCGAAATTCCCAGAATGCGGCCCAGGAGCGGAATCCGGTCGCGCTTGAGAGCGTACGGCTGTCCGCGGCCGTCCCAATGCTCGTCGAGCGCCCGGATGGCCTCGACCGTCTGCGGGGTGAAGCCGAGCATGCCGGCGATCTCCGCGCCGCGCTCACATCGAGTGCGCGCGACGGCGCGCGCGCCTTCCGGTCCGCGCGCGAGCACACCCAACAGACGCCAGCTGCGGCGCAGCCAGAACTGGCCCGGCGCGACGTGCTGCGAGACAAACCGGAATGCCTCGATCGCCTCGGACCAGTCCGTGACCTTGACCGCCGCTTTCAGCATGTGATCGTCGGCGGCGAAGAGCGCGGAGAATCGGGCGGCGTTGCTCGAGCAGCCGAGGTCCTTCATCAGCAGCGCGTAGAAGAGCGCCGAGCGCATGTCCTGCGGAAGGTCGATTTCCTTGGCGAGGCGCATGCCGATCGCGCAGCTCCGCACCGCGTGACCCGGCCGCTGGCCCTCAGTCAGGTCGAGGGCGAACGACAGTCCGGCCAGGACCTCCGACAGACGGACGGGCGTGAGTTGGTCGCCGGCGCGGTCTTCCGCCTCCGCCACGCTGATCCCGCCGCCTGGTCGCTCCTGCCACATAGGGGTGGTGTCCGAGTTCTCAATCGGCAGGCGCTGACAGATCTGTAGAGTCCGAAGAGTCCGAAGAGTCCGGAGAGTCCGGAGAGTCCGAAGAGTCCGGAGAGTCCGAAGAGTCCGGAGAGTCCGGAGAGTCGGGAGCGGAGTCCGGGGACTTTTCGGACCCTTCGGACCCTTCGGACCCTTCGGACTCTTCGGACTCTTCGGTTATCCGTGTCTCAGCGCGTCTAGAGGGTCGATGGAGGCGGCGCGCAGCGCCGGGATGGTCGAGGCGGCGAAGCCGGCCGCGAGGAGCACCGTAACCGTGGCGCCGAAGATGACCGGATCGTAGGGCGTGACGCGATAGAGCAACTCGCGCATCAGGTGTCCGAGTCCCCACGCTGGCGCCAGGCCCAGCGCTATTCCAACGAGCACGCGCCACATGCCCTGCCAGAGAATCATGCGGACCACGCGCGGCCGATCGGCGCCGAGCGCCATGCGCACGCCGATTTCCTGCGTGCGCGTGCGCACGCCGAACGCCATCACACCGTAGAGACCAGCGGCCGCCAGCACGAGCGCGCCGATGCCAAACGACATGAAGAGCGTGCCAAACACGCGAAACGCCCACCCGCGCTGCGCGAGCGAACCCGCCAGCGAGTTCGCGTTGAACACCGCGAGGTCCTGATCGACGTCCAGCACGGCACGCCGAATCGCCGCGGAGAGCGTCATCGGATCGCCGGCAGTGGCGATCATGACGTTGAGTCCGCGCGGCGCCTGACTGACCGGCCGGTAGACAAACTCCGTGAGCTCCCCGGCCGCGGGCGCCACCGAAAGGCTCGGCACCACGCCGGCGATCTCGAGCCACGGCGCTTTGGTGTCCAATCCCAGCTGGATGCGCTTGCCGAGCACTTCTTCACCCGGGAAGAACTTGCGCGCGAAGTCCTCGCCGACAATTGCGACGCGCGGCGCCTCGAGCGTGTCGCCCGGGCCGAAATTCCGCCCCTTCAGCACCTTCACCCGCAGCACGTCGAAGTAGGTGGTGGACCCCGACAGCAACCGCGCCGACGGATGGTCGTTGTCGCTCGTGTACGTCTTGCCTTCGATGCTGAACGGCGTTCCGCCGCCTGGCGTCGGCACGCCGTTCGCAAACGCGACCTTGAGCACGCCGGGCTCTCGAGCCAGACGCTCCTCGAGCGCCTGGCTCAGCCGCACCTGCTCGGGCTCGGTCGAGTACTTCGAACTGCTGAACCCGAGACTCGCTGTGAACACGTCCTTCGTCGCAAACGGGTACTCGATCGTCGCGAGCTGCGTGACGCCTTTGATCATCAGCCCCGAGACGAACAGCAGCACGCACGACAGCAGCACCTCGCCGATGACGAGCGTGCGCGAGAACCGTCCCATGCGAATCCCGGTGTTGGCGCGGCCCTCGTCCTTGAGCACGGCGTTGATGTCCTGCCGCGTGGCGCGCAGCGCCGGCACGAGGCTCGACATCACGGCGGCAAAGACGGAAATGCCCGTCACGAACAGCAGCACGGTCATGTCGATGCGGATGTCGATCCAGAACGGCGGGTTCGTGTCGACAATGGCGCGATTGAAGAACCCGATCCCCGCTGTCGCAATCCCCAGGCCGACGAACGCGCCCATGAACGACAGCAGCAGACCCTCGACGAGGAACTGGCGGATGATGCGCGACCGCGCCGCGCCCAGCGCCGTACGCACGGCGACATCCCGCGCCCGCTCGGCCGCGCGGGCGAGCTGCAGGTTCGTGACGTTGGCGCACGCGATCAACATCACGCCGAACACCGCGCCCAGCATCGACAGCAGCGTGTTGATGGCCTCGGTGCCGATGAAGCGGCGCACGAACGGCATCATGGCCGTCGTCACACCCTTGTTCTCCGGATACTCCTGCTCGAGCCGCCGCGCAATACCCGCCACATCCGCGGCCGCCTGGTCGATCGACACGCCATCGCGCAGACGGCCGGCGACCTCGACAAAGCCCTCGCCGCGCTTCGCTGGCGTCGTCAGCTCCAATGGCAGCCACAGATCCTGTGTCTGCGGAAACCCGAATTTCGGTGGCAAGACTCCGATGATCGTCGTGGGAATGCCGTTGATACGGACGACCTGTCCCACCGCGGCCGGATCCTGCCGGAATTGATTCGTCCACACCCTATGCGCGATGAGCGCTACCGCATTGGCGCCCTTCACGCAATCCGCGTCCGTGAACACGCGCCCGGCGACGGGCGTCACGCGTAGCATCGGCAACACGTTGGCGCTGAACCGCGCGGCACGGTACCGCTCCGGCGCCAGGCCGCCCGTCACGACCACCGACGTCGTGCTGAAGGCGGCCAACTCTTCGAAGGATTTTTGCTGGGCCTTCCAGTCGAGGTAGTCGTGCATCGACGTCGAGTTCGGGCGATCCGGCCGGTCTTTGTTAGCGCGGCCCACGTACATGATGCGATCCGACTCCTCGAACGGCAGACCTCGCAAGAACGCCCCCTGCACGATGCTGAACATCGTCGTCGTGAGCCCGATGCCGAGCGCGAGGGCCAGCATCGCAAGCACGGACGTGCCCGGCCGGGCTGCGAGCGCGCGCAGACTGTGTCGGATGTCGTTGCCAAGTCCAGTCATGCGACCTCTCGTCGGGGGACGGCGGTGCCGAGTACGTCCGCTGCCCTCTAATACGAAGCGGCGGACCCGCGGTTAACGGCTGCGGGAGGCAGACACGGGAAGGCGCGAGAAGTTGCAGAGGTCGAAGAGTCCGAAGAGTCCGAAGAGTCCGACGAGTCCCAGGAGTCGGAAGAGTCCGAGGAGTCCGGATAACGTCTCGGACTCTCAGGACTCTTAGGACTCTTAGGACTCTCAGGACTCTTAGGACTCTTAGGACTCTTAGCTCTTACCGAACGCGTACAGCGCTTCGACCGTGCGCACGTAGATGTGGCCGTCCGCAAAGGCGGGCGTCGCGTAGCAGTCTTCCTTGAGGTCGTTCACGACGAGCGGCGCCAGATCGCCTGACGGCGGCAGCACGGCAATAGCGCCAAGCTGGCTGGTGAAGAACAGATGGCCGTCGGCGGCGACCGGCGACGCGTAGTAGCTCCCCAGCGCGCCGGTGAGGCGCCCCTGCTTGATCACCGCGCCCGTCGCCGGGTTGAGCGTGGTGACGATGCCGCCGTCGTTGACCATGTAGAGGACGTCCTTGTAGAGAACTGGCGACGGCAGCTGCGGTACGGACCGCTGGTACTTCCACCGGACGGCGGTGGCCGTCGTATCACCCGTGCCGCCGAGACGAATCGCGAGCATGCCGTTCTCAGACTCGAGCGCGGCGCGGTAGAACTCCCACTCGTCCTTCGACAGCGAGCCGTTTGCGTTGAGATCGCACGCGTCGAACCAGAACGCCGCCGTGTACTTGGGAAACTCGGTCTTCGCGAGGACACCGTCAGCGTTCTGATCGGCGGTCTTCCAGACCTCGTCGGCGGGTGGAACCACGACCTTCCGGCCGGGATCGCCTTCGGGTGATCCGTACCCGTTGATATACAGCGTGTCGCCGCCGATGACCGGCGTGGACTTCATCTCCCACGACAGGCCGCGCACCCACCAGATCTTCCGGCCGTTGGCCGGATCGTACGCGGTGAGCAGGAACGATCCCCCGAGCAGAATCTGATCGCGCCCGTTCGGCGCGCGCCACACGATGGGCGTGACGTGGCCGCTCTTCGCTTCAGGCCGCGGCGTCCGCCATCGTTCGCGGCCGGTCTTCGCGTCCACGGCGAGGAGGAACGACCCGACGCTTTGATCGCAGCTCAGCACCACCATGTCGCTGACAATCACCGGCGACGCGCCCATGCCGTAGATGTTGCTGAACGGGCCGAGCGGCATCTTCCAGCGTTCCTTGCCCGCCGCGTCGTACGCTATCAGTCCGTAGTCGGGGAAAAAGACGTAGATGCCGCTCGCATCCACCGCCGGGCTCGGCGACGCCGGGTTGTTGCGCTTGTCGATGATCTTCGGCGTGACGGAAGGCGCGGTTCGCTCCCACAGAATCTTGCCGGCCGTTCGGTCGATCGCGAACGTGATCAGATCGTTCCCGCGGAAGCCGGTGAGATAGATGCGATCGCCGAAGAGAATCGGCGACGAGTGGCCGGGCGGCAGCGCGAGCCGCCAGACGAGATTCTTCGCCGGCCCGAACTCGGTCGGCACGCCGGCCGCGGTCGACACACCCGATCCATTCGGCCCGCGGAAGCGCGTCCAGTCAACAGGCCCACGGGCCGTGACATGCGCAGCGAGCAGGCCGGACACGATCAACGCAAGCGTGAGGTTCTCGAGCGGGCGCATGGGCACATCATGACAGACGTTGTCACGTGGAGGCCGGGTCTTTAGACCAAGCGTCGGTGGCGGGTCTAAGATAGCGGCTCCCGACATGACGGTTCTGCCGCGCGCCGCCGACGACAATGGTCGTGTCACTTCGCGACGCCTCGCCGCCGAGTACGCGACGGCACGTGTCCTCGCCGAGTCGGCGCGGCTGGCCGAAGCGATGCCGCGCATTCTCGCGGCCATTTGCCAGACGCTCGGCTGGGACTACGGGGCCATGTGGCGCGTCGATCTCACCGCGAACGTCCTGCGCCTCACATCGTCGTGGCACACGCCAGGCGTCGGGTTTGCCGAATTCGAACAGTTGAGCCGGCAGACGTCGTTCGTCTCCGGCGTCGGCCTGCCCGGCCGCGTCTGGAAGGCGGGCCGGCCGGCGTTCATTCCCGACGTCCTGCAGGACGACAACTTCCCGCGCGCGCCCGCGGCCGCGCGGGAGAACCTGCATGCCGCGTTCGGATTCCCGGTGCTGCTTGGCCGCCACGTGCTCGGCGTGATGGAGTTCTTCAGCCGGGAGATCCGCGAGCCGGACGAGGAACTGCTGACGATGCTCGACACCATCGGCAGCCAGATCGGTCAGTTCGTCGAGCGCCGCCGCGCCGAAGAAGAGCTCGATCGGTTCTTCGCGCTGTCGGCAGATTTGCTCTGCATCGCCGGCTTCGACGGGTACTTCAAGCGGCTGAATCCCGCGTGGCAGCACACGCTGGGGTTCTCCGAAGGTGAGTTGTGCACCACGCCCTATCTGGACTTCGTGCACCCGGAGGACCGCGAGGTGACGCGTGCCGAGGCCGGTCAGATCGCCGGCGGCGTCATCGCGATGCAGTTCGAGAACCGCTACCGCAGCCGGGATGGCAGCTACCGGTGGCTCTCGTGGACCGCAGTGCCGTATGCCGGCGAGCAGCTCATCTACGCGGCGGCCCGCGACGTGACCGAACGCAAGCGTGCGGACGAGCAGCTCGCGCGGTACGCCCGTGAGCTCGACCTCGCCCGCGAGGCGGAAGCCGAGCATGCCAATCGCCTGAGTCACCTCGTACACGAGCTCGCGGCGGCGAAGGCCAGGGCCGAGGACGCCACGCAGGCCAAGGCGCAGTTTCTGGCCAACATGAGCCACGAGATCCGGACGCCGATGGCCGCCATCATCGGCATGGCCGATCTCGCGCGCAAGACCAAGCTCTCGGCCGAGCAACGCGACTACGTCGGGACCATCGCGCAGTCGGCGGAAGCCCTGCTGGACATCGTCAACGACATCCTCGACTTCTCGAAGATCGAGGCGCGCAAACTCGAGCTCGAACAGATTGCCTTTCCCCTGCGCGACACCGTCGAGGACGTGCTCAAGACGCTCGCCCTGCGCGCGCAGGAGAAAGCGCTCGAGCTGGCCTGCGACATTCGCGCGGACGTGCCGGACGCGCTCGTGGGCGACCCCGGCCGGCTGAGGCAGGTGCTCACCAACCTGGTCGGCAACGCCATCAAGTTCACCGAGCGAGGCGAAGTCGTCGTCCACGTCTCGCCGTCGTCGGTCAATCAGGACACGGTCGCGCTGCACTTCGCCGTCACCGACACCGGCATCGGGATCGCGCCGGAAAAGCAGGAGCTCATCTTCGAGGCCTTCTCGCAGGCCGACACCTCCACCACGCGCAGCTTTGGCGGCACGGGACTGGGCCTCGCGATCGCGTCCGAGCTCGTGTCGCTGATGCGCGGCACCATCTGGCTCGACAGCACGCCGGGCGTTGGCAGCACGTTTCATTTCACCGCCAGCTTCACTCGTGCGGACGCGCGGCCTCGCAGGCCCGAGCGCAGCCTGCCAGCCTCCCTGCGCCAGGTGCCGGTCCTGATCGTCGACGACAACGCCACGAACCGGCGCATTCTCGAAGCCGTCGTGCGCAGCTGGGCGATGCAGCCGATCGTTGTCCCAAACGGAACCGACGCGTTGGCGGCCCTCGAAGAGGCGCACCGGCAGGGCCGGCCCATTGCGCTCGCGCTCGTCGATGGCCAGATGCCGCGGATGGACGGGTTCATGCTGGCCAAGCGGATTCGCGACGATCGCCGCATTGCCGCGACGCCCATCGTCATGCTCACCTCCGCCGCCCGTCCCGAGGACGCCGTGCGGTGCCGCCGGCTCGGCATCGCCGCGCACGTCACGAAGCCGATCAAGCAGTCCGACTTGATGGACGCGATCGTCTCGCTCCTCAGCGTTTATCCCGCCGAAGCCTCGAAGAGGCGAAGGCGGACCGAAGCACCGAAGGTGCGAAGGCGCTTAACCATCCTCCTCGCCGAAGACAATCCCGTGAACCGCAAGCTCGTCGTGCGGGCACTCGAGCAGCGAGGTCACCGCGTCCTCACCGCGCAAAACGGACGCGTGGCCCTGGACAAGTTCGACCGTGGAACGTTCGACGTCATCTTGATGGACGTGCAGATGCCCGACGTCGATGGCCTGTCCGCGACGGTGACGATCAGACAGCGCGAGCACGGGTCGGGCCGGCACGTGCCGATCGTCGCGATGACCGCACATGCGATGGCTGGTGACCGCGAGCGGTGCCTCGAAGCCGGCATGGACGACTACGCGTCGAAGCCCATCCGGCCGGTCGATCTCATCGAGATCGTGGAGCGTCACGGCGGAATTGGCAGCCCGTACGATCTCGAGCGGGCGCTGAAGCAGGTGGGCGGTGACCGCAGGCTGCTTCGCCAGCTCGTCACGATCTTTCGGCCAGACGCGCGCCGGATCATGGCCAGGATCCGGAAAGCCGCCGACACCGGCGATGCCGAGACCATCCGCCGGAGCGCGCACACGCTGAAGGGCTCGCTCGGGACGGTCGGTGCGCCGGACACGGCCTCGATGGCCGCGCGCCTCGAGCACGCTGCGCACGACACGAGCCCGATCAGGACCCGTCTCGTTCACGAGCTCGGCACGGCGCTCGAGCAACTCGACCACGCGCTCGCGCCGATCGCGCGGAGCGCGGTCCGCCGGCGACGGCCCTCACGCCGGACGTCGTCGAAGCGCCGTCGCGCCTCGAAAGGACGCTAGCGGTGGCCACGAAAAAGACCCCGAAGGCGAGCGTGCTCGTCGTGGATGACGACCGGGTGACCCGGCTGCTGGTCAAGACCACACTCGTCAAGGCCGGGTTTGCGGTGCGAGTCGCAAACGACGGCGCCGCGGCCGTCAAGGCCGTGCGCGCGAAACGGTTCGATCTCATGGTGCTCGACGTGTGGATGCCACGGCTCGACGGCTTCGGCGTGCTCGAGCGCTTGAAGAAGGTCAAGCGCGCGCCGAAAGTGATCGTGATGACGTCGGACGACACGCCGGAGACGATGCTGCGCGCGATTCGGGAGCAGGCGTCGCAGCACATTCACAAACCGGTCGATCCTGCCGAGCTCGTCTCGATTGTGCGCGACACGTTGAAGGTGGGCGCCGAACCGCCGATTCAGGTCGTCTCGGCGCGGCCCAACTGGGTCGAGCTCGTCGTGCCGTGCACCCGCGCCGCGGCGCAGCGCATCCACGACGTCATGTCGAAGCTCGAAGGCGACCTCCCGGAAGACGTGCGTGAGGCCGTGAGCTACGCGTTTCGGGAGCTGCTGCTGAACGCGGTGGAATGGGGCGGCCGATTCGACCCGAAGCGCACGGTCCGCATCTCGTATCTGCGCGCCACCCGCATGCTGCTCTACCGCATCGCCGACCCCGGACCCGGATTCAAGATGGACGGCCTCGTGCACGCCGCGATCAGCCATCCGGGCGCTCCGATCGAGCACGTCCAGATCCGCGAAGACAAAGGGCTACGTCCGGGAGGATTCGGGCTGGTGATGGTCCGCGCACACGTTGACGAGCTGATCTACAACGAGAAGCAGAACGAAGTGGTGTTCGTGAAGTACCTGGATAAGGCTGTGACTTAACCAGATACGCGGGGTCCGCTATCGTGCGCCGGCGAGCCCGGTCCAATCCTGAATGGCGACCACGCCGCGGCGGCGCTCGTTGGCCTTGCCGGTCTTGACGATGTACAGCGCGCGGTCGGCCGCGCTGAGCAACGTCGTCGGTGTGCCGCCGTCGCGCGGATACAGCGCGACGCCCGCGCTCACCGCCAGCTCGGGCTTGTCGGTGTCTTCAGTGAGTCGATCGTTCACGCGCTGAATGACGACGCGCGCGCCCTCGTCGTCGGTGTCCGGCAGGATCACGACGAACTCGTCGCCGCCGTAGCGGGCGGCAGTGTCGGTGTTGCGGCACGACGCTCGCAGCGTCTCCGCCAGACGGCACACGGCGCGGCTGCCGATGAGATGGCCCAGTTCGTCGTTGATGCGCTTCAAGCCGTCCATGTCGAAGAAGACCACGGCAAACGGATTGTCGTGCCGGTTCGAGCGCGCGATCTCGGCCGCGAGCACTTCGACCAGCCGGCGATAGTTCGGCAAGCCCGTGAGCGGGTCGGTCACGACCAGCTCACGAAGCTGCGCTTCCGCGACGGCGTACTCCGACCCCAAGGCCGCCAGCGCCATCGTCATCACGCCGGTCATGCTCATGAAGATCTGGACCATCATCAGCGCCACGCCCGGGTCGTTGCGCATGAACGGCCCGTGGTTGTTGAGCGTGCCGTAGACGGCGAGCACCGCGAGGATCAGGATGGCGACGGCCGTCGAGCGGCGGCCGAGCCGGAACGCCGTCCAGAGCAGCACGGGCATGCAGAGGAATTCGAGCGGATAGCCCTTCAGCTCGCTCGGGAAGCCGCAGAACACCGTGAGCCCGACGAGAAACACGCAGAGGAGGACGGCGCCGGCCTCGATGGTGCGCCGTGGCCGCCAGCGCGAGCTCGACCCCGAGCTCCACAGCATCACGAGCGGCGCGACGAGCAAGCAGCCCGTCATGTTGCCGAGGCTCGCATCCGTCCAAATCGCGCCGTACTCGTTCCAGCCGACGAGTCCCGTCATCGCCAGCGTGGTCGCGGCGCAGGTCGCGCTGATCGTCGTGCTCGAGAGGACAATCAGTCCTGCAAAACGGACGGTGTTCTCGGGGCTCTGCAGCGCGTTTCGGCCGCCGGCGAACCGGTTGATGAGGTACGCCGTGAGCAGTCCTTCAATCGTGTTCCCGGCCGCCATCGCCAGCACGCCGGGCAGCGGCCCGATGGTCGTCGCGTACAGCAGCGTGGAGCCGGCCAGGATGATCGGCCAGATGCGATAACCGAGGACGACAAACGCGCCCAGGGCAATACCCGCCGGCGCCCACACGAGGCTGATGACGGGCGCTTTGGCCGGCAGCGCGCCGGGCAGCATGAGGCCCAGCTTGCCCAGCGCGACGTACGCGACGACGAGCAGGACGAGGACGATCTGCTCCTTCGCGAGTCGCAGACGGGCAGTCTTCGAGAACCAGGACATAGTCGTTCAACCACACTAAAAGTGCAGGTCCCGTACCAGAGGTGTCGCAGGATTGCGTACGGCCGAGCCCAACACGGAGTGCGCCTTGGGGGTTCGGTCGGCAGAATTCGCCGCGGCTTGAGGGCTCGCGACAAGTTATTTCAGGGGCGCAATTTCAGAGTTGTGGGGCCGAGCGACCGTTGCGTAATCGGGGGGAGAAAGACGCGAAGCACGCGAAGGCGCGAAGCACCGCTCAGCCAACGGAAGATCGCACGCGGAGGCGCGGAGGCGAGGGCGTGACCGGCCGCCGGACCGAAGGTCCGCCGGTCACGCCCGAATCAGAGACGCGGAGACCGCTCATCAGGCGCATCGGCAGGCTCGCACCTCGATCCGCTCCGCGTCTCCGCGTGAACCAACTCGATCCGCTCCGGGTCTCCGCGTGAGCCAACTCGATCCGCTCCGCGTCTCCGCGTGAGTGAAAGTGACGCGCTACCTCACAGAGAATCTGACGTCGCGCCGCGCGGTGACCTTCTCCAGCGTGGCCTCGAAGCTCAGGACGTACTGCCCTGGCTGCAGTCTCGCCAGCGGCAGATCGAATTTCACGTCCGCTGCGCGAGCGCTGCCGAAGGCCTCCACGTTCAACGGCCGCGTCTCCTCGACGACCGCCTGATCGCGGACGTCATGAATGCGAATCGTCGCGGCCACCGGCGCGAGGCGGGCCTTCCCGCCCTGATAGACGCGCAGGAACGACGTGACGCGCTCGAAGCGGACGAACTCGCGCGCCGTCGTTGGAATGACGGGCACCAACGCCTCAACCGCGCCCGACGGCGCCGACGGTACGCCGGGCGTCGCGCTCAGGACAACGCCGGACATCGACAACGGCAGCTTGGCGAAGTCCGGCACTTCTACTTCGGCATAGACACTGCCCCGTTTGTCGAAGGCGGTGCTCTGGGCCGACATGCGCAACTCGTATCGGCCCGGCTTCAGCTCGAGCTTTGAGAGCAGCTCGTACCGGGTGAACTCGTCGCCGCGGCGCGCCGGCGAGAGATTCAGCGTGACGGTGTCCTCCCGCGATCCGCGCGCCGCGCCCTCCGGCGAAAAGGCGCGCGTCACGAGGGTCACGGATTCCCCCGCGCGCGTGCCAAGCGGCGGCTGCTGCACGCCGATGGTCACGGCCACGGCCACGGTCTGCTCGCCCGGCACCGCAAACGGCGCGACGGCCGCGCGCATCGGCAGTCCGCCGTCGGGCAGCACGCCCGACATCGCCTTGAGCAAGGGCGGCGGCGCCGGTTTCTTGGCGGCCTTGGCTTCCGCCTCCGCGTCGCGAGCGTGGTAGCCATTCCGCACGCGCACGGTGACGTCCGGTCGATTCACCTTCACGTCCAGCCGGCGGAATTTTCCGTCCGACTTGGTGTTCGTCGATCGGAAGCCGAGGAGGTAGTACGAGCCGTTCTCGCGGAAGATCTGCGTGATGCCCGGCTCGAAGTCGTTGGTGTTGATCGTCGCGTGACCGCCCGTATTGGCGGTGACCGTCTGGAGATACTCGACTTCGAGCCCCGGCACACACGTCGGCGGAAGCTTGCCCGCGACCCGAAGGCCGCAGGTATCGATCGCATACACGTTCACGTTGGCGAGCTGCGCTTTGCGGAAAATCCTGGGCATCGCGGCGATGAGCGCCTGCTGAGCTTCCCGATCGGCGAGGCTGCCCCGGCCACCAATCATGACGGGCGCGCTGCTCTCGAAGTCCACCGGCACGCCCTGGCCGACGTAGATCAGCGTCTTGCGCTGATCCGGCGCCGCGATCAAATACTCGGTGACGTTCTCGAGCGTGTTGACGGAGAACCCGTAGTAAAGGACGTCCGTGTTCGGCATAGATGGGCCGCCCGGCACGGGCCTCGCCATATCCCGGAACCCGACGCCGAACGTGTCCACCGCGGCGAGCAGCCGCGCGCGATCGCTCGTGAAATCGCGCGCGTTCCGATTGTCGCGCGCAAACACGATGGCCATCAGGTCCGACGGGGCGAGCTTCTCGATGACGCTCTTCGCGATGCGCTTCGCACTTTGCAGCGCTGCGACGTCCGCTTGCGCCGTCGCATCGTCGAGCACCATCACGAACAACCGCTTGTTCGACAGCTGATTCGACGTCACGTCGGGCGCGACCATCCGCGTCCAGGTGGCCTCGCCGGTCGTGGTCGTCTCGACGTCAGGCAGGTCGACGGCGGAAAACGCTTCGACCTTCTGCGGCGTCCCGTCTTCAAGGAGCGTGAAGTCCGCGGCCGAAAGCCCGCGGAGGGGCATGCGGTCGCGGCCGACGACGGAGACGTCGAGGCGGATAAGCTCGACGTCGGTGCGGAAGACTGGAGTCTGCGGCGCCTGCTGGGCGCGAATGACGGCGAGAGCGCCCGTCGCGAGCGTCACACACACGGCGACGAGGATCGAACGCGCTACCGGCACGGGTCTCCCGGCGCCGGCTTCTTGCCCGGCAGCCATTCGGGTTTGTACGTCGAATTGGCGAGCCACAACACCGGACTGAGCATCGACTGAATCGCGTCGACCATGTGCGCAAAGTCAACGGTCGACACTTCGTCACTCGGCTGGTGGTACGTCTTGCTGCCCACGGCGTCGAAACTGGATACGGTCTGGGCGATGATGCCCCGGCACGCCAGCTGGATGTTGTCCGACCGGCTGAAGAAGTTCATCGTCGGATGCGGATCGGCGACGATGCTCGCGCCCTGCTTGGCGAGGTCGGGACCGAGCGTCGACCGCTCGTAGCCCGTCAGCCAGAGCGTGTGGGGCGGTACTTTCGGATCGCGGTTCGCGATCATCTCGAATTCGAGATTCGCGACGATCTGGGTGAGCGGCACCGGCGGGTTCGCCAGGAAATCACTCGCGCCGGCACCGCCAGATTCCTCGCTGCCAAACCACGCGAACATCACGGTGCGTTTCGGACGCGGGCCCGCCGCCAGCGCCTCGGCCAGCTCGAGCACCGCCGTCGATCCCGACGCGTCGTCGTCGGCGCCGTTGTAGATCTGATCGGGACCGGTGCCACGGACGCCAAGGTGATCGAGATGCGCCGACAGCAGGATGACCTCGCCGGCGACTCTGGGATCGCTGCCAGTGAGCTTCCCAAGCGCATTCCACGTGTAGCCGGGCCGCGTGTCGACCTGAAGGCTCGCCGGTGTCCCGTCGCTCACCAGGGTGGACCACGTCTCGAACGTGCTCTTCGCGACGATCACGCGCGCTGCCGCCGGCGGGCCGCCGCCGCGTCGTCCGCCTCCAGTCCCGGGCATTGTCGACGCCGCTGCGTCCCATCCGGCGCGTTGTTGCGGCGTCTCCACGGTCAGCACGACGGCCGCATCGGCGATCTCAGTCGCGACCGGCGTCACCCCTTCGGGCACGAGGACAAACGCGCCGGTCGGCGCGGGCGAGCCAGCCTTGTATGTGAAGGTCGTGCCGGACACGGTGCCGCGGCCGATCGACTGCACGAGGATGTCGCGGCCGTGCGTGAACTTCGCGTTGCGAATCGCGAGAACGGGCGCCGCCGTCACTTGGACTCGGGCGGTCTGGATGCGCTTGACGAACGTGCCGTTGTCGCCGAGGGGCTCGATGCCCCACTTGCGCATCTGGCTGCCCATGTAAGCGGCCGCGCGCCACTCGTCTTCCGTACCGCTCCCTCGTCCCTTCATCGCGTCGCCCGCGAGAAACTCCATGTGGCCGCGCACCGAGGCCTCGGTGATCGTGCTTGCGCCCTTACGCTTCTGCAGGCTGGCGTCCTGAGCGAAAAACAAAACGAAAAGGAGCGTCGTGACGAGGCGACTCTTCATAGCGGCTAAGTCTACCGGCATTTGACGGCATACTCTTCTGGGATGACACGCCGCACCACCATTGCAGTCGCTGCCGTACTCGTCGCGCTCACGGCGTCCGGTCGCGGTCAGGGTTTACAGGGGCCGGCCATCGCGCCCGGACAAGCTCGGATGGGGACCGGCATCATCACCGGCCAGGTGATCGATGCGCAGGGCGCACCAATCGGCGACGCGCTTGTGACACTCGCCGGCCGAGGCGGCGCACCCGATCGCGTCGTCGTGGATCCGGGCGGCCGCTTCATTTTTCGCAATCTGCCAGCGGGTGCCTTTGGCATCGTCGCTTCGCGTCCCGGCTACATCGGCGGCGCGTTCGGTCAGACGGAGCCGACGAACCCAGCCAGACCCATCGAGATGACCGATGGACAAACGCTCCCGAACGTCAGTCTGCGTTTGTGGAAAGGCGGAGCGATCGCGGGAACCGTCCTCGGGGAGGCGAACGAGCCAGTCGGCGGCGTCGAGATGCACGCGATGCGTCGAAGCCTCATCGGCGGGCAATGGTTGATTGTCGCCGGTCCGAGCACGACGACGGATGATCTCGGACGGTACCGATTCAACAGCCTCGCGCCGGGGGAATACGTCGTCGCTGCGCGGCCCGAGCGCGATCCGGAAACCGCGCTGCTGCTCGCGATGATGTCGGCCAATCCAGCGCAGGCCGCGGACATCCTGGCCGGGGTCGCCTCGACGTCGCGCTCTCGACCCGAGGCGGATGAGCGCGCGCGCAACTATCCGCTGACGTTCTTTCCGGCCGCGCTCACGGTCAGCAGCGCAACGCTCGTGGACGTCGGAGCAGAGACGGAGCGCAGCAAAACCGACTTCCGGCTCAGGATCTCGAAGGTCGTCCGCGTCTCGGGTGCGTTGGCCGAGCGTGTTGGTGGCGTGACGTTGCAGCTCGTACCCGTCGGACCCGACGGCCGGCCCTTCTCGATCGATGCGGCGGTCACCGCCTGTGACGAGGAAGGCACGTTCGAGTTTAGCGGCGTCACGCCCGGGCGGTACGTGATTCGTGTGCAGCAAACCGCGGCCGGCCCCACGCAGCCGCCGCCCGGCGGCCTGCCACCCGACCAGTCTCTGCCGACCACACCAGCCTTTTCCGGCAGCGTCGCGATCGACGTGGGCGCGTCGGACGTGACCAACGTCTCGGTGCCTGTCGCTCGCGGCGTCGTCATGTCTGGACGGGTCGTGTTTGCCGGCGCGAGTGCCCGCCCGACCGCGGTGCAGATGGCTCAGATCGCGCTGCGACTCGATCGCACTGATACGCCTCCCGCAAATCCCGCAGCCGTGACGTGGCGCGGGCAAGTCGACGCGGACGGTCAGTTCCGGACCGTGAGCCTGCCGCCTGGTGAGTATCTGATGCGGCTTGGCGCGCCACCGCGCGGATGGACGCCGCTTTCCGCCGTCGTCGATGGACGCGACATTCTCGATGTCCCGGTCGGCGTCGGTGCGAGCGAGATTACGGGCGTCACGATCACGTTCGGCGACGGGCCCACGGCCACGGCCACCGGCACGATTCGCGACGGTCAAGGCGCCGTGACCACCGATGCCACGGTCGTCGTCTTCCCCGTCGATCGCGCGATGTGGCGAGACTCGAGTCCCCAGGCGCGACGTCTGCGTCTGGCGCGGCCGGCGGCGTCCGGCCGCTTCGGCGTGCTGAATCTGCCGTCGGGTGAGTACTTCGTCGCTGCCGTCAGCGGCCCAATGCCCGCCGAGTGGCAGGAGGCGGAACGCTTGAATGCGCTCGCTGCCGTGGCGACGCGCGTGCAGTTGCAGGCGGGACCGCCACAGCCGATCGAGCTTGCGGTCACGGATGGAGGCCGGGTCTTTAGACCCGGCCATCGAACGCCGCCAACGTCGTCGCCGGGTCTAAAGACCCGGCCTCCATCTGGCACGCAGCCTCCATCTCGCACGCTGCCTCAATCTGGTGCTTCAATCGCCGGCACCGTCATCGACCACGCCACACGGCGTCCCGTCGCGAACGCGACGCTGCTCATCGCGGGCACCAACGTCGGCCTCCTCCGCGCAACCTCGACTGACGACCGCGGACAATTCACCCTGACGGGCTTGCCGCCTGGACGTTTTCTCCTGGCCGCTGGACAGTCTGCGTATCTCCCCGCCTTGTACGGCAGCAGTCGCCCGGGCCGGCCGGGCACGCTGCTGTCGCTCAGCGCAGGCCAGCGCGTGCAGAACGTGACGATGCCGCTCGTGCGTGGCGCCGCGATCGCGGGTCGAGTGACCGACGATCGCGACCGTCCGGTTTCCGGCGCTCGCATGCGCGTCGTGCAATATCGCAGCGCGGGAGGCGAAGTCGCGATGACCGGTGACGCCGGCGATCCTGTCGTCGTGACGACGGACGATCGCGGCGACTATCGCGTCTTCGCGCTGCCGCCGGGCGAATACGCGGTGCTCGTGCAGGCGCGTGGTGTCGTCGCCGGCGACGTGCGACGGCTGACGGAAGCAGATGTGGACGGCTCCGGCGCCGCGGCGTTTCCCGCGGCGGCAGGCTCACCAGGCGCGGCTCCGGCGAATGGCATGGCGATGGGCTGGTCTCCGGCATACGCACCGGCGACCGCGACGCCCAGCGACGCGCAGGCCGTCACGATCCGAGCCGGCGAGATTCGCACGGACGTCAACGTTCGTACCGTGCTGGCGCGATTCGTCCGCGTCGAAGGCACGGTGTCGATGCCGGATCGCGTCAGCCTTCAGGCCGCGCAGCTCACGCTCCGGCCCCGGGGCCTGGCCGCGTCGGGCGCGCTGATCACCAACCTGACGACGAGGCCCGGGCCGGAGGGACGGTTCATGTTCCCGAACGTGCCGCCTGGCGACTACACGATCCTCGCGCGCACGCAGCCGCCACCGGCAGACCAGCCGGTGCCAGGGCCACCGCCGCAAACCGCCGCGGCCGTGCGCTGGGCCATGCGCGAAGTGACGGTGCGAGAGGAAAACGTCACCGACATTTCGCTCGACCTGCAAACGGGCGTTCGTGTGTCCGGCGAAGTACGGATCGAGGGCTTGGCGCGACTGCCCACGGATCTCCCATTGATTCGCGTCGGCGTCCGGCCGACGCCCGGCAACGTCGTGCAGAACGTGCCGCCACCCACGCTGCTCGGCCGGGACGGCCGCTTCACCATCGACGGTCTCGTGCCGGGACGTTATCGCGTGTTCGTGCAGGTGCCGAACAACGACGTGCTACAAGTGCCCGCGTGGTTCGCGAAGAGCGCGGTGGTCAGCGGTGTGGATGCCGGCGATGCCCTCGACGTGCCGTTCGATCTGGGATCAACCGGCGAGACGCAGGTGCTCGTCACGCTCACCCGCACGACGCCGGAGATCGACGGCGTCGTGCGCGACGCGTCGGGCGCGCCGCGGCGCGACTGCGCCGTCGTCGTGTTTCCGGCCGACCCCGCGCTCAGGTTTCAGCAGTCGCGACGGATTGCCGTGCGGCAGTCCGGCCGAGACGGGCGGTTCGTGTTCGGCATCGCGGCCGGCTTGCCGCCGGGCGAGTACTTCGTGGCGGCGGTTCCTGACGGCAGACCCGGCGACCAGCTCGACGTCCTGTTGCTGGACGAGCTGGCGAAGACAGCGGCACGTGTCACGCTCGCCGCAGACGAGACGAAGACAGTGGAGTTGACCGTCAAACGATAGCGGCGGACCACAGTTCGGTCCGCCCTACGTACCTACTTCTTCTTCGGCGGATCGAGCTTGAGCATCTGCGAGCCGAGCACGTCCGCGCCGAGGTCGTAGACGACCACCTTCACGAATCGCGGCACACCTCTGACCGGCACCTTGCCGGCGTAGTTCAGCCCGCTCGTCTGGAATCGCGCGAACGCCTCAGGCGTCATCTCCAACGTCACGGTGTTCCAGCTCTCGCCCAGGAGCCGTTCCTTCTCGTCGGCGCAGAACACGGCGACGTCGATCGCGCCCACCTTCTTGCCGTTCTTCTCGGTGAAGCTCAACTTCTCGGGACGGATCTTCACGACCAGGTCGATGACCGGCGTCGCGCCGTCGTCGGTGTTGCCGTGCGTCGCCGTCACGGTCATCCCGATGTCCGGAATGTTCTGCCCCGTGTTGGCGGCGCCGGCGACGCGGCTGTAGGTGAGCGCGCGCGGCTTGTCGAGCGGTGTCAGCTGCTGATTGGCGAAGTAGCCGTGGCGGAACTCGACCCGCAACGGCACGCCCTGCCGGCGCGCAATCACATTCACCCTCCGATATCGACCGTCCCAGTTGGTGTTGGCTGGCCGGTAGCCCAGGAGATACGAAAACCTCGTGCCTTCGTCGAGTCTGTTGAGGAAGTCCTTCCCGCTTTCCAGACTTGTGAAGCTTCCGCCGGTGAGTTCCGCGACGGTGCGCGACGTGGACACGCGCCAATCCGGCGGGGTGGGTGCCATCATCATCGCTCGTCCGCCGGCGCGCGCCGCGGTCGGCAATCCGGCCGACGACGTCCCGCCGGTGTGCAGGATGTCGATGGCGACACGCGCATCGGCCGCCGTCGCGGCAATCCCGCGATCGTCGTCGGCGCGCGGCAGGAACAATCCGCGCTCCGTCACGAACAACAGGTGCTTCTCGCCGTCGAGAAAGCGCATGTAGTTGATGCCGGCCATGAGCTTGGTGAGGTCCTGCGACGTCTGCGCGTTGGCTTCGATGTATTCGTCGAACGACAGCCCAAGATCCGCCGACGTGTCCGTCGGATCGGTCAGGAACGTGCCCGCGTCCCGCGTCGCATTCACCTCGTTGCGAAGAAGCGCGTCGGCGGTCCGGCGCTGATCGTCCGAGATGCGCTGCGCGTTCACCGGGGGCGCATCGGGCACGGTGCGCACGTTCGGCGTGTCCGCGCCGTAGAAGATTCCGTCAATCTGCGACTGGATCGCCTTGGGGATGTACCCGCCGCCGTACTGGGCGCCGAGCCCGCTGAACTGTTGAGCCATCAGCGCCTCGACCTTCTCGTGCTGCTTCAGGTAACGCTCGAGGAGCGCGGTGACCTTTGCGTGATCCGTCGTGAAATCCGTCGCGCGATTCCAGCCCATGACCGCGACGTAGTCCTGCGGCAGGAGCCGGCTCTTGACCAGGTGCAGCACGCCGTCGATGGCCTTCGTCACCGGCTGCAATCGACCTCGGCCCAACACGATCAGGAACGTTCGGCGCGTCGGAGGGCCGAGCGTTGTTGGGGTGGCCGTCGCGCGGATGAGCGGCGCGGCCACCGCGGTCGGATCGGACACGAGCGCTTGTGCGGCGAAGAACTGGATCTGCTGGCGCGTGTTGTTCTCGAGAACGGTGAACTCGTCCTGTCGGAGGTCCGTGATGGGTTTGTTCGTCCGGCGGTCGAAGACGCGCACGTCGAGCGGCACCAGGACCGTGCCGGCGCGGAAGGTCGGAGTCTGTTCCTGTCCCGGAGGCGTTTGTGCGGGAGCCGCCTGCGCGGGCGGCGGCGCCCCGCGGGTGCCTTGTCCGGGCGGCGGCTGGCCACGGCCCTGGGTCGGCGGCGGTGGCGGCGTGCCGCCTCGGCGTTGAGCCGAGACGAGCGGCGCAGTCACGGTCAAGAGAATCGCGCCAACGACGACGCCGATGTGTTTGGTCACAAGTACCTCTGGAGCGCTGGGCCACTCAGAATAGCGCAGAAGCGCGACTTCGCTATACTTCCGGCCGCGAATGACTAGTCATTACATCTGGATGAACGGCACCATGGTCGAGAGTGCCAAGGCGACGGTCCCGTTTCTCACATCGGGCTTTCACTACGGCGTCGGCGTGTTCGAGGGCATTCGGGCGTACGCGACGGCGCGCGGCCCGGCGGTGTTCCGGCTGCACGATCATCTGCGGCGGCTGCAGCAGTCCTGCCACATCTTCGGGTTTCGCGGGCTCCCCTACTCGCTGGACGAACTGGTGGCGGCGACGCTCGAAACCGTTCGCAAGAACGGCTTCGACGAGTGCTATATCCGGCCGTTCGTCTATCTGGCCGACGGCGGATGGAATCTGACGCTCGACACCGGCAAGCCCCACGTGGGCATCGCGGTGTGGCAGCAGTCGGTGTATCTCGGCCAGGACGCGCCGGCGCGCGGCATCAAGGCGAGCGTGTCGAGCTTCGTGCGTCATCATCCGGGCGCGATGATGACGAAGGCAAAGATCAGCGGCAATTACGTCAACTCGGTCCTGGCGAAGACCGAGGCCCAGCGCAACGGCTTCGACGAGGCCATCCTGCTCGATCCGTCCGGCTACGTCAGCGAGTGCTCGGGCGCGAACGTGTTTCTCGTCGATCGCGGGCGCCTCGTCACGCCCGCGGCCGAGACGATCCTGGTCGGCATCACGCGCGACACGATCTTCACGCTGGCGCGCGAGCAGGGCCTCGAAGTGCACGAGGGCCACATCACGCGGGATCACCTATACATCGCCGACGAGGTCTTCGTTTGCGGCACCGCCGCCGAAGTGCTGGGCGTCGCCGAGATTGACCGGCGGGCTATTGGCGCCGGCTGTCCGGGCCCGGTCACCGCCAAACTCCAAGCCGCCTACGGCGATGCCGTCCACGGCCGCCACCCCCGCTCCAAAGACTGGCTCGCGCATTCTTCGTAAGGTTCTGCGCGAAAGAGTGCAAAACGCCCCCCGGCGTCGTCCGCGGCCGCCGATTGCTCGCATAGCTCTGGTTGCCGGGCCATAGGCCCGCGCACGTCCACCTCGGTGACACGGAGGCTGCTGTGCCGACCCCACGCCACGTGCTGCTTCTCGAGGACGATCCGTCCGATGCGGTGCTCGTCGCGCGCACACTGTCGCGGCTCTATCCGGAAGCTCACGTCGAACACACCGCCACGCGCGAGAAGTTCCTCGCCCATCTCGCGTCCGAACCCGTCGACGTCGTCGTCTCCGACAGCAGCGTGCTGGGTTGTGAGGGCATCAAGGCCTTTCACCTCGCGCGCGCCTGCAAGCCGCACATCGGGTTCGTCTACCTGAGCGGATTCAAGGAAACGGAGCGCGATCTGCCGGGGCTGAAGGCCCTCGGCGTGACGGCGTTCCTGACCAAGCCGGATCTGGCTGCGCTCGGCCCCGCTATCGAGGAATCGCTGGTCGATCGAGATCGCACCCGGCAGAGCATCGGGCGGCTCGTCGGCTACGAACGGCTGGTGGGCATCGTCACCGAGCTCGCACAGGCCCGCGATCTGTCGACGGTCACCGCGATCATCTCGGCGGCCGCGCGCGATCTGATGCGCGCCGACGGTGCCGCGTTCGTCCTGCGCGACGGCTCGCTCTGTCACTACGTCGACGAGGACGCGATGGGCCCGCTCTGGAAGGGTCAGCGGCTGCCCGCGACCGGATGCCTCAGCGGCTGGACGATCCTGCACAAGCAGCCGGCGATCGTGCCGGACATCTTTGCCGATCCGAGAGTCGCGATTGCCGCGTACGCGCCGACATTCGTGCGTGGCGCCCTCATCGTGCCCATCCGCGCGCTCGACCCGATCGGCGCCATTGGCGTGTATTGGGCCGAGCCCCGGGTCCCGCATGCGCAGGAAGTGCGCCTCCTGCAGGCGCTCGCGGACGCGGCGGCGTCGGCCGTCGAGAGCGTGCGGACCTACGAGCGGCTCGACCGGCAGGCTCGAAAGCACGCCGCCGAGCTGGAGGCGTTCGCCTACGCCGTCTCGCACGAGCTGCGCACGCCGGTGCGCCACATCGAAGCGTTCGCGAACATGCTGTCGGAGGAACATCGCGCCGCGTTCGACGGGGCGATGGGCGAAAAGGTCGACGGCATCACGACGGCGACGTTGCGGATGCGATCGATGATCGACGGCCTGCTCGAGCTCTCACGGGCCGCGCAATCCCCGCTCAACCAGCAGCCGGTCGATCTCGCGGAGATCGCTCGGGACATCGTGAAGGAACACCAGGCCGCCGGCGGCCGGACCGGCGAGTTCGTCTGCCCGGCCTCACTGCCGGCCTCGGGCGATGCGGCGTTGCTGCGCAGCGCGCTGCAGAACCTCCTCGCCAATGCGTGGAAGTTCTCGGGCCGTCACGAATCGCCGCGCATCGAGATCGGCGCGCATACGAGCACGCCCCAGGTCTACTTCGTACGGGACAATGGCGCGGGCTTCGATCCGTCCGCGGCAGCCAGCCTCTTCGGCGTGTTTCAGCGCCTGCACCGCCAGGAGGAGTTCCCTGGAACGGGCGTCGGCCTCGCGATCGTCCAGCGCATCGTGCAGAAGCACGGCGGCCGGGTGTGGGCGGAAAGTCAGCCCGGCAAGGGCGCGACGTTCTACTTCACGCTCACTGACGGTACGTAGGGCAGACCTTCAGGTCTGCCGCTGATGGCACACCTGAAGGTGTGCCCTACGTACTACACGCGCGTTCCCGCGATTTCCTTGTACAGAATCGCCGACGCGACAATCCCATTGTGGAAGTTGCTGAGGTCGAGCCGCTCGTTCGGCGCGTGAGCGTTCTCGTCTGGCAGGCCGACGCCGAAGAGCACCGCGGGCACGCCCAGTTCCTCCTGGAACGTTGACACCACCGGGATCGATCCACCCTCACGACAGAAGACCGGCGCCTTGCCGAAGCCTTGCTCGATCGCGCGGCCGGCCGCGCGGACGTACGGGTTGTCGAAGCCGGTGATCCACGGCTTGCCGCCGTGCATGCGCGTCACCTTCACCTCGACCGTCTTCGGCGCGATCTTCAGCACGTAGTCTTCGAACAGCTTGGCGATCTTGTCCGGGTGCTGGTCTGGCACGAGGCGCATGCTGACCTTGGCCATCGACACGGCCGGAATCACCGTCTTGGCGCCCTCGCCGGTGAACCCACCGAGGAGACCGTTCACCTCGAACGTCGGCCGGGCCCACACGCGCTCGAGCACCGTGTAATCGGACTCCCCCGCGAGCTTCGGCGCACCGAGGTCTTTCTTATATTTCTTCTCGTTGAACGGCAGCTTGTGCCACTCGGCGCGCTCCTCCGCCGACAGTTCCTTGACGTCGTCGTAGAAACCAGGAATCTTGATGCGGCCGCCGCGATCCTTCATCTGCGCGAGCATCTGCGCGAGCGCCATGTTCGGGTTCACGACGGCGCCACCGAAGACGCCCGAGTGCAAGTCGCTCTTCGTGCCGCGCAGATCGAGCTGGAAATACACGAGGCCGCGCAGCGAGTAGCAAATCGACGGCACACCACGGTCGAACATCGCGGAGTCGGAGATCACGACCACGTCGTTCGCAAGCAGCGGCTTGTTCGCGCGGATGAAGTTGTCGAGGTTGACCGAGCCGACTTCCTCCTCACCTTCGACGATGACCTTCAGGTTGACCGGCAGCGAGCCGGTCTTCTTCAGATGTGCCTCGATCGCCTTGAAGTGCATGAACACCTGGCCCTTGTCATCGGCGGCGCCGCGCGCGTAGATCTCGCCGTCGCGCACGGTCGCCTCGAACGGCGGCGACTCCCACAGATTCAGGGGATCGACGGGCTGCACGTCGTAGTGCCCGTAGAACAGGATCGTCGGCGCGCCCGCGGCGTGCAGCCAATCGCCGTACACGACCGGATTTCCAGGCGTCTCGACGAGCCGGACGTTCTCGAGGCCGATGCGCTTCATCTCGTCGGCCGTCCACTCGGCACAGCGCCTCACGTCGGCCTGGTGCTGCGGCAACGCGCTGATGGACGGAATGGCAAGGTAGTTCTTGAGCTCGGAGACGTAGCGGTCGCGGTTCGTGTGGATGAAGTCGATCACCTGAATCATGGGATTCTCAGCCGAGCAGCATATCGCACGAGTCCCGGGACTCGCCTCCGGAGCATTTGGAGGACGACCCAAGGGCCCGCAGCGCTACGGTCAGTTGCGTTCCCACCACCGAAGCACGACGGCAGATCGCGTGAACCCCGCCGCAGGCGAATAACAGAGCACCACGGAGCCGCTGTGGAGCTTACCGGCGGCGCGAGCAGCCGCGAGATTCACGCCAATCGCGGCATCACCGACGTTCGACAGCTCCGCCCACGTCTCGACGACCTTCGACGACGGAAGACCGAGGGCGCGGCGGCATGACTCAACAAACCACGCCACGCTCTGGTTCCCCACGTAGAGGTCGATGTCCGACAGGCTGAGCTTCGCATCCGCGAGGGCTCCGAACGACGCCTCACGACAGAAATCCGGTGCGCGGAGGCCCGCGGCCTTGCCGACGTCGGGCGCGAAGCTGCTGAGTGTCGGGGCGCCTCCGGTGGCGGTCCACCACTCGCGGACCGGGCAGCCATCGACCACCGGCGCAATGACGACGCCATCTCGAAGCGATCCGTCGGTACGCGACCAATGGCCGAGCAGCCCGTAGCCGTCGGGCACGCGCGCCACGACCATCGCCGATGCGGCGTCCCCAAAGACTGGCGCCAGCGATGAGCATGGATCCATCAGTCGCGTCCCGATCTGCGATTGCACGATGAGTGCGGCGTGAAACGCACCTTGCGCGATCAGCGCCGACGCGGTCACCAGATGAGCCTGCGTGCTCGCGCAGCCGACGTCGAGACTCCATGCCGCTGCGCGGTCCAGGCCGCACTTGTCCTGCACGGCGGGGCCGTTGCTGGGCATCAGACGATCCGGCATGATCGAGTGGACCAGGACGAGATCGATCTCGTCCGCCGTCACACCGGCATCCGCCATGGCTGCACGCGCGGCCTCGACCTCGAGATCGGACGCGTCCAGCGAGTCGTCCAGCACGCGCCGCCGTCGCGCGCCACGGAACACGTCATCCGGACCAATCGCTTCCTGCGCCGCGATGATCTCGGGCGGCGGCGTGTTGTGCTCGCCAGTTGAACTGCGTTCGATCGTCAGGATGTCGCGGCGTTGATGGTGCCGGTCGCGGGCTATGACCTTCCCTTCCCACCACGAGTTGTCGCGGACCTTTGGTGGCAGCGCGACACCGAGCCCGACGATGCCAATCGCGATCGGGTCACGCATCGGAGCCTTTCGCAGCGAACTGCCGGAGGGCGACGTTGCGCTGGCTGCCGGTGAGCCGCACGTCGGGATCGATGCGGAGATCGAGCACGCGGGGCCGGCGCTGCGGCACTATGCGCAGCGCCGAGCACAGCTCCGAACGCGTCCGGACGATCTCAGCGTCCGCCCCCATCGACCGAGCCCACGCCGCGAAGTCGATCTCCTGCGTGTCGAAGGACGGTGACCGTCCGTACAGATCCCGCATGCCGTGCCACACCATGTTCAGTCGGCTGTCGTTCACGACCAGGAACGTCGTCGGCAATTCCCACTGCACAGCCGTCGCCACCTCCGAACCATTCATCAGCATGCCGCCATCACCGCACAGCGCGTAGGTGCGTCGTTCGGGCGCCCCGAGCTGATAGCCGATCGCCGAGACGATGCCGGAGCCCATCGAACCGAATCCGAGCGAGGCGAAGAACTCGCCTCGTTCGCCGACGGAGAGATAGTGCAGCGCGATGGCGAGATGCTCGCCCATATCGGCGGTATGAATGGCGTCGTCCGGGCACAGATCGTTGAGCGCGAGCACGACATCAGTCGTCGTGAGCCGGCCGCTCGGCGCCTGCGCGACCGGCTGGCGCAACAACGACACATTGAGAGGACGGGCGCACCGCGATGAGCGGCCGCGATGATCGAGCATCTGCGACAGGATGACGTCCGCAGGCCCCAGAAGCCCCACGTCGATCGGATAGTTTTTACCGAGCTGTGCCGCATCGATGTCGATCTGGAGAAACGCGTGGGTCGCGCGCAATAGCGGCGTCCAGGAATTCGTCGAGAAGTCGTTCAGGGAGGACCCGATCACGAGGAGCACATCGACGCCCCTCTCGAGGTACTGGATGACCGAGTCGTGTCCGCCGAAGCCAAGTACGCCGATGTAGCTGGAGTGGTCCTCGGGAAACACGCCCTTGCCCTTCGGAGTGACGCAGACCGGAGCGCCGATGTGCTCAGCGAGAGCGCGCAGCGCCCGCTTGCTCCGGGCGCCGCGAGCGCCGGCGCCCGCCAGTATCAGCGGCCGCTCCGCGCGTTCAAGGAGTTCCATTGCGTGCGCGCACGCCGCCGCTGGAATGTCGACGGAGGCTGCCGTAGTCCCACGCACAGGCTGTGGAGCGCACTGGGTGGAGGCGACGTCGAGCGGCATCGAGATAAAGACGGGACCTGGTCGTCCGCCGAGCGCTGTCTCGATCGTCTTGCGCACGAGCGTGGCGGCCTGGCCGGCACGCGAGATGAGCACGCTCGCCTTCGTGAAGCGCCGCATCATACCGACCGCATCGAAGCTCTCAGGCGAACTTTCCTGAAGCGCCCCTCGACCAAACGCCGATCGAGCGACCTCGCCCGCGATGTGGACGACCGGGACGCCCTCGTAGTACGCACAGGCAATGCCGGTCATCGCGTTCGTGATGCCGGGGCCGGCCGTCGTGTAGATGACGCCGGGGCGGCCCGTCGCAAGCGCATAGCCCATCGCCATGAACGCCGCGTTGGACTCGTGCTTCGCGGTGACCATGCGCACGTCCGGCCGATCCATGAGTGCCGCCAAGAGCGGCGCGTTGGCTCCGCCCGGTACGCCGAAGATCGTATCGACGCCGAATTCCCTCAATACGTCGACGACGTACGTCGCCGCCGTGGACGACGCTGCAGCTCGTCCCGGACGTTGGACCTCCTCGCCGGAACACGTGCGCGCAGAGAGCACGGGTTCACCGGACAGTCGCGGTCAGTCCCGCCGGTCGATTGGCGGAGTCGAAATACGCGCGCAAGCCCACCGCTGTGCTGTGCCCGCCACATGACGCGCCCGCGCCATTCGTGCCGATGCGCGTGAAGAGCGTCAGCGAGAAGACATCGGCTGGGCTGTCGATCTGAACCGGATCGAACAGGACGAATGGCACCGTCGCTTCACGGGCATGGCTCGGATTTCGGGTCACGTCCTGAATGCAGAGCGTCTCACCGGCCGTGACGAGCACTCCGTTCTTGTAGACCGCGGCGCGGAGGTCGAACCGGGTGCCTTGATCGTCGCTGTTCTTCAGGCCGAGCCAGACGTGCAGGTCGCTCAGACTGACGAGTTCACGATTGATCAAGCCCGCGCTGTCGGACCACGTGCCCACGGGCTTCCACGCGTTGCCGCCGGCGAACGTGACGCCCGGCGAATCCTTGTGGCGTGGCGACGAGCCTGCCGGTGGCGCTCCGCTGAAGAAGAGCGTCGGCGGGTTCGCGAGCGGACCGCTACCGGCCAGGAACAGCAGCTGCTCTGCGACGTCGACGTCATCACTCGAGACCGTGATCATCGCGCTGGCGGGATCGCCCAGCGTGTAGCTGGCGCTGGCGCTCAGCGTCACGACGACGGTCTCGTCCGGTTCGACAAGGTCGTCGTCGATCGGGGCAACGGGAATCGCAGCCGTCAGCTGCCCCGCGGGAATGATCGCCACCCCGCTCAGTACCGTGTAGTCGGTCCCAGGCGTCGCTGTTCCCCCGACGCTGTACGAGACTGTCAGGGCTGTCGCCGTGCTTCCGGAACGGCTCACGGTGAATTCTCCCGACGCTCCGCCTTCCGATGCGGTCGAGGCCGTCGCGGTAATCGTCACTGTCATCGGAACCGGAGGCTGCGCCTGACAGAACGGCAGAGTGAGACGCGTCACCCTGCCAAGGCCGGCGCCGGCCACCACGACGAGCCGATTGAAATCCGGCGCGACGCCTTCGATGTCCAAGGACGGATCGAAGACCTGGCTGAACGGGGCGCCGACGATCACGCGCATGCCAGGCTGTCCAGTTTCGAGATCGAATTCCTGGACCGCACCGTCGCCGCGGCCGATGTAGACCTTGTTCACCGACCCGACAGCAACCGGGGCGCTCGTGAAACTGGTTGCTGCCGTGGGTGCGACTGCCCACAGGACCGTGCCGGACGCTCCCGTGTCACGGACGCGGCGGAGCACACTGTTGCTATCGACAACGAGGAGCGAGTCGCCGATCGGCCACATGTTTCGGTGTACCGATGCGCCCGTCGATGCCACCTGCAAAGTCCAGAGCAGTGTCGCCCCGCCCAGACCGTTGCCTGCCGGGTCATAAGCCTGAACAGTCCCGCTCGCGTTCGCGACGTACAGCCTGCCGTTGTGCAGGACGATCTGAGAAAAGATCGAACCTGCATTCGCAGACCACTTCGGAAAGGACCAGTTGGTGGTCGTTCCGAGCGCAAACAGTGAATCCTGACCCACGCTGGTGGTGTCGCGCCTGGTCCCACAGAACAGCGTGTCGGAGTCATAGTCGATCGTGCAGCCCGTTCCGTGGCCGACTTTGACACCGGTGAGGCTGTCGGAATTGAAAATCGCCTTCAGGGTCAAGTCGCTCGCCCAGTAGGCGATGATGCGGTTCTGCGTCGTGTCGCCGCACCCGTTGCGAGTGATGACCATGACCAAGTCGTCTCCGACGTGGCCGGGGATGGCATCGATTGCGTTCTTGAAGGCGAGGTTCGCGAAACTGTAGAGCTGCACGACGGGCGTGGCGAGTCCATCGCCCGGACAGAGAAGCACTCCACCGAAACCGACTCGTCGCGTGTCCACGAAGTCCATCACGACGCCGTCCGTATCCAACTTGTAAAGGAATCCATCGGCCGCCGCGACGAAGATGACCTCACGCGGTCCGGCCGCCGGAGATAGTGGGACGGGAGTCGGGACGGTATCGATCGGCGCCAGCCCAGGCGTCTGCCAGGTCCACTTGATGCTGCCGGCCGGACCGTCCCCGTCAGGTATGTTCCGCACGGCGAAGACCGTATTGCCCTTCGCGAAGTAACTGTAGGAGTTGCCCTGAGGGTTGAACCCAGTGTCGTGGGCCGGGGCCGAGGCGAAGCCGACGCTGTTGATGTTGGTCGAATGCGGGGACCAGGCATACGAGAAAGGGCACGAGTCCTCCTCAGCGCGGCCCGGAGACGAAAGGCATAAGCCAAGACCAATTGAGAGCAACGTCAGCCGAGGCCGGGTCAGGTTCATAGCGGGACTCCGACGGGAGGATGACGAAACACGTCCCGTAATGCCATGAACTGCGCCTGAACTATCCCTAATCCGTCCCTGTACTCGAGCTGTTCGGGCGGCCCGCGTTTCACGCTATACTTCGACCCCTTCAAAAACTGCCATGCACCAGAGCCGGCAAGCTCCCGAGCCGCTCCGTCTGGGTCCCTTCCAGCTCGATCTCCGTGCGCGCGAACTGCGGAAAGATGGACAGCGCGTGCCGCTGCAGGACAAGCCGTTCGAGCTGCTGGCCGCCGTGGTTGAACGGCCCGGTGAGATCATCAGCCGCGACGAGCTGCGGCACCGGCTCTGGCCCGCAGATACATTCGTCGTGTTCGACGACGGCCTGAACACCGCTATCAGCAAGGCTAGAGATGCACTGGGCGACCAGGCGGACACACCAAGGTTCATCGAGACCGTGCCGCGCCGAGGCTATCGGTACATCGGCCCGATCGACGACACGAGTACAGCGGAACTTGAATCGAAGACTCCGGCGATCGAAGCCCCGGTCCAACAAGCCCGCCCATGGCTGCGGCCACGCGCGTACGTGTACCTGGCGGCGACGGCGACCGTCCTCGCTGCGGCGATCTGGGCCGTCCGCGAATGGCGCGCCTCCACCCCGCAGGTTGTGACGTTCCACATCCAGCCCCCGCCGTCCACGTACTTTCCATCGGGCGTGCCGGGTGTTGCGATCTCGCCCGACGGAAGTCAGGTTGCGTTTGTGGCCGTCTCGGGCAGCGATCGCGTCGGGCGCCTCTGGCTCCAGTCACTGCACTCCTCGACCGTTCGACCGCTCGCGGGAACCGAGGGCGCATCAGAAACAGCCTGGTCGCCCGATGGCCAGGCACTGGCGTTTCGAAGGAACGGCCAGATTGCCCGCTACGACCTTCGCCGCGGAACCGTCGAGCTTGTCTGCGAGGCGAGAAACGGGACGGGCCTTTCGTGGGGCGCTCGGTCGGACCTCCTGTTCGCGAGCGGACCAGGGCATGGCCTGTACCGTGTCGCGGCCGAAGGCGGAGTTCCCGCTGCCGTCACCACACCTGACGCGGCACGCGAAGAAACCATGCACACGTGGCCTCAGTGGCTGCCGGACGGCCGTTCGTTCTTGTACGTGTCCATCGGCAAGCGCCCCGCCGACCGAGGCGTCTACCTTGGGCGACTCGGCGACCCGAAGCCGCGGCTCGTCGTGTCGGGCAGCAACAAGGCACAGTTCACACGACCGGGATTCCTGGTGTACTCGCGCGACAACCGCATCGTGGCCCAACGGTTCGATCCGGCAACCGCGTCGCTGTCCGGTGCAGCCGTAGAAATCGCGACTGACGTCCACGCGCGACCGGTGGATGGTGGCGCTGGGTTCTCGGTGGCCTCGACCGGCGTCCTGGCTTACTCACGGCCGGCCCGCCATCCGCAGCGGGAGTTGGTGTGGGTCAATCCCACCGGCCAGCCGATAACGACCGTCGGTGCCGCGGACGCCTACGCTTCCTTCTACCTCTCCCCCAACGGCCGGTTCGTCGTCCTCCAACGGTTGGATGTTGAGAGCGATCCGCCGGCGCCGGAGCTGTGGCTGCTCGATCTGGTCCGCGGTGTTCGGACGCAGCTGACGAACAACCCGGGCAACGACGAGGGCGGCGTGTGGGCGTCCGACTCACAGCAGTTCCTCTACGCGCGCCATCCGGGCATGCATCGACCGGCTGAGATCTACCTCAAGAGAGTCAGCGACCCCGAGAAGGACGACCCGCTCCTGCAGATCGATGGCGTGAGCGTGCACCCATTCGACTGGTCCACCGACGGCCGGTTCATCCTGTTCGGACTGATGCAGAAAAACGGGACGCAGGATATCTGGGTATTGCCTCGCGATCCCCACGTCGCTCGCTATCCGTGGCTGGCGACGGCATCGGATGAAGCTGAGGCGCGCTTCTCGCCCGACGGAAAATGGGTTGCGTACGAAGCGGACGAAGACGGACGGCGGGAGGTGTTCGTCCGGTCTTTCGATCCGCCCGGATCTCGCTGGCGGGTTTCAGCCGAGGGCGGCCGGACGCCGCAATGGAGCCGGGACGGCAAAACGCTCTACTTCAAGTCTGAGGATCATCGCCTGATGGCGGTTCGCGTGAACACGAATCGGGGTTTCACGACGGACGCGCCGCAGCCCCTCTTCGAGCTTCGACGGCTCACCCAGGTCCAGCAGTGGGGCACGCCGTACGCCGTGAGCACCAGCAATCAACGCTTTCTCGTCGGCTCAGTTGTGGACGAAGGCGGCGACTCCCCCATCACCGTCGTCCTCAACTGGACCGGGCTCCTCCCGCGGTGATCACGCCCGCACCAACTCCTCCATCGCCGTCGCAAACAAATCTACCTCGTCGATCGTCGTCGACACGTTCGGCGTCACCCGCACGCCCTGGAACGGAAACTGCTGTCCCGGCATCGGACCCTGCGCGAGACCGGCGACGACAATGCGGTATTTGTCCCAGAGGTAGGCGGTGATCTTCGTCGCCTCCATGCCGTCGATGCCGACGGTCGCCATCCCCCAGGTCTCGCCGGGCTTGAGACTCGAGTACATCTGGAAGCGCGGCTGTTTCTGGAGGCGGCCGGCCCATCGCATCGTGAGGTAGTAGAGGCGCGCGGCCTTGCGGTCGGCGCCAATCGCGCGATGGAATGCCAGCGCATCGGTAATCGCCATCTTCGTCGCCGCGGGGGACGTGCCGATCTCCTCGAACTTCTTGATGTCCGTGTCGGCCGTGGCCGGCGCCGCCTGAAGTGGCCAGAACTTCGGAATCAGATTGCGCCGCACGAACAAGATGCCCGTCCCGAACGGCGCCAGCAGCCACTTGTGCAGGCTGACGCCGTACGTGTCGCACTCGAGATCGCTGATCTTGTACGGGAAATGACAGCCGGCGTGCGCGCCGTCGACGATCGTCGTGATGCCGCGCGCCCGCGCCATGCGGCAGAGGCGCTGCACCGGGAAGATCTGTCCGGTGAGGTTCGTCATGTGGCAGAAGTGCAGGACCTTCGTGCGCGGCGTGATCGCGCCCTCCAGCCGGCTGTACAAATCATCCGCCGTCGTCGGCACCGGGAACTGGACGCGCGTGATCTTCAGCTTGTCGCGGCGCATCCGCTGATCCCACGTCGTCAGCATGCGCGGGTAATCGTGCTCGGTCGTGATCACCTCGTCGCCGGCCGCGAGATCGAGCCCGTTCTGCAGGATCTGCAGCGACTCGCTCGCGTTGCGCGTGATCGCCAGTTCGTCGGGGGCGCAGCCGAATTCAGCGGCGAGGCTGCGGCGGACGGTTTCGGTGTTTCGGGCGAGCACGTTGCCGTAGTAGCCCGGCGCCTGATTCTCGATGTCGAGATAACGCTTCACGGCGTCCGTCACCACGCGCGGCTGCGAGCAGTGGTGGCCCGTGTTGAGGTTGATCATCGTGCGGTCGAGGGAGAACTGCTGCTGAATCTGCCCCCAGTACGCCTCGTCTTTCGCCGCATCGGCCGGGGACTGGCCGGCGACGCCGGCAGACGCCTCCACCATCGCGTCGAGACCGTCATGTTTGAGCGCGAGTGCTGTGGCACCCAGCGCGCCCGTCGTGCGGAGAAACGCTCGTCGGCTGACCATGGGATCCTCCCTATTGCTCACTGTTTCGCGATCGCGGCCTGCCCGCCGCGGAGCACGTACTTCTGCACCTTGCCCGTGGCGGTCTTCGGCAGCTCGGCCACGAACGTGACGCCCTTCGGCACCTTGAAGCCGGCGAGACGCTCGCGCGCGAACGCGACCAGATCCGCTTCGGTCGCGCTCGCCCCGGGCCGCAGGACGACGAAGGCGTGCGGCGCCTCGCCCCACTTCTCGTGCGGCAGGCCGACCACGGCGACCTCCATCACGCTCGGGTGCCTGAGCAGCGCGCCCTCGACCTCAATCGACGAGATGTTCTCGCCGCCGCTGATGATGACGTCCTTGAAGCGGTCGCGTATCTCGAGAAACCCGTCCGAATGGATCACGGCGGCGTCGCCCGAACGAAAGTATCCGCCTTCGAACGCCTTCGCCGTCGCATCGGGGTCATTGTAGTAGCCCTTCATCACGACGTTGCCGCTGACGACGACCTCACCGAGTGTCTGGCCATCGTGCGGCACGGTGTGCCCTTGCTCGTCGATGACCCGCACGTCACCGGCCGTGATCTGCTCGACGCCCTGCCGAGCCAGCATCGCCGATCGTTCCTGCCGCGAGAGCGAGGCGTGTTCCGGACGCCGCTCGGAGAACGTCATGAACGGGGAGGTCTCCGTCAGACCATACAGATGGTCGACATGCCAGCCGAGCTCCTCTTCGATGCGCTCGATGGTCGCTGGAGCCGGCGGGGCACCGGCCGTCGTCACGCGCACACCCCGCGGCGCATCGCGCCGGACGCC
>Ga0137427_10000013_pt1 | contig 107281 bp, 65 predicted proteins | sample EasRivERMZT700_2_FD_102309 | JGI IMG/M metagenome (GOLD analysis project Ga0137427, IMG submission 102309) | Soil microbial communities from meander-bound floodplain in the East River, Colorado, USA - East River MetaG ERMZT700_2 | ecosystem: Environmental > Terrestrial > Soil > Floodplain ...
CTCGCCTTCTTTGATGAACAGCGGCACTCGGATTTCGAGCCCGGTCTCGAGGCGTGCGACCTTCGTCACCCCGCCGCTGGCGGTGTCGCCGCGGACGCCCGGCTCGGTCGACGCCACGGCCAGCTCGACGTGCGGCGGAAACTGGAGGCCGATCGGATTGCCGTTGAACTTCTGGATCTGGACCTCGACGTTGTCGGCGAGCAGCAGCCGGTCGTCGCCGATCGTCGTCGCGGTGAGCGTGATGGTCTCGAACGTCGCCTGGTCCATGAAGTGGTACCCCGTGCTGTCGGCGTACGAGAAGTTGGCCTTGTCCATGACCAGGTCGGGCTCGGGAAATTTGTCGCCGGCCTTGAAGGTCTTGTCAAAGACGGAGCGGGTGAGGAGGTTGCGCATCTTCAGCCGGACCAGCGTCTGCCCGCCGCGCGCCGTCGGCTTGGACACCTCGACGTCGATGCAGTGGTAGGGCGCGCCCTCGAACTCGAAGAACATCTTGCGCTTGATCTCAATGGCTTCCAGGAGACTGGGCATAAAGGGGAGATCGTAGCAGAGAGAGTGAAGTACGGGTGGACAAGAACCTTGAAGTACGGGTGGAGAAGAGCGCTGAAGTACGGGGGGACAAGGGCCATGAAGTACGGGTCGAGAAGGACCGGGAAGTAGTTGCTGCACGTACTTCCCTGCCTTTCCAACCCGTACTTCGCGGCTCTTGTCCCCCGTACTTCATGGTTCTTGTCCCCCCGTACTTCAAGGGCTTTCTCCACCCGTACTTCCCGATGACATGATCTGCCCCCTGCCGGGTTGTAGCCAGTGACTGAGCATTTTGGAGGAGCCGAGACGCCTCGTGTCTGACGCCGAAGTCCTCTATGCGGAGCACCAAGCCGCGGTGTTTCGGTACCTGTGCCGCCGGTTGGGCCAGGCCGAGACCGCGCGAGATCTGACGCAGGAGGTGTTTCTGCGCGTGTCTCGGGCGCGCGTGCCAGAGGCGGACGCCACGGGGCTTCGCGCGTGGGTGTTTGCGATCGCGCGCAACCTCGCGCTGAACCATCGTCGCGACGCCCGCGTGCGCACGCTGGCCGTCGTTCCGCCGGCCGCGACGCCGGCGGTGCAGGAGCTGGCCGTCGCGATGCAGCAGGCGCTCGATGCGCTGCAGGAGCTCGATCGCGACGTGTTCCTCCTTCGCGAGATGGGCGGGCTGAGTTACGCGGAGATCGCCACGGCGTGTGAGCTGTCGGTCGAAAGCGTGCGCGCCCGGCTGAAACGTGCGAGACAGGACTTGCGGGTGGCGCTGGACGGTCCGGTGCGCGTGCACCGCCTGCGCACGATCACGCTCGGCGGTGAAGGTACGGGAGAAGGCTGATGTCTGACATTCATGACGTGATTCAAGCGTTCGTCGATGGCGAGCCCGTCGACCCGGTCGAGCTCGAGCAGGCGCTGGCCGATCCGGACGGACGCGCGCATCTCATCGACATCGTCGTGCTTCGCAAGCTCGTGAAGCGGTCGCCGGTGGCGGCGTCCATGGCCGTCGGGCCCGTGGCCGGCGCGATCGCGGGCGCGCCGCCGCGCCGTAACGCGCGATGGCTGGCGGCAGCCGCGGTGGTCGTCGGCATGGCGAGTGTGGGCGGGTATTTCGTGGGCGAGCGCGCGACCATCTCGCGCGAGGTGGCGCCGATCGTGCCGGCTGCGCTCGCTCCTAATGCGATTGACGCGCAGGATGCGGCAGGCACGGTGCCTCCGCCTGCGCCAACGGTCGTGATTCGATTCCAGCCCGGTGTGGACTGGACCGAGCGTGGAGGTCACTGAGATGTTGGGAACATCACTTCTCTCAATCGGGCTCGCATTCTTGCCGCCGCAAGGCGGTGGCGGACGCGGTGTGAATCCTGCGTCGTCCGAGCCTCCGGTGCTCGAGATCTCGGCGCGCGTGATTCAGGCCGACGGTCAACGGTCGGGCAGCGCGACCAAGAGCGGCGTCAATACGTTTGCCGGCTATTTGTGGAGCGACGCTGAGTGCGGCGTGGCCGGCGGCGACCGCGATCCGTCGCGCGCGACCGCCGGGTGGAAGTTCTCAGCCAGCTCCGTCCGGCAGAGCGGCAACTCGGTGGACGTGCGGATCGAATGGCAGCGGGTCTGGGACCAGCAGCGACACGTGACGTCCGGCACCGCTACGGTATTGGAGCGAACGATGCGCCTCGGTGAGCGCGTGCAGATCGATCGCGTTGATCTCGGCGCCGGGTCGAGAACCTGCGCATCGACGGTGCTGCTCGAAGCGAGCGTGCCGCTCGTGTCGAGCAGTTTTGGCCGCACCGATGCGATCAGACCTTCGAGCCGAGGCGCCGCTGGCGGCCGCGGTATCGGGGCCGGTCGTGGTGCGCCGACGCCGACGCCGATGACGGAACCGAGGCCGATGACCCGCGGCGGGAGCGCCGGTGCGGGCACGGGTCGCGGCGGTCGCGCCGGGATGAACACCGGCGGCACGATGTACACCGCGCAGCTCTGGCTGATGCACACCTCTGGGACGACAGATGAGACGGCCCCGACGCAGACCGGCCGCGGCGGTCGCGCGAGCGCGGCGCGCCCGGGCAGTGAGTACTACTGGCAGAGGCAGGCATCGTCGGGGTCCACGTATCAGCAGATCCGTTTCCCGGCGTCAGGCGCGGGGTTCAGCTTTTCGCCGGTGTCGATCGCGACGAGCCGTGGCACTTCCTACGTCGTCGTCATGGGCACGCTCAGCGCGAAGCTCGAGAATGAGCTGCCGAAGACGCTCGTGGTGACGATGAGCCGGCAGACGTTGAGTCCGGACCAGCCATCGGCCGCGAGCGGCGGGAACAGCAGCACCAAGGAGATTCCGTGGCCGCCGCCCGGCGAGGTGATCTCGTTCGAGCTGCCGCCCGCGCCGCAGGACAGTCAGGATCCGCTCGCCCAACAGAAGATGTCGATTCGGCTGCAGATTGGCAGCGCCGCCGGCCGCGGACGGATGCGCTGAAACGGTGTTCTGAAGGGGTGACCGGTCCCGCGCGTCTCCCACCTTGCCGTCGACGTGATCGGTCACCACTGGAGCGCGATCATCACCGACACGCCCCAGAGCCAGCGCAGATCGCCGCGCGCGAGCACGCTGCTCGCCACGATGCCAGCCCACCGGACGAGCGTCATCAAGGTCAGGTGGTGCGTCTCCAGCCAGGACGGGACGAGCCGGACTAGCCGCCCGTACGGTCGCGCGCGGGCCGGCGCGTGCTTCTTGACGGCTGCCAGAAACGAGGTGATCATCGCGCTGCAACGGTGTCGGTGCGCGCGGGCCGCGGTGCTCGGACTGAATGGACGGACAGAACATCGACATTCCTGACGTCGTCGAGCCCTCGATGGGCAGACCGCTCGGCAGGCAGATGGCCTCGGGTGCCGCTTGGATGGTGGCGATGCAGCTGTCGGTAACCGCGCTCGGCGTCGGCAGTACCATGGCGAACTCGCGAATTCTCGCGCCTGGAGACTTCGGTCTGGTCGCGCTCGCCACCTCGATGATTGCCGCGCTGGAAATCCTGACCACTTTCCGCCTCGACGTCGTCCTGATTCAGAACCGATCCGCCACACCAGCCGACTACGACAGCGCATGGAGTCTCAAGCTGATCTTCGCAACGGTGATCGGATTATCGGTGAGCCTGGCCGCCATGCCTGCCGCGCGCTTCTTCAACGAGCCGCGGTTGAGTGCCGTGATGCTCGTGCTCGCCGCGAGCACCGTCGTCGGCGGTCTGGAGAACATCGGCGTCGTCAACTTCCGCAGGGATCTCAACTTCGGCCGGGAGTTTGCTTATTCGATCAGCCGGAAGATCGCCAGCGTTTGCGTCGGCGTATCGGCCGCGGTCATTTTCCAGAGCTACTGGGCTCTGGTCGCCGGACTCGTGGCCGGTACCGCGACGGGGCTGGTGGCCAGCTACCTGATGGATCCATACCGTCCGCGCTGGTCGCTGGCATCGGCGCGCGCGCTCTTCAGATTCTCGAAGTGGCTGCTCGTAGACAACGCGATCTATTTCCTGCGTCATCGCTCGGCCAACTTCTTGATCGGCAGGATCTCCGGAACCGGAGCCCTCGGCCTGTTCAGCCTGGCGTATGAGGTTGGCACGTTAGCCAACGCAACTCTGGCCGCGCCCATCGAGCGTGCGCTGCTTCCCGGATACGCTCGCATGGCGACGGGCCTGGATACGATTCGCGCGGGCTATCTGGCGGTCAGCGGACTCACGGCGCTGTTGGTCGTGCCCGTTGCCGCCGGGATTTCGGCCGTCGCGCCCGTGCTGGTTCCGGTCATGCTCGGTCCGAAATGGCTGACATCGATTGCGCTGCTGCAGGTGGTCGGTGTCGCCTCGTCGATTTCTCTCGTTGGCTTTGGAGCGGCCTCCGTGTGCCTGAGTTTGGGGCGACCGCGACTGCTCGTGGCGATGTCCGGCAGCTATGTGATCGTACTGCTGACCTCCCTCGCGCTCCTGCTGCCTCACTTCGGTCCACTAGGCGCCGCGTGGTCGTTCGCCATCGCAGCGGGGACAGCGCTTCCGGTTCAGCTCTTGTTGTTGCGCCGGGCGCTGGGACTGACCCTCTACCGCTGGATTGCCGAGGTGTGGCGCCCTCTCGCCGCCGTGGTTGTCATGCATCTCGCGGTCACGACGCTGTTGAGCGGATTGGCACCCACCGAAAGCACCGCATCGCACGCGTGGCGATTACTGGCGGCGGCGGCGGGCGGCGCGCTTTTCTACGTCGCGACTGTCATGCTGCTCTGGCGGCTCACCGGCCGGCCGGAGGGCGCAGAAGCAACTGTTCTCGGCTACCTGGGCGTGCGCAACGTTGCGGCTCCGGCGCGCTGAACCCATCGGTTACTGGACTCGGGATCCGATCCAATGCTGATCACGCGAACGGTTGGTCGGCTCGTGGAGCCACTCACGGGGCGTGCATGCAGCCCCGCAGAAACCCTCACCCGCGTGCGCGCCAGGCTCGGTGACTATCGCAGAGCGGGGCTCACGCGGGGCGACCGAGTCTTTCTTCACTACGGCAATTCGATCGAGTTTTTCATCGACCTGCTCGCCATTTGGCACACCGGGGCGTGTGCAGTCCCGATCGATGGCCGGTTGACGCCGTTCGAGGTCAGCACTCTTGCCAAGTCCGCGCGGCCCAAACTGTCCGTGTGGGGCGAAACCCCGGACGAGCAAGCGGTCGCCGCCGTGTCCGAATTCGCGGTGACATCGATATCGAAGCCCGAGCTCAATCCAGCGCCTGTCGGCAACCCCACTGACTCACAACTGCGTCTGGATGACGACGCCCTGATTCTCTTCACCTCAGGTACGACCGGAGATCCCAAAGGCGTCGTGCATACGCATCGCTCGCTGCGAGCCCGCTGGACGAGCCTGGCCGCTTCTCTCGGTCTCGCGCCGTACCGGCGGACATTGTGCCTGCTCCCAACGCACTTCGGGCATGGACTCATCTGCAATTGCCTGTTCCCCTGGCTGCACGGTCAAGACCTCTACGTCCTGCCGCCCTTCAGAGCTGACATGCTGATGCGGCTGGGTGAACTGATCGACGCGCACGGGATCACGTTCATGTCGTCTGTCCCCACCGTGTGGAGGCTCGCCACACGGACGGCAAAGCCGCCCGCCGGCCGAACGCTGGCGCGCGTGTTTTGTGGATCAGCGCCCCTGTCGGGCAGCTTGTGGCGATCGGTCCAAGAGTGGGCGGGGACCCCCAATGTGATGAATGCGTACGGCATCACCGAAACCGGCAGCTGGCTCGCGGGAACCAGCGTGGGTTTCGCCGACCCCGAAGATGGCCTCATCGGCCAGGCGTGGGGCGGCGAACTCAAGATTCTTCGGACTCGCGATACGACGATCCCTCCCGTGTGGGCGGAAGAATGCGCTCCCGAGGAGAGCGGTCACGTGTGGGTCCAGACGCCGGCGCTGATGCGCGGATACCTCGACCGGGATGACCTCACATCGCAGGTCGTTTCTCAGGGCTGGTTTTCAACGGGAGACATCGGTTGTCTCGATGCGCGCGGATACTTGTACCTTCGAGGCCGGGAGCGTGAAGAGATCAACAAGGGCGGAATGAAAGTCTATCCGGGCGACGTCGACGCGGTCATCGAGCGCTTCCCGGGTACGGTTGATGTGTGCACGTTTGCGCTCGCCGACTCCCTTTGGGGGGAAGACGTGGGCGTGGCGGTGGTGCTCGAATCGCCGGACGACGCAACGCTGGTCAGACTTCACGAGTGGTCGGTGCTACACCTCGCCACGCACCAGTTGCCACGACGATGGTTTGTGGTCGAGTCAATACCGCGAACGTCCCGCGGCAAGGTCAATCGCGCCAACGTCGCGGCGCACTGCGAGGGCAGAACCGCGGTGGCATATGCGAGCCTGCTCAAGCGTCCAGCCGGATCCCCCGGCTCGTAAGCGCCTCTGCGTCACACATGGACGCCGTCAATGTTCCCAGGGACCCCGGCCGACTGCGCGCAGACTTGTACGCGTTTCTCGGCGAATGCGAACTCCGTCTCGAGCGACCTCTCGACGACGATACGTCCCTCATTGCCGGCCGTCTCCTCGATTCGCTGGCATTGTTCAATCTCGTGTTGTGGGTCGAGAAGAACATCGGCCAGCCCGTCGATCCAACCTCGATGGACTTTGTCCGAGAGTGGGACACGATTCGGCTCATCCTGGGATTCGTCGAGAGATTCGCCCCCCCCACGACGCGCGACGACGTTTCGGAAATCAACCGCCGTACGGGACGCCGGCCGGGAGGGCCCAGGATCGTTGAGTATTCTCCCGAGTACCGCGAGGCGATCGCCAGTCTGCAAACCGAGCTCTGGAGCCCCGACGTGGATCTCAACCGGAAGTACTTCGGATGGAAGTACGAACGGAACCCCTACGGCAATGTCCCGCACATCTTTCTGGCGCTCGACCATGACGAGATCGTCGCCATGCGCGGCTGCTATCCATCGTGCTGGGAACTCGGTCCGCAATCGCGGAGGCGAGTGATCTTCGTCGCGGACGACATGGTTGTCCGTGACGATCACCGCGGCAGGGGCCTGGTCAATGAACTGATGCAGACGCTCTACGACGGTCTGCACCTCGCCGGCGTCGACTATCTGTTGAATCTAGGCGGCAGCCGTTTCACCGTACAGAGCTCGATGGTCACAGGATGGCGAGCGGCCGGTGACTTGCACCCGATTGAACGTTGCTCGCGCGTGAGAAGGCGGCGCAATCAGCTGCGGCGCACCCTCGCCCGGACGCCTCTGCTGTGGCGTTACGCCGCGTCGCCGTTCCTGTCGAGTGGCGCCGAGCGCAGCCCTTTCGCACGCCTCGATGGACGGCGAGGGGCTCTGGTCAGCAAGAACGGAATCGCGGTGACGGTCTCGCGCCGGGCGATGCCGGCGGAAATGACCGACCTGGTTCGGCGCGTCGGACACGACCATCGGATCCGGCACGTTCGCGATGAGATCTATTTCGACTGGCGGTTCAAGAATCCACTGCACGACTATCGGTTTTTCTAGGTCGGGGCACCGGAGCTCGATGGATACATGGTCCTCAAGCGCCCCATCGACCATCGCTTGTCGAACCCACGGGTGAGCATCATGGATCTGGAGGCAGGTGACGACTCGACACGCGGTGCGCTGCTCGAATGCGCCACCCGCCAGGATCTGTTCGAAGACGTGTTCGTGTGGTCGGCCACGTTGCCGAAGGAATCCGTGAACGCGCTGTCCAGCGCAGGATTCGAACCGGCCGTTCAGGGAGATTCCATGCCGGACGACAGAAAAGTACTCGTCCGCCAGACTGACGGCACGCGACTGACGGAGGATTGGCACATCGACGGCGTTCGCATTCTCGATGGGGCCAACTGGGACATGAGGATGATCTACTCCATGGCGGGCTGACGACATCCTGTGGAAAACTCTTTGACCCGCCGATCGCCACGACGTCCATCGTCCTGCCGGCTTGGCACGTAGTAGAGCAGTCAGCGGGCGCCGCGTTCGCGGAGCAGGGCAGCGATCTGCAACTGGTTCAGTCCCTCGTGCTGCGCGAGGACTGACTCTCCCTTTTCGTTGCGTGCGTTGACATCGGCGCCTGCCTCGATGAGCAGCCGCGCAATCGTCGTGTTCTTCGCCACCATCAGGGCCGTCGTCCCGTAGCGATCCTTCGCATTGACACTGGCGCCGCGCTTGAGCAGCAGCCAGACGACGCGCGACGGCCCGTAGCGGGCGCCGTCGATCAGCAGCGTCGCGCCGTACTCCGTCACTTCATCCACGCGCGCGCCGGCGTTGAGCAGAATGGCCACCGCGTCCTCGCTGCGATAGCTGACCGCTTTCTTGAGGGGTGAGTTGCCCTGCGCGCACGTGAGATTCGGATCGGCGCCTTTCGCCAGAAGGAGCAACAGCATGTCCTCGGTCTGGCCGAACGAATTGCCGATGCCCGCGCAGAGCGGCGTTTCGCTGTTTGCACGGCGATTGGCGTCAGCGCCTGCCGCCAACAGTGCGCGGATGGCCCCGAGGTTGCCGTTGCTTACGGCCAACACCAACGGTGAGCGGCCACCGGTGGACGGCGCCGCATTCGGATCGGCGCCGCGTGCGATGAGCGCGCGCACTTCCCTGGGATCCGCGGACGATCGATCCAGCAACTGCAGCAACGCTTCATTTGGCGATTTCTGCGCCACCACGGTTAGGGGCATGGCGCACGCAAGGGCCGCAGCAAGTAGCGGCCTCATCGGGTCACCAGACACACGCGCGGAGACCTCGGCGCCTCCGTCGCAGCAGCCGGGCACCTTCCGTTCAGGACGCTCGGCGCACGCCCATCGCGCGTGTAACACATTGCGCCGGTGTCGTCTCCGCAGAACGCGCGAATTCCGGTCACGCCCGGCACTTCGGGCGTTGCTATCACGGCGAATGTGGTCACGCTCGTGCGCGACGCTTTCCTTGCCGCGATCTGATCCGCCGGAACGGGCGGACCCGGAACAAGCCGGCGTGTGTAGCCGCGGCGGGGCAGTCCTGCGGCGAGGAGTGGACGCAGGAACGACAGGTCCGGATCGGGGTCGTTGATGCACGGCGCTGGCAACTCCAGGCACGCGAGCCGCGCGTCGAAAAATCCGTTGACGGCCGTATAGTCCCGCTGCGCCTTCATGACCTGCTGCAGGTCATCAAGCGCAGCGTACTCGTTTGCGTACGCCGTCCATTCCTCTCCGTCCGGCTGGCCGGACAAGATTGCGTAGATCGCCTCGGCCGCCACGTTGCGGTACTGGTCCTCCCAGTCCGGGCCCAGGAAACGCGAGCCTGCAGTACCGTGGACGATGCTGCGCAACATGGGCAGCGCGCGGGGATCCTTCACCGATCCCAGGACGCGGATCGCATCCAGACGCGTGCCGTCCAGCCGGCTCTCGTCCATCAGCGTTTGCCAGGCCGTGTCGTATCCTGCCGCGCCCAGCCCTCGCGCAGCGGACAGGGCGGCGGCAGGCGAGTCACTCTTCGTGATCTCGCGCAGCAGCGCCGTGCGCTGTTCTTCGGGCATCGATTGGAACTGCGGTCCGGCCAGCGCCTCGGCCATTCGTTCGCGGACGAGCAGTGTCTCATCGCGCGCCAGTTTCTCAATGGCTGCCCACGCCTGTGCATCGCCGGCAAACCTCAGCAACGCGCGGCCTGCGCCCTCGCGAACGATGGGATCGGGATCGCCCGCAAGGGCGATGATCGCCGGCGTGGCGTCGGCGTAGAGCGACATCGCGACGATCGCTTCCGCGCGCGCGTAGGGGTCGTCAGCGGTGTTGGTGGCGATGCCGTGCAGCGTCTGATACGCCCGCGGGGTCTGTCGCTGGCCCAGCGTCGAGATTGCACCGAAGCGTGTACTGTCCTCGGCCCCGCGCGCCGCTGACGCATTCCCCAGGAACGAGACCTCCCGCAGGGCCATCGGTCCGAACACGAGAATCGCAATTGCAAGCGCTGCTGACACAAGGCGCGCCTGCCATGCGAGACGACGCAGTGGGGCCGTACGCTCTGCCGGCCGTCCGAGCACTCGACGCTCGAGGAAGCGCGAGGTGAGCCCTGTTCCAGCGAGCGTGATGATGCCGCCGCCGATCCAGTAGGGGACCGCTTCCTCCTTCGTCAGCGAACCGTGTCCCATCGCCGATAGCAGCGCCACCATGCCGATGCTCATCAACGTGGCGACCGTCAGCACGATGAACATGAAGACGGGTATCACGACCAGCACGGCGAGGCTCAGGCGGGATGGCCGGTCGGAACCAGGATCGTTAGCTGGCGCCGGAGGCGGCGTCAGGGTCATATCCGTGGATATCGGGAGGAACCGGTAGGTTCCTGTAGTCGCCCCGTGCGGCCTCGCCTGTGTGGTGTTGACGGCCCGTCGGCCGCAGCAGGACGATACGCGTCGCGGTCCTGGGCACGGAGCTCGCGGGTTCACTCACATGCGTTAGAGCGGGGTCAGAGGAGTTCTCCACAGATCAAAACTGTGGAAAACTCCTCTGACCGCGTCATGCCAGATCTCGACAAGCTCCAAGGCGCCTGGGACGTCCGCTCGCTCGAGATGGACGGCCGCGCCGTGTCCCCGTCGTCATTTCCAGGTTCGCAGCTCGTCATCACGAAGAACGCCTTTGCGGCCGTCGAGATGGGCGCGCCGTATCAGGGCACGTTCACGCTCGGCGAGCGAAAGACGCCGAAGACCATCGACATGCACTTCAGCGAGGGCCCGCCGAAGGGCACCAGCAATCTCGGCATCTATAAGTTGACCGGGGGCCGGTGGACGATCTGCATCGCGACCCACGGGACGACGCGGCCCTCGAAGTTCGCGACGAAGCCCGACACCGGACTGGCGCTCCAGACGTTCGAACGCGCTGGCGCAGCGTCGAAGCCGGCAGGGAAGTCCACGTCAGAGCCTCGCGCCACGACGTCCACGGCCAGCGCGCCCACTTCGTCGGGTGCACCGACCGCGCTCGAAGGCGAATGGGCCATGGTCGAGGGTGTGTTCAACGGCGCGCCGATGGACAAGAGCATGGTCGCGTGGTGCCAGCGCGTCACGCGCGGCGACATCACGGCCGTGCTGGCGGGTCCGCAGACGATGGTGAAAGCGCGGTTCAAGATCGATGCATCGACGTCGCCGCATGCCATCGACTACGACAATCTCGCCGGGTCGAACACAGGGAAAGCGCAGGCCGGCATCTGGGTCATCGTGGGCGACACCTTGCGCGTGTGCATGGCCGCGCCCGGCAAACCGCGGCCGAAGGACTTCGCGTCGGCGAAGGGTGACGGCCGCTCGTTCACGACGTGGAGGTTGTCAAAGAAATGAAGCCGTTGGTCGCCATTGCACTGCTGCTGATCCTGACCGCGTGCGGATCGTCGTCGACACCAGCCCCGGGCGCGTCGAGCGCGAGTGGGACCGCATCGCCCCCGTCGGCGGCGAGCGCTCCACCGGCCGCGCCGGCCAGGCCGCTGCACGACGCGTTCGACGCTGCGAAGGCGTTTGCCTACATGGCGCAGGTGGCGGGATTCGGCGAGCGGCCGCCCGGATCGCCCGGCCATCAGAAGACGCGCGATCTCATCCGCGAAGTGCTGACGAAGAACGGCGCGACGATCGAGGGCGACGACTTCACCGCGCAAACACCGCGCGGCCCGATTGAGGTGCACAACATCATCGGCAAGTTCAACGTCACGGCCGATCCGCAGCAGCCGATTCTCATCCTCGCCGGCCACTACGACACGCTGTTCAAGAAGGGCTTCATCGGCGCCAACGACGGCGCCTCGAGCACGGCCATCCTGCTCGCGTTCGCCGACGCGCTCAACGGCCGGCCGATGAAGTCGCAGATTTGGCTCGTGTGGACCGATCTCGAGGAGGCGATTCGCGACTTCGACGCGAACGACGGTCTGTACGGCAGTCGTCATCTCGCCGCCAAGATCAAGGCCGACGGCCTCGTGCCGCGCATCAAGGCGTTCTACCTGCTCGACATGATCGCCGACAAGGATTTGCAGATCACGCGCGAGAGCCAGTCGACGCGCTGGCTCCAGGACTTCGTCGCCCAGGCTGCGACGCAGCTCGGCTACGGTGACTCTTTCTTCAAGACCGAGATGGGCATCACCGACGACCACATCCCGTTTCTCCAGGCCGGCATTCCCGCGGCGGACATCGTCGACGCCGAATTCGGGCGCATGGGCCCGCAGTTCGACGGCATGGGCGAGTTCCATCACGCGAACACGGACACGTTGGACAAGGTCTCGCAGAAGAGTCTCGAGATCGTCGGCCGAACGATGCTGCTGACGGTGACGCTACTGGATCGGTGATCCCCCGACCACCCGCTTCGCGTGCGCGACACGATCGCGATCGAGGTCGCCGTCGCCCCAGTACGAAATGAAGCGCTGGTAGTGCTCGCGTGCCTTCGGCATGTCCCGGCGCCGCTCGGCGATCTGACCGAGGAAGTAGAGGCTGCGGACGAACTCGAGCGGATGGTGGATGCGCTCGACGCCGGTGATGAGGCGCTCGAAGCGGCGCGCCGCCTCGGCGTCGCGCCCCGCCGCGACGAGAGCCGATCCGAGATCGAACCACACTGGCGGCTGCGACGCGGGCGGACCTATCGACGTTCGCGGCGGGAGCAGCGCTTCGGCGGCGGTCAAGGCCGTCACGGCGCTTACGGCGTCGCCGCGATCGAGGGCGAGTGCTCCAGTCAAATGCAGCAGGCGGCGCTTGCTGCGAGGTCCGGCGTCCGCGTTCGCGGCGGCCTCCATCGCTTTCATCAGGGGCGTGACGTCCGCCGCGCGACCGAGGCGCGCGAGCGCCCGAGCCGCGAGGAACCTGCTCGCCGCGGCCGGTGCGATGAACGCGTCCGGCGGCGCCTCGCGGCCAACGCGCTCGGCGCGGGCCAGCGCCGCCGCCGGGTTTCCCGCGGCCAACTGCGAGCGCGCGCCGCCCAGCGCCAGGATTCCCGCCATCGTCGGTCCGGCCGTCGCCATGGGGCCGAGCGCGCGATCGAGGGTCTTGAACGCCTCGGCACTGCGCCCACGATAGAGCGCGCGTGTGTAGCGTGACGCGTCGCTGAAGAGCCGCGTAAACGGATCTGCAGACCGTTGGGCCTCGCCCGAGAGCCTGTCCGCGTCTGCCCACCGCTCCTCGAGCATCGCGAACGTCCACTCCGTGTCAGATCGGAGAAATCGCGGTTGAAGGCTGCCGCCCGCTCGAGCGCGCGCTTCGCCTCGTCCAGCCGGCCGAACGCGGCGAACAGGGACACCTGGGCCCGGTCGCTGAGGCCGCGGCCGGGAAACCGCCGTTCGAGGTCGTTCGCCGCGGCTTGGCTCGCGTCGAAGCGGTCGACTGACGCATACCAATCGACGAGGTTGTTGAACGTCGCCACGGTCGTGACCTCGCTCCGGCGCAACTCTTCGCTGAGGCGTAGCGCGTCCTCGAAACGCTCGTGTATGCCATGCACGAAGGCGAGGTTGGCACGGGCGGTGTAGTGCCGCGGATCGATCGCCAGCACCTTCTCGTACGCGGCAATGGCCCGCGCGGCGCCGTCCTCCTTGGTGCTGTAGTAAAAGGCCTCGATGTAGTGGCGGTCGCGCGGGGTGAGCCGGTCGGCGAGCGCGAGTGCGCGCTGTGACAGCTCGTCGCGGCGATCCGGCTGCCGAAGGTTGTTCGCAACGGCCGCGAGCCGCACCATCGCCTGCGCAAAGTTGGGGTCCAGCGTGATGGCGCGTTCCAGGTAGGGCACGGCGTCGCGAAGCCGCGCGCGTTCGATGAGCGCGATGCCGGCCGCGTACTCCTTGTACGCGTCCATGGACGAGGTGGTGACGTCCTTCAGATCGAACGGGTTCGATGCGGTGGGCGCTTCGGCACCCGGTCGCGCCATCAGGTCACGCGGCATGCTGGCCGGCGAGACGAGACTCGCATGCAACGCTTGCGTGAGCGTGTCCAGGCTCGGAAAGAGACTCGCGTCGCCGTTGGCCTCGACGTGTCTGGCCGTGATGATCTGCCCGCTCGTCGCGTCCTGCAGCGTCGCGTCGATGCGAATGATGTCGCCCGACTTGATGTAGCTGCCGGTCAGCACGTGCCGGACGCCGGCGAGGCGCGCGACGTCTTTCACCGTCTCGAACGACAGCGCGGTGTCGTCCTGTCGCTTGAGGTGCGCGAGGATTTGATACAGCCGCTCCGTGCTCAGGACCTCGACACCGCGTCCCTGCGAGAGGTCCGTGACGAGCATGTCCGTCAGCCCCTTGCGCAGCCAGTCGAGATCGGGACTCCCCGTGTTGTTCTGGAAGTAGAGAACGGCAATTGACGGCCGGCCGCTCGCGTCCACTGGTGGCGGGGGCGGCGGCGGACGTCGCGTCCACCAGAAGACGCCGGCAGCCGCGGCGACGAGCACCATCCCGGCCGCGACGACCAAGGGACGGCCGATGGTGAGACCACGCGCGGCGGGCGCGCTCGAGATCGGCAACGCCGACGTCGTCGACCCGTCCAGCCTGCGGCTCACGGCTCGGAGATCGACGACGAGATCGCGCGCGGTTTGATAGCGCGCGTCCGGCGTTTTGACCAGGCACTTCTCGACCAGGCGTTGCACATCGGCTTCAACGGGCTCCGGCACGATGCCGGGCGACCACGCGATCGGCGGCGCGGGCTTGTGGACGATGGCGTGCAGCGTGTCGATGTAGCTCGGCGCGTCGAAGGGCAGCCGGCCGCTGACCATCTGGTAGAGCATCACGCCGAAGCTGAAAAGGTCGCTCCGCGCGTCGAGGCGATCGCCGCGAGTCTGCTCCGGCGACATGTACGCGGCGGTGCCTTTGATCGTGCCGATCGCCGTCGACGCTTTCGCGGTCAGGGCGTCCGCGCCCGGCCCATCCGGCTCGACGAGCTTCGCGAGACCGAAGTCGATGATCTTCGCGTGGCCGTCGTCGGTGACCATCACGTTGCCCGGCTTCAGGTCGCGATGGACGATGCCCATCTCGTGCGCGCGCGCCAGGCCCTCGGCAATCTCGGTGGCGAGGCCGAGCGCGCGGCCGAGTGGCATCGCGCCGCGAGCGAGCACGACGGCCAGCGACTCGCCGCGGATCAGCTCCATCGCGATGAAGCTGACGCCATCGGCCTCGCCGACCTCATGGATGACGCCGATGTGCGGGTGTTCGAGCCGCGACGTGGTCTGCGCTTCCTTCAGCAGCCGCTGCCGCCGATCGGGATCGGCGACGACGTCAGCCGGGAGTACTTTCAGGGCGACGTCACGGTGCAGCGTCGTGTCGAGCGCGCGATAGACGACGCCCATGCCGCCGCGGCCGAGCTCGGACTGGATCTGGTAGCGGCCAATGGTGCGGCCGATGGGCGAGTCCATGTAGACGCGCCCATGTTACGGCGTTGCTCCTCTTGCTTTCCCAAACGAGCCGTGCGACACTCTTTTTGCAAACCCAAAGGACGGCCATGAAGAAGAAGACCGATGTCCGCCAGGGCACGCTGGCGCTGATGGTGCTGAAGACGCTGGATGTGGTGGGCCCGCAGCATGGCTACGGTCTGGCGCGGCGCATCGAGCAGATCAGCGGCGACCAGCTCACGCTCAATACCGGCACGCTCTATCCGCTGCTGCTGAGATTGGAGCAGGAGGGCGCGATCGCGTCCGAGCGCGCACCGTCCGAAAACAATCGCAGCGCGCGCTTTTATCGACTGACGAGCGCTGGACGCAAGCTCCTCCAATCGGAAACGCGGGACTGGGAACGCACCGCCGCGCTCATCGACCGGTTCTTCGCCGTGAAGGCGGAGGATGTGTGATGAGACAGCTCCGGCAGTTCCTGGTTCGATTGACCTCGTCCGTCACGCGACGGCGAGACGACGATCGGCTGCGCGAAGAGCTCGACGATCATTTGGCGTTCGAGACCGACGCACACATCAAGGCGGGTCTCTCGCCACACGAAGCACGGCGTCAGGCCCTCCTCAAGTTCGGCGCGGTCGAAGCGATGAAGGAGGACTACCGCGATCAGCAAGGCCTGCCGCTCCTCGAGCATCTCCTGCAGGACGCTCGGATCGCGCTCCGGAGAATGAGGCAGGCGCCCGGTTTCACGCTGGCGGCGGTGGCGACGCTGGCACTCGGCCTCGGACTCACGAGCGCGGTCTCGAGTCTGGCCCACGCGCTGTTCCTGAAGCCGCTGCCGATTGACGACGCGTCGAGGCTCGTGTTCGCGGAGCGGACGCGCGCCGGCAATGCGATGCGGGGCCTGCCGCTGTCGTATCCGGACTACCTCTACTACCGCGATCACGCGCGGACGTTCGCCGATCTGGCCGCGCACTACTCGACGTCGCCGATGAACATCGTGACGCCGGGCGGTCCCGCCAGCCTGACGGGCAGCGTAGTCACCGCCAACTACTTCAACCTGCTGCGGCTGACGCCGGCCCTGGGCCGCTTCTTCTCGGCGGATGAAGATCGGGTGCCAGGGCGAAACCCCGTCGCGGTGCTCAGTCACGACGTGTGGCGGACGAAATTCGGAGCCGACGCCGGGATTCTCGGCGCGACCGTCCGCATCAACGCCACCGCCTTCACGGTGATCGGTATCGCGCCCGAACGATTTCACGGCATTGTGAGCGGTCAGCCGCCGAACGACGTGTGGATTCCGACGGCGATGTTCGGCGTCGGCTACCGCTACTGCGACGGACTGACGCGTAACTGCAGCGTCGTCGATCTCGTTGGCCGTCTCCGAGACCACGCGTCGATCGAGGAAGCCCAGGCCGAGATGGACGGGCTGGCGCGGCACCTCGCTTCCGCGTTCCCCGGAACCAACAGAGACCGGGGCGTCGCGCTCCGGCCGGCCCGAGGGATCCGGATCCAGGAACAAGTTCGCGACGCGCCGACGGTCACCCTGCTGGCGTGCGCTGCGGTGCTCGTGCTGCTCGTTGCGTCGGCCAATGTGGCCGGGCTGCTGCTCGCCCGCGGACTCCGTCGCCGAAAAGAGATCGCCGTCAGGCTGGCGCTCGGCGCGAGTCGTGGCCGGCTCATTCGGTTGTTGATCGTCGAGTCCGTCACGCTGGCGGTCGCCGGCAGCGTGGCCGCGTCGTCATCGCCATTTGGGCGACCGAGGTGCTGCGCGGGTTCTTCGGCGTCGCGTCGGTGGGCGCGCTGAACGTCGATCTCTCGCTCGATCCACGCGTCGTCCTGTTGGGGATCGGCGTCGCCGTCGTGACCGGTGTCCTGACCGGCATCGCGCCGGCGCTGCAGTCGACGCGGCCCGACACCGCGGGTGCCATCAAAGAGGAAACGGCCGGCGCGGGCACGCGCCGTTCTCCGCTGCGCGAAGGCCTGATCGTCGTGCAGGTGGCGCTGTCCGTAGTGCTGCTCGGCGGGAGCGGTCTGCTGGTGCGCAGCTTCTTCTTGCTGCACCAGGGACCCGGCTTCGATCCGCATGCTGTTGCTCTCGTCCGGTTGCGGCCGAGCCTGGTCGGCTACACGAACGATCGCGCGTGGGCGTTTCAGCGCGCGGTGATCGAACGCCTCGAGGCGATGCCTGGCGTCACCGCCGCCAGTCCCGCGAGCGTGCCGCCGTTGCCGAAATGGGGCCGGCCGAAGCAGCCGATGCAGCTCGCCGGAGACGCCGGCGATCCGGCGCGCGCGTTTCAGGCGTCGACGACGTTCGTCGGGCCGCGCTACTTCGAGACGCTCGGCGTGAGTGTCGCCGAGGGGCGCGAGCTCGACGATCGCGACAGGACGGACGGCGCGCGGGTGGTGCTCGTGAACGAGACGCTCGCCCGCCACTTCTGGCCGAACGGCGGCGCCGTCGGCAGCACGGTCAGCATCGGTCCGAATCGCTGCGAAGTGGTGGGCGTGGTGAAAGACCAGCAATGGCTCAGCGCGTTGGAAACGCCCGAGCCGATCGCGTACCTGAATTTCTGGCAGCAGGACCGCGGCAACAGCTGGTCACAGGACTCGCGGACGCACATCCGCGTGTCGGGCGGCGATGCCGCGGCCATGCTGCCGGAGATCCTGCGCACGATCGCCGCGATCGATCCCGACGTGCCGGCGGCTGAGGCACAAACGCTCGGTGTGAGTCTCGACTACCAGTTCGCCAAGGTGCGTGTGGCGCGGACGATGCTGGTGACGTTTGGAGGATTGACGCTGGTGCTAAGCGTGATCGGGTTGTATGCGGCGCTCGCGTTTGCGGTCGGGCAGCGGACGCGTGAGATCGCCGTGCGCATGGCGCTCGGAGCGTCGCCGGGCGAGGTGGGTGTGCTCGTGTTCCGCCGCGGTATCGCGGTGGTCGGTCTCGGACTCGCCGCCGGTCTCGTCGCGGCCGTCGCGCTCGCGGGTCCGCTCCTCGCCAATCTCCTCTACGGCGTCAGCCCGCGTGACCCGCTCGCGCTCATCGCAGGACCATCCCTGCTGGCGGCGGCGGCCATGCTGGCGATCTGGCTGCCGGCACGCCGTGCCATGGCGCAGGATCCGATGTTGGCGCTGCGATCGGAGTAGAGATCTACTTTCCGGCGACCGGTGTCCAGGTCTTGTCAGGATCGAACAGTTCTATCGTTCTGAAGGCGGCCAGCGTGCCGTCGCCAAAGTCCTTTTGGTACACGACGCCGTCGTGGCTGACGATGAACGTCTTCACACCGGTCACGGCGTACTCTGCGGGCGCCGCCGCGAGTGCGAATCCGCCGATCATCACGCCCTTGATGACGAAATCCATTTGGCCGAGCGGCGCGGAAGGTCCTTGTCCTTTCAGGACCTTGAAGTAGTAGCCGTGATACGGCTCGGCTTTTGTCGTATAGCCCTCCTCGATCGCGCGGGCCACGGCTTCGCCGACCGGACCATCCCATTTCCCATCCGGGTTCCGCCAGGCCAAGCCATCCTGCTGGCCCGGTGCGGCGATGATGCGTTGGGCGTACTGGTTCACGCCGTCGCGCTTCGTGAGCGCGTACTCGTGCTGGGCCTCGACGTAGCCACGACACACCTCGATGGCGTCGAGCTCGTTGCTGCCGACTCTTCGATTGATAATCTCTTCGCGTCCGGCTTTCGCGTCGAACGACCACGTGCCGTTCGTCTTGACGATCGGCACCGGCAGCGGCCAGTCGTTGTTGCCGACCGACAAGATGGCGCGATTCGCGTTGGCCGGGTCCACGACGACGGCCTTGCGCTCGCGGGCAAGCTTGTTGAACTCCTCGAGCCGGTTCTTGTCCTGCACGGCATCGCCCGTCACGATCAGTTCGTGGCCGTTCGGGCCAAAGAGGAGTCCGATCGCGTCGAAGTCGACCGCGGCCGCCGCGGTGATGAGCGCATCAGCCGCTTGCTGCGGCGTGGCGAAGGTCTTGGCGGCCGGCGGCGCCTTTTGCGGTGCTGGCAGCGGCACCTGCGGCAACGGCGGCGACTGCGTCGACTGCGGCGCAGCCGTGAGCGTCAGCGCCAGACCCGCACAGAGAATTCCGCACGCGGTGACCACTCTCATCGCTCACCTCCTGCGCCCACCGCCGCCGCCGCGCGAACCCATGCTGCTCGCGCCGCGGCCGCTGCTGCTTCTGGCGGAGCTGCCGCTCGCCGAACTGCCGCCGAACGCGCTGCTGCTTCGCGACGCGCCGCTGCGTGACACCTCGCGGTTGCCGACTTTGTCGGCGCTCGCCGAGCGGGTTCCGCTTCCCGAGCGGCTTCCAAGACTGTCGGCGCCCGAAGACCCCGATCGACTGCCGAGGCTCGACTGATCCCGGCCCGCCGCGCCACGGTCACCACTACCCAGCGACTGGCTACCGGACTGCCGCGACGACAGCGAATCCCCGCGGGCGGTTCCACCGAATCGATCGGCGGTGCCGCGGTCGCCGTACGGCGCGCCGCCGCGGTGACTTGCGTCGTGCTGCCAGTTGCCGCCGCGATTGACGTTGGTATTCCTATTGATGTTGTTGTTGCGGACGTAATTGTTGTTCACGTTGACGTTGATGTTGTTGCCGCCCCATCCGCAGCCATAACCCCAGCCGCCGCCGCCCCACGCCGCGCCGACGGCCATGCCGACACCGAACGAGATCATGCCGGTCGCGACGACGGCGCCCGCGCTGTACGGGTAGTAGGGCGGGTAATAGATGGGCGGGTACGGATAGATCGCCGGCCCGTACACCACCGTCGGGCTGTACGCGGGCACGTACACGACTTCCGGATTGGCCGGCTCCACGACGATGACGGTCTTGTTTTCGACGACCTTCGTTTCCACCTTTTGCTGTTCGTTGGACTTGAGCGCGCCGGTGCCCTCAGCCTTCTTGCGCATCCGCTGCACGGCGTCCATCACGTCGCCCTGCTGCGCGAGGAAGGCGTTGCCGAGATCGGTCGTCCACTGGATGTCGTCGGCCAGCCGCTTCACGACATCGGGCAGCACGGCCATGGCCTGAATGCTCGGGTCCCACGGCTGCTTCATCACCGCGTCGGTCAGCGCCTTGTCCTTCAGTTTTGGGTTCTTCGCCAGCCACTGTTGAAGCTGGACGATCTCCAACGGGTAGGTGGACGCGACGAGCGTCTGACCCAACAGCGGATCCGGATACAGCGCGATGGGCGCGACGAGCGAATCGAGCTCGTCGGCGGTGAGCTTCTTCGCCGCAGGCTCGGTTTTCGCCGCGGGTTGCTGTTGCGTTTGAGGCGTTGGCTGCTGGGCCGGTGTTGTCGACTGTGCCGGCGCGCCTCGCGCGTACGGCACGAGCAGGGCCGCGCACACGAACACGATCGATCTGGATGGAGGTCGTTGCATACCGACGCCCCTTTGCCGTCCCGGGTGATGGAGAGCCTTCTCTCCCTGTATAGCACCGCCGTCATGGAGCGGCGATGCTCTCGCGGTGGCGAAGGTCCGATCGCTCCCGCATCCAAGTGGCAGTCTCACCACCGATTGCTTCTGCGTTATCCTCCACCCGCTTGAAACCCCTATGGACCTGTCCGGCCTGCGGTGAGCGTTTTGTCTCGCCTCGTCTCTGGCACTCGTGCGGCCGTCACAGCTACGACGCGCTCTTCGCCAGGAGCGAGCCGCACGTCCGCCGGATCTTCGACAAGCTCGCCGCGCTGGCCCGCACGTGCGGGCCTGTCCGGATCTACCCACAGAAAACACGCGTCGTCTTTCAAGTGCGCATCCGATTCGGCGGCGGATCGCCGCGCAAGCGCGCGTTCATCGCGGGGTTCTTGTTGCCGCGTGACGTACACTCGCCGAGGTTCGTCGTTGTGCTCGACGGTGTGTCGCGGCACTACAAGGCGTGCTACGTGAAGCTGGAATCGGAGAGGGATGTTGACGGGGAGATCACCAGGTGGATGAGACGGGCGTACAAGTTCGGGGCACAGGAGCACTTGAAGGAAGTAAGGTGAAGGGCTTCATCTTCTTCACGGCCTTCATGTCGGTTTGTGCTTCACTACCTTCACCAGCTTCACGTCCTTTACAAGCGCGCGAGCGCGTCCAGGCCTACCTCGACGACTGGCGCGCCGCGTCCACGTTCCCCGGCGCGTCCGTCGGCATCGTGCTCAAAGACGGCTCGTCGTTCGGCGTCGTCACTGGCGTGTCCGATCGGACGAAGGTGACGCCGATGAAGGTCGACGATCTTCTCCTCGCGGGCAGCACGGGCAAGACGTTCTTCGCGGCAGTCGCCGTGCAGCTCATCGAACAGGGCAAGCTCGAGATCGACGCGCGGGTTTCGAAGTACCTCGGTGGGCTTCCGTGGTACTCACGTCTTCCGAACGCCACGACGATAACGGTTCGGCAACTCATGACGCCCACGAGCGGGCTCGTGCGCTACGAGATGAATCCGAAGTTCACGGCGGACTTGCGCGCCGCGCCGGACAAGTCGTGGACGCCGGAAGAAGAGCTCGCGTATTTGTTCGACGCCGTGCCGCCATTTGCGGCAGGCGCCGGCTGGGACTACTCGGACACCAACTACATCGTCCTCGGCCTCATCTGCGAGCGGCTCACGGGCACGAAGCTGTATGACGAGGTCCAGAAGCGCTTTCTCACGCCGCTCAAGCTCACGCGCGTGGTGCCGTCGACGAGCCGCAGGATTCCCGGATTGATCCCCGGATACGCGGGCCCGCGCGATCCGCTCGGTTTGCCGGACGAGATGATGGTGAACGGCCAGCTCGCGATCAACCCTCAGTTCGAGTGGACCGGCGGCGGCTACGCGACGAGCCCACTCGATCTCGCGCGCTGGGGCCATGCGCTCTACGCCGGGCCCGCGCTCTCGCCTGCGGCCCGAAAACTAATGATCGATGCCGCGGTGCCAGCCAGGTTGGGTCCGGAGACCCGCTATGGTCTCGGCGTCATTGTTCGTCCCACCACACCGGTCGGGCCGACCTGGGGTCACAGCGGGTTCTTTCCTGGTTACCAGACGGAGCTCGTGCACCTCGTGGACTCGGGCGTGACGCTCGCGATTCAGATCAATTCGTCAGCGCCGCGCGTCACGGGAGGGAAGCCCTTGTTGCGGGTGGTGTACGACATTGCGGGCCTGCTGGGCGGTACGTACCGTTCCGAACACCTACCGGAAATCCCCGTAGCCCGTTGACTGAGGCGAACATAGGCGCGAAAGCCGGCGTCTAACTCCCCGCTAACCATGTTCAACAGCTTCCTCCGTGATCTGCGGCTCGGCGCTCGCGTTCTCTTCAAGGAAAAGGCCTTCAGCGCGCTCGCCGTCATCGTGCTCGCCCTCGGCATCTGCGGCGTGACGACGATGTTCAGCGTCGTCAACGGGGTGATGCTGCGCGGGTTCTCGTTCCCGAACGGCGACCGGATGGTGAACGTGCGGTTCATCGATCCGACGACGCTGTCGAATCAGTTCGGGCCGGCCGGGTTCATGGCCGCCATGGACTACGAGGAGATCGCGCCGAAGCAGAAGTCGCTCGAGAAGATGGCGGCGTACCTGAACGGGTCGACCGTGAACGTGACGATCGACAACCGTCCCGTGCGCTACACCGGCGGCTACGTCACTGACGAGTTCATGCGCATCCTCGGCGTGGCGCCGATCCTCGGCCGCGATTTCCGCGCGGAGGACAACCGCCCGGGCGCCGAGAAAGTGGCGATCATCGGCTACGGCATCTGGCAGGCCGACTTCGGCGGGTCGTCGTCGGTCATCGACCGCGTGGTGCGCATCAACGGCAAGCCGGCGCGCATCATCGGCGTCATGCCGCAAGGCTTCGCGTTTCCACAGAACGAGCAGCTGTGGATTCCGCTCTTCAGCGAGTTCCCGCCGCGTCCGCGGAACGATCAGCAGGCGATCAACCCGGCGGTCCTCGGCCTGATCAAGAAGGACGTCTCGCTCGACACCGCGAACGCCGAGTTCTCATCCTTTGCCAAGCAGTTTGCAGAGACGTATCCGGACAGCCACAAGCGGTTTTCGGCCGGCGAGATCCGGCCGCTCATCGACACGTTCACGCCATTGCAGCTGCGCGTCACGCTCTACGTCATGCTCGCCTTCTGCGCCGGCGTGCTGCTCATTGGCTGCGCGAACGTCATGAACATGCAGTTCGCCCGTGCAACTGTTCGTGCCCGTGAGCTGGCGATTCGCTCGTCGCTCGGCGCCAGCCGGACGCGCCTCGTGCGCCAGATGCTGACCGAGAGCTTGCTGCTCGCCACCATCGGCACGCTGGTCGGCATCGGGCTGGCGCGGATGTCGATTCGCTGGCTCACGGCCGCGACGAAGAACCTCACGAATCCGATTCCGTCCTGGATCACGTTCGACATCGATCTGCCCGTGCTCGCCTTCACGGTGGCGGCGATGGTGCTCGCGACCATTGCGTCGGGCTTCCTGCCGGCGCTCTCAGCCTCGCGGCAGAAGAGCAACGACATGCTGCGCGACAGCGGCCGCGGCAACACCAGCCGCTTCGTCGCGTACGCCTCGCGGGCCCTGGTCGTCTTGCAGATTCTGGTGACCGTCATCCTGCTCACCGGTTCGCTGATGCAGATGCAGTCGCTCACCCGCCTGCAGACCGTCGACTACGGGTACGACACGACGGGGATCCTCTCGGCGCGCATGGGACTCATGGACGGCGACTATCCGTCGCAGGAGGCGCGCAAGATCTTCTACGACCGCCTCGTCGAGTCGATGAGCGCGAGCCGTGAATACGAAGCGGTGGCCCTGACGAATCGCTTCCGGATGGTGTTCTCCGGCAACGGTCCGGTCGAGATCGACGGCAAGGCGTACGAGCCGGACGCCGTACGGCCGATCTCGAACTTCGAGCAGGTCACGGGCGGCTACTTTGCCGTGACCGGACAAAAGCTGCTCGCGGGCCGCACGTTCACGTCCGAGGATGTGGACTCCCGCCAGCCGGTCGCGATCGTGAACGAGGCCTTTGCGAAGAAGCACTTCGGGACGCCGAACGCCGTCGGCCACCGGTTCCGCACCTATGCCGGTAAGGATCGGCCGCCATCCCCGTGGCGTGAGGTCGTCGGCGTCGTGTCGACCGCTCGCATGCAACCGCCGATCGGCCCCACGAACCTCGACGACACCGGCTTCTACGTGCCGTACTACGCGTCGTTCTTCGGGCCGGCCCGGGCCGAGCCGACGATCAGCCAGTTCGCGACGCTCATCGTCCGCCCGCGCAACGGCACGCCGGAGAGCCTCACGGATGCGTTACGCCGCGATGTGCAGGAGGTCGATCCGAACCTGCCGCTGTACTTCGTCGGCACGCCGGCAAGCCAGCTCGATGGCTTCATCGGCCAGAACCGCATCATCGCGACGATGTTCACGGTGTTCGGGATCGTGGCGATGGTGCTCGCCGCGGTGGGGGTGTACGGCGTGATGTCGTTCGCGGTGAACCAGCGGAAGGCGGAATTCGGCGTGCGCATGGCGCTCGGCGCCGATCGCCGGAACATTCTCTGGATGGTGCTGCGGCAGAGCTCGGTGCAGGTCATCGCCGGCCTCGTGGCCGGCTTCGGGTTCTGCACGCTGCTGGTGATATTCGCGGCGGCGCAAATTCAGACGCAGCTCTTCAACGTCGTCAATCCGAAGGACCTCGGTCCGTACGTGATCGTGGGCGCCATCATCGTGCTCACGGCGCTCGTCGCCACCTCGCTCCCGGCCCGCCGCGCGACGAAGGTGGATCCGATTATTGCGCTGCGCGCGGACTGACGATCTCATCGAGGTGAAACGATGTCGTACGTGGCCGTCGTCCTCGTCGTTGGGTTGATCGTCGCCATCCACGAGTGTGGCCACTTGTTGGCCGCGAAACTGTGCGGTATCCCGGTCCAGCGGTTTTCCATGGGCTTCGGGCCCAAGGTTCTCGAGTTCAAACACGCAGAAACATCCTATTGGCTCTCCTGGATCCCCTTGGGTGGCTACGTGTTGCCGGCGATCGGGCCAGACGACTTCCGCGAACTGCCGGCGTATAAACGGATCACATTTGCCCTGGGCGGGCCCATGGCCAATGTGATCGCGGCGTTCATGGGCTTGTTCCTTCTCGGGCTCGCGCAGTTCGACTTGGCAGTGTCCGGCGCCACATGGTTCGCCGTCACCCAACTGTGGACGGGACTGCAACAACAGATCGCGGGGCTTTCGGCGCTCTTTGCCGATGTCGAGCAACTCAGCGGGATCGTCGGCATCGTGGCGATTGGGGGCGCCCAGTTCGGATCCACGCTCGGCAGTTTGCTGACGTTTTCGGTGCTGATCAATCTGAGCCTGGCTGTGCTGAACCTGTTGCCGCTGCCTCCGCTCGACGGTGGGCGAATTCTCTTCTGCGTTCTCGAGAAGATCTACCGGCCTGTGATCAGGGTCGAAGTTCCCTTGACCGTGGTCGGATGGACGATGGTCTGGGGGTTGATGGTCTATGTGACGGTTCAGGATGTCGGCAGGATCTGGTCATCGGCCGCGTGAAGTCCGGGGCGTGCGTGCCTGTCGTGACTCCCGCGGCTCACACGCAATCATCACCTCCGTAGACTTGATCAGCGCAATCGCCGGCTGACCGCGCCTGAGACCCAGCGCGTTGACGGCGTCACGCGTGATGACCGCCGTGATCGAATTCTCGCCAACCCGCAGCCGCACCTGCGCCAGCAGGCGATGGTGGCCGCCGCGACGGCGGCGGATCCGCGGGTCCTTCAGTTGGCGGTGAAGCTGATCTTCTGAGAGTCCGGATCCGAGGCACCCCATCAGGTGTTTCAAGCGTTGCTGTTTCTCGGTGAAGTTGGCTAGGATCTCCGGGCCGCAGGCCCAGCCGAATCGAGGACTTGTGTCGAAGATCCTGTCTCTAGCGTGTCTTGCGGCCGCCGCCGCCATGCTGTGGTCGAGCAGCGGGCGCGCGACCGTGCGTGCGGAACCGCCTGCACCGGCCGTCGCGCCGTGCAATCTGACGATGTCGTCGCCGCTGCTGGTGAAGGTCACCGGCACACTCGGCGGGATCGCGGTGAACGATAGCTGCACGCACGTCTTCGTGACGAACACGACGTTCAACCGCGTCGAGGTGTACTCGCTCGAGACGCTCACGCTGGAGACGCCCATCCAGGTCGGATCTCAACCGGCCGGACTCGATTTCACGCCGGACGGCTCGCTCTTGTACGTCGCCAACAGCGGGGGCAGCAACATCTCGGTGGTCGACGTCGCCCAACGCGTCGAGCTGCGCAAGATCAACGTGCCGGCGAGCACGTCGAACGACAAGCCGTTTTCGATCGCCATCGCCAACAACGGCTTGGCGCTGTTCAGTACGACGTTTCCCGGATCCGGATTCGGCGGGCGCATGATGCAGCTCGTGCTCGAGACCGACGCCGTGTCGGCCCGAACCGATTTCGGGACCTTCGGCGGCGCGACCACGCAGACGACGCGGCTGGCCGCCAGCGGCGATCGCGGGGCGATCGGCATCGTCATTGGCAGCAGCTCGAACGGTCCGGTCGTTCGATACGTGGCGAGCACCAACACGTTCAGCCCTCAGAAGAGCCTGGGGACCACCGTCAGCGACGTTGCCCTCGACATGACCGGCAGCACGTTGCTCGTGTCGCCGGGCTCGTTCATTCTCGACGCCGCGCTGAACCACGTCGGCACGATCCCGCACGGCGGCATCAACGTCCTCGTCGGCGGGATCACCATCGATCCAGTGACGGGCACCGGCTACCGGTCCATGGGGTCGCGCGTCGAGGCGCTGAATCTGTCCTCGTTCCTCAAGATCGGAGACGTCGCGCTCGGCGACACCGTGACGACCCCGCAGGGCTTCAATGCGTTGGGCGACATGGACAGCAGTGCTGACGGCAAGCTCGTGGCGGTCATCACGGACCAGGGGTTCTCCCTCGTGCGACCCTCACCGTTCGCGCAACCGAGCGCTGAATTGGTGGCGAACGGCAGCTTCAGCAGCGGCCTCGGAAACTGGTTCACGTTTGCTACGCCGGACATGAGCCACATCGTCGCCAGCGTGGTTGGCGGCGTGCTCGAGTACTATCGCGTTCCGCCGCCCCCGGGAGAGTCGAATCAAGCCGTCGTGTTTCAACACACCGGCATGGGCCTTTCGGGCGGCTCGCCGATCCGAGCCACGTTCGACCTGGGCAATGGGAGCAGCGTTCGCAAGCGCATCAGCGTGCTCGTGCTCGACTCCGACTTCACCGATCTGTATGTGTGTACCTTCTGGCTGAAGCCGAACCAGCCGCTCACGACGTACGAGATGCGCACGTACACGACCGAACCGTGGACGAACGCGGCCATCTACTTCTATGCCGCGACGGAGGGCAGCTCCGGCGACGTCTATCGGATCGACAACGTGTCGCTGAAATACGAGCCGGCACTCGGCACTCTGCGGACGGACTGCCTCGATCCCAACGCGCCCGCGCCGGCGGGCGGACCCGACGGCACGGATCTGATTGTGAACGGCGGATTCGGCACTGGCGTCCTCACACCCTGGGGCGTGTTCGGCACGCTGACGTCCCGCATCTCGAGCGGGTTCTTCGAGTTCTTCCGGCCGAACAGCACACCGCCCGCGGGCGTCGTCCTGCAGGCAACCGGCCAGGCGGTGCCGATCGATCAGATCTTGACGGCGACGTTCCAGCTCGGCAACAGCAGTGCCGTGCGTAAGCGCGTCACCGTCATCATTCACGACAACGACTTCACCGATTTATCGGCGTGCACCTTCTGGATACCGCCGTTTCAGTTTCCGATGAACTATGCGATGCGGTCGTACACGACGCGTGCATGGACGAACGCGACCATTTCGTTCTACGCCGCGACCGTGGGCCCGGAACAGTGGACCCGGCTCGACAACGTCACGCTCAGGCAGACGCCGGCAGGACCGGCCAGCGGTACGGAATGCGTGGAGCCCGGCGCCACGCTCGCCGCCGAAGAAGGCCTGGCCCGTCGTCCGCCGGTCGCGACACACCTCGCCCCAGCGCGACTTGGACGCGCCGGTGAGGTCGACGCGCCGCACGTCCGGTTGGCGCCGGGCGCAGCCGCAAGCATGTTCCGCCTCGGGGACGTCGTAGATTTTACGACCGCGACAACGGCCCACTTGCGTTTCGATTCGTGGCTCGAAGGTACCGGCGCGGTCGGCTCCGTCGAAATCAGCGCGGATGGCGAACGCTGGAGAACGGTGCTGGTCGTCGCTCCGTCGGCCGACTGGGAGGACATCGACGTCGATCTGAGCGACTGGATCGGACAAGCAGTCGGCGTGCGGTTCGTGCTCCACGGGATCTCACACGCCCCTCACGATCGTTGGCACCTGCGTAAGGTGCGCGTGGAGACCACCGGCTCAGGCCGCTGAGCCGGGCTTATCCCCGCAGCGGGGGCTGCTGACGCGAACGGCAAGCGTAATATCCTCCCGTGAGGATCTTCGACGACGCCTGCGCGATCGTGGGCGCCGCGCTCGCGCCCGGCGTTCGCAACGACATCCTCGACGAAGCCTCCGCGTCTTCCTCCGATCTGCGCACCGCCCTGCGCCGGTTGGGCGACGGCATGCGGGCGCACACGTTCCGCGCGGGCTCAGCGCGGATCGCGCTCGACCGGGTCATCCCGGCGCTCGACAATCGAACGCTCCAGGACGGCTTCAGCGTGCTGCACGACTGGCACGGCCCGAGCCGGAGTTTTGTCGATGAGATCATCCCGCTCGAGGTGCTGCGATTCGTGTCGGATGCACGAGGCGGAGAACGGGTGGATCGCGCCGTCCTCGCCATCCTGCTCGACTACTACTTCTCCTATCTGCTGGCGCTCCTGTCGTTGCGCGTGTGGGACGCCGGCGACCCGAATGCGAACCTCGATCGGCTGAGCGGCCTGCTCGCCGAATTGCAGGGTCCGCACGGGAGCGGGCAGCCGTTCGTGTCGGACGCCGAGACCCTCATCCTCATCGCCACCGCGCACTACGAGCCGGACGAGCACGGGTATCCGCTCCTGCTGTCGCACGTGCGCACCTTGGACCGGTCGCATCGGACGCGCGTCGGCCTCGGCCACGCGGCCAGCATGGGCGCGCATCTGCGCTTCGGGTTCGAAGTCACCTACACGCGCGATTTCGCGAAGCAGCGCGCGGACAACATGGTGGACTACCCATGGCTCAGCCTGGGACTCGTCGCCGCGATGCGCGAGTACGCGCGGCTGCGCGACGCCGGCACGACCGGCGCCGAGCGCGATCGGATGGTGGAGGCCGTGATCGGCGGACTCACCGCCGACGCCGGCCATTTCGTGAAGCCGCCGCGGCCCGGCGAGCGCGACACCGTGGATGGCGCCGAGCGCGTCGAGTTCGTGGAGTTGTTTCAACAGCACCGCGCTGATCTCGTCGAGGAGTTCGAGCGCTTCCGTCCGTCGTCCCAGCGCTACTCGCCGATCTCGTTCTTCTTCAACTTCTCCCACAACATTCTCAAGGGCACGGTGGTCGATGCGCTGCTCCGCGGTGAGCCGTGGCGGATCTCGTTCAACGATCTGTTGACGGATGCCCCGTGCGGCGATGACGCGGGACGGCGATCGAAGGAAACGCTGGCGCGCACGCTGATGGGCTACGCGCGCGCGAATCCCGACACCATCGGCGGCCGGCTCTTGCCCGTCGTCGTCTACGACGCGGCGGCCGGTCGGAGCACATTCGGCGCGGCGATGAGGGTGATCAAAAACAGTACGTAGGGCAAACCTTTAGGTTTGCCTGCGCGTGGCAGACCTGAAGGTCTGCCCTACGTACCGGCCGGCGATCCCGACCGCGAGCAACCCCAGCGCTTTCATCGCGCTCTCCGTGTCGCTGACGAGCACGCCACCCAGAAACACGAGCGCGCCGATGACGACGATGGCCGCCGACCAAGGATAGCCCCACGCGCGGAAGGGCCGCGCGAGCGCGGGTTCGCGCCGGCGCAACACGATGAGCGCCAGACAGCAGACCGCATAGTTCGCCGCGAGGAAGAACGAGACCAATGCGATCAATTGCTGGAACGTGCCCGATGCCACGAGGACGACGGCCACGCCGGTCGTGACGACCGTCGCGACATCCGGTGTGCCGCCGGGATTGACCGAGGCCGTCCGGGCCGGCATGAAGCCGTCGCGGCCCATCGCGAACAGAATCCGCGTGCCGATCATGATGATCGCGTTGAGCAGCGGCAGCAGCGAGACGACCGACAGTACCGTGAGGAACTGCTTGCCGCGGTCGCCGGCAATCCTCGCGGCCGCGTCGGCGCCCGGCAGCGTGGACGTTGCGAGCTCCGGAATCGTCAGCACTGCGAGCAGCGAGAGGTTGACGAGCAGATACACGACGATCACCGCCGCGACGCCGCCGACCATCGCGCGCGGGAGATGGCGCGCGGGATCCCGATCTTCTTCCGTGAAGTAGAGCGCGCTCTGCCAGCCGCCATACGCGATGACGATGGCCTGCAGCGCGAGCACGACAGCGGCGAAGGAGATGCCCGGGGTCGGAAGACCCCCGGCTGCATCGAGCGCGAGACCTCGGGGCCCGCCCTCCGGCGTCATCGTGAACGCGGCGACGACGAGCGCCAGAAACGCCAAGAATTTCACCGCGGTCGTCCACTCTTGGAACTTCGCGCTGACTTTGAGTCCCGCCCATTGCAGCGCGACCATGCCGAGGAGCGCGGCCACCGCCACCGGCCGCACCCATACCGACAGCGCCGGTACAAGCACGCCCGTGAATTCTGCGAGGCCGATCGAGACGTACGCGAGCACGCCGCAGTAGGTGAGCCAGTCCGTCCAGCCGACGGCAAATCCCACCCAGTCCCCGAAGGCCTTTCGCGCGTACACGTAGTACCCGCCGGCCTGGGGCGTCATCGTGCCGAGCTCGGCGAGGCAGACCGCGCCCAGCAGCGTGTAGATCCCGCCCGCGAGCCACAAGAGAAGGATGCCGGTCCCGCTCGGCACGTGGCCGGCGATGATGCCCGGCGTCCGCAGGATGCCGACGCCGATCGTGCTGCCGACGATGACGGCGAGTCCGAAGCCGAGACCGAGCAGGCGGCGAAGTTGGCCGGCGTGAACAGTCATGTGGGAGGGATGTTAGTACGTGGTAGGGACCCGAGGGTCCCGAAGAGTCCGAGGAGTCCGAAGAGTCTGCTGTGCGGCTCAGGATGGAGGCCGGGTCTTCAGACCCGGCAGAGCCCTTCTATTTGCGGAGAAACGTCTTCCAGGCGTCTGCACTGGTGACGTTGTCGGGCGGCGTTTCGAAGAGCTTGGGATCGACGTTTGGATTGATCAGGAAGTGCAGCGCGATCTTGCCATCCTGCTGCGGCATCCTGATACCGTCAACGTTGACCCAGCTGCTGAACTGGTAGGCGGTACCTTCAGTCCCGATCTCAACAGACTCGGGCAGATACGTCGTCGGATCGACTGTATATCGAACTCTCGAAGTGGACGGCGTCGCCGCCTCGACCACGACGCGACGCCCTGCCTTGCCGCTGATCTCGAACGCGCGGAGCAGTCGAGGCTGTACAAACTGCGTCTCGAGTAGATACGCCAACTGGAGTACTTCTAGCCGCCGATCGCTCTCCAATGGGGGGCCCCACTCTGGCTGTCCCGCGGCGCGTCCATTCGAAGTCGCCCACCACCATCGCGCCGTCCGGTTCCAGACCTGCACATCAAATCCGAGCTTGCCGGGGCGATAGTCCGACCACCACCAGAAGCGATCGGGAAATGCTGCGACGATTTCGTACTTCAGGCCGCCCGCGACGTCACGGCGCGAGAACCCGGCGAGTGGGTCGCGGGTCGAGACCACGAGCGTGTGAACGGCATGCAGCTTCTCGCGGCCGCCTTTGGCGGCGAGCATGCGGTCCCAGACGCTCGCCGCGTCCACGACCTGGCGCGGCGCAGTCAGGGCTGCAGAGCAGCCCGCCAAGATCAGGGCGACGGTTGCAAGTGTGGTGAGCCTATCGGCCATAGTTAAATCCGAGCACTTCCGTGAAGTGAGCTGAGATTAGCTTACCTGTTCGCTAGAATCGCCAGCGAACGTGCAGTACCAACCGCTCGCGTCGCTCACTGTCTCGCGTCTCATCCTCGGCGGCGGCAACTTCGGCGGCATCGGATCGGCGCCCGCGTTCTACGGCCAGGGCGAGACCGAGGCGGAGGCGATCGCGCTGATGGATCGCGCGTGGGCGGCGGGCATCAATGCGTTCGATACCGCCGACGCGTACGGCGGCGGACGCAGCGAAACCTGGATTGGGCGCTGGCTGAAGGCGAAAGGATCGAGCGTCCGCGATCGGATCGTCCTCACGTCGAAGGTCTTCAATCCCGTGGGCCCCGGCCCGGACGAGCGCGGCCTGTCGCGCGTGCACATTCTTCGGCAAAGTGACGCAAGCCTCACGCGGCTCGGGACCGATCGCCTCGACCTGTACCTGATGCACGAGTGGGATCCGGATACGCCCATCGACGAAACGCTTTGGGCATTCGAAGATCTGGTCCGGACCGGCAAGGTGCGGCACACCGGCGCCAGCAACGTGACGGCCGAGCAAGTCGCGCTCGCGCTCGGGACGAGCGAGCGTCACGGATGGGCGCAGCTCGCCTGTGTGCAGAACTCATTCAGCATGCTCGATCTAACGGCCGAGCGAGAGTTGCTGCCGCTCTGCGCCGATCGCGGCGTCGCGTTCACGGCCTTCAGCCCGCTCGCGGGCGGCTGGCTCAGTGGCAAGTATCGTCAGGGCCAGCCGTACCCGAATGGATCGCGGATGACGTTACGGCCCGAGCCGTACGCGCACCTGCCGACGGACCGTCTCTTTCGCGGACTGGCCGCGCTCGAGGCCGCCGCGCGCGATCGCGGCGTCGCGATGAGCACGCTCGCGCTCGCCTGGGTGCTCGCGCAGCCGAACATCACTGCCGCCGTCATCGGTCCCCGCCGGCGCGAGCATCTCGATGAGGCGATTGCCGCGTGCGAGATCGGGCTGACAACGGAAGAAGCAGCACAACTGGCAGACGGATTCCATAGTACGTAGGGCAGACCTTCAGGTCTGCCGGATGAGGCAAACCTAAAGGTTTGCCCTACGTACTGAAGCGCGTTCCTCGTCTGCCTGAAAACTCTTCATCAGCGCCGGCGCGGATCGAGGACTAAGATCCCCCCATGCCTTTCGGCACGGCCATGCGCGCGGAGTGGGCATTTGATCCTGGCGTGACGTACATCAATCACGGCACCGTCGGCGCGCCGCCACATCGCGTGCTGGTGGCCCAACAGGCGATTCGCGATGAGATCGAACGGCATCCATCGCGATTTCTCCTGCGCGATGCATCGGGACTGGTCGGCGTGCCGCGATCGGAGCCGACGCGCGTTCGACGAGCCGCCATCGAGGTGGCCAAGTTCGTGGGCTCACGCCCCGAAGATCTCGTCCTGGTCGACAACGCGACGACCGGCACGAACACGGTGCTGCGTGCCCTCCCGCTTGCGCCCGGCGACGAAATCCTCGTGACCGATCACGCCTACGGCGCCGTCGCCCGCACCGTCGCCTTCATCGCGCACGAACGTCAAGCCATCGTCCGCACCGTCCGCGTGCCGTTCCCGCCATTCTCGGCCGCAGGGCTCGTGAAAGCAGTCGAGGGCGCGATCACGCCGCGAACGCGCATCGCCGTGCTCGACCACATCACGTCCGAGAGCGCGCTCGTCTTTCCTTTGGCCGAGCTGGCTGCCGTGTGCCGCAAGCGGGGCGTACCGGTCCTCGTCGACGGCGCTCACGCGCCGGGGATGCTGCCGCTGAACCTTCCAGCGCTCGGCGTCGACTGGTACACCGCGAACCTGCACAAGTGGGCGCACGCGCCGCAGAGCGTGGGCTTGCTCTGGGTGACACCCGAGCGGCAGGCCGACTTGCATCCACTCTGCATCTCTTGGGGATACGGTCAGGGCTTCCTCGCGGAGTTCGACTGGATCGGCACGCGCGATCCGTCGGCGTGGCTGGCGGCGCCGGCCGGGATCCAGTTTCTTCACGAGCTCGGCTTCGACGCACAGCGCCGTGCGAATCACGATCTCGCGTGGTCGGCCGCGACCATGCTGGCGGAACGGTGGGGGACGACGATTCCGGCAAAGGAGTCCGAGGTGGGTTCCATGGTGACGCTGCCGCTGCCACCGTCGCTCGGCGCCGACGCGTCAGCCGCGGCGCGGCTGCGAGACGCGCTGCTGTTCGATCACAACATCGAAGTGCAGTTGCACGCCGGGTACGGCCAGCTCTGGACGCGTATTTCCGCGCAGATCTACAACGTGATGGACGACTACGTTCGCTTCGCAGACGCGATCAACGCCCGCGTAGCGCCCGCTGCAGATTCGCGCGCGCGTCTGCAAAATCCGGTTTGATACGAACAGCCGCCTGAAACTCGGGAATGGCTTCGCTGAGCCGGCCGAGCTGTGCGAGCGCGATGCCGAGATTGTTGTGCGTCTCGGCGGCGCCGGGCGGCGGCTCGTTCTTAAGCGCCTGACGGAATTCGGCGACCGCGGCATCGAGGCGGCCGAGCTCGAGCAGCACGTTCGCGAGATTGAAGTGCGCCGTGGCGTCGGCCGGTTGAAGCCGCACGGCCGTTTCCAGGTGCGTGACGGCCTGCTCGGGGCGGCCCATGCGGAGGAGTGCGTATCCGAGGCCATTGTGCGAGCGGGCCGAGTTGGGCATCAGCCGGACCGCCGTCTCGTATTCGCGTGCGGCCTCCGGCCATCGGCCCAGCCGATCGAGGACCTCGCCCGCGTTGTGATGCGCCTCGGCGAAGTCTGGCTTCAGCCGTGCCGCTTCTTGATACTGCCCGAGCGCTTCGTCGAAACGGTTCAGCCGCAGGAACACGTTGCCGAGATTGAGCCGGGCGTCGGCGTAACCGGGATTGAGCGCGAGCGAGCGTTGGGCGGAGGCCATCGCCTCATCCGGCCGGCCGCGAGAGAGCAGCACCATGCCGAGGTTGTGGTGCGCGTTGGCGGACCTCGGATTGAGCCGAATCGCTTCGCCGAGCTCGCGCTCGGCTTCCTCCAGTCGCCCGAGCATGTGGAGGTCCACGCCGAGGCTGTTGTGCCCGTCCGCGAACTTCGGGTTGATCCGGATCGCCGCCTCGTGCTCGCGCAGCGCGTCCTCGAATCGCCCCAGCGACTGCAAGCCGAACCCGAGATTGTTGAGCGCCTCCGGATTCCTCGGGTTGATCGCGAGCGACTTGGCGATGAGCGCCATGCCACCTTCCACGTCCGGCGGCGCCCCGCGCAGCTTCATGGTGCCGAGATTGTTGTAGGCCATCCAGCACGACGGGTTGCGCTCGAGGGTCGTGCGGTAGAGCGTCTCCGCGTCGACGTACTGCCGGCTCTGCCGCCACGTGAGCACGCCGAGCACCGTGCCGAGTGCCATCACCAGCACGACGGTAGGCCATTGGCCGACCCCGACTGGGCCATTGGCCGACCGCCCGCCGAATCGAACCTCACCCAGGCGGCCGAGCCCCGCCGCGGCGAACGCGATGACGCCAAGGCTGGCCAGATACTGAAAATGATCCGCGACGAACGAGTACCGGAACGGATAGACGTTCACGAATCCCAATGCAGGCGCGGCCGTGAGAATGAAGAACGCCAGCGCGGCAAACGGCGCCCGCGTGCGATGCCGGAGCCGCCACATTAAGAAGACCAGCGCGCCGACGCCCAGCGGATAGAGGTACTGCCACCAGACGCCCTGGCTCACGTCCCAGCGCGGATAGATGAACGTCAGATTGGCAGGCCAGACGAGCTTGGCGAGGTAGAAGACGACGGCACGGCCTGCGATGAGAAACCGCTCGACGAACGCAATCTGATAATCGGCGCCTGCGGCCCCGATGAACGTGCGCTCGACCCACGCGGTCATGAGGCCGCTCGCGGCGCCCAGCACGAAGAAATGAATGAGTGGCCGGACGTCTCGCCGGAGTTCGAGCCGGCCCCGCTGCCACCAGAACACGACGAGCAGGCCGGCCGGGAGCGTCGCCGTCACGGTCTTCGACAGCAGCGCGACGACGAAGAGCGCGAGCGCCAGCGCGTAATCGCGCGGACGCCGCTCGCGATCGAATCGCAGGTAGACGAGCGCGCCGGCCAGGTAGAACACGCCAGACAGCGTGTTCTTCAGCTCCGTGATCCACGCCACCGACTCCACGTGCACGGGATGCAGGGCGAAGATCGCCGCCGCCAGCACGGCCGCGCCGATCGAAAACGCCAGGCGCCGCAGGATCAACGCGAGCAGAAACGCGGAGATGGCGTGCAGGACGATGTTCAGGAGGTGGTAGGGGAGCGTGTCGTGGCCGGCGAATCGATCCAGCAGCCAGAAGGTCGTGTGGACCACCGGGTAGTACTGCTGCGTGGCGCCGACCTCGAACCATGTGCGCGAGAGGCCGCTCGCGCCGCGCATCTCCGCGCGCGTCATGTGGTCGTCGTCGTCCCACAGAATGCCGCCGCGCCACGCGGGATGGTAGGCCGCGAGCGTCACGGCGAGCAGGGCGAGCAGCAACAGCCACCGGCGCATCGCCCGGATTGTACGCATGGCGGACCGAAGTTCGGTCCGCCCTACGTACGGCCTCGTACTGCTATTCTCGAACGCTGATGCCTGCCGTGACGTATCCGACGGCCCGTGCCGTCGCCTCGCGCGTCGAAAAACACTTCGCACGTCATCTTGCGGCCGCGCGCAAGCGCGGGCGCACGGACCTCGCCGCGGCGGCCGACGCGTCGGTGATTCAGACGGTCGTGGACGCGGCGTTCTGGGCCAGCCTCCGGCGCGAAGAAGGCCGAACGCCGAAGATCTCGCTGGCGTTTCTGTCACAGGCCGACGCGGGGCAGGCGCTGCTCTTTGCCGAGCCGATGCCGCTCTCGCCGGCGGGTATCGCGAAGCTCGCACCGGCGGTCGAGCGCCCCGGCATTCATCTGGGCGTGTGGCCGTCGAATGGCGAGCTCCGCGTCTGGGGCACCACGCGAACCTTGCCCGCGTTCTGCATGGTCATCGAGGTCGTCGGATCCGGCCTGCTCGTCATCAAGCACCGGGCGGAGTCGTTCGGCAAGTTCGTCAACGTCGCGGTGCTCGAGGGCGATCAAATCAAGATCGTGGACGAGGGTGGCGCGAACGTGCCGGACTGCCCGGGCGTGCTGAAGTGCATGCTCGGGACCGACTGGCCCATGGCGCACGGGGCTCCCGTCAACGTGCTCGTGCAGCTGGCGGCGTCGATGCGCGCGCACGGCCGCGGCGGCGCGCTGCTGGTCGTGCCGACGGGCAGCACGGGCTGGCGCGAGTCGATTGTCACGCCGGTGCTCTACACGGTCGATCCGCCGTTTGGCGCCCTCGCGGACATGCTCATCGAGCCGCACGACACCGAGTCGCACGAGTGGCAGGAAGATCTCAAGCGCGCCATCGACGGCATTGCCGGCCTGACGGCGGTCGACGGCGCGACGCTCGTCAACGACCGTTACGAGCTGCTCGCGTTCGGCGCCAAGATCACGCGGCGCCGCGGCAACGCGCCGGTCGAGCGCGTGCTCGTGACCGAGCCCATCGAAGGCAGCGCGATGACCGAGTCGACGCCGGTGCAGCTCGGCGGCACGCGGCACCTCTCGGCCGCGCAGTTCGTCCACGATCAGCGCGACGCGAGCGCGCTCGTCGCGTCACAGGACGGTCGCTTCACGATCTTCACGTGGTCGGCCACCGAGAACGGTGTGCACGCGCACCGCGTTGAGGCGCTACTGCTCTAAAAAGCACACCATGTCCTCCATGGTGTGCTTTTAGAATCTCTTATGCCCACGTTCACCTTTCGATCCATCGCCACCGTCGCGCTGAGCACGGCCGTGACGCTGGCCGGAATCGCACAGACGCGGGATCGCGCGTCGGTCCCCGACAAGTTCAAGTGGAACCTTGCGGAGATCTATCCCAGCATCGAGGCCTGGCGCGCGGAGAAAGATGCCGTCGCGAAGCTGGTGCCGGCTGTCGACGACTTCAAGGGCAAGCTCGGGTCGTCAGCCTCCGTGCTGGCCGACGCCCTCGAGAAAGCGTCGTCCATCGACAAGTCGCTGTCGCGGCTCTACGTCTACGCGAGCATGTTGTCCGACCAGGACACGCGCGACTCGACCCACCTCGCGATGCAGCAGGAGATGATCCAGCTCTACACGGGCTTCCAGGCGCAGGCGTCGTTCATCGAGCCCGAAGTGCTGCGCTTTCCGGCCGGCACCGTCGCGAAGTTCGTCGCGGCAGAGCCGCGGCTGAAGGTGTATCGCTTCTATCTCGAAGACATCGCCCGCCGCGCGCCGCACACGTTGACCGAGGCCGAGGAAAAACTGCTGGCGCGGGCCGGGCTGATCGGGACGACGCCGTCGGACGTCTACAACATCTTCAGCAACGCGGACTTTCCGTATCCGAGCGTCACGCTCAGCGACGGCAAGACGGTGAAGCTCGATCAGGCTGGCTACGCGGACCTGCGCGCGCTGCCGAACCGCGCCGACCGCGAGAAGGTCATGTCGACGTTCTTCGCCGCGCTCGGCAAGTTCGGCCGCACGTACGGCACGACGATGAACGGGGAAGTGCAGAAGTCGATCTTCTTCGCGAAGTCGCGCAACTACGAGTCGACGCAGCAGGCCGCGCTCGACGGCCCCAACATTCCGATCACCGTGTACTCGCGCCTGATTGACGGCGTGAACAAGGCCCTGCCGACGTTCCACCGGTACCTCAAGCTGCGCCAGCGCATGATGGGCGTGGACAAGCTGCACTACTACGACCTCTACGCGCCGCTCGTGGGATCCGTGAATCTGACGTACACGCCGGAAGAAGCGCAGAAGCTGGTGCTCGAGTCGATCGCGCCGCTCGGTCCGGAGTACACGGCGGTGGTGCAGCGCGCCTTCAACGAGCGCTGGATGGATCTGCTGCCGACCGAGGGCAAGCGATCGGGCGCCTACTCGCAGGGCGGGGCGTACGACGTCCACCCGTACATGCTCATCAACTACAGCGGGAAGTTCACGGACGTGAGCACCGTCACGCACGAGCTCGGCCACACGATGCAGAGCTACTACTCGAACAAGACGCAGCCGTATCCGCTCGCGCAGTATCCGATCTTCGTCGCCGAGGTGGCCTCGACGTTCAACGAGGCGCTACTCATCGATCACATGCTCCGCGTCGTGAAGGAGCCGGACGCCCGCCTGTCGATTCTGGGCAACTACCTCGAGGGCGCGAAAGGCACCGTGTTCCGCCAAGCGCAGTTCGCCGAGTTCGAGTGGCGCATGTCGCAGGCGGCCGAGAAGGGCCAGCCGCTCACTGGCGACGCGCTCGCGAAGCTGTACCTCGACATCACGCGCAAGTACTACGGCCACGATCAGGGCGTGTGCGTCGTCGACGACTACATCGCGCACGAGTGGAGCTACATCCCGCACTTCTACCGCAACTTCTATGTGTTCCAGTACGCGACGTCATTCACGGCATCCGCCGCGCTCGCCGCGAAGGTGTCGTCGGGCGATCCCGCCGCACGCCAGCGGTACCTCGCCTTCATCAGCGCTGGTGGCTCGAAGTACCCGATCGATCTCCTCAAGGACGCCGGCGTGGATATGACGACGAACGAGCCGCTGGATCTGACGATGGCGAAGATCAATCAGGTGATGGATGAAATGGACAAGATATTGGCGACTAGGAAATAGTCGTTCCGGTTCCTAGTTCCACGTTCCGGGTTCTGCTCGAGGGTTCCAGGTTCGGCGTTCTTGTTCCAGTTCTGAACCCGGAACCCGAACCGGAACAGGAACCACACGCAGAACCTGGAACTCGGAACCTGGAACCCGGAACTACCAGATTCTGATCCGCTTGTCCGGCTCCCTGTACAGTCTGTCGCCCGGCTTCACCCCGAACGCCGCGTAGAACTCATCGATATTGCTGACCGGGCCGTTGGTGCGGAATTCCGGCGGCGCGTGCGGATCGATGAGCAGCATCTGGCGGATGTAGCCGTCGGCGGACTTCGCGCGCCACGCCTGCGCCCAGCCCATGAAGAAGCGCTGGTCGCCGGTGAGGCCGTCGATCACCGGCGCCGGCTTGCCGTCGAGCGAGATCTTGTACGCCTGATACGCGATCGACAGCCCGCCGAGGTCGCCGAGGTTCTCGTCGAGCGTGCGCGCGCCGTTGACGTGCACGCCGCCGGGCGGCGCGAACGCGCTGAACTGATCGACGAGCGCCTGCGCGCGCCGCAGGAACTGCTGCACGTCCTGTGGTGTCCACCAGTCGCGGAGCCGGCCGTTCGCGTCGTACAAACGGCCGTGCGCGTCGAAGGCATGGCCGATCTCGTGACCGATCATCGCCCCGATGCCGCCGTAGTTCACGGCATCGTCGCCGTCCGCGTTGAAGAGCGGGGGCTGCAGGATGCCGGCCGGCAGCATCATCTCGTTGGTCGTGGCGTTGTAGTACGCGTTCACGACTTGCGGCGCCACCAGCCACTCACGCCGCTCGGGATCGAGCGTCACCCGCTGCATCCGCTGCTCGTTGTCGAAGATCCGCCAGCGCTGCTGGTTGCCGACGAGATCGTCCGGCTTGATGGCGAGCTGCCGGTAGGTGCGCCACTCGTCGGGATAGCCGATGCGCGGTTTGAGCGCCGCCAGCTTGTTGAGCGCCTCACGCCGGCTCGACGAGGACATCCACTCGAGCTTGCCGATTGCGCGGCGGTACGCCTCGAGGATGTTGGCGACCATGCGCTCGGCACGTGCCTTCGCGGGCGGCGGGAAGTGCTTCTCGACGTAGCGGCGGCCGATGGCGTCCGGCACGTAGCCGCTCACGAGGCTCACGCCGCGCCGCCAGCGCACGCGCGGGGCCTCCTGACCGACGAGGACTTTGCCGAAGAACTCGAAGCGCGTCATGTTGAACTCGCGCGTGAGCCAGTTCGACATGGCCGTGATGTAGCGGATCGCCAGCCACGCCTTCCAGGCTTCGAGCGGCTCCGATTGCACCAGCCCGCCGAACGCCTTGAAGAAGGACGGTTGCGAGAGGATCACGTACCCGACGCGATCGATGCCCTGCGGCTTGGCCCACGCGATCCAGTCGAATCCCGGCGCGACCTTGGACAGGTCGGTGAGGCGGAAGCGATTCTGAACGCCAGCGGTGTCGCGGTGGTCGGCGCGCGGGAGCTGTGCGCGCGCGATCTCGGTCTCGAGCGCCAGCACGGCGCGCGCGGCCGCCTCGGCGTCGGGCCGGCCGACGAGCCGGAACGTCTTCGTGAGGCAGTCGAGGTATTTCGCGCGGAGCTCGACCGACGCGGCGTCGGCGCGCAGGTAGTAGTCGCGGTCCGCCATCAGCGTACCGCCCTGTTCGATCTGTACGACGAACCCGCCGGGCTCGAGCGTATCGACGCCGACGTTGCCCTCGAACGGTCCGCCGGCGCCGATCGACGCGAGATAACCCGCCTCGGCGGCGATCGCCTTCGTGGTCTGAAGCGCGTCGATCTTCCGCAGCTCGGGCAGGATCGGCTCGGCCCCGAGGCGCTCGATCGTCGCCTCGTCCATCATGCTCGTGTAGAGATCGGCAATCTGCTGCGCTTCGGATCCGGCCCGGCGATTCTGTATCGCCAGCACGTCCTTGATGATCGCGTGGAGATCGGTTTCGTTGCGGTCCGACAATTCCGCGAGCGTGCCGTAGGTCGCCTTCTCGGGCGGGAGCGGCGTGGACCGGATCCAGCCGGCGTTCACGTGGCCGAACAGATCGTCTTGCGGGCGGACGCTCGTGTCGAACGTGCGCGGGTCGAGGCCGGAGACGGTTGGACGCTGGGCAGACAACGCCACCACGGCCAGCACGACAACGCCGGTAAGGAGCGCGGTACGGACGGCCATCGGCTCGAAGTGAGCCGAACATAGCACGGCCGCGGGCTACTTCCTGTAGATGTACTGCGCGCGGTAGTCCATCGTGACGCCCGGACGTGACACACGAAGCTCGATCCGCCGCTGGACCTTCGCGGGGTCGCGGTTCGAGGTCGCGTAGCCGAGGACATAGTAGAACTGCCGCAAGGCGTTGACCTGCTGAAGGCCGCGCCCGACGTCTGAGGCGCTGATGGTGAATCCGCCTGTGCCACGCGCGATGGCGTCCAGGCTGTCCGAGGCCATCGTCCCAGATGCATTGACGATGCCGCTCGCGTTGACGGTGTAGAACCTCCACCCGCCTCGGCCAGCCGCGCGGATGAGCTCGGCGATGTCTGCGACGAATTCGCCAGCGTACCGAACCGTCTCGGTGCCAAGAGGGAATGGATTCCACTCGTAACCGCCGCTGATGAACAAGAGCGCCTTTCGCTCATCCTGCGCCACGGTGTTCCTTGCGACGAGGTCAGTGGCTGTTCTGAGTGCCGTGTGGATCGCCCGTGGATCGCGGCCTGCGGCGATTCTGGGCGCGCCGGTCTCGGTGGGCACCTGGCCAGCGCGACGGATCTTCTCGATCGCCTCATTGAAGCGCACGCGCCCACGGTCGTGGGCCAAGTCGACCTGAATCGACGAGTGGCCAGTGGACACGATGCCGACGAGGTCGTCGTCGGACAGAACATCCCGGACGGTTTCGAGCGTGCGGAGCAGCACCGGACGATTGGCCGGTTCGATGTTCATGTCGTCGATGAACACCATGAAGATTCGGCCGGCCGCTCGCGCGTCGGCGGTCCCGGGTGTCACGCTCCGGCCCCCCGCCATCGCGTAGAACACATCGATCTTCTGCTCGACGCCGTCCTCGTAGAGCCGAAAGTCGGACGCCGTGAGATCGGTCACAGGCTGTCCGTGCGCATCGCGGACGACGGCGTCCGTCATGACGCCGTCGATTCTCATCGACCGGTAGTCCGGCGGCGTCGCCCCGCGCTGTGCCGGCGCCTTCGCAGGCCGGGGACTCGTGGTGTTCGTCGGCTTGATCGGTGCCGGTACGGCGTCGAGCACGATCGGCGGCTCCAGCGACGGAATGGACAGCGACGAGGTGACGACCGGCTGCAGAGACGCGGCGAGCACGGTCACCAGACCGATCGGCACGACCGCCATCACCAGAAGCATCCACGCCGGCACGGCGCGACGGCGCGTGGCGACCCACGCCAGAATCCGCTCGACGCGTCTCGTTCCGCCAGAGCCTGCCGCCATCGCGATCGCCGGCCAGTGGGCCCGTCGGCGAGTCGTTCGCAACGCCGCAAAAAACCCCAGCACGATTTCCGCGTACGACGCGCGATCGACGCCGGATTCGAGCACGGCCTCGTCGCTCGCGTCCTCGGCGAGCGTCGTCAACCCGCGCCGCAACCACCACGCAAACGGGCTGAACCAGAACACAGCGCGGTAGACGACCGACAGGTGCTGTACGAGCGCGTCCCGGCGCGCGATGTGCGCGACTTCATGAACGAGCACCGCTTGGAGCGTCGCCGCATTCCACGCCGGCCAGTCGGTCGGCAGCACAACGACCGGCCTCGTCACCGAGAGCGTCATGGGCACGACCGTCAGGTGCGTTTCAGCGAGCTGCGGCACGCGGCGCAGGCCAGCGGTTTCGGTGGCGCGGCGGAGGCGCGCGAGAGGCTCCGTCTCCTCAATTAGAGGAGCGGCACGTAGCAGCCGATGCGCGAGCCGCCAACCGAGTCCGATGCGGCCGACGAGAACGAGCACACCGATGACGTAGATGCCGAGCGCGATGACCGGCCAGGAGACTGACAACGCGGGCGGCGGCGAGGCCCGGCCGGCGCCCGTCACGAGCCCATCGGCTCGGATCGCAGGAGCAAGGTCGACTCCCGGTGCCGACGCCACCGCCGGCACGGTCGCGGCTTTCGGTGAAGCAGGACCAGGACGGGTGTGCTCAAGCGACAGCCAGGCCGACGGCGACACGATCGGCAACGCCCACCTGAGCGGCGGCAGCACCACGCTGAGCGCCGGCATCGCGAGGCTGGCGACAAGCACTGTGGTCCAGATTGCATGTCGCACGGCCGCTCGCCGTACGCGCAGAACAGCCAGGCCCAGCGCCACGATCGCGGCGACGACGAGCGCCCGCGCCGCCCAGTCGACGATGGTGACGAGCGCGGCTATTGCGAGCGCGTCGATGCGGTCCGGCGTCATTTCTTCAGCGCCTTCTGCTGCGCGATCTTCCGCGCCAGCCGCTCGAGCTCCTTCGCGCTCATCACCTCGGCGTCCACCATGCCGACCACCAGTTGCTCCGCCGAGCCGCCGCAGAACTGATCGATGAGGTGCTTCACGGTCCGCGCGGCCACGCTGTGCGGCGCTTCCGTGGCTTGATAGATGTAGGTGCGGCCGTCCGTCGTATGGGTGACGTAGCCCTTCGCCTCGAGCCGTCGCAAGACGGTCCGGACCGTAGATTCCTTCATCGGCCAGCGCGCGCGCAGCGCCTCACGGCACTGCTCGGCCGTGACGGGCGACTTCGCCCACACATAGTCCATGACGGCTTGTTCGGCTTCCCCGAGGGGTCGTGGGCGGTGCTTTCGAGTGCTATCCATCGTAGCGCTACAAGTTGTAGCGTACGACGGGAGGGCGCGTCAACCCGAAGGCTTCTTCCTTCTTCCTTCTGGCTTCTGGCTTGGCGTGGGGCGGACCGAACTTCGGTCCGCCCTACGGTTGTCCCGCCCTACTGGGGTCCTGGCGCCGCTGACGTCGTGAACGTGAAGTTCGTTGACGTCCGCGTCACGCCATCGGAATTGCTCGAGATCACGCGGTAGTGATACTGGGTCCCGGCCGCGAGACCCGTCAGGCCCTGGCTGTGCGACGTGACGAGCGTCGGGTCGAGCGTCGTGAAGCTGCCGTAGGCCGTCGTGAGACCGTACTCCACGCGTGACGTGCTCGGCTGGTCGCTCGTCCAGGTGATCGTCGCGCCGTTGGCCGTGATGGCCGTGGCCGTGATGTTGGTCAACGTCGGCGCCACACCGGTGCTGAACGTGCCGTCCGCGCTGACCGACGTCTGGCCGAACGCGTTCGTCGACGTCACCTTGAAGTGATACGTCGTCCCCGGGTTGAGGGTCGTGAGCTGCACGATGTGGCCCGTCACCATGCTCGCGTTGGTGTTGACCGAACCGTAGGCCGTGGTGAGGCCGTAGTCAACGCGCGAGTCGGACGCGTGGTCGGTCGTCCACGTCATCTGCCCGCTGGCGACGACGTAGTTGATGGCCGAGATGACCGGCGGCGCGACGGTCGTGAACGTCCCGTCCGCGCTCGCGCTGGTCAGGCCCAGGCTGTTCGTCGAGATCACACGATAGTGATACGTCGTGGCCGCCGTCAGGCCGCTCACCGTCTGGCTGTGCGTCGTCACGAGCGCCGGATCGAGCGTCGTGGTGCTGCCGTAACTCGTGGTGAGGCCGTACTCGACGCGTGTGCTCGACGCCTGGTTCGTCGTCCATCCAATCGTGGCGGCCACGTTGGTGAGCCCGGACACCGTCACGCCGGAAATCACCGGCGGCGGCGCGGCCGTGAACGTGAGGTTCCCCGAAACCCCAGGCTCCCCGCCGCCATTCACCGATGTCACCCGGAAGTGATAGGTGGTGCCCGGCGTGAGAGTCGTCAGCGTGCGGCTGTGCGAGGTCACGAGCGTCCCACTCGACGAGGTCGTGCCGTAGGCGGACGTCAGGCCGTAGTCGACGACCGAGGTGGCCGGCTGCGACGTCGTCCACGTAATCGTCGCCTGCGTGCCGATGTTGCCCGACACGGTGATGTTCGACAGCAGCGGCGCCGACGACGTCGTGAACGTGAAGTCCGCAGAGCTGGCCGTCGCGGCCGCATTCGTCGACATCGCGCGGAAGTGATACGTCGTTCCCGGCGTCAGCCCCGTCAGGGTCCGGCTGTGCGACGTCACGAGCGCCGGGTCCGTGGACGTGGAGCCGTAGCTCGTGGTCAGACCGTACTCGACGACGCTGTTCGCCGGCACCTGAGTCGTCCACGTGATCACGGCCGACCCGTCCGGCTGCAGCGATGACGCGACGTCGGAGATGACCGGGACCGGCACCGTCGTGAAGGTCATATCGAGCGATCTCGTGACCAGCCCGACACCATTCACCGACAAGGCCCGGAAGTGATACGTCGTGCCGGGCGTGAGGCCGGTGACGACGTGCGTGTGCTCCAGAACCATCGCGGGATCGAGGGTCGTCAGGCTGCCCCACGCCGAGGTGAGTCCGTACTCGACCTGTGAGTTCGCGACTTCGTTCGTCGTCCACGTAATGGTCGCCGTGGTGCCCGTCACCGAAGCCACCGTCAGGTTCGTCATGATGGCCTTGACGCCGCTCGTGAACGTCCCGTCCGCGGTGACGGTGGTCAGGCCGACGGCATTGGTCGACGTGATCTTGAAGTGATACGTCGTGCCGGGTGTGAGGCCCGGCAGCATCACGTCGTGACTCGTCACGAAGGGCGCCGACGTCGCGAAGCTGCCGTACTCGGACGTCAGACCCCAGTCGACGCGTGAGTTCGCGGGCATGTTCGTGGTCCACGACATCGAGGCGGTCGCGATGACGTAGGCGATGTTCGAGACCACGGGCGGCGCGATGGTGGCGAAGGTCGCGTCTGTCGAGGTCGACGTCAGCCCGATCGCATTCGTCGAGACCACGCGGTAGTGATACGTCGTGCCGATGGCGAGCCCGCTGATGCTCTGGCTGTGCGTCGTCACGAGCGCCGGGTCGAGCGTCGTCGTCGAGCCGTAGTCCGTCGTGAGCCCGTACTCGACCTGCGTCGTGGCCGGCTGGTTCGTCGTCCAGCCGATCGTCGCAGCGGACCCGGTCAGGCCGGACACCGTGATGCCCGAGATGACCGGCGCCGCGAGGGTCGTGAACGTCTGGTCGTCGGACGTTGCGGTCTGCGCCGTCGCGTTCGTCGAGATCACGCGGTAGTGATACGCCGTGCCGACCGCGAGGCCCGTCAAGCCCTGGCTGTGCGCGGTGACCAGCGCCGGATCGAGTGTGGTCGTCGAGCCGTAGGCGGTCGTGAGACCGTACTCGACTTGCGAGCTGGCAGTCTGCGACGTCGTCCACGTGATCGTCGCCGAAGTGCCCGTGATGGCCGACGCGGCGATGTTGGAGACGACCGGGATGCCCAGCGCGTCGAACGTGGCGTCCGCCGAGGACGTCGTGCCGGCCGCGTTCGTCGACGTCACGCGGAAGTGATACGTCGTGCCGGGCGTGAGACCCGTGAGGCCGATGCTGTGCGCGGTGACCAGCGCCGGCACCGTAACCGTGCTGCCGTAGGCCGTCGTCAGTCCGTACTCCACCACCGAGTCGGCGGCGAAGTCCGTCGTCCACGTGATCGTGGCCGCCACATCCGTGATGCCCGACGCGGCGACGTTCGTGATGACCGGCACGCCCACCGTTGTGAAGGTCATCGGACTCGAGGTCTTGTTCAGCCCGTCGGCATTGGCCGAGTGCACCCGGAAGTGATACAGCGTGCCCGGCGTGAGGCCCGTGAGCGTCTGGCTGTGCGCCGTGACGAGCGTCGGGTCGAGCGTGGTGCTGCTCCCAAACGCCGTCGTCAGGCCGTAGTCGACGCGTGAGGTCGCCGGCTGATCGCTGGTCCAGGTGACCGTCGCCGTGGTGCCGGTGATCGGCGACACCAGGAAATTGCTCAGGGCCGGCGTCGTGCCGGTCGTGAACGTCGAATCCGCGGTGACCGTCGTCTGGCCAAACGCGTTCGTCGACGTCACCTTGAAGTGATACGTCGTGCCGGCGTTGAGGAACGTGAGCTGCACGACATGTGCCGTGACCACGGCCGCGTTGGTGTTCACGCTGCCGTAAGCGGTCGTGAGGCCGTAGTCGACACGCGAATCAGACGCCTGGTCGGTCGTCCAGGTCATCTGGCCGGTGAGGACGACGTAACTGATGGCCGTGATGGCGGGCGGCCCGACGGTCGTGAAGGTCGCATCCGCGGTCACGCTGATGACGCCCGAGCCGTTCGTCGAGATCACGCGGTAGTGATACACGGTGCCGCCGGTCAACCCGGTGAGCGTCTGGCTGTGCGCCGTCACGAGCGCCGGATCGAGCGTCGTGCTGCTGCCGTAGCCGGACGTCAGGCCGTACTCGATCCTCGTCGTGGACGCCTGGTCCGTCGTCCAGCCGATCGTCGCGGCCACGTTCGTGAGACCCGACACGGTCACGCCGGTGATGGCCGGGCCCGTCGGCGTCGTGAACGTCCCGTCCGCCGAGGTGCCGGTGAGTCCGACGGTGTTCGTGGACCGGACGCGGAAGTGGTAGGTCGTGCTCATCGAGAGACCGGTGAGCGTCTGGCTGTGCGACGTCGCGAGCGTTGCATCGAGCGTCGTCGTCAAGCCGTAGGCCGTCGTCAGGCCGAATTCGACCTGCGTGTCCGTCGCCTGGTCCGTCGTCCACGCGACGACCACGCTGGTGCTCGTGGTCGGCGAGGCGGTCACGTTCGAGACGACCGGGACGGACGTCGTGGTGAAGGTCAGGTCCGCCGAGCTCTGCGACAGGTCTTCGACGTTCGTCGACGTGACGCGATAGTGATACGTCGTGCCGGGCGTGAGGCCGCTCAGCGCGTAGCTGTGCGACGTTACGAGCGTGCCGCTCGTGAGCGTGGTGCCGTAGGCCGTTGTCGTCCCGAACTCGACGGTTGAGCTCGTCGGTTGATCCGTCGTCCAGCCGATCGTCGCCGCGACGCCCGTGATGCCCGTCGCCGCGATGTTGCTGAGCGTCGGACGGAGCTTCGTCGTGAACGTGGAGTCGGCGGTTGTGACGACGAGGCCCACCGAGTTCACCGAGCGCGCGCGGACGTGATACGTCGTGCCGGGCGTGAGGCCGGTGAGCGCCAGGGCGTGCGTCGTCACGAGCGCCGGGTCGAGGGTGGTCGTCGTGCCGTAGGCGGTCGTGAGGCCGAAGTCGACTTGCGACGTCGTGGCATGGTCGGTCGTCCAGCTGATCGTGGCGCCCGTTTCCGTCCGGTCCGACACGGTGACGTTGGAGGCCACCGGTACGGCGACGGTCGTGAACGTCGCGTCGCCGGACGCGGCCGGCTGGCCGAACTCGTCCACCGACAGAGCGCGGTAGTGATACGTCGTCGCGGGCGTTAGACCCGAGAGCGTCAGCACGTGCGACGTGACGAGCGCGGGGTTCGACGCCGACGAGCCGTAGGCGGTCGTGAGGCCGTACTCGACCGTCGTGTCCGTCGTGTGATCCGTCGTCCAGCCGATCGTGGCGGCCGTGCCGGTCACGTTCGACGCTGTGACGTTCGAGATCACGGGCGGCGCGACCGTGGTGAACGTGAGGTCACCGGACGTCGTGGTCAAGCCCACGCTGTTCGTCGAGGTGACGCGATAGTGATACGTCGTGCCCGGGTTCAAGCCGCTGATCGTCTGGCTATGCGAGGTCACGAGGGCCGGGTCGAGCGGCGTGCTCACGCCGTAGGCGCTGGACAAGCCGTACTCGACCCGCGACGTCGTGGGTTGATCGGTCGTCCAGACGATGGTCGCGGACAGGTTCGTGAGCGGCGACGTGCCGATGTTGCTCAGCGTCGGGAACGCGACCGCGGTGACCGTGAGGTCGCCCGTCGAGAACGGCGCGCCCAGCACGTCCGTGCCCTGGATTCGATAGTGATACGTCGTGCCGGGCGTCAGGCCGGTGAGGCTCACGCCATGCGCGCTGGTGAAGTCGGCGCTGGAGATCGTGGTGCCGTAGGCCGTCGTCAACCCGTACTCGAACAGCGTCGTGGTCGCGTGGTCGGTGGTCCAGTTGATCCCGGCGGCAAATCCCGTCAGGCCGGACACGAACGGGCCGGCGAGCACCGGCGCGGTCGGCACCGGAGCGTCGGCGAGCACGAACGCGTTGGTCACGCTGGACGTGGCGCCGAGCAGCGCGACGTCGGCGAACAGCGGATAGAGCGGCGTCACCGCGCTGGTGTAGAACGTCGTGCCGTTCTTCTTGTAGTTGACCACGCCGTCCGTGATCTCGATGCGCAGCACATCCGTCGCCGTGAACGACGTCTGCGTGCGGAAGACTGCGCTCTCGCGGACTTCCGCGACGCCGTTGCCGGCCAAATCGTGCAGGAACAGCGCGAACATCGCTTCGTCGACGCCGGTGCCCACGTTCGCGTGGGTCAGGCCGACCACTCGGCTCGTCGTGTCCACCGCGGTGAGCTCGACGTAGCCGTCGTCACTGCTGATGACCTGCTGCGACACCGCGCCGGCGTCCGCGCAGCCGGCGCAGCCGCCGGCCTTCGTGACCACCGCGTTGGTGACGCTCGCGTTGACGAGGCCCTTCCAGATCACTGCCGACACCACCGGCAGGTCCGGTGTTGTGAACGTGAAGTCGGCGCTCTGGCTGACGAGGCCGTAGATGTTCGCGGAGATCAGCCGGTAGTGATACGTCGTGCTCGGCGCGAGCCCCGCGATCGTCTTGCTGTGGGTCAGGAAGAACGATCCGTTCGGGCCGGTCGTGTTGCCGTAGGCCGGCGTCAGACCCCATTCGACGATGGTCGTGGCCGGCTGATCGGTCGTCCAGTCGATCGTCGCGGTCTTGCGCGTCGGCGTTACCTGGATGTTCGAGAACACCGGCCAGCCGATCGTCGTGAACGTCTGGTCCGGCGAGATCGACAGGACACCTTCGGGCGTCACTGAATACACGCGGAAGTGGTAGATGGAGCCGGGCTCGAGGTTGAACAGGCCTTGCGCGTGCGCCGTGACGAAGTTCTCGCCGGCGTTCGTCGCGTCGCCGTAGTTGGTCGTGAGGCCGTATTCGACCAGCGTGTTGGACGCGATGTTCGTCGTCCAGGACACCGTCGCGGAGTTGATGGTCAGCGCCGACACCGCAATGCCGCTGATGACCGGGGCCCCGAACGTGGTGAACGTGAAGTCGGCGGAGGCCGACGAGACGGCCTGTGCGTTCTTCGAGATGACGCGGTAGTGGTACGTCGTGCCCGGCGTGAGCCCGGTGAGCGTCTGCAGGTGGACCGCGACGAGGCTGCCGTCGAGCACTGAGGTGCTGCCGTAGGCGGTCGTCGGGCCGTATTGGATCTGCGAATCCGCGAGCTGATTCGTCTTCCAGCTCACGGTCGCGAGGCGCTCGATGACGCCAGTCGCCGTGACGTTCGAGATCACGGGGGCCGCCGGCGAGTTGAGCACGGTGACGGTGAGCGGCAGCGACGTGCGGAGGTTGCCGGCGTTATCACGCGCGATCGCGGTCAGCACGTGCGCGCCGTCGCTGATTCCGGTCGTGTCCCAATTCCACGAGAACGGCCCGGCGGTGAGCTCCGCGCCGCTGTTGACGCCGTCGATCTGCAGCTGCACGCCGGCGAGTCCGGTGTTGTCCGAGGCGGTCGCATTGACCGTCGTCGTGCCGCTGACGGTGGCCGCGTCGACGGGCGACGACAGCGCGACGTCGGGCATCGTCGTGTCCGACGGGACCGTGACGAGGGCCTGCGGCGGAATGCGGACGAGGAACGCGTCCACGCGGTCGGTGCCGAGGTTGCTCGTCCAGAGGAAGTACTGACCGGTCGGATCGAGGTTGCCCCACGGCTGCTTGATCAGGTCGTCATCCGGGCCGCCGCCGAGCGCGTCGAGGTCCGTCATGGCGGGCGCGATCGCCAGCGTCGCGAGCGAGCCGTCGAGGCGCACGCAGACGATTTCATTGGCGCGCGGACCGTTCGTGCGATTCACCGCGCCGCCGCAGGCGTACTGCTGGTCGAGCGACGCCGAGCGCGCGTTCGCGAACGTGATTTGCGTGAACGACGGCGGGAGGCCGGCCAGGCTGTGATACACGACCGGGCCCGGCGTCAGCGGACCGAAGAGCCAGCGGCGGATCGCACCCGGCAGCACGCTGGTCGCGTCGGCCGCGACCATGCCCCCGAAGCCGTTGTCGAACGCCCCCGCGGCGCCGCCGGACGCGAGCAGCACGGTCTCGGCGCCCGTGTAGAGGTTCACGATCCGGTTGTCTTCTTCCTCGTCCGTGTCGCGGTCTTCCTTGATCAGCAGCCACTGGCCGCTCTTGTCGATCTGGCAGTCGATGAACTTGCCGACACCGGGGAAGAACGAGAAGCGGGTCGTGTCTTCGCGATACACACCGCATCCCAGGAGCTGCTGGTTGTTGATGCGCCGCAGCGTGAAGGAGTGCACGCGGTCGTCATTGCTCGTGAGCGCGTGGTAGACCTCCTTGTCGTCGCCGAACTGATTCGCGGTGTCGAAGACGGTCGTCGTCGCCTTCGTCAGCACGTCGTAGCGCGAGAGCTTCGTGTCGAGACCGACGTAGAGCGTCGTCGGCTGCGTCGGGCTGAAGTACCAGCCGTCGAGGCTGCCCCAGCTGCGGTCGTCGTCCGCGTCGAACAGCGGACCGAGGTTCACGGTCTCGCCCGTGACCTTGTGGTACCGGAAGAGCGACGGACCGACGCCGCCGTTGGATCGATCGAGCCCGAGCGCGATGTACAGGTGGTTACTGCCCGTGGAGTTGCTCATGTTGCGCCAGCTGGTGCCGGTGGGCACGTTGACGCAATCGAACCACTCGCTGCAGTCGAATCGGTTTGTCAGCCGGACGCCGAGGGAACCGTACGGCGCCGGGAACGTGAAGCGGCCGCGCTCCGGCAGGAACGACTGGAGCTGGGCGGGCGTGAAGAGCGAACGCACGTTCGTGCTCGTCGCGAGCTCGAGAATGCCGGGCATCGGCGTGATCGTGAGGTCCGCGCCGACAAAGGTCTGGGTGTAGCTGACGCCGGCGGTCAAGGTGCCGGTGCCAATCGCGTAGGTGCCGACCGTCTCGCCGGCTGCGCGCGCGGGCGCGCCCGTGAAGCCGTCGCCGGCGAGCAGCGCTCCGCTCGTCACGACGTAGGTGAAGACCGGCTCCGGATCACCGATGACCTTCGTCTGCGCATCGGCGGTCACCGTGATCGCCAGCGGCGTGATCGTGGCCGTCGTGATGGCCGATGGTGACGCCAGTGCGTACTTGAAGGCGGCGCTGCCGGACAGGCTGAGGCCCGTCGCGGTCACCGGCTTGCCGACACCGGCGGAGGCCGTGTCGAACGCCGCGGCGCCGATGACGAGCGTGACGTTGGCGACGTCTGCGGGCAGCACGCCCAACAGTCCCTGGTTGGTCAGGACCACGGCCGTGGTGGCGTCGTACGCCTTGCCTGCGGCCGCAATGAACGGCGTGACGACCGCGCCCGTGATGTTGGCGGTCGTGACCGGCTGCGTCACCGAGTAGTTGCCGGCAGACGCGCCGCCGAGCGTGAGACCCGAGATCGTGACCGTCTTGCCAATGCCCGGCTCCGGCGTGTCGAAGCTGCCGGCCGCGGAGGTGGTGACGAGCGTCACGGGATCGCCGCCGATCGCGCCGCTGAGAGAGGCGCCGCCCACGTTCAGTGTCGCGACCGTGGTCGCGTCGTATGGCTTGTTGCTCGCGATCACGCCGGCGACGGTGAGGCCCAGCGCCGTGACGTCGGCGGTGGTCGCCGCGCTGGTGCTGCTGAGGACGTACCGCGCCGCATCCGCGCCGCTGAGCGTGAGGCCGGTCGCCGTCACCGCCTTTCCGGTGCCGACGTGTTTCGTGTCGAATACTGCCGTGCCGCCGGCGAGGCTGACGTTCGCGCCCGCTTCAACCAATCCCGTGAACGATCGAGTCAGGATGGTCGCGCTGGTGTTGCCGTCGTACACCTTGCCGGACGCCGTGATGGTGGGCGTCAGCGTGCGATCGAGCGCGTACAACTGTCCGACGCTGCTGCCGTTGCCGAGGCCCAGGCCGCCCAGCTTGAGTGCGACGACGTCGGCGATCGAGTCGTCATCGAGCAGGTTCAAGCCCAGCGCGCCGGTGCCGTTGCCGGTCGTCGCGGTGACGGTGTAGGTGTTTCCGCTACCGCTGATGCCGACGAGCGCGGGAACGCCGGTGATTCCGGTCGAACCCAGGGAGAAGTCGGCCGTGTTCACGCCCGTGACGCTTTCACTGAACGTGACCGTCCAGTGCACGAGCGACGCCGGCGTTGGCGATGGGTCCGCCAGCGCGATCGAAACGATTGTCGGCGGCGTCGTGTCGATGACGAGATCCTTGTTCGCGCCGAGCGAGCCGGCGGCGCCAGGCGGCGCGAGCGTGAGAATCGCCGTGTTCGGATTGATCGGCGTCGTGTCGATGATCGTGCCGCCGTTCAGCGACAGCGCGGCCGTTGACACGTAATCAAGGTCGGCGGCGTTCTGGCCGGGACCGACCACATACGTGAACGTGAGCGTCGCCGTGCCGATGCCACCCGTGTACGTCGCGATCGCATCTACAGCGCCCGTTTCGAGCGTCAGCAGCGGCACGCCGGTGACGGCGACCGGCTTGTTGAAGACGACCTGGATCGCGGGCGCGGAGCCGGCGGTGAAGGCGCCATTCGCGCTGGACGACGTGACGTTGATCACGACCGGCACGACAGCGTCGATCGCGATGTTCTTGTTGGCGCCGAGCGAGCCGGCCGCGCCGGGAATCGGCAGCGTGAGGATCGCGGGATTCAGGACGGCATCGACGATCGTGCCGCCGTTCAGCGCGAGCGCGTTGGTGAGGCCGTAGTCGAGATCCGGAGACGAGTGACCCGCGAGCGCCGTGAAGCCGAACGTCAGCGTCGCCGTGCCTGTGCCGCCCACATAGGTGGCGATGGCGTCGGTCGCGCCGGTCTCGAGCGTCAGCAGCGGCGTGCCCGTGACGTCAACCACCTTCGAGAACGTCACCGTCACCGCGATGTTGCTGCCCGCACCGTAGGTGCCGTTTGCCGTGGTCGAGCTCACGTTCGTGACGAACGGTGCGGCGTCGATCACGAGGTTCTTGTTGCCGGCGAGCGAATCCGCGCTACCGGGCGCGGGGAGCGTGAGCGCCGACGGGTTGCCGGCGGCGTCGTTGATCGTGCCGCCGTTCAGCGCGAGCGCCGCCACCGACGTGTAGTCGAGATCCGCCGAGCTGTGGACGGCCGCGACCGTGTAGTTGAACACCAGCGTGGTCGTCCCGCTGCCGCCGGCGTAGTCGAGCACCCCATCGACGGCGCCCGTTTCGAGCGTGAGCCGCGGCGTGCCGGTGACCGTGACGGCCTCGCTGAACACGACCTGAATCGGCAGCACGTTGCCGGTGATGAAGGTGCCGTCGGCCGACGTGGACGTGACGTCCAGGACGGTCGCGACGATGCCGTCGATCGCGAGATCTTTGTTGGCGCCGAGCGATCCGGCGCCGGCGGGCGCCGGCAGCGTCAGGATCGCGATGTTACCCGCCGGATCCTTGATCGTGCCGCCGTTCAGCGCGAGCGCGCCGCTGCTCACGTAGTCCAGGTCGGCCGTCGAGTGTCCCGTGGCCACCGTGTAGGCGAACGTGAGCGTCGCGGTGCCGCTGCCGCTCGTGTAGTTGAGGACGGCGTCCGTGGTGCCCGTCTCGATCGTGAGCTGCGGTACCCCCGTGACGACCACCGCCTCGCTGAACGTGACGGCGATCGGGATGACCGTACCGAGTCCGTACCCGCCGTTCGGAGTGGACGACGTCACCTGGCTCACGGCCGGCGGCGTCGTCTCGATCAGCAGATCCTTGTTGGCGCTGAGCGAGCCCGCCGCGCCGACCGCCGGCAGCGTGAGCGTCGCGCTGTTGGCATTGTCGCCGATGGTGCCCCCATTCAGCTGCAACGCCGTCGTGCTGGCATAGCTGAGGTCCGGTGTGGCTTGGCCCGCGTTCACGATGTAGTTGAACGTCAGCGTGGCCGTACCCGAGCCTGAGGCGTAGCTCACGAACGTGTCGAGGTCGCCGGTTTCCAGCAGCATCAGCGGCGTGCCGGTGACCGTGACCGGCTCGCTGAACGTGACCTGAATCGGGATCAACGTGCCGGCGCCGTACGACCCGTTGGCCAAGGACGACGTGACGTTGGTCACCGTCGGTACCGAACCGTCGATGACGATGTTCTTGGTGCCACCGAGCGCCGTGGGGCTGCCGGGCGGCGGCAGGAACAACGCGGCGGGGTTCAGCGCCACGTCGAGCATCGTGCCGCCGTTGAGCGAGAGTGCGGTCGCCGACACGTAGTCGAGGTCCGCGGAGGCGTGACCGGCCGCGACGACGTACGTGAAGGTGAGCACGTTCGTGCCGCTGCCGCCGGTGTACGGCGCGATCGCGTCCGTGGTGCCGGTTTCCAACGTGAGGAGCGGCGTGCCGGTGACCGTTACCATCTCGGTGTAGACCACCTGAATCGAAACCACCGCGTTGACGCCGTACGAGCCGTTCAAGTTCGACGACGTCACGCTGGTCACGCTCGCGGACACCGCATCGACGACGATGGCCTTGTTGCCGGCGAGGGAGTTGGCGGCGGCGGTCGCGGGCAGCGTCAGGATCGCGTCGTTGCCCGTCGTGTCCTTCATCGTGCCGCCGTTCAGCACGAGCGACGTCGTCGCCGCGTAGTTCAAGTCCGGCGTGATGTGCCCGGCGACGACCGTGTACGTGAACGTCAGGGTCGTCGTGCCGCTGCCGCTCGTGTAGTTGACGACCGCGTCGTTCGCGCCGGTGTCGAGCGTCAGTTGCGGCGTGCCGGTGACGGTGACCGCTTCGCTGAAGACCACTTGCACCGGAATGACCGCGCCGGAGATGTAGTTGCCGTTGGCCGCCGACGAGGTGACGTTCGTCACCGTCGGCACCAGACCCTCGATGACGATGTTCTTGCCGCCGCCGAGCGAGTTGGCGTTGGCGAGCGCGGGCAGCGTGAGCGTGGCGTTGTTGTTGAGCGCGTCTCGAATCGTGCCGCCGTTGAGCACGAGCGCGTTGGTGGCCGTGTAGTTGAGGTCGGCCGACGTCTGCCCGGGAGCCACCGTGTAGTTGAAGGTCAGGACGGTCGTGCCCGTGCCGCTCGTGTAGTCGACCACCGCGTCGGTCGTGCCGGTCTCGAGCGTGATGCGCGGGATGCCCGTGACCGTGACGGCTTCGCTGAACGTGATCAGGATGGGCAGGACGTCGCCCACTTTGTAGGTGCCGTTCGCGACCGAGGACGTGACGTTGAGGACGGTCGGCGCGGACGTGTCGATGACGATGGCCTTGTTGGCGCTGAGCGAGCCCGCCGCGCCGATCGCCGGCAGCGTGAGCGTCGCGTTGTTGGTCGCCACGTCGCGGATCGTGCCGCCGTTCAACGCCAGCGCCGCCGTGCTCTGGTAGCTCAAGTCGGCCGAGATGTTGTTCGCAACGACCGTGTAGTTGAACGTCAGGACGGTCGTCCCGCTGCCGCTCGCGTACGGCGCTTGCGTGTCGGTCGTGCCCGTTTCCATGAGGACACGCGGCGTGCCCGTGACCACGACCGGTTCAGTGAACGTGACCTGAATCGGAATGACGGTGGCGGTGCCGTAGGTGCCGTCCGCCGTCGACGAGGTCACGTTGGTGACGGTCGGGACCGTCTTGTCGATCGTGTACACCTCGCCGGTGAGATCGCCGTTGCCGGCGCCGGCGCCGCCGAGCGGCAGCGCGCCGTTCACGATCGTGTCGTCGTCGACGAGATTCAGGCCCAGCGTGCCATTACCCGTGCCGCTGCCGACGGTGACGGTGTAATTGGCGCCGCTGCCGCTGATGGACGTCACGCTGGCGCCGGTGACGCCGTCGGCCTCGACCACCGCGAAGTCGGTCACGTTCACGCCGGTCACCGCGGTATTGAATGTCGCCGTCCACGTGACGCTGGCCGCGCCCGTCGGATTGGTGAGGGCCCGCTTGAGGGCGGCGATCGCCGGGTTGCCGACCGTGATCGCGTTCGTGGCCGTGAGCATCACGCTCGGGTTGAGCTCGCAGCTGCTCTGGTTGTACGCGATGGCGTAGACGTTGTAGGTGCCCGGCGCCGTCGGCGCCGTGATGTTGAAGGTCTCGGAGAACGTTCCGGCCGTGGCGTGGTCGTTATGATCCTGACACGGCATCGTCGCCGGGTTGGGCGCCGTCGTGGCGATCGCATAGGACGTCGAGCCCCAGTTCGCACTGTTCGGCGCGTCCGTCGTGACGTTCACCGTCATTGACACGACGGCGCCGGGTCCGAGGCTCAGGGTGCCGCCGGGCGCCGGGAACGTCACGCTCGTCGCGGCGGCGGCGAGGGTGATGAAGTTGATCGTGCGGTTGTCTTTGAACGTCGTCAGCGCTTCCGATTCCTGACCGGTCGCGGTGAGGAAGAACGTGACGCCGATGTCGTGCCAGTCGGGGAAGAACTGCGAGTTCGTGATGTTGCCGTTCGCGTCGGCGACGACGGCGATCGGTTGGTGGTTGTCGATGTCCGGCAACTCGACGAAGTGCAGCGTCACGATCTCGCCGGGCACCCAGCCGGAGCCGGTGACCACGACGGGCGTGAAGGGCGCGTAGTCGTCTTTATCGGTCTTGACCGTCGCGTAGTGGAACAACTCGGCGGCGTTCGTGCCGTCGCCGCCGGCGAGCACGGCCTGGCCGGGCGTCGCCGTGGAGCTGGCGGCGGGACTCACGTGTCCGAACGCCGTCATTTCCGTGATGACGAAGAAGCCGCTCGTGGGCTTGAAGACTTCGGCGCTCTGGAGCGGCTGGCCGCTCGCGGTGCCGCCGGCGATCAGCACGCCGTTGTTCTCCGGCAGCCGCAGCGCCACGTGACCCCGGCGCCCGCCTTGCAGCCCGGACGCCAGCTCGACCGCGCCCGTGGCCGCGATGTACCGTTCGGCCGACGCGAGATCGTTCGTACCGTCCGAGCCGCCGGCGAAGAGCACGTCGCCGTTGAGCAGATCGGTGGCCGTGAAATCGAGGCGGGCCGTGTTCAGCGCGGGACCGCCTTCGATCGTGCCGGACACGGGATCGACGAGCACGATCGAGTTGAGAGTGGCGGCGCCGTCCGAACCGCCTGCGAGAAGCACCCTGCCATCTGGCAAGCGTGCCGCAGCGTGTCGGGTCCGGCCGTTGGGAAGAACGGCCGGCAGCGCCATAAACGTGTTGGTCAGCGGATTGAAGATTTCGAGCGTGTTCACGGCCACGCCGGCGTTGTCACCGCCGGCGACGAGCACGCGGCCGTCGTCGAGCTTGGTCGCCGTGTGATGCGCGCGCGGTGCCGTCATGAGCACCGGCGACCACGTGTTGGCGCTCGGCGAATACAGCTCTGCAAAGATTGTCGCGCTGCCGTCGGCTTGTGTGCCGCCCATCACCAGGATGCGGCCGTCGTCGAGCGCGGCGGCGGCGTGATCGGCGCGCGCGACCGACATCGGTGCGAGCGGCTGCGATCCCGTCGGCACATTGAGCGCTTCGACGCTGTTCGAGACCACGCCGCCGATGCGGCCGCCGGCGATGACGATGCGGCCGTCAGGCACGAGCGTGGCGCTCGCACCTCCGCGATCGCTGACGAGCGACGGCAGTGACGTCCACGTGTTGGAGTCGGATCCGGTCGTGAAGACGAATCCGATCGCGGCGCAGGTGATCAGGGTGAGGGTGGCCAGCCGGTGCAGGGGACGTCGTGACAAGTGAGCTCCAATGCCACCAACGTGGTGCGAATGCGTGACGCATGTGCACCGAGTCGGCAAGGAAAGAGTGCGGCCACGGGAGCATGGCCAAAGCACCCGATAAACATGCTCGCAGGCGCCACGATTCGAGTCACGCACTGGTTGCGCGATTTGCAGAATTTTTTGATGCGACACAAACGCGCGAGCGACAGTTTTGAGACGATCACAAAATCGATCTCGACGTCGTCCGGATCTTCTGATCGATCAGTCAGGCGATCACCGGAGTACGATCACGCGCTGCGGCGCGCGTGGTCAGGTTGGGCGTGCACAGCGCGTCTCCTGGAAGCTGGCGCTCGAAACCGATCGCTTCGTCCGCTCAGGTTTCATGCTTCGCGTTTCGGGCGCGTGCTATTCGGCCCCACTTCGCACGCCTACGCACGGCGCCCTCGAAACCTTCGCTCCCTACGCGTCGGTTTCGTACTTCGCTCATCGCGCCGCTTCACGTCGGCGCACTGCACACGCCCAACCTGACCCCGCGCCCGCGGGCATCGGGTCACGCGTTCGCGTCAGCGTGGTGTTCGCGCCCGGATCGGCACTGGGTCGGTTTGGGAGAGTGGGGCACGCCGACTTGAAGCCGCGCGATACGCGCAGCATGAAACCGACGCGCAAGGAGCTCAGGTTTCGAGCGCGAGCTTCGCGAGGCGTGCCTCACTCTTCCAAACCGACCCAGTGCTGGACCTTGACGCGGAGCGCCAGGTCGTGTCTACGACGCGCGTCCGGGATGTACCGACAGCTTGCGCCGGCTGGCCGCGCTCTCGACGTACTCACCGAGCGCGCGCGGTACCGGTGTCTGCGGCGTCGTCCAGCGCAGCATCTCGATGACCGTGCGGGCGAGCTGCGGGTCGGTGAACAGCGGTACGCCGGCGTCGATGGCGGCGCGGCGGATCGCATAGCCGTCCGGGCGGCCGTCGCGGTCGTACCGGAGCGGAATGTTGATGACCAGATCGACTTCGCCGCGCTCGATCGCGCGGACGGCGCTGTGCCGATCGCCGGCAGTTTTGCTGACGACGTTGCTGTCGACGCCGATTTCACGGAGCATTTCGGCCGTGCCGGCCGTCGCGTAGATCGGCAGGCGCAGCTCGTCGCGGATGATGAGGGCCTCGTCGGCGAACGTGAACTTCTCCGAGATCGGCCCGAGCGACAGCAGCACGCCGCGCGTCGGGCGGCGGAACCCCGTGGATTCGAGCGCCAGCCGGAGCGCTTCGTTCAGCGTGGGCGCGACGCAGCCGACCTCGCCCGTGCTCGCCATCTCGACGCCGAGCATCGGGTCCGCGCCGTGGAGCCGGCCGAACGAGAACATCGGCGCCTTGACGCCGACGTAGTTCATCTCGAGCGGATTCACGGTCACGCCCTGGGTCTGGCCGAGGCCGAGCATCCGCCGCATGGCTTCGCCGGCGAAGTTCACGCCCAGGACCTTGGACACGAAGGGGAAGCTCCGCGAGGCGCGGAGGTTGCACTCGATCACCTTGACCACGTTGTGCTTGGCCAGGAACTGGACGTTGAACGGGCCGGTGATCTGCAGCGCCTGCGCCAGCTCCGCGGCGATGTCTCGCGCGCGCCGCATCGTCGGCAAGTACAGCGTCTGCGGCGGCAGCACGAGCGTCGCGTCGCCGCTGTGGACGCCGGCGTTCTCGATGTGCTCGCTGATGGCCCAGAGGGTCATCCGGCCGCCGTCGGCGACCGCGTCGATCTCGATCTCGCGCGCGTGCGTCTCGAACTTCGACACGACGACGGGATGGTCCGGCGAGATGCGGCGGGCGCGCGCCAGGATGATCTCGAGCTCGTGCGGCTCGTGGGCGACGCTCATCGCGGCGCCGCTCAGCACGTAGCTCGGCCGCACCAGGACGGGGAAGCCGCCGAGGCGCTGCACGACCTCTTGCGCCTTCGAGGCTTCCGTGAGCGCCTCCCATTTCGGCTGCGCGATCTGCAGCGCGTCGAGCAGGGCGCTGAACTTCGAGCGGTCTTCGGCGCGATCGATGTTCTCCGCCGTGGTGCCGAGAATCGGTACGCCCGCCTGCGCGAGCCGCGCGGCCAGGTTGTTGGGAATCTGTCCGCCCATGCTCACGACGACGCCGACGGGCTTCTCGCGGTCGCAGAGCTCGAGGACGGATTCGAGGCTGATCTCGTCGAACACCAGGCGGTCGCACACGTCGTAGTCGGTGCTGACCGTCTCCGGGTTGTAGTTCACCATGATCGTCTCGAAGCCGGCCGCGGAAGCGGCCTGCACGGCGCTCACGGCGCACCAGTCGAACTCGACGCTCGACCCGATCCGGTACGCGCCCGATCCGAGGATCACGACCTTGGGTCTGTCGGAGCGCGGGGCTTCGGACTTGTCCGCGTGGTACGTGGAGTAGAGGTAGTTCGTGACCGCCGGGAACTCGGCGGCGGTCGTGTCGATCTGGACGAAGTGCGGCCGGAGGCCGGCCGCGCGGCGGGCGGCGCGCACCGTGCCGCGTGGCGACTTCGTCAGGTCGTCGATCATCGCGTCCGAGAAGCCGAGCTGCTTGGCCTGACGCAGCGTGACCGGATCGAGAACATACGTCTCGGCGGCCAGCGCGTCGTGCTTCTTGACGATCTCGTCGACGCCGTGCAGGAACCACGGGTCGATGTTCGTGAGCGTGTGCACGTCCTCGATGGACATGCCTTTCTGGAGCGCCTGCGCGATCGCGAAGAGCCGGCGCGGCGTCGCGAATCGCAGCTCGCGGCACAGGTCGTCGAAGTGGTAGGCCTGCGGATCGACGCCGCGGACGCCGATGTCCAGCATCCGGACGGCCTTCTGCAGCGCCTCGGGAAAGCTGCGGCCGATCGACATGACCTCGCCGACGCTCTTCATCTCGCTGCCGAGCTCCTTGACCGATCCGCTGAACTTCGTGAGATCCCAGCGCGGGATCTTGCAGACGATGTAGTCGAGCGCGGGCTCGAAAAAGGCCGTCGTCTTCTTCGTGATGCCGTTGGGGATGTCCGGGAGCAGGTGGCCGAGGCCGATCCGCGCCGCGACGTAGGCCAGCGGATAGCCGGTCGCCTTGCTCGCGAGGGCGGACGACCGCGAGAGCCGCGCGTTTACCTCGATCACGCGGTACTCGCGCGACTTCGGATCGAGCGCGAACTGGATGTTGCACTCGCCGACAATCCCAAGGTGGCGCGCGGTCTTGAGCGCGATCGACCGCAGCATCTGGAATTCGGTGTCGTCGAGCGTCTGCGACGGCGCCACGACGATCGACTCGCCCGTGTGGATGCCCATGGGATCGAAGTTCTCCATGTTGCACACGGTCAGGCAGTTGTCCGCCGAGTCGCGGACGATCTCGTACTCGATCTCCTTCCATCCGCGCAGGCTCTCTTCGACGAGCACCTGCGGCATGCCGCCGGCGAAGGCGCGCTTGAGGCCCGCCTCGACTTCGTCCGGGTGCTCGATGATGCCGCTGCCGCGGCCGCCGAGCGCGAAGCCGCCGCGCAGCATCACCGGCAGGCCGATCGTCTGAATGGCGGCGCGTGCGTCCTCGAGGGTCGCGCACGCGATGCTGCGGGCCGTCCGGACGTCGATTTCACTGAGCCGCTCGTTGAAGAGCTGGCGATCCTCGGTGTCGCGAATCACCGACACCGGCGTGCCGAGCACGCGCACGTTGTGCGCCGCCAGCACGCCCTGCGCCTCCAGCGCGAGGCCGCAGTAGAGCGCGGTCTGGCCGCCGAAGGCCAGCATGATCGCGTCCACGTGTTCACGCTCGATGATGGCGGTAACGACCTCGGGCGTGACGGGACAGAGGTACACGCGGTCGGCCAGGTCCTCGCTCGTCTGAATCGTGGCGATGTTGGGGTTCACGAGCACGGTCCGCATCCGCGCCTCGCGGAGCGCCTTCAGCGCTTGCGATCCCGAATAGTCGAACTCGCCGGCTTGCCCGATTTGCAGTGCGCCCGAACCAAGAAGCAGTACCGTCTGCGGTCGATCGCTCATGCAGGCCTCGTGGTCCGAAGCATTCCGGCGACGGTCAGGAAGTTGTCGAACAGGAACTCGGTGTCGAGCGGGCCGGGCCGGCCCTCGGGTTGGGATTGCACGCTGAACAACGGTCGATGGCGCCAGCGGATGACATCGTTCGTGCCGTCGTTCAGGTTCTCGAACCACGGCTCCCAGTCGGGCGAAGGCTGGCTCACGTCGACGGCGTAGCCGTGGTTCTGGCTCGTCACGTAGCAGCGGCCCGTGCCGATCTCGCGGACGGGCTGATTCACGCCGCGGTGTCCGTAGCGAAGCTTGTAGGTGGAGAGTCCGGCCGCGCGGGCCAGAATCTGATGGCCGAGACAGATTCCGAAGATGGGGCCGCGGAACGTCGCGAGCAATCCGCGCACTTGCGCGGCCAGCGCGTCGAGGTCCGACGGATCGCCGGGTCCGTTGCCGAGCATCACGGCGTCGACCGTGTTCGCGAGCGGCTGCAGCGCGGCGTGCCATGGCGCGCGGATGACGCTGGCGCCGCGCGACTGCAGGCAGTGCACGATGCCGTCCTTGGCGCCCACGTCGACGAGCAGCACGCGCAGGTCTCCGCCCTCGTAGTGCACCAGGTCGGTCGGCGCGACGCGGTGGAACACTTCGGATTGCATGTCCACGTTGAGCGCGGTGCGCTGCGCGTCGGCGATGGACTGCTGGGCCGGGCTGAGCCAGCCGCGCATGGTTCCGCGCTCACGCAGCCGGCGCGTCAGCGAGCGCGTGTCGATGCCCGAGAGAATCGGAATGCCTTGATTGCCGAGCCATCGGCCGAGCGATATGTCGGCCGCGTGATGGCTGTGCCGCTCGGCGAGGCGCTGCACGACCAGGCCCTGGACCTGCGCGCGCTTCGACTGCAGCGTGCGCAGTGCGGCGCTGGCCGGACTGGACGGCACGCCGTAGTTGCCGACGAGGGGGTAGGTGAGCACCAGAATCTGACCCGCGTAGGACGGGTCGGTCAGCGATTCCGGATAGCCGGCCATGGCGGTGTTGAACACCACTTCGCCGGCCACGGTCACGTTGGCGCCGGCTCCGTGTCCGACGTATTCCGTCCCGTCGTCTAGCGTCAGTCGCATCATTAAATCTCCGGGGGCTTCGCCCCGCGGACCCCCGACGCGCTCGCTCGCGGGGCCCCGACGCCCCACTCCGCTCGCGCGGCTCGCTCGCGGCGCTCGCTCGCTACTCGTGTCGTCCACTCACAGTTTTGGAAGTCGTACTGCGGGCGTCAGCGGCCCCGGCCGCATCCACAAGTTTGAGGCGCCTGACGAAACTGGACAATCGGGTAAGGCCTGCATGGGGCCTCCGGAAAGCTGTTAGCGGGGATCAGAAACGTTAGAACCTGCGATGTGCGGCGTGCGGGGTGCGACGTGCTGGTGCGATGTGCGGGGTGCGGGGTGCGACGTGCGGGGCTTGCCCGCCGAAGCGCCGCAGGCGCGAAGGCGGGTGCGACGTGCGGGGTGCGGCCAATCCGGCAATGACCGGCGTCTGAACAGCCGATAGAACGGACGCCCATGTCCACGCTGTTCGAGCAACTCACCCGCGAGCTGAAACTCTCCTGGCGCCGCCTTCGCTCCGCGCCGGGTCCAGCCGTCTTCGCCATCGTCACGCTCGCGATTGGTATCGGCGTGACGGTCGCGACGTATTCCGTGGTCTACAGCGCGCTCTGGCGCCCGCTCGGCATTCCCGGCGAAGACCGCATCGCGCTCATCGGCCGGACGAACACGATGCGGCCGGGCTCGCGGCCGATCAGTTGGGCGGACTACCAGGAACTGGCGCGGCAACCGCACGGGTTCGCGGCCGCGGCCGGATGGTCCTCGTTCGGATCGGTCCTGGCGGGCCTCGGAACGGCGGAGCTCGTGCGCGGTGAGGTGGTCACGGGCAACTACTTCGATTTCGTCGGCGTCCGGGCTCATCGCGGCCGGCTACTCACGTCCGACGACGACCGCGCCGGCGCGCGGCCAGTGGCCGTACTGTCACACCGCGCGTGGCGCAATCAGTTCGGCGCCGATCGGGACATCGTCGGCAAGACCGTCAAGATCGCCGACCGGCCGTTCGAAATCGTCGGCGTCGCGCCGCGTGGCTTCCGGGGCGTGAACGCCGATGGGTTCACGACGCGCGCGGTGTGGGTGCCGCTCGTCTGGTCGCCGCTGCTCGGCGACAGCGTCGCTCGTATCTTCGAGAGCCGCGCCGGCTCGCTCACGGTGGGTGTCCGGCTGCGGCCCGATCACACATGGGCGAGCGCGGCGGCGGCCGTCACGGCGGCGGGCGAGCGGCTCGACGCGTTGACGACGCCGGCGCAAACGGGCGGAAGGCCCGAGGCGTTCTACCGGCGTTGGACGGCCGCGTACGTCACGGACGACCAGAGCGCGAACAGGGACGACGAGATCGGGCGGCTGATCGTCGGGCTCCCGGCGCTCGTGCTGCTCATCGCGTGCACGAACATCGCGAACCTCGTGCTCTCGCGCGGCGCGGCACGGCGCCACGACTTCGGCGTCCGTCGCGCGCTCGGCGCGTCCCGGTGGCGGCTCATTCGCGAGCAGCTCGTCGAACAGGCGCTCGTCACATCCGTCGGCGGTGTCGCCGGCGTGATCGTGGCGCACTATCTCGTACGGGGTGCCTCCGCGATCGCCCGCGAAAACCTCATACCGTTTCTTCGAGGCGCGCAGGTCGACTGGAGCCTCGATGCGGGGGTGCTGACGTCAGCCGGAGTCGCCGTGCTGTTGTCGATCGTCGTGGCCGGCCTCATCCCGGCGCTGCACCTCACGCGCGACAGCATGCGCACGGTGCTCGATCAGGGCGGCGGTGGGTCCACGCCGAAGTGGCGCGGCCGGGCGAACCTGATTGCCCTGCAGCTGGGTGTGTCGGTGGGCCTGTTCCTGGTCGCCGTGATTTTCGTGCGCATGCTGCTCGACGACTCGTTGATTCGCCGGAACATCGCCGCAATCACGCCGGGATCGCATCAGGTCGCCGTCGCGACCATTCCCTTCCGCGACCAGCAGCGTGACGATGCGAGGACCCAGGCCACGGTGGAGGAGATCCTGCGCGAAATCCGGCAGGCGCCGGGCGTCGTCGCTGCGGCCGCGTCATCGGACCAGCCGTTTGGACGTTTTCCGGGCGTCAGCACGTTCAACTTTTTCACCGCGACGCTGACGCGTCCGGAGCGGGCCCCTGGCACCGGCCCGGACCTCGAGGTGTTGCTGACAACAGCGTCCCCGGGAATGTTCGCGGTGCGCAGCAAGTCAGTTCGCTTCGGCCGCGCGTTCAACGATGGCGACACGCGATCGTCGGCTGATGTCGTCATCGTCAACGAGGGCCTGGCGCTGGATCTGTTCGGCGAGCGCGACGTTGTCGGACGCGAGTTGGTGATGGCCGTCCGGGACCGGCGGCTGTCCACGGACGCGGTGACGCGCACCGCGACGGTCAGGATTGTCGGTGTACTCGACGGCGCTCAAACGACGAATCGCCCGAACCGGCACGTCACCGAGTTGTACGTGCCGTTCACGCAGCAGGCCGTGCGTGACGCCGCCATCCTGGTGCAGGTCGCCCCCGGCCGCCGGTCGACGCACTCCGTGCCGCCATCAAGAAAGTGGACCCGGAGCTGGCCACGACGTTCGTGGCTCCCGCCAACGTGCTCGAGGGCGGACCGTTCATGTTGATCGGCTACATCGCGACGGTGCTGGCGACGCTGGCCGTTCTGGCGCTGGGCATGGCGATGGCGGGTCTCTACGGCGTGCTCTCGCACGTCATGGCCCGCCGCACATGTGAGATGGGCATCCGCATCGCCATTGGCGCGGACACGAGCCGCATCGTGCGGCTCGTGCTGAAGGACGGTTTCCGGCCCATCGTCGAGGGCCTCTTCATCGGCCTCGCGACGGCAACGGTCATCCGCGTGTTCTTGCGGACGGCGTTGTCCGCCAAGGAGATTCCGCCGGTCGATACGATGGCTTCCATTACGGCGGCGCTGCTGGTCGCCCTGGCGGGCGCGCTCGCCTGCTACCTCCCCGCGCGACGGGCTGCGTCGGTGGACCCGAATTCGGCGCTTCGGAACCTCTGAGCTTTCGAATTGGGGATTTGTTGATTCAGGGATTGGGTGATTCAGAATCCCTGAATCCCCGACAGAGAGTCGATCCCAACGTCGCGCTGCGCGACTTGTGAACACTTGCCGTGTACGGTGGTCGGCGGAGCCGGCTGCGGACCTTCCACTTGACAGCTTAGGAGAGCGGGCGTAGTCTCCCAAATCACTTAGGAGAGACACGCCTGATGGCCGACGATCCTGCCGGTTTGCTGCCGGGCACGCTCGACCTGCTGATTCTCAAGGCCGTGTCGCTGGGCGAATTGCACGGGTACGGCGTGCTCTTGCGGCTTCAGCAGATCACCGGCGGCGCGCTCACGATCGAGCAGGGCGCGCTGTATCCGGCGTTGTACCGGCTGGAACGGCAAAACCTCCTCGACACCGAGTGGGGCTCCTCCGACAACAACCGCCGCGCGAAGTTCTACCGCCTCACCGCCGCCGGCCGGAAGCGGCTGCGCGAAGAAACCGAAGACTGGAATCGGATGGTGGACATCATGTCTGCGGCGCTCAGAGCGCAGACGAGGTAGGAGACAGGCCGATGCCCTCACGCTTCCTTCGTCGTCTCGCGTCGCTCCTGCGCTTCGAGCGCGACATGACCGACGAGCTTCGCGATCATCTCGAGCGGCGCACTGCGGATCTCAAGCGTACGGGGCTATCGCCTGACGAAGCTCGCCGTCGCGCCGGCGTCGAGTTCGGCGCGGTCGAGGCCTACAAGGAAGTGCTTCGGGAGTCCCGGCCCTTCGCGACGATTCGTGAAATCCCGCCGCAGCTCGGCCGCGAGCTACGCTTCGCCGTTCGGCGGCTCTGCGCCACGCCGCTCTTCACCCTCTTTGCCATCCTCTCGCTGGCTGTCGGCGTCGGTGTGACGACGGCGATCTTCTCCGTCATGCACGCGATGTTGTGGCGCTCGCACGGTGTCGAGCAGCCGCACGAGCTGGTCAACGTCGCGATCCCGTCTGACGGTCGAATGCAGCAAAGCTTCGTGCTTTCGCACGCTGACTTCGAGGATCTCGAAGCGTCAGCCCGAAGCTTCGTGTCGCTGTCGGCTTCCAGCGCAATGCAGCAACCTGTCATCAGCAGCGATGTGGCTGACTTCGTGCGCGTCGAGGCGGTGTCGGGTAACTATTTTCCAGCCATCGGCGTGAGCGCGGCCGTCGGCCGCGTGCTGACGGCGAACGACGATCGGCCGGACGCGCCGCCGGTGGCCGTGCTCGGTGACTCGTTCTGGCGGACGAAACTCGGCGCCGATCCGGCGATTCTCGGGCGCGTGGTGAAAGTGGGCGGCGTTGCGTGCACGGTCGTGGGTGTGACGCCCGCGTCGTTCCGTGGGTTGACGGAGCTCTCGAACTTCATGCCGACGCCAGTGTGGGTGCCCATTGCCACGGCGACCGCGATGACTGCTGGATTGCCGCCGCAGTCGGATCGCACCCGGCGGGCGTTCACGGCCGTCGGCCGGCTCGCGCCGGGCAGCAGCCTGGAGACAGCCTCGGCCGAGCTGGCAGCTATCGGGACGACGCTCGACGCCGCATTCCCGCGAGCGGCAGCCGCCGGCACGGATGAGCGATCGGCGAAGCGGACCTGGTCGGCCATGCCGTTGCGAAGCGGGAGTCCTGGCGGCGGCCAAGAGACGCCGATTGCGGCCTTCATCATCGGACTGGCGGCGCTCGTGCTCGTCGTCGCGTGTACCAATCTGGCGAACCTTGCGATCGCCCGCGGCGGGGCTCGACGCCGAGAGTTTGCCGTCCGGCGCGCGCTTGGTGCCTCGCGGTTCCGGCTCGTACGCGAGCAGCTCGTCGAGCACACGATCGTGGCGATGGCCGGTGCGGCCGGCGCGCTGCTCGTGACGCAGACGCTCATGGTCGTGCTCCAGTCACAGTTGCCCACCGGATCCGGCCTGCCGATAGACCTGGATCTGCGACTGCAACCGGCGATCATCGTCGCGGCGCTGACGTCGAGCGCGCTCTCGCTGCTCGTGTTTGGCGTGTGGCCGGCATGGCGCCTTGCCGGTGCTGTGCCTCGCGTGGCAATGGCGGCCACTGCCGGGGCCATGGAGTCGCTGCGATGGCGGCCACGCCGTGCGCTCATCGCATGTCAGGTCGCGGTCTCCGTCGCGCTGTTCCTTGTCGCCGTGCAGGCGGTCAGGGGCGTCATCGCGACTGCCCAGCATCAGAACGGCGTGGACGTCGATCGACTGGCGATTCTGATGGTGGATTTCGGGACGCAGCGATGGGACGAGGCCCGCGCGCGACGTGCGATCGAGGCCATCACCCAGGACGCAGTCCAGCAGCCAGGTGTCGCGCGGATGACCGTCACGACCGGGCTACCGTTCTCGGCAGTGAGGCCGGCGCCGTACGTCGAGATCGGCACCGGCGAGCGGCCGTTCGGCGTCGCCGGGCGTGAGGCCGACGGCGCGTATCTGCTCGCGGCGACGCCGGGCATCTTCGACACCCTCGGCGTTGCCATCACTCACGGCCGCGGCTTCGACGACCGCGACAACGCCGCGTCACGTCCGGTCGTCGTGGTCAGTGACAGAGTCGCCCGGATGCTTTTTCGAACGGCGGATGTCGTTGAGCGGAAGCTGTTGGTTGGCATGCCGGCTCGTCTCGGTGCATCAGCCGCGCCGGCGCCGACGGTCGCCACGATCATCGGCGTGGCCTCCGACACGAATACGGCTTGGGCCGGGATGGAGCGGGACAGGACGGTGTACATGCCGATCACTCAGCGCTTCGGGTCGTTCGTGCACGTCGTGGCTCGTACGGACGGCGACCCGGCGTCGGTGGTGACGAGCTTGAGGTCCGTGGTGCGTCGGGCCGAGCCGGATCTCGCGATCATGGCGGCGGCCACCGGACCGGTGATCATGACGCCGCACCTGATCATGAATCGGGCGGCCGCAGTCGTCGCGTCCGGCCTCGGTGTGATCGCCATGGCCCTCGCGATGGCGGGTCTGTATGGCGTGCTCTCGCAGCTCGTCCAGAGTCGCACGCGTGAGATCGGTATTCGCATTGCGATTGGCGCGGATCCGGGGAGGGTCCGCCGGCTCATCCTGCGCGAGGGTTTCCGTCCCGTCATCGTCGGTCTCGCGATGGCGATCGTCATCGGACTCATCGCCCGCGGACTCACGCGCGCCAGCGTGCTGGGCCTCGGGTCTGGCGTCATCGACCCGATCGGCTTCACCGCGGCGGCGCTGCCGCTCGCGATTGCGGCCTTCGCCGCGTGCTACCTGCCGGCTCGTCGCGCCGCGCGTGTGAATCCAACGGTCGCGCTGCGCGAACTATGAGGCGCTGGTTCCGTCGTCTTCGGCGCCGCTCGGAGTTCGAGCGGGATCTGCGCGCCGAGCTGCACGATCATCTCGAGCGGCGCACTGCGGACCTCGTCCAAGCCGGTCTCTCGCCCGACGAGGCGCACAGACGGGCGCGCATCGAGTTCGGGTCGGTCGAGGCGCACAAGGAGCAGGTGCGCGATATGCGGACCTGGCGAACGGTTCGAAACCTGCCGGACCAGATCGCCCGCAGCAGCCGCTTCGCGCTTCGCCGCCTGCGCCACTCACCGCTGTTCACGGTGTTTGCCATCGTCACACTGGCCGTCGGCATCGGGATCGCGACGGCGTCGTATTCGTTCATCTACAGCCTGGCGCGCATCGATCCCGGCGTACGCGATCGCGCCGGCCTCGTCGCAGTCCGACAGTCGCGCCTCTCTTCCGTGATCACGAGCCAGTTGTCCCGGCCGGAGATCGAGGATTTCGTCCGCCTTCAAACGGTGTTCGAGGGCGTTGGTCTCTGGACCAGCTTCCAAACCTCGCTCTCAGGCGAGTCGGCGTCGCGGCTCGCGATCGGCGAAGCGGTCAGCGGGAATCTGTTTCATGTGATTGGCGTCAACGCGGCGATCGGCCGCACGATTCTGCCGCGTGACGACCAGGCGGATGCGCCGGGCGTCGTCGTGCTGTCGGACGCGATCTGGCGCAAGCAGTTTGACACGGACCCGCGCGTCATCGGCACGCCGGTGCGGATGGGCGGCCGAGTGTTCGAAATCATCGGCGTGGCACCGCCCAACTTCCGTGGCCTCTCGACTTTTGGCGTGGCCACGTCGGTCTGGGTGCCGGTCGCGACGGCGCCGGTGTTCGCCGGCACGACCGGCGGAACGGCGCTGGATCGAACCGACCGAGAACGCCGTGTGCTCTCGATCCTCGCGAGACTACGGGCGGACCAGACGCTCGCCGCGGCGAAGGCCGAGATGCGGGTGCTGGCGCAACGCCTTGACGCCGTCTCGCCCATTTCGAACCTGCGCGGTGACGCGCGCGTCCTGTCGGCGCGTTCGGCGTTCGACAACAGCAGCCTTGCCGCCCTGAAGGTCAGCGCACTTTTTGTCCTGTCGCTCCCGGCGCTCGTGCTGCTCGTGGCCTGCACGAACCTCGCGAACCTCGTGCTCTCGCGCGGCGTGTCGCGACAGCACGAATTCGCCGTGCTCCGCGCCCTGGGCAGTTCGCGATGGCGAATGGTTCGCGAGCAACTGGTCGAAGGCGGGATCATCGCCACGGCCGGCGGCGCGGCCGGCGTCTTCGTCGCCAGCCGCCTGCTCATGTACATGTCGGCGGTGGCCGACGACGTGGTGGGGGGCCTGCCGGAGATGCAGATGGAGGCACGGCTCGAGCCGGCCGTGCTCGTCGCGACCGCTGGGCTCGCCGTGTTCGCGCTACTAATCTCGAGTCTGCTCCCGGCGCTTCAGCTCACGCGGACGAGCGATCGACAGTCGCTCAGCGCCGACACGGGAATCGGCCTGCTGCCGAAATGGCGCGGACGATCGAATCTGATCGCGCTGCAGGTCACCGTGTCGGTCGCCCTGTTCCTGCTCACCGCACTGGGTGTCACCCTGGCCACGGTCGACGTTCCGCGCGACGCCCGCACCGGGTTCGACCGCGTTGCCGTCATCAGCGTGCCCTTCAGCCGGCAGCAAATCGATGAGCCGCGGATCCGCCGGACGATCGACAGCGTACTCGAGCAAGTGCGAGCGCTGCCGGGTGTGGAACGCGCGGACGTCGCAAGCTTGCCCGTTGCCGGCCAGCACCGGTCCGCGTTGGTGACGTCACCGGAGCGTCCGCTCGACCTAACCGGGCAGAGGGCTCCGTTCGTGAGCCTCGTGGCCTCGACACCCGGCATCTTTCGCACGCTCGGCACATCGTTCAGATCCGGCCGCGCGTTCGACGACCGGGACGTCGCCAGTGCCGCGCCAGTGGCCGTGATCAACGAGGCGCTGGCCGTGCTGACGTTCGGCACGAAGGACGCCGTGGGCAGGGATCTCCTGATGCGCGTGAATCTACCGAACCAAACGGTGAGTACCGTGCGCATCGTCGGCGTGGTCGAGGACACCGTGGGCGAGTCAGAGCGCATTGACCACGCGCTGTACGTCCCGTTCGCACAGCGGTTCGTGCCGGACGTCGTCGTGGTGGCGACGAGCACGACGGGCGATGTGGATAGCCTCGTGACGGCGATGCGCACGACGCTCCGTCAGGTCGATCCGGACGTCGCGGTCAGTCGCTCGGGGAGCGCGGACGAGATGCTGAGGCCGTACGGGTACGGCATCCTCAGGATGCTGGTGGGCGCGGCGGGGTCGCTCGCGGTGATCGCGCTCGTGTTGTCGATGACGGGCCTCTACGGTGTGCTCTCACACGTCGTCTCCAAGCGCACGCGTGAGCTGGGCCTGCGCATGGCACTCGGCGCCGACCAGCGGCGCATCGCTGCGATGATCCTCAAGGACGGTTTCCGACCGGTGCTCGAGGGACTGTTCATCGGCCTCGGAGCGGCGGCGATCCTGCGGATGCTGCTGCAGCCATCGTTCACGGCTCCAATCGCTGCCTTCGATCTGGTCGCGTTCGCGTTTGCCGCCGTGCCCCTGCTCGTCGCCGGTGCTGTCGCCTGCTACCTGCCCGCCCGGCGCGCCGCCTCGGTCGAACCGAATGTGGCACTTCGGAACCTCTAGACTCGCGCCCCCAATCTCCAAATCCCCCAATCCCCCAATCCCCAATTCCCTTGGCCCGGTGTCTAATGCCCCCATGCAGCCCCGGTGGCAGACCGAGGTCGCCCTTCTCCGGGCCTTCCTGGCCCGATTCTTCGAGAACGAAGTCACCCCCGGCTCCCATGACCTGAAGGCCTCGCTCTTCTGGCTGATTGCGCTGCTCGCCATGCCGGGCGCCATCGTGCCCGCGCTCATCGGCCTCGCGTCGCTGCAACCCGTCAGCCCGGGCGCGCCCGATCCCAGCACCTGGGGCTGGGCGATGGTTGCGAAGTATCAAGGCATCGACGTGCTGCGCGTGATTTCCCGCGCGGACAAGACGCTGTATATCGGATTCGCCATGGTTGCCTCGGCGATTCTCAGCGCGATTACCTGGAGCAGTGTCCTGCCCGATCGGCGCGACAGCCTCGTGCTCGGCGTGTTGCCCGTTCGTCCGGCGAGCATCATCGGTGCCAAGCTCGTCGCGGTGTGCACGTACGTCGCGATCGTCTCCGTCGCCATGCACACGCTGGCGTCGCTCTCGTTCGGGTCCTTTCTCGCCGCCGAGAACACCGCGGGCTTCGCCGTCCGCGGTATTGCCGCGCACTTCGTCGCCTCGTGCGCGGCCAGTGTGTTCGTGTGCCTGGTCGTGGTGGCCGTGCAGGGCCTCGCCTTGGCGATCGTCGGACCGCGCCGGTTCACGCGCGCGTCGCCGATCCTGCAGGCCGTGCTCGTGGGCACCGTGGTGCTCGGCCTCGTCACGCTGCCCATGGTCAGCTCGTCGGTCGTCGACAGTCTTGCCGGGCACGGTACGCACGCGCGGCCGTGGATTCTGAACACGCCGCCGCTCTGGTTTCTCGGCGTCTACGAGTCCGTCCTCGGCGCGCCGGGTCCCGTCCTGCAGCAACTAGCCGCCACGGCGGTTGCGGCGATGGCGATCGTGCTCCTCGTCATTCTGGTGACGTATCCGATCGCGTGCCGGCGGCTTCTTCTCTTAGATGCGGTCGAACGTGCCGGCTTCGGGCGCGTTGGCCGGACCGCGGTGCTGGCCCGGCTCGTCGTGCGAATCAGCGGGCGATCGCCGGAAACCCGTGCGGTGGCGCAACACTTCCTCTCGACGATCGGCCGTGTCGGCCAGCATCGCTTCGTGATGGCGATGGCCCTCGGCGCCGCAGCGGTGTGGGGCCTCCCGAGTTGGATGTTGCTCGCGTCGTCGTTGCCCGCCGCGCCGCGCGCCGATCTGCTGTCACTACCGATTGCCGCGATGCTGTTCATCCTCGCGGGCATGAGAATCTGCGCCGTTCTGCCGTCAGAGCTTCCGGCCGCCTGGCTGTTCGAAACGTACAGGCCCTCGCGCGAGGGCATTCATCAGGCGCTCGAACGAACGATGCTCGCGCTGGGCGTGGCGCCGATCGCGCTCGTGTCGGCGATCGGCTACGGCGTGTTCTGGGGGCCCACGGTGGGATTCCTGCACGCGGGCTGTACCGCCGCCGTCGGCGCGCTGCTGGTGCAGTCCATGCTGTGGCGGTTCGAGCCCGTGCCGTGCGCCCAGCCATGGGCGCCACCCGCCGGACATCTGCGCAAATGGTGGCCACTCTATCTGCTGGCGTTTGCCGCGGTCACGCGCGGGCTTCCGGCGATTGAAACGCTCGTCCTCACACACCCGAGCTGGGCGAGCCTCTTCATTCCGTACCTGCTCGCCTTGGCGTGGTGGATTCGCCGGCACTCGCTCGAGCCGCCGACGATGCGCGACGGCGAGTCGGCAATGTTGATCGCGACGGCGCTTCGCGCCGGCCGTGGCGTCGGCGAGTTGAGCGAGACACCGGGGCCCCCAAGCGGCCGCCGAGCCGCTCGTCCCGCCCTGGCCGTCTTCGAGGCCATCGGCCGGCAGCGCGACGACGACGAACGGTGGTTTGATGGGTTCTTCACTGGGGCGCGTGCGCTCGGCCGCGACACACGCCTGGCGTTCCGCCGTCTCGTGTCCACGCCCGTCTTCACGCTGTTCGCGATTCTCTCGATTGGCCTCGGCATCGGTGCGACCACGGCGTCGTACTCGGTGTTCCGATCGCTCTTGTGGTCGCAACCCGCCGTGAAGGATCTCGATCGCCTCGCCGAGCTCGACGGCACGATTGCCTTGCCGCGTGGCGGCACGCGCGCCTGGTCGTGGCCGGACTTCGTCGACTTGCAGTCGTCTCAGACGTCGTTCTCGGGCTTTGCCGTCGCGACGCCGCTGACCCAGGTGCCACTCATTGGTGGTGACGTGGCGATGCCGGCCAGCGGCGAGGCCGTGAACGGCGACTTTTTCACGACGATGGGCATCACGCCCATCGCCGGGCGGCTGATTCAGCCGCACGACGACCGCCGCGACGCGCCGCCGGTCATCGTGCTGGGTGGCGGCGTCTGGCGCCGGAACTTTCACGGCGACACGTCCATCGTCGGCAAGACCGTCACCGTGAACGACCGGCCATTCGAAGTCATCGGCATTGCGCCCGGCACGTTCCGCAGTTTTGATTTTTCCGTGCTCGATCGGCCGTCGGCCTTCTGGGTCCCGCTCCGGACAGCGCCGGTCACTGTGGCCGAAGACGCCATCACCGACGAGCGTGGGCGCCGCCGTCTCGTGATCAGGGCGCGGCTGAACGGTACCCGTGAGATGGAGGCCGCGCATGCGGAGGTCAGAGCGATTGGCCGGCGTCTCGAGGCCGCATATCCGTCGAGCGCTGAACCATCAATCGCGAGCGCGTCGTGGGGACGGCGTTGGGGAGCCACGGCGAGCGAGATCAGGCCGAAGGGGTGGGCATCACAAACCGCCGGGCTCTTCATCGGTGCGATCGCGATCGTGCTGCTCATTGCGTGCACGAATCTTGCGAACCTCGCGCTAGCCCGCGGCATATCGCGCCAGTACGAGATTGCGGTCCGGAAGGCACTCGGAGGCGCGCGCGGCCGGCTGGTGCGGGAGCAATTGCTGGAGACGGTCATTGTGGGCGCCGCCGGCGGGCTCGTCGCGCTGCTGTCACTGCGCGTGCTGGTCGTCCTGTGCACGGGCGACGTGCCGCTCGGCCCGCTCAATCTGCTGGTCTTCGAGCCCGAGATCAGCGTCTCGGTGCTCGTGGCGTGCGGCGCGCTCAGTCTTCTCGCCCTCGGCATCGTGGGTGTCTGGCCGGCGTTGCAACTCACGCGCAGCCCCGTGCGCGAGGGGCTGGCGAACGGCAGCGGCGCGACGTCTCTTCGTTGGCCGATGCACAGGCGGTTCGTGGCCTGGCAGGTGGCCGGGACGGTGACATTGCTGCTGGTCTCGTTCGTGTGCGTACGAGCGCTCCTCCAACTCCGTGGCGCAGACACGGGCGTCGACCTCGACCGGCTCGCGGTCGTGCGATTGAGTCTGGACTCGCGACAGTTCGATGGCGCGCGGAGCGAGGAAGTGCTCTCGGCAATCACGCGCGCCGTCAGGTTGCAATCAGGTGTGCAGGCGTTGGCGCTCTCGACGGGATTGCCGTTCGGCATGAACGCGGGCGGTGCGTTTGCTCTCACACCAGCCGAGCGCCGCCTCGGCGACATCGCGTCCTCCGAACGTGCGACGGCGATTGCGGCGACACCCGCCATTTTTCAGACGCTGGGCGTCCGCATCCTGGCTGGGCGCGGCTTCGACGAGCGCGACACCGGCGCCCAGCCGCACGTCGCGGTGATCAATGAGTCGTCCGCGCGGCGGGTCTTCGGCAGCACCAACGTCGTCGGCCGGGAGCTGACGCTGTGGCGAATTCAGCGAACGGGCGCGCCGGCGCTGGACGAACGGCTCACGGTTGTCGGGGTTGCTTCCGACACGGACTCTGGCCGTCCCGGCGCGCGCGACGAGGGCGTCGTGTACGTCCCCCTCGCACAGCGTCCGAGCCGAAACGTCGCGATGATCGTCCGCACGGAGGGAGACGCCGCTGCGACGGTGGCCGTGCTTCAGTCCACCGTTCGGAGACTGGCGCCGGAAGCCGTGATGACAGACGTAGGCGAATCCGATGCCGCCAGCGTCATCGGATTCGTGGGCTCACTCGCGAGCGGTCTCGCCGGCGTCGCGCTCGTGTTGGCGATGACGGGACTCTACGGCGTCATGACACTCGTCGTCTCCCGCCGGGTGCGCGAATTCGGCGTTCGCGCCGCACTCGGTGCCGGCAGCGATCGCATCATGCGACTGGTCTTCCTCGATGGCTTGAGGCCGGTCGTCACGGGCATCGGTATCGGCCTGACGTTGGCCGCGTTCTGCCGGCCGATCATGCAGGCGTCCGTCGGTCTCCCAATCGCCCCGATCGATCCCGTTGCATTCGCGCGGGTACCGGTGCCGCTCGTGGCCGCCGCGCTCATCGCGTGCTACGTGCCGGCGCGGAGGGCGGCGGGGGTGGAGGCGGGCAGAGCGCTGCGAGAGCTCTGAAGTACGGGTGAGAAAAGCAGAGAAGTACGGGAGGACAAGAACCAAGAAGTACGGGGGGAGAAGAACCCTGAAGTACTTGAGCGTTCTTGTCCGCCCGTACTTCTCTGCCTTTCACCCCCGTACTTCCCGGTTCTTCTCCACCCGTACTTCTCAGCTTTTCTCCCCCGTACTTCCCTTTTCAGGTTCCGGCTCCAGCACTGCCTCGGCCGCAACCACGTGAGCCGGTGTCCCAATCACCGCCACGCGGTCGCCGGGCCGGAAGACTTCGTCTGGTGCCGGATTGCTGATCAGCGTCCCGTCACGTTCGATCGCGATGACCGAGACGCCGAGCGTGGTGCGCAGGTTCGACTCGGCGAGCGTCTTTCCAGCGAGCGGGCCGTCGTCGGCCACGAGGATCCAGCCCACTTCGAGATCACGCGCGGCGCCGATCAAATCGTGGAGCACGCGCGCCTTTGCGACGCTCGGACGCTCCGACTCGTCCAGCCCTTCGCGACGCACGAAGTCGGTGTACCGGTGCACCTCACGAATCGGCAGCTTGAGCTCGAGCAGCGTCCGCCGGACGATCTCGATGCCGCCTTCCAGCTCGGGACGGATGACATCGGTCGCGCCGGCCGCGCGCAGGCGCCTGGCGCCCTCGAACGTCGACGCGCGGGCGACGATGTGCAGATCCGGCGCCGCCGTGTGCGCGGTGTCGACGACGGCGAGCGCCGCGGCGTCGTCCGGCAACGTGATGATGAGGGCCCGGGCGCGCTCGAGCGCCGCGTGCTGCAGTACTTCGGAATTGCCCGCATCGCCGTAGAGCACGGGCACCTTCAGCTCGCGGAGCTTGTCGAGGCGAGACGGATCGACCTCGAGCACGAGCCGCGGCACGCCGAGCCGGCCGAGCGTTTCCGCGATGTGCCGGCCCACGCGGCCGCAGCCGACGATCACCACGTGGTTGTTGAGATTCAGCGACGCTCCTTGGACGTCGGCCTCACGCTGCCGGCGCTCGAGCGCCCGCCACAGCCGCGGGAACCGCCGAAGCTGCCGCTCGGCCGGTTCGACGAGTCGGAGCATGAACGGATTCAGCGTGATCGACACGATCGCGCCGGCAAGAATCAGCGAGTACTGCGATTCCGTGATGAATCCCAGCTCGCGGCTCGTCTGGCCGACGATGAACGAGAACTCGCCGATCTGACTGCGGCCCGCCGCGAGGACGAGCGCGGTGCGGACCGGATAGGCGAATCCGATCGCGATGAGGCCCGACACGAGGGCCTTGCCGACCATGATGAGGAGGCTCACGACCAGCACCTGATCCCAGTGCGCCGCGATGTCGGCCGGCCGGACGAGCATGCCCACCGAAACGAAGAAGATCACGGCGAAGGCTTCGCGGAAGGGGAGTAGATCGGCGCCGATCTGGTGACTGAACGGCGATTCGCTGACGACCACGCCGGCGACGAACGCCCCGAGGGCAAGCGAGACCGCGAAGAGATACGACGAGGCGAGCGCCGTGCCGACGGCCACTGTGAGCGCGACGAGCACGAACAACTCGCGCGATCGTGTGTGCACGATGCCGCCGAGCAGCGCCGGCATGAGGTAGCGGCCCACGAACAGCATCAGCACGACGCACGCCACGGCGCGGCCGACGGCGATGAGGGCCGGGAGCCACCAGCCCGATGGCCCGGGTGACGCGACGACGGGCAACAGGACCAGAATGACGACCGTGGCGAGGTCCTCGAACACGAGCCATCCCACGGCCACTTTGCCGGACAGCGTGTCCAGCCACGCGTGATCCATCAAGCCGCGTAAGAGCACGACGGTGCTCGCGATCGACAGCGCGAAACCGAATGCCCACGCTCCCGCCGTCGAAAAGCCCCACGCCTGCCCCAGGGCATAGCCGGCGACGGTGATGGCGACCATCTGGATGATCGCGCCTGGAATGGCGATGTCCCTGACCTGCCACAACTCGTGGAACGAAAACCGGAGGCCGACGCCGAACATCAGCAGGATCACGCCGAACTCGGCGAGCTGGTGAATGGCGTGGGGATCGCCTTGGAACCCCGGCGTAAACGGGCCGAGGGCCACGCCGGCGACGAGGTATCCCACGATGGTCGGCAATCGGAGCCGCCGCGCGACCAATCCGCCCACGAGCGCGTAGGCGAGCGCGACGGCGATATTCACGAGCAGGGGCAGTTCGGACACGGTTGAAGGTTATCTGGGAATCGGGAAATCGAGAATCGGCAATCGCTTAGCGGACTATCGGGCAACCGTGAATCGGCTAAACGAATCGGGCTATCGGGCCATCGGCCATCTTCGATGACCCGATTGCCGATTGCCGATTGTCCGCTAAGCGATTCCCCGATTGCCGATTCCCCGATTGCCAATGCAAGCGGCAACTATCTAGCCATCGCACCCGTCTGATAGAGTCGATCCCGCCTGCCTCGGAGGTTTCCGTGCACAAGACCCTCGGTGTCATCGCTACCGCTGCGTCGCTCTGCGCGGGGCTGATGGCCGCGCCCTTGGACGCCATTCGTGTCCATCCACAGTCGGACCTCGACGGCTTCATGAAGAAGGTCCTCGCCCAGCGCGACGAGAACTGGAAGAAGCTCCAGCAATACATCCTCGATGAGCGCGAGCAGATCGAGGTGCACGGCTCGGGGCGGATCCCGGTCTGGGGCGATCGGCGCGAGTACAGCTGGTTCATCCAGGACGGCTATTTCATTCGCAGCCCGCTCAAGATCAACGGCGTCACCGTCTCGGAAGCCGACCGCCGCAAGGCCGAGGACACGTACCTCAAGCGCGCGAAGGCCCGTGACAGCCGCGCGAAAGGCCAGGGCGGTTCCGTCAGTGTCGGCGGCGATGGCGTGACCATCGAGCACGGCGCGCCGGATCCGTCGGCCAAGGACCTCGACAGCTTCCTCAAGCAGGCGCGGCAGCCCGGGTTCATCGAATCCGCGTACTTCCTGCGGTTCAAGTTCGAAGAGGGCAAGTACGTGTTCGTCGGCCGCGAGAAGTTCGAGGAGCAGGACGTGCTGCGCATCGAGTACTACCCGGCGCGCCTCTTCTCGCACGAACAGGACGTCAAGGCCAAGAAGGACGAGAAGAAGACGACCTCACGCGACGACGACATGGAAGCCACGATCGAGCGGATGATGAACAAGGTCTCGCTCGTCACCATCTGGGTCGAGCCGAAGGCGAATCAGATCGTCAAGTACACCTTCAACAACGTGAACTTCGACTTCCTGCCGGCCGCATGGCTGGTTCGCGTGAACGACCTCAAGGCGTCAATGACGATGAGCCAGCCATTCAAGGACGTCTGGCTGCCGCGCGACGTGGACATGTACTTCTCCGCCATGCTCGCCGTCGGGGCGTTCGACGTGCGCTACCACCTCGATTATCACGACTACCGCCAGGCCTCGACGCAGTCGCGCATTCGCGGGGGAGGACCGGGGCAGTGGTAGGAGCGACAGCGCTGGCGATGCTGTTGGCCTCGGGCCTCGCCGTCCAAGCCTCCCTCGAAGTCATCGCCGAAGTCCGCGTCCACGGCAACCACGTGACCTCGGACGAGGATGTCGTGAAGCTCACCGGCATTGCCCTGGGCGCGCCGTTTACAGCGACGACGATTCGCGAGGTGACGTCGAAGCTGAAAGCGGCGAATAAGTTCGACGAGGTGAGCGTCCTCAAGCGATTCGCATCGATCGAAGACGCCTCCAAGATCGTGCTCGTCATCGTGGTGAACGAAGGGGCCGTCCGCATCGAAGTCCCGAAGGACAAGGACGCGCCGGTGACGGTCGTGCGGCGGCGTGGGCTCCGCAACCTGATGTTCATGCCGATCTTCGACGCCGAGGACGGCTACGGCGTGACGGCCGGCGTGCGGCTGGCCTACGTGGGCGTGGCGGGGAAGCGCAGCCGGCTGTCGTTTCCGCTGACCCTCGGCGGCACGAAGCGCGCCGGGATGGAGCTGGAGCGATTGTTCCAGAAGGGCCCCTTCACGCGTGTCGAAGTCGGATCGGCCCTCCAGCTTTCCACGAACCCGGCGTACGACGTGGAAGACGGACGCAAGCGGCTGTGGGCTAAGGCTGAACGGGCCATGGGACCCTGGCGGCTCAACGTCAACACCGGAGCGCAGTGGGTCGGCTTCGGCGGCGTCGACGACAGCTTCAGGTCCGTGGGTGGCGCGGTCGCCTTCGACACGCGCCTCGATCCCATGCTGCCGCGCAACGCCGTGTTTGCCAGCGCGGCCGTCGACCAGCTCTTCTTTGGAAGCGGAAGTGGAAGCGGCCGTCCCGAAATCACCCGGACGCGCCTCGACGTGCGCGGCTACCTCGGCCTCATGCGTCAGTCCGTGTTCGTCGTCCGCATCGTCCGCGACGGTGCCGACGGCCCGCTGCCGCCGTACCTGCGGCCGATTCTGGGCGGATGGTCGACGCTTCGCGGATTCAAGGCGGGCTCGTTCACGGGCGACACGATGGTGACGGGATCTGCCGAGCTGCGGGTGCCGCTGAACTCACCGGTGTCGTTCGCCAAGGTGGGGGTCAGCGCGTTCTTCGATGCCGGCAGCGCCTACGACTACGGCCAGCGCTTCCGCGATCAGCCGATCTACAAAGGCATTGGCGGTTCGGGCTGGGCCACGATGGGTCCGCTGCGCCTCGCGCTCTCGGTCGCCCATGGTCTCGGGGCGACGACGAGGGTGAATTTTGGGGGAGGGCTTTCATTTTAGATTGGGGGATTGGGGGATTGGGGGATTCCCGAATCTCCCAATCTCCCAATCTCCCAATCTCCCAATCTCCCAATCCCTCCAGTTTTTCACTCCCCGGCCCGATAATTGCAGTGTGATCTCGGGCCGCTCTGCTTATTGGAGGTAGTCCCATGAACCGCCGTACGGTGCTCGTTCTATCGATGGCCGCGTTTGCGCTGGCCGGCGTCCGCACCGGTGCACAGCAGTCGAGCGTCGACGACATCATCGCGAAAAACATGCAGGCCAAGGGCGGCCTCGAGAAGGTTCGCTCGATCCAGTCGATCAAGCAGACGAGCCAGATGTCCGCTGCCGGCGGCGTGCAAGGCACGCTGACGGTCTACATGAAGCGGCCAAACCTGTCTCGGCAGGAGCTCAATCTGGCGGCGTTCGGGACGATGGTCACCGCTTACGACGGTCAGACGGCCTGGACCCTCAACCCGATGATGGGCCCGGCGCCGACCGCGCTCAGCGGTCCGGAAGCCGCCATGATGAGGGAGCAGGCTGACTTCGACGGCCCGCTCATCGACTACAAGGCCAAGGGTTACACCGCCGACTTCGTGGGCACCGAGTCGATGGGCGACCGGAAGGTCCACCACGTGAAGCTGACCGGCAAGGACCAGCGCGTGCAGCACTGGTATCTGGACGCCGAGACCGGTCTGGAAGCGCGGGTGGTCAGCGAGGCCCAGACGCCCAACGGCAAGGTCGAGCTCGAACAGCTGCTGTCGGATTTCCGTGACGTCGAGGGTTACAAGGCGCCCTTCCTGGTCCGGACGCTGTCGAACGGCGTCGAACAGGTCAAGGTGCAGGTCGAGAAGGTCGAGATCAACGCCAGGTTCGACGACAGCATCTTCAAGATGGCCCGCGAAGCCCGCGACGGCCAGGAGCGGCGCTGAGCGCGCGAGCGGGGGTGGGGCCCCGCGAGCAACTGAGAATGATGACGCGGGCTTTGCGATGACCAGATCTTGCAAAAGTTTCGCTGTACTCGTTTATGATTAGCCGTCTGTGAGTACGACGAGCCGAGTGACGCGCACCTGGCGTCCAGGGGATCCCTGGACGGTCACAGACGCCTCCGAACTTTACGAAATCGATCGCTGGGGCAAGAGCTACTTCTCCATCGGCCCGAACGGCCACGTCCGCGTCCACGCCACGAAAGAGCCCGAGCGCTTCATCGACCTCAAGCAGCTCGTCGACCATTTGCAGCTGCGCGGCATCGGTCTGCCGATCCTGATCCGGTTCAAGGACATCCTGCGGCAGCGGCTGACGGACATCCACGCCGCCTTCGCCGGCGCGATGGCGCAACATCAGTACGACGGCAAGTACTTCTGCGTCTATCCCATCAAGGTCAACCAGCAGCGGCAGGTCGTCGAGGAAGTTCTCGAGTTCGGCCAACCGCTTGGCTTCGGTCTCGAGGCGGGCTCGAAACCCGAGCTGATGGCCGTGGTGGCGATGACGACCGGCGACACGCCCATCATTTGTAATGGGTTCAAGGACGCCGAGTACATCGAGATGGCGATGCTCGCCCACAAGATGGGCCGCCGCATCATCCCCGTCGTCGAGAAGTACACCGAGCTGGGCTTGATCCTCGAGTACGCGCGCAAGGTCGGCGTGCGTCCCAACATTGGCGTGCGGGTGAAGCTGGCCGCGCGCGGCGGCGGCCGCTGGCAGTCGTCTGGCGGGTACCGTTCGAAGTTTGGTCTGACGGTCGCGGAGGTCCGTCAGGCGCTGGACGAATTGAAGTCGTACGGCATGCAGGACTGCTTCAAGCTTCTGCACTTCCACCTCGGCAGCCAGATCCCGAACATCCGAATCGTCAAGGGCGCGCTGAACGAAGCGGCGCGCATCTATGCCGAGCTCGTGAAGGACGGCGCCGGCCTCGAATATCTGGACGTCGGCGGCGGTCTCGGCGTGGACTACGACGGGTCGCAAACCAACTTCGAGTCGAGCGTGAACTACACGCTCGAGGAATATGCCAACGACGTCGTCTTTCACATCCAGACGGTGTGCGACGACGCGGGCGTGAAGCATCCGACCATCGTGTCCGAGAGCGGGCGCGCGATCGTCGCGTACCACAGCGTGCTCATCTTCAATGTGCTCGGCGTTTCCGGTTTCGGCGAAGATGACCTGCCGCCGAATGGCCACGGCGAGGACATCGAACAGCCGCTCGTCGACCTGAAAGAGACGTACCAGAACCTCACGGTACGGAACGCACTCGAGAGCTATCACGACGCCCAGCAGGCGCTCGACATGGCGCTCAACCTCTTCAACGGCGGATATCTGCCGCTGGGACAGCGTTGCATCGCCGAGAACATCTACTGGGCCATCTGCACGAAGCTGCGAAAGCTCGTTCAGCAGATGGACGAGGTGCCCGAGGACCTGCAGGATCTCGACGACACGCTGGCGGACACGTACTTCTGCAACTTCTCGCTGTTCCAGTCGATCCCGGACTCGTGGGCCATCAAGCAGCTCTTTCCGGTGATGCCGATCCACCGGTTGAACGAATCCCCGACGCGGCAGGCGGTGCTCGGCGACATCACGTGCGACTCGGACGGCAAGATCGATCAGTTCATCGATCGCCGCGACGTGAAGCGCACGCTCTCGCTGCACCCGTTCACCGGCGAGCCGTATTACCTCGGCGTGTTCCTCGTCGGCGCGTACCAGGAAATCCTCGGGGACCTGCACAATCTCTTCGGCGACACCCACGCCGTGCACGTGAGCCTCGACCCGGGCGGCAACGTCATGCTCGAGTCGGTCATCAAGGGCGACACGGTGCGCGAGGTGCTCGATTACGTGGAGTTCGACGCAGAAATGCTCGTGCGCAAGCTGCGCGAGTCCGTCGAAGTGGCGGTCCGCGACGGAAAGATCGACTTCGAAGAATCGGGCCGCCTGCTTCGCTTCTACGAAGACGGCCTCCACGGCTATACCTACCTCGAGGATCCCAGCGAGAGCTGATCCTGCGCGGCCGCATGGCGATCCGGTATTGTCCACACCATGCAGGCCCGAACTTCTCATCCCGGAAGTGAGATATCACCGGATCGGTACGCCAAGGGAATGGCCTCGTGGACCGAGACCGACGACAAGGTTCTCGATCGGTACCATCTCTGGCAGCTTGACCTGATCTCGCCTTTCTTGGGACGTAGGCTTCTCGAGGTAGGCGCCGGTCCCGGGCAACTGGCGGCCCTCCTCTGTCGCAAGGGCGAGTTCCAAAAGTACGTCACGCTCGAGCCGAGCGACCACTTCTACCCGATCCTGAAACGGCTCGAAGGAAGCTGTGAACACCTCGAGACGAGAAAGTGCACGATCGATGAACTCGAGCCAGGACTGAACGGAACGTTCGAGTCGGTGTTCTCCGTTCACGTCATGGAGCACGTCGAAGATGACTTCGCATTCCTCAAACGTGCCTACGACCTTCTCGCGCCAGGCGGCAACATCATCGTGCTCGTGCCCGCGCTCCAAGCGCTCTACTCGGAGCTCGACAGGAAGATCGGCCACTATCGACGCTACGACAAGCGTATGATTCGGGACCTATCACGCAGGCTTGGCACTGAAATCGTGCTGAACCGGTACGACAACGCCGTCGGCGTTCTGGGATGGTGGTGGGTCTGCAAGATCAGGAAGATCGATTACCACACGACCGGCAATAAGAAGACGTTGCTGAAGTACTTTGATTTCTTTTCGACGCACGTCCTGCCATTCGTGTCGCGAATCGAGAAATATGTTCAACCGCCGATCGGGCTGAATCTCACGGCGGTCCTGAGAAAGCCGAGCTAGACGTTCCGTCTCAGCACCACCTATGTCCAGACGCGTTCCCATCCGCCCGGTAGCGCGCGTTGCCTTGGCGATCGCGCTACTGGCCGCGCTGTGGACCCTGACGCTCTTCATCACCGGCGGCATCGACGCGCAGTTGTTCGGGCTGAAGATCAGCTCGCACGATCCGATGAAGCTGGTCCTCGTCGCGGCGCTGGCCCTGGCCATCTACATGCTCACCGGTGGCGACGACACGGCCGTGCGATGGGCCCTGGCGCCGGAAGCGCAGCTGGCGCGGATGACGGCAGCCGAGCGGCTCAGACTCTGTCGGGTCCTGGTCGGGGCCCTGACCATCGTCGTGACCATTGGCACCGGGCTGTACGGCAAGAGGATCGCCGGAGGATCGGACTCATATGGCTATCTCAGCCAAGCCGAGCTGTGGCTGAGCGGCCGTCTCGTGACGCCGCAGCCGTGGGCGCGCGAGGTGCCTTGGCCAAATGGGCAGTTCACGTTCGCCCCGCTCGGGTATGTGCCCGCGCGTCCGGACAGTCTCGCGTTCTTCGGTCATGCGCCGAGCCGTGATCCGTGGTCGATCGTGCCGACGTATCCGCCCGGCCTGCCGATGCTGATGGCCGGCGCAAAACTCATTGGCGGCAACGCGGCGCTTTTCTGGGTCGTGCCCATCTCGGCTGGGCTGCTCGTGCTCGCGACGTACGGCATCGGCCGGCGATTGGGGTCGCCGGAAGCGGGCACCGTGGGCGCGTTTCTCGTCGCCACCAGCTGGCCGATCCTCGAGCACGCGCTCGCGCCGATGAGCGATGTGCCAACGGCGGCCCTATGGGCCTGCGCGTTGTGGGCTGTCCTCGGTCGCACGATGCGATCGGCATGGGCGGGTGGTCTGGCGCTGGCGACGGTCATCCTCGTCCGCCCGGACCGAGTGCCGCTCGGCGCGGCCATCGTGCTCTGGTTGGCGATCTGCGTCTGGCGCGATCCGGCCAGCCGACGCCGACACATCGCCCGGGCCGCTGTCATTCTCAGCGGTCTGGCCGCCGGTATGCTCGCGGTCGCCTTCCTGTTCTGGCAGTTGTATGGATCGCCGCTCGAGTCGGGTTACGGCGCGGGCTCGGCTTACTTCGCGACGACGTACTTCTGGATCAACCTCGGCAACTGCGCGCGGCTCTTTGGGGAGGCCCAGACGCCCGTCGCTTTTCTCGGCGTCGCTGCGCTGGTGATTCCGACGCGGCGGTTGTGGCTGAACGCGCCGGATCGCGCGGTGGTCCCGGTGCTGGCGTTGTTCGCGGCCCTCGTGTGGGCCGAGTTCTGTTTCATCAACTCCGACAACGCATGGCTGCGGTTCTTGTTTCCCAGCTACCCGCCGATCATGATCGGGCTGGCCGCGGTGCTGCTAGCGCTGTCGCGAAGCACTTGGCCGGGCAGTCGATCGGTGCTGGTGCTATCGGTCCTCATCGTCGGGCTCGCCGGCGTCACAGAGACCTCTCGCCGCGGCTTCCTTCAGCCGGAAGCCCTCGAGGCCGAGTTCCTGGCGGTTGGTGCGCAAGTGAGACAGGAAACGCCGGAAAACAGCGTGGTCCTGACGATGTATCAGAGCGGCAGCATTCGTTACTACGCGGGACGCATGACGCTGCGGTACGACCAGATGGATCCGGCCTGGCTGGATCGAAGCCTCGTGTGGCTGGCCGATCGAGGAGTGCACGCGTATGCCGTGCTCGCCGATTGGGAACTCCCGGCGTTCAACAGTCAATTCGCGGGTACACAAACGCTGATGAAGCTCGGCAAACCGGTGTTCAAGATCGATAACACGGGCTTCTACGATCTGGGGCTCCCTGCCGGGATGCCAACCACGACAAGGTATATACCGTGGCCGCCGCGCCACCAACTCAGCATCGCGCCCGCGCCGCCGCCTACCGTAATTTTTCGGCGCTGAGGCGGCACGCCCCCGCGTAGGCCTGCGCTATACTCCTCGTCAGCTTGCGCCCTCCCTGTCGGCACCACAAGGAGCTCTGCGCTACATGTGAACGGTTACCTCCTACTGCAGTCTGAAGAACTGCCTGGCGTCTCGCTGCGGTCGGCTACCGCGTCGGACTGCGAAACGCTTCGCACCTGGAAAAACGAGCATCGGCGCGCGTTCTTCCTCCAAGACACCATCACGGAGGACGCGCAACGTCAGTGGTTCGACGCCTACTCGCGCCGGCCGGACGATGCGATGTTCATGGTGCAGGCCGAGCGCGAGACCGTCGGGTGCATCGGCATTCGACAGCGCGACGGCCAATTCGACGTCTACAACGTCATTCTCGGCCAGCCGAAGTTCGGCGGGCAGGGCGTGATGTCGCGCGCGTTGCAGATTCTGGTGAGTGACGCCCGGCGCCAGTCGGCCGGCGACATCGTCGCGCGCGTGCTCACGGACAACCCAGCGCTCGTCTGGTACCAGAAGCGCGGATTCGAGATCGTTTCCGAGTTTGATTCGTATGTTGTCGTCAGGCTGGCCGACGCCAGGTTCACACCGGTCTCGGTCGTCCGGCGGGAGAGCTCATAGTGATTTCAGTGTTCGGGTCCAAAGTCGGCGCCGAAGAATTGGAGCAGGTGCGGTCGACGCTCGAGGCCCAGTGGATGGGCATCGGCCCGAAGACGAAGGCCTTTGAAGAGGCGTTTTCTCGTCGCCTCGGGCTGACGGACCTGGCACTGGTCGACAGCGGGTCGAACAGTCTCTATCTCGCCGTCAAGCTCTTAGGGTTGCCGAAGGGTTCGGAGGTCATCCTCCCGTCGCTCACGTGGATTTCGTGCGCGCACGCCGTGCTGCTGGCCGGGTGCGTGCCGGTCTTCTGCGACGTCGAGCTGGACACACAGAATGTTTCGGCGCGGACGATCGAGCCGTGTCTCACGAAGAACACCGGCGCGATCATGGTCGTGCACTACGCAGGGAAGCCCGTGGCCATGGACGAGGTCCTGGCGTTCGGGCATCCGGTGATCGAAGACGCCGCGCACGCCGTGGACTCACGCCTCGACGGCCGCGCCTGCGGATCGATCGGCACACTCGGCGTGTACAGCTTCGATGCGGTGAAGAACCTCGCGATGGGCGAGGGTGGCGGGCTGACGGCTCGCGACGCGGAGCTGGTGGCCCGGGCGCGGCTGCTGCGGTACTGCGGCATCGGCAAGTCCGGGTTTCAGGCGTCGGCCGATAAGGATCGCTGGTGGGAATACGCCATCGTCGATGTGATGCCGAAATTGCTGCCGAACGACGTCGCGGCGTCCATCGGCCTGGCTCAGTTGGCGAAACTCGATTGCCTGCAGGCGACCCGCAAGCGTTTTTGGGAGCATTACCAGCACGAGCTCGCCGGGACCGGCTGGATCGCGCGTCCTCAGGATCCGGGGCCGCGCGAGCAACATTCGTATTTCACGTACTTCGTGCGCGTGGCAGGTGGGCGCCGCGATCGCCTGGCGAAGTACCTGTACGAGCAGGGCATCTACACGACGCTTCGCTATCACCCCCTTCACATGAACCCGATCTACAAGTCGGCCGCGAAGCTCCCGCATTGCGAGCGGCTCAACGAGGAAGGCTTGAACCTGCCGCTGCATCCGAACCTGAGCGACACCGACGTCGATCAGGTGATCGCCGCCCTTCGGAGTTTTGGTGGTTGAGACGGGCGAACGCCCGCCGATCCTGGTGCTTGGTGGTGGTTGTGCCGGACTCGCGGCTGGCCTGCGCCTGGCGCTGAAGGGTCAGCCGGTCGTCGTCATCGAGCAGGCCGATCACGTCGGAGGCCTGGCCGGTGGCTTCCACATTGGCGCGAACACCTACGAGTACGGCCCTCACGCGTTTCACACGACGGATCCGGAGATCATGTCGGACATCAAGCAACTGATGGGCGACGAGCTCATCGACTACCACCGCACGATCAAGATCCGGTTTCTCGGCAAGTACTTTCAGTTCCCGTTGACGGTGCGCGACGTGTTGGTCCGCTTGCCGGTCGGCACCGTCGTGCGCGCCGGTCTGAGCTTCGTCTGGCACTTCACCACGGGACTGTTCTCGAAGCCGGCGGTCGAGACGTCCGAGACGCTGCTCACCCGGTACTACGGCCGCGTCCTCTACGAGATCTTCTTCAAGTCCTACATCGTCAAGGTGTGGGGGATCTCGCCGGCGGAGTTCTCGCCGTCGTTCGCGCGCGAGCGGATTCCGCGGCTGAATGTGGTCGGCTTCCTGGACAAGATCTGGTCGAGCGTCAGGAACCGTTTCCGGACGCGTGTCAGCACCGAAGGCTACGTGGAAAAGGTGGAGGGTCAGCTCTACACCACCCGTCGCGGCTTCTCGTTGATCACGCAGCGGATGGCCGAGCGGCTCGAGGGCATGGGCAGCCAGGTGTTGCTCAACACGCGCGTGACGGGCATCCAGCGTGACGGGGCGCGCATCGCGGCCGTGGACGTCGTGTCGTCCGGCGGATCGGCGCGACGCCTGGCCTGCCGGGCGGTCGTCAACACGCTGCCGGTGAACGAGGTCGTACGCATGATCTCGCCACCGTTGGATCGTGCGGTGCTCGATGCCGCGGGGCAGTTGAGGTTTCGCGCGCTGGTATTCGTCGGCGTGCTCGCGCGGCGGCCGAAGGTGCTGCTGTCGTCGTTCATGTACTTTCGCGAGCACTCGTTCAACCGGGTCGCCGACCTCTCACAGTTCGGGTTCGACGTCGAGCCACCCGGCTGCACGATGCTCGTGGCCGAGATCAGTTGCGACACGACCGATCGCTACTGGACGGACGACGCCTTCGCGACGCAGTCGGTGCTCGACGATTTCGCCCGCGAGCGGATTCTCGATCCGAGTGAGGTCGTGGAGATGCACGTCTTCCGCGCGGAGCACGCGTATCCGGTCTACACGTTGAACTACGAACGGCACCGCGACGTCCTGCTCGACGCCATCGGCCGGACCTGGAACATGGAGACCGCCGGCCGTCAGGGGCGGTTCGCGTACATCAACACGCACATTGCCATGAAGATGGGGTACGAGGCGGCGGATCGCCTCCTGCACCGGACTCAAGGAGCCTCATGACGCTGCGGACCATTCGGCACCGCCTTTAGGTCTACCTCTTGTGCAACCGGATTTCACGCGGAGACGCTCACGCGGAGGCGCGGAGGGATCCTGGATAATCTCACGCGGAGGCGCGGAGGTTCGCAGTGGATGCCCTCCTTCATGGTGGCGCAGCGAAAGTTGAACAGCAGTCCAACAGGGAGGTTCAGGAGCCGGAGATAGGTCAACACTTGCTTGTAGTGAAACGGCGCGAGCTTCTCCACCGACTTGATTTCCACGACGACCCGGTCGTCAACGAACAGATCCACCGTAAACGCGCGCTCGAACCGTTCGCCGTCGATCTCAATCGCGGACGTGTATTGCGGGACGACCTTCAGGCCGCGACGCTCGAGTGCTCTGGCGAGCAGTCTTTCGTAGACCGATTCGAGGAGGCCTGGCCCCACCAAGCCGTGCAGCTTGACCGCGGCGTCGTGACGGGCGGGCCGTAGGCCCGGCGGCCGCTTCGGCCGCCCGCAGGGTCTCGAGATGCGCGCCGATGACACCGCCAACCAACCGCATGAGGTGTCATCAGCGCGCATCTCGAGACCCTGCGGCCCGGTCACGCCATCGCTCCGCGACTCCGCGTGAAAAGAAGCCAGCGCGGACCGCTGGTATAAAATCCGTCTGCTCATGAAGTTGTCGATCATCATGCCGGCGTACAACGAGCGCCGGACCATCCGCGAGATCATCACGCGCGTCCTCGAGGTGAACCTGCCCGGTCTCGAGCGCGAGCTCGTGGTCGTCGACGATGGGTCCACGGACGGGACACGGGAGATCATCCAGGAATTCGACGGGCGCGACGGGGTGCGCGTGGTGACCCCGCAGCTGAAGAATCTCGGGAAGGGCGCGGCGGTCGCGCGCGGTCTGCGTGAAGCGACCGGCGACATCATGATCATCCAGGACGCCGACCTGGAGTACGACCCCGAGGAGTATCAGCTCGTCCTGCGGCCGATCCTCGAGGGCAAGGCCGACGTCGTCTTCGGATCGCGGTTCCTCGGCAGTCCGCACGGACACCGCGTGCTCTATTTCTGGCACTCGGTCGGCAACAAGTTCCTCACGCTGATGTCGAACATGTTCACGGGGCTGAACCTCACGGACATGGAGACCTGCTACAAGGCGATGACGCGGGTCGTGGCCGATCGGCTGGACTTGCAGTCGCGGCGGTTCGGCGTCGAGCCCGAGATTACGTGCAAGGTCGCGCGGCTCGGCGTGCGCGTCTATGAAGTCCCGATCTCGTACCACGGCCGGACGTATTCCGAGGGCAAGAAGATCGGTCTCAAGGACGCGTGGCAGGCGGTGTGGACGATTCTGAGGTTCTCGCGGTGGGAGGCGCCGAAGGGCGATGTTGGCGCGGTCACGCTGCGCCGGATGGCGAAGCTGTCGGTGTACAACCGCTGGCTGCACGATCGCTTCGACCCGTACCTCGGCCGCCGCATTCTCGAGGTGGGATCCGGCGTCGGCAATCAGACGCGCTACTTCGCCGATCGCGAGCGCGTGGTCGCCTCGGACATCGAGCCGCACTACGTGCGCGAGCTCGAGACCAAGTTCGAACGGAGGGCGTCGGTCCGCGTGGCGTCGTTCCAGTTTCCGTTGACGGAGGCCGCGCGATGCGACCTGCGCAACGAGCGCATCGATACGGTCGTCTGCTTGAACGTCCTGGAACACATCGAGGACCACGAGAGCACGCTCAAGGACTTCGCCGCGATTCTGCCGCCCGGCGGCCACCTGGTGCTGCTCGTGCCGTCGATGCCGTCGCTCTACGGCACGCTCGACATCAACCTGCATCACTTTCGGCGGTACGACAAGGAGCCGCTGCGGCAATTGCTCGAAGGCGCTGGCTTCCAGGTCGAAACGCTCCGCTACATGAACCGCATTGCCGTGCCCGGCTGGTGGCTGAATTCGCGCGTCCTGAAGCGCAGAGTGCTGCCGCGCGGCCAGCTGGCGGCGTTCCGCTGGATTCTGCCGCTGCTCAAGCTCGAGGAGAACGCCTCGCCGTCGTTCGGCCTCTCACTCCTCGCCCTGGCCAGCCGGCGGTAGCGTCATGAGCCCCTCCCGCGGGAGCGTCCGTCGCACGGTGCTCGCCGTGTCGGCGGCGCTGTCAGCCGCCGGCCTTGCGTGGTTCGCGTTCCTCCTGATCACGGGCGGCATCGACGTTCGAGTTTTCGGACGCGCGGTGAGCTCGCACGACCCGATGCGCCCGCTGCTATTGGCCGCGGTGGCGCTCGCCCTTCATTTCCTGGCCGGTGGTGACGAAGCGTTCGTCCGGAGGGTCGAGCGGAGCGCCGCTGCGTTCGAAGGCCTTCGATGGTTCGACGGCTTTGGTATTGCTGTGCTGGCTGCGGTGGTGGCGGTGGTTGGCGTCACGAAGGGATCGAAGCTTGCGGACGGCTCCGACGTGTTTGGGTACGTCAGCGAGGCCGACCTGTTCCTCGGCGGCGAGCTCGCCGTGCATCAGCCGTGGATTCATGACGTGCCATGGCCGGAGGCACAGTGGTCGTTCTCACCGCTTGGGTACCGGCCCGGCCCGGCCACGGCATCGTTCTCATTCGCGGGCTATCAACCGGCCTTCGATCCATCGGCGATCGTGCCGACGTACTCTCCGGGACTTCCAATTCTGCTCGCGGCGGCGAAGTGGATTGGAGGGCATTGCGCGCTCTTCAGCGTCGTGCCGCTGACCGGTGCCGTTCTCGTCCTCACGACGTTCGGGATCGGATGCCGGCTTGGGTCTCCGCGGCTGGGCGTCGTCGCGGCCTTCTTCGTCGCGACGAGTCCCACCGTGCTGCGATACCTGCTCACCACGATGAGTGACGTGCCAGTGGCTGCGGCATGGACGCTGGCGTGGTGGTGCGTGCTCGGCCGCACGTGGTGGTCGGCGGCCGGTGCCGGCTCCGCGCTGGCGATCACGGTGCTCATTCGACCGAACCTCGTGCCGTTGGCCGCGCTCGTGCCGTTGTGGACGTGGTGGTGCGTGATCCGCGATCGATCTGACCGGCGGCGCCAGATCGGCCGTGCGCTGACCGTCACGGCCGGTCTCGCTGCCGGCGTCGTTGCGACCGCCGGGATCTATTGGGTCGCCTACGGATCTCCGGCGGTGTCGGGGTACGGCGACGTGTCGAATCTGTTCGGCGTCGGTAACATCCTGCCGAACCTGCGCAACTACTCGCTGTGGTTCCTGCAGGAAGGGAGCCTGATCGCGTACTGCGGCGTCGTGGCGCTGTTCATTCCGTCGAAGCGTCTGTGGCCCGGCGTTCCCGACCGCCGGCTCATCTGGATGTTTGCCGCCACGCTCATCATGTTGCTGGCACAGTTCTCCTACTTCGCGGTCTTCGAGAACGCGGCGTATCTGCGCTTCTTCCTGCCGGCCTACCCGTTCATCATGCTGGGGCTGGCGAGCCTCGCGTTGCTGGTCGCTCGCGCGGGGCGGCTGGCTGCCGTGGGTGTGACCTTCTTTGTGCTCGTCTTTGGACTGGCAGGCGTGCGACACGTGTCCGAAGTGTTCGGGGCCTGGAAGTATGATGCGACGCTCCTGGGTCTGTACGAGCGCGTCCGCGCCGTGACCAACGAATCGAGCGTCGTCATCGCCATGCAACACAGCGGCGGCGCGCGCTACCACGCGGGGCGGGTCACGTTGCGATACGACAGCCTGCCCGCGGACTGGCTCGATCGTGCGGTGGCCTGGATGTCGGATCGCGGTGTTCGGACGTACGTGCTCATCGACGACTGGGAGCTGCCGTTCGTGCGGAAGAGATTCGCCGGGCAGGCACTGGCGGCGGCGTTCGAACGTCCGCCCGCGATGGCGACGACGCGCGCGTACTTCTACGATCTGGCAGGTCCACCAGTCGACAAGACGGAGCTCGTCACGGGTGCGGCATCCAATCGCTGCGCTCCAGCCCTTCCGCTGCCGACGATCGCCTGGAAGACGAAGACACGCTAATCCCCCGCCGCTCAGCGCTCTGCCGGTGCCAGAACCTGCAGCTCAGCCACGGACCAGTGTTGAAACACTTCACGGCCCAGTTGGCGCAGGCGGATGAATCGCGTGACGTGATCGCCGAGGTGGAACGTGATTGGCATCCGCACGACATCCTGACGCGCCGCGCGAAACGCCGGGCCGGCGCTGCTTCCGCGCCAGGCCGGTGCCCACGCGATGCCGTCATTCGACAATTCGATCGAGAGCTCGCGTGGGATGTACTCCGGCTGTGCCCCCACGGCCAGCACGATGCCCGCAACGCGTTGCGGCCCGCCCATGTCGATCACGATCTCTTCGTTGCCGCGCTGTGCGCCGGTTTCCCATCGCGTCATCACGTTGCCGTCGGTCATCAGTGGCACGAGATCCGGAACGACGGATGCTGTGATGGCAGCGGGACGAAGCTCGGCGCCGAAGCGGAGCACCGGAGCGGGTTGGACCGGCGGGAGTCGATACAGACGATGCGTGCCGTCGGCCGCAACCGGCGTGATGTCCGGACGTCCGGAGAGATAGCGCTCCCATTCGGCGCCACCGTCGGCGCTCGTGTCCAGCGCGAGCTGCGTCACACCCTGCCGGCCGAGCTCGGCCAGAAGATCGGGATCCTGCAGCGACAGACCGAGCTCGACCGCGCGATACGTCGGCGGGCGATGGCCGCTGTATCCGTTGACCACCGGCTGGCCGGTGCGCATCGATCGGTACATCGCGGCAGCGTCGCCGACGATCGTGCCGAGCGGCAGTGCGGCCACCGCGCCGGCCGACAACTGCGCCTCGACGGGCCACGGTCGAGGCGCTGCCGCGATCGGGAATCCAACAATCCACGTGTCCGCGAGCGCGAGCACGCTGACCGCCGCGGTCAGGGCGACGACTCGTGCGCCACGCATCGCGGTGGCGAGACGTGCGAACGCCATCGCGGCCGCGCAGGAGAGACAGAGCACGGTGACCATGTGAAACCGCGCCGGCGTTCGCAACGTGTCGAGCCCGGGCAGATGGAGCAACAAGTCGTAAGGGCCTCGATAGAGCGCCTGCACGCCCATGAACGTCGGCTTCGGGCCAAGGCTGAACAGCCACATCAACACGGCGGCCAATACGTAGAACGCGAGCGTCGACCGCTGTTGCCGCGCGCGGACGACGCGCGGGTTGGTCGCGACGAGCGCCACGACCGCGAGCAGCGCGGCCGTGAGTGGCTTGTGAATGTTCGTCACCGACAGCTTGGCGCCGAGCAGAGTGAATTCGAATGGCCGCACGATGGCGACCGTGACCGCCGCGAGTGCCACGCCGGCGACGACCGTGAGCACGTTGCGCACACGCCTGCGCCCGGGCGTCGCCACGCTGTCGACGCGCGGGCGCACGAGCCACAGACCCAACGCGATGACCAGAATCGCGGTGACGCCTGGGAAGAGCTCGCCCTCGGCACGATGCCACGTGGGCAGCCATTGCCAGAACAGCAGCCGCGGCGAACGATCCAGCAGCGACGTGATGTCTGCGCTGTACAGCAGCATCTCGTTGATATGGCGACGCAGGCCGAGGTCCGCGTGCACCTGCCGGTAGGTCATCACGATCGGCAGGAGCGGTAAGGCCGCCAGCGCCCAGGTGACGCCGATGTTGAGCAGCAGCCTGGTGCGCCGCCACGGCACGAACCAGACGATCCAGCAGCCGATGAGCACCGACAAGAACACGAGGTAGTAGCCGTTGCAGAGCGCCTGCATCAGCCAGCCGGCGCCGAAGAGCACGAGCCAGCGCGGCCGCTCGTCGCGGAGGTACCGGTGCAGGCCCAGCAACGCGACCGGCATCCAGTACGAGCAGAGCACCTGAATGTGAGGCAGCTGGACGATCCGGTACGGCGCAAAGCCGAAGATCAGCCCGCCGATGAACGCCGCATCACGCCGTCCGGTGAGGTCGAGGCAGAGCAGGTACGCGAAGAACGCCGAGAGCGGAAAACTGAGGAAGAGCGCCAGATTGTAGCCAAGCTGGATGTTGCCGGTCAGCCAGTACACCGGCGTCGAGATCGGCGAGAGTCCGAGGAGATGCTCGGACAGCGTCAGCGCGCCGTCGGTCGGAAAGAACGCAGGTGCGTTCCACCACGCGCTGGTGAGCGGCACCGTGACCGCGTTCCACCAGAGAATCCACGTGTTGAGCACCGGGTCCGCCGGATCGTTCGGCACGCCCGTGCCGATCTCCGTGATCAGGGGATACGTGAGTGCGACGGCAATGACGAGATACGCTGCGAAGATGCCGGCGCCGCGGAGGGACGGACGCGGTCGGTCGACAGGCGGCATGCGAGGTCATGCGAGGTTACCACCGAATGACGGCGCCGACTCCAGCGCTGCGCCGCGTGATGATGGGCGCGATGGCCACGCGCGTGCGACCCGGCTCCCACACCGTGCGTCGTCCTTCGTGAAGACTGTCCGCGAGCGCGCCGGTAATCGCACCAACGCCGGCGCCGATGCCGCCCCACGCCATCCCGAACAGCAACATGTAGCCGGCACACTCGCCGCCTTCATTCGCGCATATCGTGGCGACGGCCACGACGGCCGGAATGCCGCCGGCCGCGGCGCCGATGAGCGCGCCGCGCCCGATGCCGTCACCGATGTAGTCCGGCGCCTCGATGCGCAGAACATCGGCGAGCCTCAACGGCGTCGCGGTTCCGTTGCGCTCGAGCTCGATGGACGCCGCGTCCACTCGCGAGACCATGCCCTTCCACGTGGTCCCTTCTCGCATCGTGACCCAGACAATCTGGCCGACGTCGACCTTTCCGATCGACGAGGCCGACGACGCGGTGACTGCCGGCCGGCGCCGATATCGGCCGAGGGGCGTCGAGACACCGATGAGCGTGCGGAACATCGGCAGGTCGCGCCCGATAACCAACTGCGCCTCGGCGCTGAGCTTGAGATGCGCGGCGAGCACACGCTCGTATCCGGCGCCCACCAGGAAGCCGCCGATTCCAGTCGTCGTCGTCCGGCCGGGCATCGTCGTCCATGTCCCATTGAACGCTTGAAAACTGAGTGGGGGAGACGTGCGCCGCAGCGTGCCGGCCGTTCCGCCGGCGACCGCGAAGAGGCTGCTGCTGCCGGACGTGAACAGCGTGCGCTTCAACTGGACGAAGCCCTGTCGGACCTGGACTCTGGACTCATACCGACGGGTTTCCATGAAATTCGCGGAGGCTTCGATCGCCGTTCGCGGATCCAAATTCCACGTCAGCTGCGGAGCGCCGGCCACCCCTGAGAATCCCGACGCGGACAGTGTCGTCAGGCGCGCCCCGGCCTCGACGTGAGGCTGCGGCGACGGGAGCTGTCTGGCGTGGGCATCAACGGCGAGACCGAGGACGGCCGCAATTGTCGCCACACCGAGCACCATTAGAGGGGAAGGGGTAAGGTCTTGTGTCATGTTGACCGCCACTTTGGTATGCGCGAGATCGAGCGCCAGGGGCTCACGGAGCCGCCTCACCGGGCCCGTCCTTCTATCCGCATTCCTGGCGATCGCGCTTCTGGCCCCGGCGGCCGTGGCGCAGCGGAGTGCGGCCATCCAACGGGTGCTTTTCATCGGCAACAGCCTGACGGCTGCGAATGACTTGCCGGGTCTGGTCGACGCGTTGTCTCGTGCCACACCGGGCCCGGTGCTCGAGTGCAAAGCGCTGGTCTTTCCGGACTACAGCCTCGAGGACCACTTGACCCGAGGTGACGCGGTGCGCGCGATCGCCGGCGGGGGGCTGGTCAACGGTCGTGCTGCAGCAGGGCCCGTCGGCGTTGCCGGAGTCCCAGGTGCTGCGGCGCGAGTCAGCCGTGGTCGTTGAGGCGACGCAGGCCCGGCTGCTCCTGGACGTCGTGACGGCGATGCGGCGTTTCAGTCCCTGAGCGTCTTCGCTGGATCCAGGCGCAGGATGCGCAGTGCTGGCGTGATGCTCGCGGTGGCCGCGACGAGGAAGAACAGCAGCGTCACACCGAGATACGTGGGCACATCCCAGCGTGGGACGTCGATGAGAAACGACGCGATGAGGCTCGTCGCCGGCAACGACAACACGCCGCCGGCGAGCGCACCCATGCCTGCGAGCGTGAGGCCCGAGCCGGCGACCGCGCGCAGCGTCCGGCCCGGCAACGCGCCGAGCGCGAGCCGAATGCCCAGCTCGCGCGTACGGTCCGCGACCGATTGCGCCACGAGACCGTGCAGCCCGATGGTCGCGAGCAGCACCGCCACGCCGGCCAACACGGCGACCAGCGACATCATCAACCGCTGCCGCGCCGTGGCGCGCGATGCGACTTCGGCCATCGACTGCACCTCGCCAACCGGCATCAATGGATCGACGGCCGCAATGGCCTCGCGCAGGGCCGCCGTCGCCGCGCCCACCGAGGTCGCGCGCACGGTCCACACGGGTGAGAACCACGAGAACAGTCCCATGGTCGCCTGAGCCGTCGGGACGTAAATCGTCGGCGTCGCGTGGACCGGCCCGCCGGTCATGCCGGCGACCGAGAAGCCCGATCCGAATTGCTGCACGTCGCCCACGATGCCGACGATTTCCGTCGGCCGGCCGCCCAGCATCAGCCGGCGGCCGATCGGATCGCGCTGCGGAAAGTAAATGCGCGCGAACAGGCGGTTCACGACCGCGACGAGCGGCGCCGTCACGGCGTCGCGATCGTCAATCGCGCGTCCCGCGGCGAGCGGGATGTTGAATGTGTCGAAGAAGCTGGCTGTGACGTAGCTGACGTTGGTGATGGGCAGCCGATCGCCGGATGGCGGTTCACCTTCGATGCGAAACCCCATGTTCAGCAACCGCTGATACGGAAGTCCTTGCGACACGGATGCCGCGGCGATGCCCGGCGTCCGTCGCAACCGCTCGATCGTGCCGTCGAACAGCCTATTGATCTCGACGGGCGACGGGTATCTCGCGTCCTGGATCGACACGCTGGCCGCGAACAGATGATCCGGGGTGAAGCCGGGATCGAGCGATCGCAGGTTGACGAACTGACGGACGAGCAGGCCGGCGGAGATGAGCAGCACGACACCTAGCGCGACTTCGCCCGCGACCAGCACACGGCGCAGTCGGTGCCGCGCGCCGCCGGCGATGCCACGCGCGCCGCCTTCGACGAGTGCCGTCTGTAGATCGAGCCGGCTCGCATGCAGCGCCGGCACGAGACCGAAGATCAGGCTGGTCACGAGCGAGAGCGCGGCCGTCGTCGCGAGCGTCCGTGGGTCGAGTCCAGTGGCCTGCCAATCGCCAAAGCCAAAGGTTGATCCGGCAACGGCCTGGAGTCCCTGAAGACAGAGGACGCCGACGAGCACACCGAGCGCCCCGCCCGCCATCGCCAGCACCGTGCTCTCGATCATCAGCTGCCGCACGACGGCGGCCCGGCCGCTGCCGAGCGCCATGCGCGTCGCGATTTCCTTCGCCCGGCTTCCACCGCGTGCCATGAGCAAGGCGGCGATGTTCACGCACGCGATCGCGAGCACGACGACGACCGCTGCGGACAGAATCACGATGGGCTGGCGCGCGTCCTCGACCCGGACGTCCTGCATCGGCCGGAGGATCAGCCTGCGCGTGGTGTCTTCCCGCGGGGTAAATAGGCGAAACGGATCGGGGCCGAGCGCCGCCAACTCAGCGCCGGCCTGTTCCCATGAATGGCCGTCGCGCAGTCGGGCAACCATCATGTAGTTCGTGCCGCCACCTTCGCCGCGAGTCGTCGGGCGCAGCGGCGTCCACAGGTCGGCATCGCCGGTGCTGCGGAACCCTTTCGGCATTACCCCGACGATTTGGTGAGGTTGTCCGCGAAGGAGGATGGTTTCTCCCAACGCCTCGCGACGGCCCTGAAGGGCGCGCTGCCAGAAGTCATGAGCGACCACGGCGATCGCGGGTCCGCCGGGCTTGTCCTCATCAGCGGTGAACTCCCGGCCGATGAGGGGCGCCACGCCGAGGACCCGGAAGAAGCCGGCGCCGACGCGCTGTGCCCGAACGAACGACGCCGTCGCGCCGCTCACGAAGTTCACGCCGGCTGCGCCCTCCATTCCAACCGCGGCATCGATCGTCCGCGCGCGATCGCGCACGGCCTCCCACATCGCGCCATCGGTCCAGTTGTTGGTGAACTGGCCGGTTGCCGACTGCTGGACCATGGCTACGACGGCCAGCCGGTCCGGCTGCGGATACGGCAAGGCGCGAATGAGCACCGCGTCCGCCAGGCTGAACACCGCGCTCGTGGCGCCGATGACCAACGCCAGCGTCAGCACGACGGTGGCACTGAAGGCCGGCGCCCGCCGCACCATTCGCATCGCGTACGTCAGATCCCGCGCCAGCATCGTTCCTCCTGAGGGACTGCTGGCGAGTTCGACGGGCGGGAATGCTGCTGGGTTGGTTGACGATGAGAGGCAAACCTGAAGGTTTGCCCTACGTACCGGCGCGCCCTCTTATCCCGTCGTGACGACGGAGGTGACCTGGGAAATCATCTCGATGACGCGCGCTTGCGCCTCGAGGCCCTTCGGCTCGACGAACTCAAAGCCGGTCAGATAGGACATAGGCCCACCGATGACGCGGCGGAGGTGCGAATAGACGCTACGAGCCTTGAGCCGGGTCTCGAGCTTTCCGTTGGACGACGCAAGACGGAACTCGTGGATCGAGTCTTCCCGGAAAGCCTCGCGGCTCTCGACGAGGAAACCACCGATGCTCAGGTCCCGAATGATGACGTCCTGAGCCGAGGCGAGTGCCTCGCCTTTGATCTGGCCGTTGACGGTCACCCGCGGATGGCGGCGACGTTCTTGGGGAGGTGTGGTCACGGGCGATACCTTATCAAATCCATGTTCCGCTTTCCGGGCGACCGCGGGAACGCGATGGTTGGACACAACCCCAACGAGCGGTTCGCACAATTCGGCGCGGTGCTAGACTGGATTCATCACCTTTTTATGGTGGTTCGACCATGATCGGCAAGCTTTTATTCGTCGACGACGACGAATCGAGCCGCCGGCTGGTGGAGACGGCGCTCCCGAGTGAAGGTTTCGAGGTGAGCGTCGCCGGCAACGCAGACGAGGCGGTCGAATCTCTGGGCTCGGATCACCACGATCTCGTGATCGTGGGCGTTCCTCAGGCTGGCGTCGACAACCTCGCGCTGATTGGCAGGATGAGAGAAGCGGCACCCTCCGTTCCGGTGGTGGTGCTCGCAGCCGCAGGTGAAAACAAGGCGGCCATCAAAGCCATCCGCTCCGGCGCGGCCAGCTATCTGACCAAACCCATCGACGAGGATGAGCTTGTCGCGGTCGTCCATCGCGCCCTCGAGACGCGTGCGCTCCGGAACGAAGTCGGCGAGCTGCGCCAGCGCGTCGCGGAGTTGTGTTCCTCGGTGCCCGCCGCAGAGTCCGTTGACACCACGGGCGCGCCCGTTCCAGTACCCGGACAGTCACTGAGAGCGACGGCAGAGGAAGCCGCGCGCCACGCGGAGCGCCTGGCGATCGTGGCCGCACTCCAGACCTCGCGCGGCAACAAGAGCCAGGCCGCGAAGGCCCTGAAGACCGACTACAAGACCCTGCATGTGAAGATGAAGGCGCTGAAGATCCGCGCGGCCGACTTCAAAGGACACTGACGCAGAAGTACGACGTATCATCATGCGTCTGTGCGTCTTCGCCTAATCCACCAGTCGCCAGGCGCTTCACCCGTGCCCTCCGGAGCCATCCTCTGGCGCACGTGTCTGCGCGAGGTCGCCTTCCTCACGGAAGGGACCGACAGCCCCGACAGCCCCGACAGCAACGACCGGGACGACGCGAGCACGCCAGTAGTGACCGACGCGGACGCCTACACGCTGCTCCTCGAGATCGTGTGCGGCCTGCGCTCGCCGCTGGTCGGCGAGACGGAAGTACAGGCGCAGTTCAAGGCGTTCCTCGCATCGCTCGACCGGCGGCGCGATGCGCCGCTGCTCCGATTGGGACAGCGCGTACTGGCCGACGCCAAAGTCATTCGTCGGCGGCACCTTCAGGGCTTCGGCGCCCATTCCTACGGTGCGCTCGTGGCGCGTCACATCCCCGAGGGACGCCGCATCATCCTCGTCGGCACCGGTGCGCTTGCCGCGGAAGTGGCCGGCAGCCTCACTCGTACTAGTCACACGATCGACCGCTGGGGCCGGCGTGCGGTCGATGACCGTCACGTGTATTACCTGCTCTCGGCCGCCCGCGATCGGCCGGTGGAATCGGTGGACCCGGCCACGCTGGTGATCGCCGCGCCAGCCAGCCAGTCCGATCTGCTGGCCGTCGCCGCCTGCTACTCGCAGGTGCGCGAGATCATCGATCTGCGCGCCTCGCACGAACGCGCGGCGTTCGCGATGATGAACGATGCGCAGGTCACGACACTCGACGATCTGTTCGTCGAAGCGCGCAGCGTCAGCACCGCTCCGGTGTCGCGGCTCAGCGCCGCGCGACGCGACATTTCGAGTCTCGGCCAGGCGTACGGGCGACGCGAGGAGTTGCACCCGTTTGGCTGGGACGACCTATGCGCCTGAGGCTCCTCAGTCGCGCGAGTGCCCTCGCAGTCCTCCAGGCCGAGCTCGTTGCGCGCGCGCTTCACGTCCGCTGGCCCGGTCTCGATGTGGTCCGCATGACCCGCACGTCCGAAGGCGACCGGGATCGCCGCCTCGATCTCGGGAACGCCGCCGAGAAGGGCGTGTTCACCACCGACCTCTCGCAACAACTCATGACTGACGACGCCGATCTCGTCGTGCACTCGTGGAAGGACCTGCCGATCGAGTCGTATGCGGGCACGACGGTTGCGGCGACGCTCGAGCGTGCCGACGCGCGGGACGTGCTGCTCGTCCGACACGAGGTCGTGCGTGACAAGCCCGCAGCGCTGAGCGTGCTGTCGTCATCACCACGGCGCGCCTGGCAGCTGACGACGTCGCTCGGGCCGCTGCTGCCGTGGACCACACGCGAACTGCGGATTCTGCCGGTGCGCGGCAACATCCCGACGCGGCTCGACAAGCTGCTGACCGGCGACGGCGATGCGCTCGTAGTGGCCAAGGCCGCGCTGGATCGCCTCCTGTCGGGAGCCGCCGCGCCGGAGACCACGGCCGCTGTGCGCACCGCGCTCGACGCCTGTCGCTGGATGGTGCTGCCGCTGAAGGCATTTCCAACGGCTCCAGCCCAGGGAGCCCTGGCCATTGAAGTCGGGGTGCATCGCACTGACGTTCTCGAGTACGTGCGCGCGATCAATCACGAGCCGACTTGGCGCGGGGTGGCACGCGAGCGCGCCATCCTGCAGTCGTTCGGCGGCGGCTGCCACGAAGCGGTCGGCGCATCGGTCCTGATTCGCGACTACGGCACGGTCGAAAGCGTGCGCGCGCGGACGAACGCCGGTGTCGAGGCGACGACGTGGTCACTCGAGTCCACGACGCTGCCACCGCCGGCGGCCTCGACCGCGCACATCTGGCCGCGGCCGGACGAGCGCGCGCGGGTCACGCGACGCGCGCTCGATGTGCCGATGCCTGCGGCGATTGACGGCTGGTGGGTGGCGCGAGCCGACGCCTGGCCCGGCGACTATCAACAGACCACCGAGTTCGTCTGGACCGCCGGCGAACGGACGTGGCAACGTCTGGCCACGCGCGGCGTCTGGGTCAGCGGCAGTGCCGACGGACTCGGCGACGCGGAACCGGCGAACATCGATGCGCTGGCGGGGCATACGGTGGCGTGGCGACGGCTGACGCACGCCGCGTCGGGCGATCCCGATGCGCTCGGGACCTACGCGGTCGAGCCGCACGTGCCGGAGGATCTGGTGTCGCGCACGCACTTCTTCTGGACAAGCGGCAGCCTCTTTCTCACAGTACTGGGCGCCCATCCTGAATTGCGGGACGCCTGGCACGCGAGCGGCCCGGGCCGCACGTCGCGCGTGATTCGTGACACGCTCGGATCGGCGGACCGCGTCAGCGTCTGGCTGGACTACGACCAATGGCATCACCACGTGACCCCATGACTGCGCTGACGCCAGACCAGACGCTCGACCAGTCGCTGTACGGTCGCGCGCTGGCCACGGCGCCCGGCGGCGTCCACAGTCCGGTGCGCGCCTTCAAGAGCGTCGGCGGCACACCGGTGTTCTTCACGTCCGGTGCGGGCGCACGGTTGACTGACGTCTCGGGCCGCCACTACATCGACTTCTGCCTGAGCTTCGGCCCGCTGATCCTCGGCCATCGCGACCAGCGCGTGGCCGAAGCCGTGCACCGCGCCGTGGACGACGGCTGGTCGTTCGGCGCGTGCGAGCCGTACTCCCTCGCGCTGGCGGAATGGATTCTCGCGCGCGTGCCGTGGGTCGAACGGCTTCGTTTCGTGTCCTCAGGCACCGAAGCCGTGATGTCCGCGCTCCGCGTGGCGCGCGCCGCGACCGGACGCTCGAAGATCCTGAAGTTCGAGGGGTGCTACCACGGCCACGCCGACGGCTTGCTCGTCCGGGCCGGCAGCGGACTCGCGGGCCCGACGGCCGCGTCGAGCGCCGGCATTCCACCCGGCACTCTGGCACACACGATCGTCGCCGCGCTCGACGACGAGGCGGCGATCGACGCGGCGTTTGGCGCCGCGAACGGCGATCTCGCCGCCGTCATCGTCGAGCCCGTGCCCGCCAACTACGGCCTGCTGCCGCAGCGCCAGGCCTGGCTCGAACACATCGCCGCGCGCTGCCGCGCCGAACACGCGCTGTTCGTGCTCGACGAGGTCATCACGGGCTTTCGCAGCGGGCTGACCGGCGCCGCGGGCGCATTCGACGTGCAACCCGATCTCGTCTGCTACGGCAAAATCATCGGTGGGGGCTTTCCGGTTGGCATGTACGGCGGCCGCGCGGACCTGCTGGATCTCGTCGCGCCGTCCGGCCCGGTCTATCAGGCCGGAACACTGGCGGCAAATCCCGTCGGGATGCGCGCAGGCCTCGCCACCCTCGATCAGATGGTGGAGCGCGACGGCTGGAACACGCTTGCCGGCCGCACGGAGGACTTCACGGCGTCGCTCGAGCGCCGCTTCCGCGACGCCAACCTTGACCTTGACATCGTCCGGCACGCGTCGATCTTCTGGATCCGCCGCCGCACCGACACGCCCGTGCGCACGCCCGATCACATTCCCGCAGAACAGGCCACGTGGTACGCGCGCTACTTCCACGCCGCACTCGCACGCGGCGTCTACCTGCCGCCCTCGTCCTACGAGGTCTGCTTCACCTCGATGGCACATGACGAGACGGTGCTCGCAGAAGCGGCGGACATCCTCGTCGACGCCGCCGTGGCGGTGGCGTAGGCTATCAGGGCTGACATGGCCCGTTCGGATCTGTTCGCCAAATACGACGTGCCGATGCCTCGGTACACGAGCTACCCGACGGTTCCGCAGTGGCACCGCATGCCGACGCTCGACGAGTGGACGACGTCGCTCTCCCGCGCGACGTCGGAGCCGGACGCGTCGATGGCCGTCTACGTGCACGTGCCGTTCTGCGAGTCGCTCTGCACCTTCTGCGGCTGCAACACGGTGATCACGCGCGACCACGGCCGCGAAGATCCGTACGTCGATCTCGTGCTGCGGGAGCTCGACGCGGACCTGGCCGCCGTGCCGTCACTCGCGTCGACGCCCGTCCGGCAGTTTCACCTCGGCGGCGGCACACCCACGTTCCTCTCGGTCGAGGCCCTCGGGCGGCTGGCCGACGGCATCCTGTCGCGCGTGCCCGTGCGCGGCGGCGTGTTCGAGGGTTCGGCCGAGGTTGACCCGCGCGTCACGACGCCGGCGCAGCTCGAGGCGCTCGCGGCACGCGGGTTC